>Ga0209059_1001335_pt1 | contig 11207 bp, 10 predicted proteins | sample GraSoiAngelo_151_FD_186165 | JGI IMG/M metagenome (GOLD analysis project Ga0209059, IMG submission 186165) | Grasslands soil microbial communities from the Angelo Coastal Reserve, California, USA - 14_1009_12_20cm (SPAdes) (version 2) | ecosystem: Environmental > Terrestrial > Soil > Grasslands ...
TCGCGGTCCTGTCGGCGCCTCTGTCAAACCACCAACCGACCAGCGCGCCCACGGTGACCATCAGCGTCGATGCCGTGGGAAGGTAGATGCCGAGGCCCACGGCGAGCGGCGGCACACGCATGGAGCGGGTGGTCTTCGAGAGCAGCCAGTCGAGCGTGATGATGCCTGCCCCTATGAGGACGCCCCAACCCATCAATTGCCATTTCTCCGGGTCGTTTTGGATCACCGCCTGGCCGAGGGCAGAGATGAGGCCCGCCTGGGGCGCGGGCAGTGCATGGGCTGACGCGCCGGGGGCGCCCGCAAAACCGTAAGCCTTGTTGACCAGGTCCAGCACTGGCGGGATCACCAGCGCGCTGGCAATTACGCCGATCACCAACGCCCACTGTTGTTTCGAGGGCGTGGATTCCACCAGCTGGCCGGTCTTTAGATCCTGCAGGTTGTTGTTGGCAATGGCCGCCACGTTGAATACCACAGCGGTGACGAACAGCGCGTAGGCCACGAGCGCCTTGCCCATCTCCGGGGGCAGCGAGGACTTGACGCTCACCACCAGGAACAGCGCCGTGATGGCCACCACCAGAATACCGATGCCCGAGAGCGGGCTGTTGGAGGCGCCGATCAGCCCCGCCATATAGCCGCAAACGGTCGAAACCAGGAAGCCGACGACCACCACGATGAAGATGCCGCCGATGGTGAGCAGCAGCGCATGCTCGCCCAGGCCCGCGCTGCTCGCGAAATTCCACAGCAGCCAGCAGATGGGCAGTATGCACATCAACGACACCAACCCCACCTGATCCACCGGAATGTCGTGCTCGGTGCGCGCCAGCGTGTCCCCTTTGCCGGCCCTGCGTGCCCGGGAGGAAGCGATGGCGCTTTTCAGGCCACCGATCACCGGCTTCACGAGCTTGATGAGCGTCCAGATGGCGGACACGGCGATGGCGCCGGCGCCCACGTAACGCACATAGTGGCTCCAGGTGGCATGCGCGAACTCTCCCGCATCGCCTGCGGCCGCGTGCAGTGCGCTGTAGTGCGGCACCCCGAAGCCCCAGCCGATGAGGGCGCCCACGAACATGGCGATGCCGCAGCTGATGCCCACCAGGTGGCCAATGCCGAACAGCGCAAAGGAGAGCTGGAAATCGAAGCCGGTGACCGGCGCCCGTGGGTCATGACCCAAGCGGAAGCTGTGAGCTACGTCCCCCAGGAACAGCCGCGCCTGCACCATCACCAGGAACAGGGCGGAGACCAGCGAACCCACCAGCACCGCTTTCAGGCCCTTGCCGCTGGATTCCACCGAATCCTGGTCCGCAACGTCGCCGGAGCCGACCTTGATGACCTCGGCGCAGGCGGTGCCCTCGGGATAGGGCAGATCCGACTGCGTCACCAGCGCGCGGCGCAGGGGGATGGAATACATGACTCCGAGGATGCCGCCCGTAGCGCAGATGGCTACCGACTGCCAATAGGGAAAGCCGCTCCACCACCCGATCATGATGAAGCCGGGCAGCACGAAGATGATGGAGGAGAGCGTGCCGGCGGTGGAAGCCACCGTCTGCACGATGTTGTTCTCCTGGGCGGAGGTGTTACCGAGCCAGCGCAACAACGCCATGGAGATCACCACCGCCGGGATGGAGGTGGAGAAGGTGAGCCCGGCTTTCAGCCCGAAGTAGACGTTGGCGGCGGTGAAAACCACGGTGAGCACCACGCCCAGGACGAGTCCGCGCAGCGTCAGCTCGACGCGCGATTCCGTCTCCGTACCGCGCAGCGTCAGCTCGGCGCTCGATTCCGTCTTCATGGGCTCACCCCCGAGCGTTGGTGTTATATCCGGCGCTTCAGGTGCGCGCGCCGAGCGCCTCCTCGAGCGCGCTGGTCAGCGGCTTGAGGAAGAAGGACTCCTCCGGCATGAGGCGCGCGCTCACGCCGTGGCGCGAGAGCGCATCCGCTACCACCGGGCCGACTGCCGCGACGAGGGTGCGTTCGAGCGCCGCGCGCACGCGTGCGGCGGCCGCGACCGCGAAGAGCCGCTCGACCTGCGGCGTGCTGGTGAAGGCGATGGCGTCCACCGAGCCGCTCTCGAGGCGCGCGAGGAGCCCCAGCACCTCCGCATCGTCGGCCCCATCGGCGTAGACATAGGGCGCGACCGTGCTCACGACGGCGCCGGCACGCTCGAGAAACTCCGTGAGCGGACGGTTCGGCTCCGTGCCGTAGAGCTGCACGCCCACACGGCGCCCCTTCAAGTCGAGTCCCGTGAGGCTCGCGATGATGCCCTCGGTGGTGGGACGCGCGGCGGCGATGTCGGGCTTCATGCCGAGCTCGCGCAGCGCGCGCGCGGGCTTGGGTCCCCGGGTGATCTTGCGTACGCGCCCGAGCGCGGCGAGGAAAGCTGCCCGAAGCTCTGGCTCGTGCCGCTCGATGCAGCCGAGGATGCGGCGCAGCCCCTCGCCGGTCGTGAGAACGAGGTCGTCGCAGGCTTGCTGCGCGAAGGCGCGGGCGAAGGCGAGGACCGGCGCGGGATCCGGGGCGTCGCGGATCGCGACCAACGGGCAGCGGAGCACCCTCGCGCCGCGCCGCTCGAGCATGGCGGCGAACACCTCGAGCTCTCGCGTCTCGGGCACCGCGATGGTGCGACCGGCGAGCGGCGGCGATTCCATAGTCCGGCCATCTTAGCCGAACCAACCTGCTCAGCCGAAACAACCCGCGCGTGCCGCGCGCGTTATGCTAGCGAGTATGCTCAAGGTACTCCTCGGCCTCCTCGTGCTCGCCGTCGGCGGGCTTGCCGGGTTCGCCTGGTTGACCCTGCACTGGACGTACTCGGACGGCGAGCGCGCCGGCTACGTGCAAAAGCTCTCCCGCAAGGGGTGGCTGTGCAAGACCTGGGAGGGTGAGATGGCGATGGTGACCATGCCCGGCACGGTGTCCGAGAAGTTCGCCTTCACGGTGCCCGACGGCGCCGTCGCGGCGAAGATCAACGCCAGCGTCGGCAAGCGCATGGCGCTGCACTACGAGCAGCATCGGTGGGTCCCGACGTCCTGCTTCGGCGACACCGAGTACTTCGTGACCGCCGTGCGCGTGGTCGAATAGCGCCGCCCGCTTATTGTCGCCGGCTCCGGCGACCCGAGTCCGCCGCTCGGCGGGCCTGGCAGCAGGACCGAGCGACGCCCGCCGCTCACCCTACCAGCCGCACTGCCGGCTCTTGTTCTCCTCGCTCAGCCACTCCATCAGCGGCTGGAAGTACTCGATGATCGGCGCGGCATCGATGCGCCGGGTGCCGGTCAGCTTCTCGAGCGCATCCTGCCAGGGCTCGGAGGCCCCGAGCCGGAGCATGTCGACGTAGCGCCGGCCTGCTTCCTGACTCCCGTAGTTCGAGCACTCGTAGAGCGGCGCCTTACTTGCGGCGGCGGCGCAGAGGGCCTTGTGGAACTGGAACTGCAGGATGTATGAGAGAAAGTAGCGCGTGTACGGGGTGTTGGACGGGATGTGGTACTTCGCCCCGGGGTCGAAGTCGGCTTCCGAGCGCGGCACCGGGGGCGCGAGGCCCTGATAGCGCCGCCGCAGCTCCCACCAGCTGCTGTTGTAATTGGCGGGCGTGATCTCCCCCGAGAACACCTTCCAGCGCCACTCATCGATCAGCCGCCCGAAGGGCAGGAAGGCGATCTTCTCGAGCGCCATCTTCATCTGCTGGTTGATGAGCGCCTCGTGGCTCGGGGCGACGGCGTGGATGAGCCCGATCCGCGCGAGGTAGGCCGGGGTCACCGAGAGATTGATGGTATCGCCGATGGCCTCGTGGAAGCCGTCATTGGCGCCGTCGCGGAACAGGAACGGCTGGCTCGAGTAGCTGATGAAGTAGTAGACGTGCCCGAGCTCGTGGTAGACGGTGTAGAGGTCCTCCTCGGTGGGGGCGAGGCACGCCTTGATGCGCACATCGCCGCCGCTCGCCATGTCCCAGGCGCTCGCGTGGCAGACCACCTCGCGATCGCGCGGGCGCGAGAGCATCGAGCGCTCCCAGAAGGTCTTCGGCAGCTGCGGAAACCCGAGCGAGGTGTAAAAGCTCTCCGCCGAGTGAGTCATGCGCGCCGCATCCCACTTCTGCGCCTTGAGGAGCGCATCCGCCGTCTCGAGGCTGGCGCTCGGGTAGGGCCTGAGGATATCGGGGTAGATCTTGTTCCACTGCTGCGCCCACATGTTGCCGAGGAGCTGCGCCGGGATCGGCTTGCCGGCGGGCACCTGGTCCTCGCCGTAGCGCCGCGCGAGCCGCGCGCGCGCATAGCAGTGCAGCCCGTCGTAGAGCGGCTTCACCTGCTGCCACAAGCGCTCGGACTCGGCGTCGAACTCCTCGGGCGTCATGTCATAGCCGGCGCGCCACATGACTCCCAGGTTCTTGAAGCCGAGCTCGCGCGCGCCCTCGTTCGCAAGCCGCACGAACTCGCCGTACTCCTCGCGCATGCCGGCGCCGACGGCGTGCCAGCCCTTCCAGGCGTCGGTGAGCTCGGCGTAGTTGCGGCTCCTGGCGAGGATCTCCGCGAGCTGGTCGAGATGCAGGCAGGAACCGGGTCCCTTCGGACAGTACTTGCCCTCGCCGTACTTGGCTTCGAGCTGCGCCTCGAGCTGCGTGAGGCGCGCGCGCTTCGCCGCATCGTCGGGCGCGGGAGCGGCGACGTTCAGGCGCAGCTTCATGAGCGCCCGCCTGGTTGCGGGCGAGAGCTCCTGTCCGTCGTAGCGCTTGGCTTCCGCGACCGCCTTGCTGAGGTAGGCGAGGTAGCGGTCGTTGGCCCGGGCGTTGAGGAGCTGCGTGTCGGTGGTGATGTAGGTGTCGAGCGTGTAGCCCGCGGCCTGCGCCTCCTGGGCGAGCGCGTTGAGCTCGCGATTGACGCGCGCGACGAACTCATCCGCGCTCTCCTTCGCAGCGGCTCCGGGGGGCGTGGGCGCGGGAGGGCCGCTCTCGCGCGGCGCGCAGCCGGTCAGGAGCGCGCAGCCGGTCAGGAGGATGAGGGGCAGCGTGCCTGCCGCGCAGGCTCCGGGTCTCGTCTCCGTCATGGTTACCTCACTCCCGCCATCATTCGCCGGGCGAAGGGGGTCAGGATGAGCATCACGAGGCCGCCGATCGCTCCGTACCAGAAGATCTTCAGGAACAGGCCGGGGAGGGACTCGAGGTGGCCCGCGTCGTACTGGCCGGAGAGCTGGCCGGCGAGGTTGCTGCCGAGCGCCATCGACAGGAACCACATGCCCATCACCTGTCCGACGAAGCGCGGCGGCGCGAGCTTCGTCATGTAGGAGAGTCCCACGGGCGAGAGGCTCAGCTCCCCGAAGGTGTGCAGGAGGTAGGCGAGGATCAGCCAGGTAGGCAGCACCTGGGCACCTCCGAGCACGCGGAGCGAGGCGAAATACATCGCGATGAACCCGAGGCCGAGGAGGATCAGGCCGGCGCCGAACTTGGCGGCCGCATTCAGATCCCGGCCGCGCCGCCCGAGCGCGATCCACAGGGCGGCGAACACCGGCGCGAACGCGATGATGAAGAGCGGGTTCACGGCCTGCAGCCACGCGGCCGGCATCTCCCAGCCGAAGACGTGGCGATCGGTATAGCGGTCGGCGAAGAGATTCATCGAGGCGCCGGTCTGCTCGTAGCCGGCCCAGAAAGTCACCGACGCCGCGACCAGCGCCACCATCACCAGCACGCGCCGGCGCTCGACCGCGGTGAGCCCCGCGAAGAAGAGCAGATACACGAAGTAGCCGACGCCGAGCACCAGCATCGCCCAGGAAGCCCCGGCCGCCATGGCGACGGCGTCGATTTTGAGCACGCCCGCCATGACGAGCGCCGCAGCGAGCGCGACGGCCGCGGCGATCGCCACCACGACCTTCCAGGCGCCCGGCTGCTCGCCCGCCGCGGCGACGCCCGCGTTGCCGAGGTAATGGCGCGTCCACACGAACTGGGCGAGACCTACCGCCATGCCGAGCGCTGGAACTGCGAAACCCCAGCGCCAGCCGTAGCGCTCCGCGAACCAGCCGACGATCAGCGGCCCGATGAGCGCGCCGAGGTTGATGCCCATGTAGAACACCGAGAAACCGGCATCGCGCCGGGAGCCGCCTTCCGGGTAGAGCGCCGCCACCATGGCGCTGGCGTTAGGCTTCAGCAGCCCGACGCCGATCGTGATGACGAGGAGTCCCAGGAAGAAGACGTCCGTGCTCCCGAGCGCCAGCATGAGGTTGCCGCCGGCGATCAGCACCCCGCCCGCCACGACCGCGCGCTGCGCGCCGAGAAGGCGGTCGGCGATCCACCCGCCGAGGAGGCCGAAGAGATAGGTGCCGCCGATGTACATGCCGTAGATCGCGCTCGCGGTCTTGTCGTCGAGGCCGAGCCCGCCCTGGGAAACGGCGGCCACCATGAACAGAATGAGCACGCCGCGCATCCCGTAGTAGGTGAAGCGCTCCCACATCTCGGTGAGGAAGAGTGTCGCGAGTCCGCGCGGCTGCCCGAAGAGGGTCCTGGCTGGCGCGGCGGCCGCGGCGGTGGCGTCGGCGACCTGATTCATAGTCGGGCCCTTGAGAGTTTGTTGAGCGCAAGCCGCTCGCGCGAGTCTGACCCAGCCTCCGGGTCGGGCGCAAACGCCGCGGGCGCTGCGGCGCGGATGCCGCGGGGATGCGCGCCGGACGCGTGGCGCTGACTGTCAGCGCGCGCAGGGCCGCGGGGTGGATATCGGTGGCGGGTGCGGCGAGGAGTAGTATCGGCGGCCACCCGCGAACACACCACGCGTCAGGGGGAACGGTCATGACACTGAATCGCCGCGGCTTCGTCGCGTCTGTCGGCTGGTCATTCCTCGCGAGCGCCGCGGCGCGCGGCGACGCGCCCAAGCCCGCCGCAGCGGCGGGGGCTGAGAACTTCTCCGACTGGTCCCAGGTGCGCACGCAGTTCGACCTGTCGCCCGAGTGGCTGCACTTCTCGCAGTTCTACATCGTGTCGCACCCGCGCCCGGTGCGCGAAGCTATCGAGCGCTACCGACGCATGCTCGACGCCAATCCTTTCGCCACCGTCGAGCACGGCATGGGGTTCGCGGCCTTCCTCGGGCAGCAGTCGCAGGATGTTGCCTTTCCGGTGCGGGTGCAGCGGGCGGCCGCGCAGTATCTCGGCGGGCGGCCGGACGAGGTTGCGCTCACCGACAGCACGACGACGGGTCTCGCCCTGATCTACAACGGCCTCACCCTCACTCCCGGCGACGAGATCCTCACCACGACTCATGACCATTACGTGCATCACGAGGCGATCCGCCTGGCCGCCGAGCGCAATGGCGCCAGCTGGCGGCGCATTGCGCTCTACGATGCGCCGGAAGCGGCGGCGGCGGAACAGATGGTGGAACGCCTGCGCGGCGCCATCGGCGCGCGCACGCGCGTCGTCGGGCTCACGTGGGTGCACTCCGGCACCGGCGTCAAGCTGCCGATGCGCGCGCTGACGCAGGCCGTCGCCGAGGCAAACCGCAACCGCGGCGAGCACGAGCGCGTGCTCGTGGTGCTGGACGCGGTGCATGGATTCGGGAACCAGGATGCGCCGCTCGCCGGGCTGGGCGTCGACTTCGCCGCCGCGGGCACGCACAAGTGGATTTTTGCGCCGCGCGGCACCGGCATCATCTGGGCGCCGGAGAAGAACTGGGCGCTGCTGCGCCCGACGATCCCGAGCTTCTACAGTTCCGAGCCGTTTGCGGCCTGGGAGGATGGCCATCCTCCGCAGACTCCGACCCGCGCGGCCTGGGTCTCTCCGGGCGGCTTCAAGGCCTACGAGCACCAGTGGGCGATGGCCGAAGCGTTCGAGTTCCACCGCCGCATCGGACGAGCGCGCATCGCCGCACGCATCGCGGCTCTCAACACGCAGTGCAAGGAGGCCCTGGCAGCCATCCCCAGGGTGAAAGTGCTCACGCCGCGCGATGCGGCGCTGTCGGCCGGCATCATCTGCTTCGAGGTGCAGGGGCGCACGCCGGAGGAGACGGTGCAGCGATTGCTCGAGCGCAAAGTGATCGCCTCGACCTCGCCCTACAAGGTCACCCACGCGCGGCTGGCGCCGAGTCTGGTCAACGACGAGCGCCAGGTGGAGGCGGCGGCGCGCGCCGTGTACGAGATCGCCTGAAGGCACCGCGCCGTCAGTTCTCGTTGGCTTCCTGCGCGCTCGGGGCGCTGCGGCTGCGCGCCAGCACGCGTGCCATGAGGATCCCGCCTTCGTAGAGCAGGTACATCGGTATGGCGAGCGAGCACTGCGAGATCGCATCGGGGGGTGTGAGCAGCGCCGCGAGGATGAAGATGCCGACCAGCACGTAGCCGCGGTGCTCCTTGAGCTTCTCGATGCGCACGATGCCCATCAACACCAGCAGCACCACCGCGACCGGCACCTCGAACGCGAGGCCGAAGCAGAAGAACATGGTGAGCACGAAGTCGAGGTAGTTGTTGATGTCGGTCATCATCGCCACGCCCTTCGGCGTGGTGCCGGCGAAGAACTGGAACATCACCGGGAAGACGAAGTAATAGGCGAAGGCCATGCCGACGTAGAAGAGCAGGATCGAGGAGACGAGCAGCGGCACGCCGAAGCGGCGCTCGTGCCGGTAGAGCCCCGGGGCGACGAACGCCCACACCTGGTAGATGACATAGGGCATGGCGATGAAGAGCGCGGTGAAGAACGACAGCTTGAAGGGCGTCGTGAAGGGCGACATCACCCCGGTGGCGATGAGACTGCTGCCCTTGGGGAGCTTCGCCAGGATCGGCTGCGCGACGAAGGTGAAGAGGTCGTTCGAATAGTAGACGCACGGCCCGAGCGCGATCCCGACGCCGATCAGCGCGCGCAGCAGCCGGTCCCGCAGCTCGAGCAGATGCGAGATCAGCGTGCCTTCGGCGAGCTTCTCAGGTTCCTCGCTCATCGGCGCTCGACGCGGCGCCGGCCCGGACCGCCGAGGGGTCGGCGCCGGTGGCGTCCGTGGCGTGGGCGTGGGAGAAAGTGTTGGGGTGGGTCGGCTGCTCCGCGGCCGCCGCACCCGCGGGCGGCGCCGTTACGGGCGACGCGCCGCCCGCCGCGGCGCCCGGCGCCGACGTGCCCAGCGTGCCTGGGTCAGCCGTGCCAGGTGCAGGCGTGCCCGGTGCTGCCATACCCAGTGCCGCCGTGCCGGCCGCCGCCGTGCCGGCCGCCGCCGCGCTCCCGGCTGAGTTCGCCTTGCGCGCCTGCTCGAGCTGCACCTCCTCCTCGAGCTGCTCGCGGAACTGGCGCGCCATGGCGCGCGCCCGCCCCATCCAGCGGCCGATCTCGGTAACCACGCGCGGCAGCTTCTCCGGTCCCAGCACGATCAGCGCCAGGACGAAGATGATCAGCAACTCCGAGAATCGGCCCTCGAACAGATCACGCGCTCCGTTCGGTCTTCGGGTCGCTCTTCTTCGCGGCGACGTCCGGGAACTCCGCGTCCGTGCCCTCGGAGCGGATCTGCTTCGGCGGAGCGCTCTGCTCCTCCTCGCCCTCGCTCATGGCCTTCTTGAATCCGCGCACGGCGGCGCCGAGATCGGAGCCGACGCTGCGCAGCTTCTTCGCGCCGAACACGACGAGCACGACGAGCAGGATCACCACGAGCTCGCGCATCCCTAAACCACCCATGACTGGCGACTCCACTGACCTCTCCGCCCGTGCGGAGAAAAGAACTGGAATGATAGGTCAAATGAGCCCCCGGAACCCCAGAAGTTCGCGAATTCCGGAACGCCGGTCTCGGGGCCCATTCAGGGAGTCTCCAGCCAGAACGTCACGGGCCCCTCGTTGACCAGCGATACCTGCATATCGGCGCCAAATACGCCCGCCGAAACAGGGGCATAGGCGCCCTGCGCCTGCGTCAGCAGGTGTTCGAACAGGCGCCGCGCCTGCTCCGGGGCGGCCGCCAGGCTGAACCCTGCACGGGTGCCCTTGTGAGTGTCGGCGGCGAGGGTGAACTGTGGGACGAGGAGCAGTCCCCCGCCCACCTCGCGCAGCGACCGATTCATCCGCCCGTCGGCGTCCGGGAAGATGCGATAGGAGAGCACGCGCTCGAGCAGCCGCTCGGCCGCGGCGTCGGTGTCCCCGCGGCGCACGCCGATCAGGGCCAGGATCCCGGCGTCGATCGCGCCGACCACTTCGCCTCCGACACGCACCTCGGCCCGGCTGACACGCTGGATGAGAGCGATCATCAGGGCTCCTCTGGCTCCTCGCGCGGATGGTAGCGCCGCTCTCGCGCCTCCGCGGCCTGATCGTGTGGTAATTGGGCCGGCTAGTCCGTAACATTCGGGGCCGTTTTTTCGTGGCGGAGGGGCGGATGAAGGGGCGTGGGCGGGGATCTTGCCAGCACGCAGTTTCGATCGCCGTGATCGCAGCGCTCGCGGCAGCGGCGCTGACCGGCGCCGCCGCGCAGGAGTCCGCCGCTGCGGCTCACGCCAGCGCCGCGCATGGCAAGGCGATCTCCTACACCTGCCTCGGCTGCCACGGCATCGACGACTACAAGAACGCCTACCCGATGTACAGCGTGCCGAAGCTCGAGGGACAGAATCCCGAGTACCTGGCGGCGGCGCTGCACGGCTATCGCGACGGCGACCGCTCGCACCTCACCATGCACTCCCAGGCCTCGACGCTCTCCGACAAGGACATGGACGACATCGCGGCTTACTTCGCGGGCAAGCCGCTCGCGCCCACCGGCAGGGCGCAGGGGAGCGTGCCGCAGGCCGCGACGCTCTGCGTCTCGTGCCACGGTCAGGACGGGGTCGCGATTGCGCCCATGTATCCCTCGCTCGCCGGGCAGCACGAGGACTATCTCGTGCGCGCGCTCGAGGAGTACCGGAAGGGCGGGCGCAACAACCCCGTCATGAAGGGCTTCGCCGCGACCCTCAAGGACGAGGACATCCACGTCATCGCCCGGTACTTCAGCCACCTCAAGCCCTCGCTCAGCACCGAGTCGCGTCCCTACACCTGGCTCACGGCGCGCTGAGCGGCTCACCGTCCTTTCGGAAGCCGCGTTCCCCGCTGAGCGGGGCCGGCCGGGCTCACACAGGGAATGCGCTGCAGCGCACCCGCGCGGAACGCTCCCGCTCGACCCGCAGGCGCGGAGCCTCGCCCCGTTCACGCAACCGTCATCGACGCTCGGCAAGCTCTGCCGGCGTAATCCCGGCCCCTGCTGAAAGGTACCGCTATGAAGAATCCTGGATCGAGCCCCACGGGGCTTGCCGCGGCGATGGCTCTG
>Ga0209059_1001336_pt1 | contig 11203 bp, 9 predicted proteins | sample GraSoiAngelo_151_FD_186165 | JGI IMG/M metagenome (GOLD analysis project Ga0209059, IMG submission 186165) | Grasslands soil microbial communities from the Angelo Coastal Reserve, California, USA - 14_1009_12_20cm (SPAdes) (version 2) | ecosystem: Environmental > Terrestrial > Soil > Grasslands ...
GTCGGAGTCATTCAGAAACGACAGAAGCGTTTTGGTCTGCTGATCGCCGCGGCGAATCTCAATCGCCAGCGCGCCCTGCCCCACGGCCGGACACATCAAGTCGGCGGAAATACGTGAACGTACATGCTGATCTAATCCCAGCCTGTGTACACCAGCAGCCGCCAGAATGATGGCTGCATAGTCGCCGGTTTCAAGCTTCCTGATCCTGGTATCCACGTTTCCGCGCAGCGGAAAGATCTCCAGATCAGGGCGCACAGCCTTCAACTGGCACTGCCGGCGCAAACTGCTGGTGCCGACCTTCGCGCCGCGTGGCAATTCTTCCAGACTGGAAAACTTCACTGAAATAAAGGCTTAACACCGATTCGAGCGCCATGAAGTGTCCTTTTTGCGGGTTCCTGGAAGACAAAGTCGTCGATTCGCGTGAGAGCAAGGAAGCCGAGTCGATCCGGCGCCGCCGCGAATGCCTGAAATGCGGCAAGCGCTTCACGACGTACGAGCGCATCGACGAGATTCCCTACATGGTGGTTAAGAAAGACGGCCGCCGCGAGAAGTTCGACCGCCAGAAGGTGCTGAACGGCCTGCTGCGCGCCTGTGAGAAGCGCCCAGTCCCCATCAGCAAGCTCGAACAGATCGTCAATGATGCGGAATCGTTCGTGATCGAGTCACCCGAGCGCGAGCGCAAAACCAGCGAAGTCGGCGAGTTGATCATGAACCGCCTGCGTCGCTACGACAAGGTCGCCTACGTCCGCTTCGCCTCGGTGTATCTGGATTTCAAAGACGTCCAGGAGTTTATGTCTGAGTTGAAGGACCTCATCAAGGTGAAAGAGCCCGAGCCGAAAACGAAAGTCGGCGCGAAGTAGAAGTCCACGCACCTGCTAGGATCAGTTTCCTATGACGCACCGCATCACCCTCATCCCCGGCGACGGCATTGGCCCCGAAGTCACCAATGCCACGGTCCGCATTCTCGAGGCCACCGGCATCAAGTTCGAGTGGGAAACATTCATGGCCGGGGCGGAGGCCTTCGAGAAGTACAAGGAATACATTCCAAAGGAGCTCAACGATTCGATCGAGCGGACGCGCGTCGGCTTGAAGGGTCCAGTCACCACCCCGATCGGCGGCGGCTTTGCCAGCATTAATGTCGAGTTGCGCAAGCGCTTCGAACTCTACGCAAACTTCCGGCCCATTCGCAATCTTCCGCACATTCCTACTCGCTATCCTGATGTTGACCTGATCATCATTCGCGAAAATACCGAGGGCCTTTATTCCGGCATCGAGCATGAAGTTGTTCCCGGCGTGGTCGAGAGCCTGAAGATCATCACCGCGAAAGCCTCCACCCGCATCGCGCGTTTCGCTTTCGACTATGCGCGCAAGAACAAACGCAAGAAGATCCATGCCATCCACAAAGCCAACATCATGAAGCTCTCCGATGGTTTGTTCCTTCGCTGCTCCCGTGCCGTCGCGAAGGAATATCCCGAGATCACCTATGGCGAGCACATCGTCGACAACACCTGCATGCAGTTGGTGATGAATCCCTACCAGTACGACATGCTGGTGCTCGAAAACCTCTACGGCGACATCATCTCCGACTTGTGCGCCGCATTTGTGGGCGGTCTCGGCCTGGTGCCCGGCGCGAATTTCGGCGACGCTTGCGCCATCTTCGAAGCCGTGCACGGCTCCGCACCTGACATCGCCGGGAAAGATCTCGCGAATCCCACTGCCCTACTGCGATCCGCCCTACTGATGCTGCGCCATCTGGGAGAGCGAGAGGCCGCGTTACGGGTGAGGACTGCCCTCGAGCGCGTCTATCGCACGCGCGACCGGCTCACACGCGATGTCGGCGGCAAGGCGGGCACCTCGCAGTTCGCCGACGCGGTCATTGAGGAAATGAATTCTGCGCCCGTGGCGGAGCCTGCCGGAGAAGCTTCCGTCTCGTGATTTCGCGGCTTCCACGTTCAGAATTTACGTCCGCGCGTTTGACGCGCTGCCCCGAAACGAGTTAACATCCGGTCGCTCTCTGGGGAACCTGAAGGGATGTCTCGAACTGAGAGGTGTTTGGGGATAGTTCTGTTCCAGCTCGGTGGTCCCGATACGCTGGAAGCCATCCAACCTTTTCTTTTTAATTTGTTCTGCGATCCCGACATCATCGACTTCCCGTTCGCTCGCATCAGTCGCCGCCCGCTTGCCAAACTCATTTCCAGCACGCGCGCCAAAAAAGTCCAGCACCACTATTCCGTGATTGGCGGCGGCTCGCCCATCCGGCGCTTCACCGAGAGTCAGGCCCGCGCGCTCGAGGCCGCTCTGCAAGCGCTCGGCGTAAACGCCCGCTGCTTCGTAGCCATGCGCTACTGGCATCCCTTCACCGCCGAGGCCGTCGCCCAGCTCCAGAACGCGCATTGCGACGAGGTCGTTCTCCTGCCACTCTATCCTCATTATTCGAGCACGACCGTCGGCAGCAGCCTGAATGAGTGGAACCGTCACTATCGTGGTCCGGCGCCCGTGCATCTGGTAAAGAGCTTCTACAACGACGAAGCCTACCTCGACGCGCTCATCGAGAAGATCGAGGAAGCCCTTGACCGCTTCCCGGTCTCGCGCCGTCCCGAAATTGTTTTCAGCGCGCATAGCCTGCCGCAATCGATCATCGACAAGGGCGACCCGTACCAGCGCCAGATCGAAGAGACCGTCCAGTTGCTGATGGAGCGCGGAGGCTGGCCGAATCATCATCGTCTCTGCTATCAAAGCAAAGTCGGGGCCAGCAAGTGGCTGCAGCCCTCCTTGCATCGCACACTGCGCGATCTCGCCGCCGACCAAGTTCGCGACGTCTGTATCGTGCCCGTCTCGTTCGTGTCGGACCACGTCGAGACCCTGGGCGAGATTGACCACGAAGCGCGCGAAGAAGCCGCCGAACTGGGTTTCCGCCAGTTCGAGATGACGGCCGGCTTGAACGATTCAGCCAAGTTTATAAATGCCTTGGCTCACTTGGTCTTGCAGGCCGCGGGTAAGTACGAACCGGTCGTCCTGCCCGATCCGCAGAGCATCCCTGCCCCTTGGATGGCAGCGGATTAGAAGACAGGCGCATCACAGTTAATCAGGAGGTACACACATGGCGGGTCCGGAGACCGATGCGGTCAAGCAAGTTCCGGAGACAAAGAAGGACGCTCCCAATGCGCCGGCGACCAAGTATGTCGGCACTCCCGCCGTCGGGACATCAAAGGCCGCAGCCGCGGGCGGCATCGCGGCGGTCGGCCCGGAGAATAAAGAAGTCGACCGGCGGCGCCGTCGTCTCGCCTGGGTCGGCATCACCGCGTTCCTGGTCGCATGGTTCCTGGCGTTCTTCCGCTTCTTCCTGCCGCGCACGCTGTTCGAGCCGCGCACGTCGTTCAAGATCGGCTATCCCTCGGACTACGCGCTTGGCGTCGATACCAAATGGCAACAGAAATACCGCATCTGGGTTGATCGCACACCGGATCGCCTGTTCGTGATTTACGCGCGCTGCACGCACCTCGGCTGCACGCCCGACTGGAAGCCCAGCGAAAACAAGTTCAAGTGCCCCTGCCACGGAAGCGGCTACGACAGCGAAGGCATCAACTTCGAAGGCCCAGCCCCGCGCCCCATGGACCGCGCCAAGGTCGATACTGCGCCCGATGGTCAGATCATCGTCGACGTTTCGAAACTGTATTCCTGGCCGAAAGGACAACCGAGCCAGTTCAACGATCCCGGAGCATTCTTGCCCACATAAGATGTAGCGCCGGCATCTTGCCGGCTGTCGCGAGGGCGTCTCGCCCTCGCAGCGCGCGAACGAAAAGCTTTTCGAAGAAGTCAGAGGACCGAATGGCTGAAGAAAAAAACGGAAAGAACGGCGGCAAGGTTGGCTTGCTCGATCGCGTCAAAGAAAAAATCACCGGCGACGTTCAGGCGCTCAAGACCGACATCCCAACCAAAGCCAAAGAACAGATCGAAGGCCTCAAGGATCCGACCAAGACCCAGGTCTATACCTCGATCTTCCGCCACAAGCACGACGAGACGCCTCGCAATCGCGCTCTGGGCGTGCTCTCCAACGTTTTCCTGCATCTGCACCCCGCGAAGATCAATCGCGACGCCGTCCGCTACAGCTATACCTGGGGCATGGGCGGAATCACGTTCTACCTGTTCATCGTGCTCACCTTCACGGGCGTGCTGCTGATGTTCTATTACCACCCAACCAAGGTGCAGGCCTTCCGCGATGTGCTCTACCTCGAGCACGACGTGCCTTTCGGCAAGCTGCTGCGCAACATGCATCGCTGGGCCGCCCACCTGATGGTTATCGGCGTCTGGCTGCACATGTTCCGCGTGTTTCTCACGGGCTCGTATAAAAAGCCGCGCGAGTTCAATTGGAATATTGGAGTCTTGCTGCTGGTGTTCACCCTGCTGCTCTCATTCACGGGATACCTGCTGCCTGACGATCAGTTGGGATTCTGGGCTGTCACGGTGGGCACGAACATGGCCCGCGCCACTCCGCTGTTAGGACACGAGGGCCCGTTCGGACCACTGCTCGGCATGACGCCGTATAACGATGTTCGCTTCGGCCTCTTAGGCGGCTCGATCGTCGACGCCAATGCCCTGCTGCGCTCCTATATCTGGCACTGCATCGGCATCCCGATCGTCGCCTCGGTGCTGATGATTGTGCATTTCTGGCGAGTAAGAAAAGACGGAGGCATCTCCGGTCCAGCCCAAGTCATGCTGGAGTCGGAGGCAGACAAACCGAGGAGAGGTCCAACTGCAGCAGGAGCCTGAGGTTGTCTGAATTTCAAGGTGAGAGGGTGAGGACGCCCTCTGGACAGCCGGCAGGATGCCGGCGCTACAAGGAGCACCAATGGACTGGCGTCAACTGTGGGAAATCATCTCCGCCCCCGATAACGTCCCGATCGTCGGCCTGATTCCGCTCCTGGCTTTCTATATCTATCTCGCCTGGAAACAGGCGCACGCTAACGATCAACTCGTCGCCCAGCTCGAAACCGATCCGGCGATGGCAAAAACGCATCACCGCAAGACGTGGCCCTTCAAGCCCGGCTGGCAAAAGGAAGTCCACGTCTGGCCCTTTCTCCTGCGTATCGAGTTTCTGGCCGCCATCATCGTCACCATCATCCTGATGGTCTGGTCGATCACGCTGAACGCGCCGCTCGAAGAGCCCGCCAATCCGAACCTGACCATGAATCCGGCCAAGGCCCCCTGGTACTTCCTCGGCTTGCAGGAAATGCTGGTTTACTTCGATCCATGGATCGCTGGCGTGGTCATGCCGACCCTCATCATCATCGGATTAATGGTGATTCCATACATAGACACCAACCCGAAGGGCAGCGGCTATTACACGTGGAAGCAGCGCCGCTTTGCGATCTCCACATTCCTGTTCGGCTTCATCATTCTGTGGGTCTCGATGATCATCATCGGCACCTTTATCAGAGGGCCTGGCTGGCAATGGTTCTGGCCGGGGCAAACGTGGGATCACAATCGATTGATTTACGAGGTGAACCGTGACTTGCCGGATATCTTCGGCATCACCTCGAACCTGGGCAAAGCCATCTTCGGCTTGGTCATCGTGGGCGGATACTTCGCTCTCGGCGGATTCCTGGTCTACTCGCTGTTCCGCCGCTACATGCCGAAAGATTTCAGCCGCATGAGTCTGCTGCAGTTCTCGATCACGCAAGCGTTCCTGCTCATCATGGTCGCGCTGCCGTTGAAGATGCTCCTGCGCCTGCTCTGGCATATCAAGTACGTGTGGATTACGCCGTGGTTCAACATCTAGCTCATGGCTGGTAGCTTGTGGTCATTGGCAAAAGTGGTTGCGGAAACGGTTTTGCCAACGACTAACGACCAATAGCTAACGACCGACTTCGGAGGTTCCGTGCCCGACAAACCAGTCCCCGACAGCGACCCGATAGTTTCCAAGTCGTACGCGGCCCACTATGCGATTGCTGTCATCCTGTTGATGGCGACCCTGCTGTGGGCCCTCTGGGATGAAGCCTTCGGAATGCGTCCGTGGAAGGCCTACCAGCATGTCTGGAAAGACCGTTACACGGCTTTCCTGCTGTCGGCTCGCTCCAAGTCCGCTGCGTCGCAGAAGGAAGTCGAGGGCAGCTCTGATTACCAGAAGCTCAAGCAGAACCTCGAAGAGGCCACGCAGCAGGCGTCGCCGCACATGCGCGAACTGCAGAAGCAGATCGGCGACCTCAACTCGAAGATTCTCTCCGTGCAGGCAGTCTTCACGGATCGCCGCGCCTACGTCAACGCGCTCACTTACCAGATCGAAACCAGCACCAGCCAGTCATCCAAACAAAGCATTCAGAGGGACCTCGCCAGTTACAAGGCGCAGACCGCTACTGTCGAATACCCCGACGGCAGCAGGCAAAAATACAACTTCGAGCAACTGGAAGAAGCCTACAACAGCCTCAAAGATCAGCGCGCCAAGCTGAACGCCGAGTTAGGTGACACGCTCAAGCCGGTCACGCAGTCGAAGACGGCTCTCGACGATTACGTCGCCAATCACATGATCGATCTGACCCCGACGCAGATCGGAGGCCTGGAAAAGAAAGTTGACGAACTCAGCCCGTCGATCCAGCAGATCAATGTCGCGGAAGCCAATATCGTCGATCGCTGCGAATCCTGCCATTTGGGTATTCGCGAGCCGGTAAAGCTGACTCCGGCTTCGTTGTCGGCGAAGGGCGCCAAGGCTCCCGACGATTACGCAAAAGCATTCGTGAGCCATCCCAATCCCGACCTCCTGCAAATTCACGATCCCGAGAAATTCGGCTGCTCTCCTTGCCACCAGGGGAATGGGCGTGCGACCACCAGCATCGAAAAAGCACATGGCAATTACGAGCATTGGCTCTGGCCGCTCTACACGAAGCAAAATTTCGAAGCCGGATGCCAGACCTGCCATGCCGCCGACATGATGCTGATCAGCGGCGAGGTGGGCTGGACCATCAGCAAGGGCAAAGACCTCTTCCGCCAGCGCGGCTGCATGGGCTGCCATCGCTATGAAGGCTACGATAAAGAACCCGAAGAGCTGCAGTCGCTCAACCAGCAGATCAAGACGCTCGAAACGGAGAAGCTCGACAATACCAAGCAGTCCGCTTACATGATGAAGCAGGCAGATGCTGCCGAGAGCAATGACGAAGCCAATCGGCTGAATGATCAAGCGGTGGGCCTTCGCGTCGCCAACAGCAGGATCGATGGCCGGCTGCAGCAGATCGACTTTCGCTCGCACAGTCTGATGCAAGACATGAAGAAGGTCGGACCGAACCTGAAGGACGCCCGCCTCAAGCTGAACAAGAACTGGATTCCGGTTTGGCTGAAAAAACCAAGCGAGTTTCGTCCCGGCACGAAGATGCCAAATTTCCGCCTCACTGATCCGCAGATTCAAGCCATCTCGGCGTACATCTGGCAATCCGGCCTGACCGATCCCCTGCCCCACCAGAAGCCCGGCAACGCGGAACACGGCAAAGAACTATTCGAGACGCGCGGCTGTCTCGCGTGCCACTCCATCGGCGAAGGCGACGACCAGCAAGGCGGAACTTTTGCCGCGAACCTCACGCGCGTAGGCGAGAAGGCCAACTACGATTACCTCGTCCGCTGGATTCATAACGCGCGCGAGCGTACGCGTCCCTATTGCCCGTACGAGAAGAAAGACATCGGCCCCGAAGATTACGCGAAGAAGAAGCTTCCCTACGTTTTCGATCTCGGTCACAGCAAGTGCCCGAACGACGGACATGAACTGCAGGTCCAGAACATGACCGTGATGCCCAGCCTGCGCCTCAGCGTCGAGGATGCGCAGGACATAGCCACCTATTTGCTGACGCAGAAAAAGCAGGAGCCCTCTGCCTACGCGGACGCGTCCTACATGGACGATCCCAAGCTGAAGGAGGAAGGCAAGAAGTGGGTGCGCCACTATGGCTGCGCGGGCTGCCATGAAATCGGGGGCATGGAAGAGGAAGGCCGCATCGGCACCGAACTCACCTTTGAGGGCAGCAAGCCGATCGAGCGCCTGGACTTCGCCCTCTTCACCGAATCCGCCCAGCGCGGCAAAGAACCCATCAGCAATCCCGAAGATCTCGCGCGTTTGCCTGAAGGTCCCGCGAAGGAATCCTGGTACGACCACAAGGGCTTCTTCGAACACAAACTCGCCGAGCCTGAGATCTACGACAAGGGCATGATCAAGTCAGAAACGGAGGCTCTCCGCATGCCCAACCTGCATCTCGCCAAGGACCAGGTGCAGGCCCTCACCACGTTCCTTCTTGGCAGCCAGGAAAGTAGCCTGCCCGCCAACTACCAGTACAAACCGCAGGACACCCGCCGCGACATCCAGGAAGGCTGGTGGCTGGTGACCAAGTACAACTGCGTGGGCTGCCACCAGTTCTTCCCCGGCCAGGATTCTGTGTTGATCAAGATGAAGAAGTACCAGGACCCAGACTGGAAAGAACAGCTGCCGCCCAAGCTCTACACCGAAGGCGCGCGCGTGAATCCGGAGTGGCTGCGCCGCTTCCTGAGCAATCCCGCTCTGAACGATACCGATACCAACCGTAACGGCGTCCGGAACTATCTAAAAGTCCGCATGCCGACCTTCTCGTTCTCCGACGACGAGTTGCGCAAGCTGGTGCGCTTCTTCCAGGCGCTTTCTCAACAGCCGATACCGTACATTCCCGAGCAGGTGCCCACACTCACTTCGAAAGAAACCGATATGGCGCGTGCCCTGTTCTCGAGTACGGCAGCTCCTTGCCTGAAATGTCACGCTACCGGCGACACGCAGCACGATGCGCACGCTACCGCACCGAACTTCCTGCTCGCGAAAGAACGTCTGAAGCCCGACTGGGTGGAACGCTGGATCACCGATCCGCAAGCGATCAGTCCCGGCACTTCCATGCCTTCCGGCTTGTTCACCAAGGTCAACGACCACTGGGTGTTTGCCGGACCGACGCCGCCATCGTTCCAGGGCTACGACCAGGATCACACCAAGCTGCTCGTGGATTACATCTTTCAACTCACTCCGGAAGAGCAGAAGCGTGTGGCCGCCTCCATGGGCCGATCGACCGCCTCGAACGCACCCCAGCGTACGAAGAAATCTATGACCGGCCCGAGTCGTCCACCTGCCTCGAAGTCGGGCGCATCGGCCGGAGGTTCGCGTTAGAATAAAGGGTTTTGGTGTGCCATCTAAAACTACATGAAAGGTGCCCATATCATGAAGAACTCCCGGTTAGCATTCCTCCTCCTGCTAGCCCTTGCCGGCTTATTGTTGCTGGCTGCTTGTAACAAGAAAGAAAACACTGAACAATCCACCTCTCCTTCCGCCGCTCCCGCCCCCGCTGCCACGCCCATTGATCCGGCCACGGTAGGCTCGCTGAGCGGAACGGTGAAGTACGATGGCACGGCTCCGAAGCCGGCCAAGATCGACATGTCGCAGGACCCCGCCTGCAAAGGCGCCAATGAGAACGAAGCGCTCATCGTCGATAAAGGCGACCTCGCCAATGTTTTCGTCTATGTGAAAGACGGCGTCGGCAATCGCACCTTCGATGTTCCCAAGGATCCGGTCGTTCTTGATCAGCAAGGCTGCCGTTATCATCCCCATGTGCTCGGCGTGATGGCCGGCCAGACCGTTCAGATCAAGAATGATGATCCCACTACCCACAACATCCATCCCACTCCCAAAGACAATCGCGAGTGGAACGAATCGCAACCGCCGCAGGCTGCTCCCCTCGAGAAAAACTTCGCTCGCGAAGAGATTATGCTTCCGGTGAAGTGCAACCAGCACCCGTGGATGAAGATGTACATCAACGTGGTCAAGAGCCCGTTCTACGCAGTCACCGACAAGGACGGCAAATACGAAATCAAGGGCCTGCCGCCGGGCGATTACACGATCGCATTCGTGCATGAAAAGCTACCCGAGCAGGATCAGAAAGTGACCATCGCTCCAAAAGAAGCCAAGACCGTCGACCAGACGTTCAAGGCTGGCGGCGCTTCCTAGCTTGCTCTGCTAGAATGCTTCGTTTTCCTGAGGACACGCACCCAGGGGCTTGTCCTCGGCATCTCAAACTGTGAGAGAAGTTCGTTCCTCTCCGAGACAGCCGGGTTCACGAGACCAAGGAGCACGCTCTGAAGGCTATTGCTACTCCGTACCATCGCGCGCACCACGCATTCGCGGTGTTCACCGCGTGCTTCACGTTCCTTGTGATCATGTTTGGCGCGTCGGTCACCAGCAACGATGCGGGTCTTTCTGTGCCGGATTGGCCGACCTCGTTCGGCTATCTGGTAAAAGTGCCGCATCTGGTCGGAGGCGTGCGCTTTGAATGGAGCCACCGCATGGTGGCCGGTTCGCTCGTGATCCTCACGCTTGCGATCGCCGCCTGGACCTTCTTCGTCGAACGCCGTTCCTGGCTCCGCAAGCTCGCGCTGGCTGCCCTCGGCACCGTGGTCGCACAAGCAATCCTCGGAGGAATGACGGTTCTCTATCTCCAGCCGCCCGCGGTCTCCACCGCACATGCGGCGGTGGCGCAAACATTCTTCTGCATAGCCGTCTGCATCGCTATCTTTACCGGGCGCAAATGGGCGGAGGAAGTTCCCCAGGTCGAGCACGACCCCCGCCGCCCCAGCCTGTTCACCCTGACCTTGCTTTCCATCTTCGTGCTGTATGTGCAATTAATCCTCGGCGGAATGTTTCGCCATCGGGGCATGAGTTGGTGGCCGCACGTCGTGCATGCCGCCCTCGTCGCCTTCGTGCTCACATGGACCGCAATTCGCGCCCTCTCTGTTTTTTCGAAGATCGAGGCCGTCCGCAAGCCTGCCATCATGATGCTCTCGCTTCTCATCACACAACTCTGTCTCGGCTTCGCCGCCTTCCTGACGCGCGTGGCCTGGGGCAAAGATAGTGTGCAGCCCGAACTTCCCATGGTGGTCTCGACCGTGGCTCACGTCGCGGTTGGAGCCTTGCTACTGGCCACCACCGTGGTACTCGCAATTCAAGTCTGGCGACATGTGCCGGTCGCCTTTGCGGAGCGCGTTCCGGGCACAGAACGGACTCCCCAAACCGCATGAGCGCCGTCACTCAGCCCTTGAACTTCTCGCGCAGCGCCTTCGCCATGCTGGCGCGGGATTACGCCGAGCTCACCAAGATGCGCGTCACCACCCTCGTGGTGCTGACCGCCTGGTGCGGCTATTACTTCGGCTCGCTGAAGTCCGG
>Ga0209059_1001337_pt1 | contig 11202 bp, 12 predicted proteins | sample GraSoiAngelo_151_FD_186165 | JGI IMG/M metagenome (GOLD analysis project Ga0209059, IMG submission 186165) | Grasslands soil microbial communities from the Angelo Coastal Reserve, California, USA - 14_1009_12_20cm (SPAdes) (version 2) | ecosystem: Environmental > Terrestrial > Soil > Grasslands ...
GACCGGCTTCGGAGCGCCGTCGACCAGGTCCTTGGCCTCCTTGAGGCCGAGGCCGGTGATCTCCCGGACCGCCTTGATCACGTTGATCTTGGCGTCGCCGGGGCCGGTGAGGACGACGGTGAACTCGGTCTGCTCCTCCGGCTCGGCTGCCTCCCCGCCGCCGCCACCGGCGGGTGCGGCGGCCACGGCGACGGGCGCCGCGGCCTTGATGCCGAGCTTCTCCTCCATGAGCTTCACGGCATTGACGACGTCGAGGACGCTCCACTCCTGGAGCGCGTCGACGAACTCCTCGGGCGAGATCTTGGTGGCCATCGGGTCTCCTTACGCGGCTTCCAGCTTCTCGCGGTAGGCGTCGAGCGTCGCCGCGAAGGTGCTGAGGATCGACTGCAGGGCCCCCGCGAGGTGGGTGAGCGGGGACTGGAGGGTGCCGGCGAGCTGGGCGAGGAGGGCCTCGCGCGGGGGCAGCTCGGACAGCTGACGGACGCCGTCGGCGTCGATCGCGACCTTCATCACGTAGGTGCCGGCGGCGAGGGACAGGCCGTTCTTGGTGACGTCGGTGAAGTTCTGCCACCCACCGGTCGCGGGGACGGTGAGCGCGCCGGTCTGGTCGACGCCGTTGAACTCGACGTGGAACGTGCCACCGAACGAGCCGCCGTGGGCGACGCGGGCGTCGAAGTTGTAGGTGCCGGCGGTCGGGCGGTCGAGGCAGCCGATGATGTTCATCAGCGTCGACTTGCCCGAACCGGAGGGGCCCATGATCGCGACGAACTCGCCTTCATCGACGTTCAGGTCGATCCCGTCGAGCGCGCGGACTTCCACCTCGCCGAGGGAGTAGACCTTCGTCAGGCCTTGGATCTCGATGACGAACGGCACGAGCTATCGTCCCCGGCCGCCGCCACCGCCGCCCGGACGGCCGCCTGCGCCGCCGAACGGACTGCCGCTCGTCGCCTCGACCTTCGTGGTGGCGAGGCCGGTGATCACGTCCTGACCTTCTTTCAGATTCCCGTCGACGACCTCGGTGTAGCGGCCGTCGGTGAAGTTGAGCACGCCGTTGAGCGCCCGGAGGTCGATGTAGTCGACCTTGTCGCGCCGCCGCTCGACGCCGAACTTGTAGGTGTGCGCGCTGCGGTTCCACGTGACGTTCTCGGAGAACTGGAATACCTGCGACGTCTGATACTGCGGACGGAAGAACGGGCCACCGAGGCGCGTCAGGCGCGAGATGTTCATGTGCGGGAGGCCGCCGCTGTAGCGCGGATCGTCGGGCACGCCGCGGATGCCGTACTGCGCGTTGGCTGCGACGCCGAACGACGGCTGCAGCGAGCTCGACGACATGCGGTTCCACGCGCCGCGGAACTCGCTGAATACCGCGCCGCCGAACACCTTCGACCAGCCGCCGACCGCGCTCTGGCCGCGGTTGTACGTATCACTGGAGAAGTCGCCCGACGCAATCGGATCGTCGAGCACCGGCGGCTCGTGCCGCGTCACGTCCATGAAGCTGTAGCGCGCGAATACCTGGCTCTTCGCCGCGGCCAGATTCTGATCGACGCGGATATCGAACTGATCGACGTCGTTCTTCAGGATGCCGTTGGAGATGTAGTTCGGGCTGACGAAGCCGCCGGGGACGCCGAACGCCGCCAGCGCCTGCGGCACGTTCGCGCGCGGATAGAGCTTCAGCAGCGACGCCGCCACCGGATCGATGCACGACGCCGAGATCGTCCTGGCGGCCGCGTTGACGCATCCGGCCGCGACGAACGGGTTGCCCGCGATCATGGTGCCGGTGAACTCGGTCAGGTTGCCCTGGCGCATCAGATCGGTCGGCACCGTCGCGAGCTGCGTGAGCGCCTTGTCGGTCCGCGTCGCCTGGTAGTCCCCGAAGAAGAACGTCCGGCTCCTGACGATGGGACCGCCGAGCGTGCCGCCTGCGATGTGCTGCTCGAACGAGCCTTTCGGCCGTCCTGCGCGGTTGTTCTCCCAGGTGTTCGCGTTGAACGCATCGTCGCGGAAGAATTCGAAGAGGTTGCCTTTGAGCGCGTTCGATCCCTGTTTGATCGAGGCGTTGATCACCGCGCCGGCCGCCTTGCCGAATTCGGCCGAGTACGTGCGGGTCTGCACGCGGAATTCCTCGAGCGCGTCGACGGGCGGCTGCACGACTTCCGTGCTGCGCTCCTGCAGGTTCGTCGACGCCGAGTTGTTGTCGCCGCCGTCGAGGATGAAGTTGTTCCACGTCGCCAGGTTCCCGTTGACGTTGAACATGCCGTCCTCGCCGCGGCCGGTGAGTCCCGCGGGCGCGGCGACGACGCCCGTGGTGAGAAACGCGAGCTCGGAGTAGCGGCGGCCGAGCAGCGGCAGATCGGTGACCTGCCGGCGATCGACCGAGTAGCCGACGTCGGCGGTCTGCGTCTGCAGCAGCTCGGTCCTGCCGCTGACGACGACTTCTTCGCTGACGCTTCCGAGATCGAGCCGCACGTCCACTTCGATTCGCTCCTGCACGTGCAGGGCGATGCCGGTCTGGACCGACTTGCGGAAGCCGGACAACTCGGCGGCGATGGAATAGCTCCCGACCTTCAGGGTGGGAAACACGAACTGCCCTTTGTCGGTCGTCACGGTCGTCACGGCCGTACCGGTGGATTCCTGCGTCGCGGTGACGGTGGCGCCGGGCACGACCGCCGACGACTGATCGCGGACGGTGCCGACGATGGTGCCGGTGTCGAGCTGCGCGAACGCGAGAGCCGTGGTGGAGATTACGAGCAGCGTCGCAAGCGTCAGGCAGAAATAGGTGCGATTCATGCGGCGTTGTGTATCACACAAGACCGCATGCGACAACGACGCGTTGCTGGAGAATTCGTGGAGGCGTGAAGCGGCGCGTCGCAAAAAATGCGGCGCGCCGCGGCTGAATCTGCGCCGGCGGATACGCTCGGCTAAAGCCTTCGCGCTACTTGGTGCCGGCGTTCGGACCCGGATTGATCGGAATCATGATGTGGGCGCCGGGAGTGCCGGGGAGCATGAGCCACGGTCTGCCGTTGCCCTTCAGCGCGGCGTCGCGCTGGCTCTCGGTCGACACGCCGATCGATTCCGGCGTGGCGCCCGGCACCGACACGACCCAGAGCAGCTTGATGCGCCCCGGATCGTCCGAATAGCGGTACGACATCGTGCCCGACGGCGGCGGCTTCAGCCGGCCATCCTTCATCGCCGCCTGGATCCCTTCGGTGACTTCCTTGTCGGACTGGCCCTGCGCGCGCAGCTTCGCGGTCATGTCGCGCCGCGGCGCGGTGACCTTGTTGTAACACCAGGCGAACCCGTCCTTGTCCTTCGGCGTGCACTCGACGAAGTTCGTGCCCGCGCGCAGCACGACGCGATCGCCGGTCTTCTCGTCGTACTCGATGATCGCCGCGCCGCCTTTCAGATCCTCCGGCAGCGGCAGCAGCGCCTGCGCGATTTTCTCTTCTTTCGTCAGCGCGCTGGCGCTCGAAGCGGTCAGCGGGATCATCAACAGGACGAGGGCCGCGCCGCCGATGAATGCTCTCATACGAACCTCCAATGGGTATGGCAGAAGCGTGATGATATCAGTTCTTAACCGGCGTAAATGAGCGAATACCCGTGCTCCTGCGCGCGCGTCACGGCGACGACGCCCGCCGACACGAACCGGCTGCTCGGAACCGTGTTCGACGTGAAGTCCTTGTAGATCGTGTCGGCGCTCGAACCGGCAGCGGCGGCGAGCTGCGATGCTGCGAAATGCGTCGCCAGATCGCAGATGGCGATGATCGCGCCGCGCCGCGTGACCGACTCGATGGTGCTCCCGAGATTCGGCAGCGCCAGTCCGTAACCCTCCACGTTGTAGAGATTCGTCGACGGCGCCTCCTTCGTCTTCGGATCCTTGAACTCGAGCATCGCGCTCATCGCCTTGCCGTACTTCGCCCATGCGGCGTCGTTGAACGCGAACGGCGTGGCGAAGTGACGCATGACGATGACGATCGCGAGGTCCTTGTCCTCGAGCTGATAGGCGCTCTTGTTCGTCACGTACAGGTTGTTCGCGTATAACACCGCCTCGCCCGCGCCCTTCGGCGTCACCGCGTCGATGAGGATGCGGTGCTTGCCCGGCACGTGGACGAGCCAGTCGTCCTGTGTGTGACGAGCTGCCGCGAACCGCGCCGGCGACGTCTGCGCTTGCGCGACGCCGCTTCCTGCCGCGCCGGCGGCGACGGCTGCGCCCAACCCGGTCATGAACGAACGGCGCCCGCTGTTCTCGTGCTTCATCGGCTCCCCCGCAAAGTGATCTTCTGCGCGCGCCAGTTCCAGACCTCGCCCAGCCAGAGGTCGTTCTCGGTGCGGCAGTCGATGCTGTTGACCATGCCGAATTCCTTCGGCATCTTGCCCGCCTTCCCGAACTTGCCGACGATTTGGCCGTTCAGGCGGACCTTGTAGATCTCCCCGTGGTCCATGCTCTCCGGATCGTTCGAGTTCGACGTGTAGAGATACTGATTGGCGCCGCCGGAGACGCAGATCGCCTGCGGCGTGCCGATGTTCGAAATCTGCGACTTGAAGGTCCCCTCGCCGTCGAAGACCTGAATGCGGTTGTTGCCGGCATCGGCCACGTAGATGTTGCCCGCCGAATCGCTGGCGATGCCGCGGATGCCGTTGAACTGACCCTGGCCGGCCCCGGTCTGTCCCCACGTCTTCAGGTAGTTGCCGTCCTTGTTGAATTTCGCGATGCGGTTGTTGGTGCCGAACCCGTCGGCGACGTAGATGTTGCCGGCGCGGTCCCACGTCACGTCGGCCGGCCGGCTGAAATTATCGCCCGGGATGCCGGATCCGGGAACGGCGTTGCCGCGTCCACCGCCGCCGCCGCGTCCCCCTTCTCCGCCGCGGCCGGCCTCGGCGCCGCGCCCTCCTCCGGCCGGGGCTCCGCCCCGGGCTTCGGAGGGTAAACCCCCGCTCGCGGGGACGCCCGGACCTGGACGAAGAGTGATGTTCTCAGGCTTTCGTCCGAGCATCAGCTGCGTGCGGCCGTCGGCATCGAACTTGACGACCATGTTCGATCCGGCGTCGACGATCCAGATGTTGTCCTGCGGGTCGACGCGCACCTGCTGCGCGAAGTTGATCGCGTAGAGCCCCTGGCCGATCTCCTTCACGAACTTGCCGTTCTGATCGAACTGAAACAGACGCGAGCCGTTGTGATAGAAGGTGCGCTCGTCGCCGAGCGTCGCCACGGCGTGGCCCGTGCGCGTGTAAACGAAGACGTGGCCTTTCGAGTTGGTCGCGGCGCCGGCCACTTCGCCGATGTACGTGTTCGCCGGCAGCGTGAACGGATCGGCGTTCGCATCGTAGCTGATGTCGGGCGTCGCTTGGGCGAAGAGCGCGATCGCGAACGGGGCCGCGATCAGAATTGCCGGGAGCACGGTTTTCTTGAGCATGGCGCTATCTCCCCCCGGTGGAACGCGTTGCTGTTGGGTGGAGCAGCAGTTTCTGCACGCGCCACGCGGTGATTTCGGCCACGTAGACCTCGTCCGGATTCCGGCAATCCATCTGATGGATGCTGCTGAATTCCTTCAGCGCGCGCCCCGCCTTGCCGAAGCGGCCGAGCACCGTGCCATCCAACTCCATCTTGTAGACCTCGCCGGTCGTCGGCGCGCTGCGCCAGTCGTTGCCGGTGGGGAAGGAGTTCGAGCTGTACAAATACTGATGCGGCCCCTGCGAGATGCAGACCGCCCACGGCGAGCCGACGTTGTCGTAGATCGTCTTCAGGTTCAGATCGTTGTCCAGAACCTGGATGCGCGAGTTGCCGCGGTCGGCGACGTACACGTTTCCCTTCGCGTCGACGGCCATCGCGTGCGGCGTGCTGAACTGCAGCGGACCGTTGCCGCGCGTGCCGGCCGACTTGATGAAGCGGCCGCTCTTGTCGTACTTCACGACGCGCGAGTCGCCGTATCCGTCGGTGACGAAGATGTTGCCCTGCGGATCCCAGCCGATGTCGGTCTCGCGGTGAAACGAGTACGGCTTGTTCGCGCCCGAGTACTGGCCTGCGCCGGGCATCAGCGACAGCTGCTCGAGCGGATCGGGACGCTTGCCGAGCACCATCAGCAGCTTCGCGTTCGGATCGAACTTCATGATCACGTTGGTGCCTTCGTCGACGGCCCAGACGTTGTCGTCCCTGTCGACGCGGACCGCGTGCGCGAACGACATACCGTAGCTGCCGACGCCGAACTCCTTGACGAAGGCGCCGTTCTGATCGAATTCGAACAGGCGCGTCTCGCCGCTGCGCGTGTACACGAACACGTGCCCTTTCGAGTTGGTTGCGACGCCGACCCCTTCGCCCATGTAGACGCCCGGCGGCATCTTGAGGAAGTTCGGCACCGAGTCGAACGGAATTTCCGGCGTGGTCGCTTTGGCTCTTGCTTCCGGCGCCGGAACCGGTCCCTGCGTGAATGCAGGAGCGCCGCTGAGCAGGAGACCGGCGACGACGATCGCGCTGAGGCGTCGCATCATTTGAGGCCCTCCGATGGCGCGAAGGGTTGCACAGTGTCGGCGCAAAGTAAAGATTGTGACGCTGCCCCGGTTACGCGTGGCGCTCGACTTTGTGCAGCGACTTGGGGAGGAACACGTCGATCTGCTCGTCGGTCAGCGCGCGCTCGTCGACCGCCGCGGCTTCGTACGGATGCGCGCCGGCGGGCGGCGCGTGGCGGAGGACGTCGTGGAGCTCGGCGATCAGCGTGTCGCGCCGCTGGCGCGCGGTCGGCGAATCGATCGCGCCGTCGGCGAGATCCGACAGCACCGCGCGGTACTGCTCGCGAATATCCCACAAGCGCGCCGCGCACACGGCGTGTCCCTGCGTGACCGCGTCGTCGTCGAACGTCAACTGGACGAGCAGTACGGCGAGCGCGAGCCCGCCGCAGACGGCGCTGACGGTGGCGAGCGGCGATCCGCTGGCCACGGCGACCGCGACCGACGCGATGGCGACGGCGAGCATCAGCACCGCCTGCGCCCCCTTGGACGCGCGGCTCCAGCGCGCCCGTGTGCGCGCGAGATCGGCATGTGCCTTCTGCCGGTACACGACGTACCCGAAAGTCAGGCGCAGGTGATCCATCAGGCTCAGATCGAACATGGAACCCGAGACGCAAGGGCAAGACGCGTACCCGCCGGCGACCCGGCCATCGCGCCCGGTTGCGCGCATCGCGGGACGACAGAGCGAGTAAAAGTTTCGCCCGCCCGCATCGCGATCGAACGGTCCACCCCGGCATGCCGTTCGCTAGGTGCTCGCCACGTCACGGCAACTTGCGCCCGGGACGCTGGTTTCTCGGTGGCCGATGACGTATTTGCCACCCGCATTGCAGATCGGTTCGAGTCATGAGGCCATGGGTGCGCTATCGGCGCGGACGCGCGCGCTACACGGGATGGATCAGCCGCGCGCCGTTCGTCGCCTGGACTGAAACGCCGGGGGGGAAGGCGGCGATCGCGGCGGCGGCGGGCCGTTTTCGCCTGCGATGGCTCGCCGACACGCGCGCGCAGCGCAGGTTATGGAAACAGCTCGCGGCGATGGCGCGCCAGCGCGCGGTCGTCGTGTCGATCCAGAGCGAGGCCGACGCATACCCGGTCCGGCTCCAGGAGTTCGCCTACGCCGAAGGGCTGCCGCGCGTGGGCATCGAGCTCCATCGATTGGTCGTCGTGCCGCGCGTCCTGATCAACGGCGCCGCGTACGGCGCGATCGCGCGCCGGCTGCACGGCGTGCCGGCGTTCGCGTCGCTCGAAGGCGGCGACGCGCTGAGGGAATTCTTCGTGCTCACCGTGATCAGCGACCTGGATGCCGCGGTCTCGGGCGCGCGTCCGTCGCCGAAGCGGCCCGTTGCAGCCGGCAAGGACTGGGTGAGCGTCGGGCTCAACCCACAGTTCGTCTGGCGCGTGCCCTTGTTGAAGGATCCGCCGTGGGACGGACATCACTACGTGCTGGAGTTGACGCGCGACCCGATCACGCGAGCATTGCGGAAGGCTGTCGCCGCCGCGATCGCGCAGATTGAATCGGCGCTGCCGGGCCTCTCGCGCAGCGAGCGCAACGAGATTCTGCGGCGGGCCGTTCACGGCGCGGGGTGAAGCGCGCGCGAGGCGCGCGTGCCCGAGACGCTCAGACTGACGCCGGTCGGGGGTTGAGACGGCGGCGCTGCACGTTTTCCTTGTAATTGCCTTCCAGATGCTCGACGCCGTCAGCGGTAATCAGCAGCATCGAGCTGTCGGACCTCGAGATCAGCTTCTTCTGTATCAGATACCAGATGGTGAACTCGAGATGTTCGCGCGGCGTGCCCGTGAGCGATTCGAGATCGAGCGGCGTGAGCGCCGGATTTTCCGGCTCCGTGCGGCGTTGCGTGTACAGCACCTCGAGAACGGTCAACCTCAACATTCGTTCGGTCTCGAAGTCGTTCTCGGCGGTTGCGCCGGTCGTCACCAGACGCCAGCGCTCCTGCCGGTGCCGTGAGTAGGTGACGTCGTACTGCGCGCGCCGCGCGGGGTCGGCGATGACATCGTACGCCTCGGTCAGCTCGCGAAATCGCGCGTCGTTTCCCGTCTCGCTGTTGTCCGGGTGAAAGCGCTGGGCGAGCAGCCGGTACACGCGGTGCACGGTTTCAGGCTCCGCGTTCGAGCTGATTTGGAGGATTTCGTAGTAATCGGCTGCTTGATCTGTTCCCACTTCGTCTTGTTATCGGTTCGTCCTCGCCCGACGAGCACTGGCGCCCCGGGGCATGTCCAAGTTCGCCGATTCCGAAACTGTATTGTCGAAGCGTGAAGTCGAACGCAATCGGTCGGTCGTGACCGTGGCGTGATTGTTGAAGCTCCGCTCTCCGGTATGAGACGCGCCATCGTGTCGCTGGCTGCTTACGACCCGGGCGTCGAGCTCGTGGTCAGTGGCGTCAAGATCGATCGCGATGTCGTCATCCTCGTGCTGGCGCCGGTTGGTGCCGGCCGGAGCACCGACGACGCCGTCACGTCGCTCCGCATCAAATGGCCCATGCCGTTCTCCAAGTCGTTCTCGGTGAAAGACCTCATCGAGAACCTCATCGACCGGTTCGTCGAGGCCAGACCCACCATCGCTCCGGACCGCTGAGCCCGCTTCACGATTTATCAATTTCTGATTCAGTTTCCGTCCGCCCTGCGGCTACAATCCGCGCGGTATCGGGGGATGCCTGACGGCAGCGAGGTGACAGCTGCTCTCACGCCAAGGAGGGCGGGGCACGATGTCGCACGATCTGAAGGAAATGGAATCGGGTACGGCGCTCTCGAGACGCGAGTTCACGCTGGAAGCCGCATTGGCGATCCTTGCGGGCTGCGTCATCACCATCACCGACGCGGCCTGCGGCAGCAGCAACTCGACGCCGACGACGCCCACGGCTCCGCCGGCCGATATCAATGGCGTGGTGGCGGCGAACCATGCGCAACCACACGCCGTGGTCATCACCGGTGCGATGATCACGGCCGGGAACGCAGTGACGCTGAACATTCAGGGCCAATCGACGCACAACCACACGATCAGCGTTTCCGCGAATAATCTGCTCTCGCTGAAGAACCGACAGGCCGTCACGATTACGTCGTCCAACGACAACGCTCACATGCACGACGTCACGTTCACGCCGGTGTAGTCCACCGCCCGCCGAAGCGGGAGGGCCCGACGTGAAGTTGGCCCTCCCGTCAAGTGTCGCACGCGGCCCGATCGTTAACACCGCGAGGCGACGTCCGTGATTTTCGTGTTTTCGCGGCTTGTATTTCAGCCCAACAGCATCTCTGATCTCATTGCACGTTGGCGGTCACTGACGCGTTGGCGTTCAGCGTGAACGTGCAGCTCTTCGTTTTGTTCCCGCCGCTCGAACAGGCGCCCGACCAGACGACGTCGCGTCCGTTCGCGTCCTTGAGGGTGATCGACGCGCCGGTCGGAAACGTGCCGGATCCGCTGCTGCCGACCGTGACGTTGATGCCCGTCGGCGTCGACGTGATCCGCTCGCCGCTGCGGCCGCTCGCCGTCACCGTCAGCGTCGCCGTTCCCGATGACGGCGGTGGTGGTGGCGGTGACGATGACGGCGGGTTCACGGTTAGCGAACTGAAGAGCGTGGTGCTCCCCAGCGTGGCCGAGAGCTGCACGGTGGTTGTGCCCGAACTGGGAGACGTCGTGATCGGGAACGTGGCGCTCGTCGCGCCGGCCGCGACCGTGACGCTCGCCGGCACCGTTGCGGCCGGCAGGTTGCTCGTCAGGTTGACGACCGCGCCGCCCGACGGCGCGGCGCTCGACAGCGTGACGGTCCCTGTCGACGAGTTGCCCGCTGTCACGCTGCTCGGGCTGACGCTGAATGCCGAGAGTGTGGCTGCGGGTGGAGGAGGCGGCGCGGCATCCGGAGTGACCGTCAACGTCGCCGACTTGGTGACGCCGCCGCCCGTGACCGAAATCGTCACGACCGTCTGTGTCGTCACCTGCGTCGTGAACACGTTGAAGCCGCCCGCGATCGCGCCGGCGGGCACCATGACGCTGTTGTTCACCTGAGCGATCGCCGGATGACTGCTCGTCAGCTGAAAGATCGTGTCGGTCGGCTGCGCCGACGCGACGGTGACCCTGCCGAACGAGCTGCCGCCGGTGCCGACCGTTGACGTCGGATCGAGCGTCAGCGACGCGGGCGCGGGCTGCGGAGTCACCGTGATCGGGGCCTGCACGCTCGTGCCGTTCCAGCTTGCGGTGACGAGCGCGTTCGTGTTTGCCGTCACGCTGTTGGTTTGAAGCGGGAACGACACGGAGAAGCTCCCGGGATTCACGAACACCGACGGCGGCGGACTCACCGCGGCAGAATTGCTCGCGAGCGTGACGGTCGCGCCGCCTGGAGGCGCCTCAACCCTTCGCCGGCGTCGCCAACTCCTTGGTGCGCTTCGCGAACGCCAGCTGCTTCTCCACCTCACGCTGCGGGTCCGGGTCGTGCAGCTCCGCCGGCAGCTGCGTGTAGCCCGTCCGCGACGGGATCGGCACCTCCAGCGGCTGGCCCTTCGTCAGGTCCTTCATCGCCTTGACCTTGTCCTGAATGCGCATCAGACCTTCGAGCAGCGCTTCGGGACGAGGCGGACAGCCGGGGACGTACACATCGACCGGGACGACCAGATCGACGCCCTTGACCACGTTGTAGCCGTATTTGTAATAAGGGCCGCCGCCGCAGGTGCAGGCGCCCATGGCGATGACGAATTTCG
>Ga0209059_1001338_pt1 | contig 11198 bp, 9 predicted proteins | sample GraSoiAngelo_151_FD_186165 | JGI IMG/M metagenome (GOLD analysis project Ga0209059, IMG submission 186165) | Grasslands soil microbial communities from the Angelo Coastal Reserve, California, USA - 14_1009_12_20cm (SPAdes) (version 2) | ecosystem: Environmental > Terrestrial > Soil > Grasslands ...
CGAAACGCCGCCGTTATCGGGTTGCCGACCGGCACCGCAGGCGGATCGGCTTGCGTCGCGCCGTACGGGGCAAGCCCGAGATCCTCAGGCCGGTCACGCATCAGCCACAGCAGGACCGGCACGAACCCGATGACGATCGCGGTCAGCACGAGGCACATGGTCCGCCAGCCGGCATTCGCGGTCAGCCACGCCATCGTCGGCAGAAAAACCAGCTGACCGGCCGCATTCGAGGCGGTCAACACGCCCATGACGACACCCTGGCGGGCGCGGAACCAGCGGGCCGCGATATAGGCCGAAAGATACCAGCCGAGAAAGCCGGTCGCGAGACCCACGACGAAGCCCCACAGCAGGAGAAGCTGCCACGATTCGTGCATGGTAGGAGTGAGCGCGACAGCGCAGCCGGTCACCGCCAGGGCCAGGCTCATCGTGCGTCGCACGCCGAAGCGGTCCATGATCGCCGCGGCAAACGGACCGACCGCGCCGTACAGCAACAAATTGACGCCGATCGCAAAGGAGATCGTGGCGCGCGACCAGCCGAATTCCGCTTCGAACGGGACAATCAGGACGCCGGGCGCGGCGCGCACGCCCGCGGTCAGCAGCGCGACGACAAAGATCACCGCAGCGATGATCCAGGCGTAGTGCAATCGGCCGATCGCGATGCGGCTTGGCATGACGGTCAAATCGTCTCCTTCAGGACCATCTTGTCTTTCACGCCGTCCATGCCGGTCAGCAGTCGATCACCCGGCGCGGTTGCCGCGTTTCCTTGATAATGAGCTTGTGCCCCGAGGCCTCCTCCAGGGCCTCGGTCGACTCGATCTCAATGCCGAACCCGGCGAGCCCGACATAGGTGCGCGAGCGGGTTGCGTGCAGCTGGATCGAGCTGACCCGCAAATCGCGCAGGATCTGCGCACCGAGTCCGATATCCTTCCATTGCCGGCTGCGTTCCAGCTCGGACGGGGTCGTCTCCTCGGCAATCGCGGTGGTCGGCACGCCCGAGGTACCATCGCGCAGATAAACGAGGACGCCGCGCCCCGATTTCTTAAACCGGCCGAGGGCGGTATGGATTGTCTGGGCGCCGCCGAAGACATCCTCGACGACATTGGCGCGGTGCAGCCGGGTCGGCACGTTCCGCCCGTCGCCGATCTTGCCGTAGACAAAGGCGTAATGGTGCACCTTGTCGAATGGCGTCACATAGGCATAGCCCATGAATTCGCCGATCTCGGTTTCGATCTTGAACTCGGCGACCCGGGTGACAAGCTTTTCACGCGCTTGGCGATAAGCGATCAGATCGTCGACAGAGATCCGCTTCAGCGTGTGCTTCTTGGCGAAGCTAGCGATCTGCGGACCACGCATGACCGTGCCGTCGTCATTGACCAATTCGCAGATTGCCGCGACGGGCTCAATCTCCGCAAAACGGCAGAGATCGATCGCCGCCTCGGTGTGCCCCGAGCGCATCAGGACGCCGCCATCTTTGGCGATCAGCGGAAAGATATGGCCAGGCCGAACAAAATCTGCGCGCCCGGTATTGTTGTTGGCGAGCGCCCGGATCGTTGCCGTGCGGTCGTCCGCCGAGATGCCCGTCGTCGTGCCGTGACGGTAATCGACCGAGATCGTAAAGGCGGTGCCGTGGATCGCGTCGCTATCGGCGACCATCGGCGCGAGATGCAGACGCCGCGCGATCTCGCCGGTGACCGGCGCACAGACGATGCCGCAGGTGTGGCGGATGATAAACGCCATCTTCTCGGGCGTCGCATGCGTCGCCGCAAGGATCAGGTCGCCTTCGTTCTCGCGGTCGTCATCATCAGTGACGACGACGATCTCGCCACGGGCGAAGGCGTCGATGGCGTCGCGCACCCTATCCTGAGACACGTTCTTTGCTCCCGGCCCGATCGGGCCGCAATTCCGTCACTCGAAGCCGTGGGCAGCGAGGAAGTGCGGGTTTGCCTCGCGCAGCCTGGCGATCGTCATCCGCCATAATATCACGCGGGCCGCGCATTCCTGCGAGGGGCAGGTTTCGAAGGCTCCGTTGCGCAGATCGAGGGCGAAACGGCGGAGAAGCCTGTCGGCTGGACCGCGGGCGTCTCGCCCGCCCTCATGCGGCCGGGACGGCCGCGGTCCTGATTGGGCAGATTCATAAAACTCAGCCAATTGGCCAAAACTGTCGTTAATCGGCCCGGTGCCAGCTTCGCGGTGCGCGATTGCGATGGCGGTCGCGATCAGGTGAGCCTCGCGGTGGCGCTCCGGCGGCAGTAACGGGAGCAACTCGTCGAGCAACAGCCGACGACCGAGTTCGACGAGTTCGAGGCCGCTCGGCAGGTCGCGCGCTGGATTCTGGACCGCCGGCATCTCGCCGGCAGCCGGGCAGGAAGCCGGCGGTCCTGTGGTATCGAGCAAGAACAGCAACTCCAACTCGCATTCGCCGGCGCGGCGGCCGATGATCGCGGTCGAGAGATCGCGCGCGCCGCCGATCAGGTAACGATCGCTCTGCTGCAGGGCGATGATCGCCCAGCGGAGATTGGCGAAAATCTCCCAATACCGGATGCGTTCGGGATCGAGGCGGCGGCCCGATGCGGCCTCATAACCGGCATAGAATGGTGCACGCGCGGCGATGCCGCCCGCCTCGCGGTCGAGCCGGGCGAAGCGCCAACCCTTGCAGCAGAACCAGCCGATATCCTCGTCGGGGTCGCCCCAGCCGGCGAATTCCCAATCGAGGACGCCGGTCAACTCGGCGCCCTCCAGCAGGTAATTTCCGGTGCGGAAATCGCGGTGGCACAGCACCGGGCCAAGCGGCGGCGGGATGTGGGTTTCGAGCCAGCGCGCCGCCCATTCGAGGATCGGCCGCGGGTTCGGGTGCAGGTCGAGATAGGCGCGGAAGCCGGCGATCTGCGCCGCCGGACCGTTCTCCTCCCCTCGATCGAGGAAGGCGAGGTCGGGCCGCGGCGGCCGGATCGTCTGAAGGCGCGCCAACTCCTCGCCGAGGCGATACGCTATCTGCGGCAAAACCGGCTCGAGCGCCGGATCGGTGGTGATCTGGCGGCCCTGCGCGGTGCCGGCGAGGCGCCGCATGACAAAAAACGGCTTCCCGATGACCCCCGGATCGGCGCAGGCGAAGAGCGGCTCGGGAACCGTAACGCCGGCCGCGAACGCCGCCTGAAGCACGGCGAACTCGTCGAGGCGAGCGAGGCTCGAAGGGATGCCGCTCGCCGCGTTGGTGCGCAAGACGAGGCGCTGCGGCCCGGCGAGGCGGCCATCCGAGAAAAAGACGTCGAGGCCCCAATTCTCCTGGATCGCGCCGCCGGCGAGCAACTCGCAGGCCGTGACCTCGACCTTTTCGGCGCCGCTCGCCCCGGTCAGGAAGCGCGACAGCGCCGCGACATCAAATGGCGGCAACGCCGTGGCCGCCATCGACCGAAATGACCGCGCCGGTGACATAGGCACTGGCGGGCGAGGCCAGAAACAACAGCGCGCCGTCGAGATCCTCGGATTGGGCGATCCGCTTCAGCGGAATCCGCGAGATCAACCTCTGGCCGGCCTCGGTCTTGAAGAATTCGCGGTTGAAATCGGTCTCGACATAGCCCGGCGCCAAGGCATTGACGAGAATCCTGTGGCGCGCCAGCTCCATCGCCAGCACATGCGTCAGATGGATGAGGCCGGCCTTCGCGGCGCAATAGGCCGGCACCTGACCGATCGTCCGGAACCCCAATACCGAGGCGATGTTGATGATGCGGCCGGGGCGCTTGCGCTCGACGAGGTGATGCGCAAAGTCGCGCGCCGCCAGCCACGCGCCTTTCAGGTTCGTGTCGACGACATGATCCCAATCCGCTTCGCTGTGCTCGAACAGCGGTTTCGACACGACAACCCCGGCATTGTTGACGAGGACCGACAACGGCCCAAGCCGGTCTTCCGCATTCGCGATGGCCTCGCGGATGCTGTCCTGCTTGGTGACATCGCAGGCGAGCGGTAGGCACGTGCCGCCGCGGCTTTCGATGTCGCGGGCGAGGTCGCTCAGACGGTCGGCACGCCGCGCTGCCGCTGCAACCTTGGCGCCGGCGGCGGCGAGCACCTGGGCAAAATGCCGCCCGATGCCGCTCGATGCGCCGGTTACCAGCACGACCTCGTCAGAAATGTCGAAGCTCGGCACGGCGATAGCGGCGTCGCTCACGATGCGATCTCCTTCGCCTGTTCGCGCAGCGCGTATTTTTGCACCTTGCCGGTCGAGGTTTTCGGCAATGGTCCAAAGACGACGTGCCCCGGCGCTTTGTAATGCGCCAGATTGGCGCGGCACCAGGCGGTGATGTCGGCGGCCGAAACCGCGCCGGCATCCGGCTTCAATGTGACGAAGGCGCAGGGCGTCTCGCCCCATTTCTCGTCCGGCTTGGCGACGACTGCGGCTTCCATAATCTGCGGATGGCGATACAGCACCTCCTCGACCTCGATCGAGGAGATGTTCTCGCCGCCCGAGATGATGATGTCCTTCGAGCGGTCCTTGATCTCGGCATAGCCGTCGGGATGCATGACCGCGAGATCGCCGGTGTGAAACCAGCCGCCGGCGAAGGCCTCATCGGTCGCTGCCGGATTTTTCAGATAGCCTTTCATCAGCGTGTTGCTGCGCAACAGCAGTTCGCCGATTGTCGCGCCGTCGGCCGGCACATCGCGCAAGGTGTCGGGATCGGCGACGCGCTGGCGCTCTAAGGTCAGATATTGGACGCCTTGGCGCGCCATCTTGGCGGCGCGCTCACCTAGCGGCAGCTCGCCCCAATCCGCTTGCCAGGCGCAGGAGGTTGACGGCCCGTAACTCTCCGTCAATCCGTAGAGATGCGTGACGCGGAAACCCATCCGCTCCATCGCCTCGATGACCACAGAAGGCGGCGCCGCGCCACCGGTCGCGACTTCGACGACGTGATCGAAGCGGCGCTTCACACTGTCCGGTGCATGCACGAGCATGTTCAAGACGACCGGCGCGCCACAGAGATGCGTGACCCTGTGCTCGGCGATCGCGGCAAAGATGGGTGCCGGATCGACCCGGCGCAAACAGATATGCGTGCCGGCGACCGCCGTCACCGCCCAGGGGTAGGTCCAGCCGTTGCAGTGGAACATCGGCAATGTCCAGAGATAGACCGAATGCCGGTCGATCCCGAAGGTGATCGCGTTGCCGAGCGCGTTCAGATAGGCGCCGCGATGGTGGTAGACGACGCCTTTCGGGTTGCCGGTCGTGCCCGAGGTGTAGTTGAGCGCGATCGGCGCCCATTCGTCCGCGGGCCCTGACCACGGCATATCCGGATCGCCCTCGGCGAGAAACGTCTCGTATTCGATGCCGCCGAGTGTGGTCTCGCCGCTGCCATCCGCGATTTCGACGACGGGGATCGGCGTCTCCAGTTCGGCGAACGCGTCTCGCGCCAAGAAGGCGAATTCGTGGTCGGCGATCAGCAATTTGGCGGCGCCATGCTGCAGGATGAAGGCGATCGAGCGGGCATCCAGGCGATAATTCAACGCGTTCAACACCGCCCCCGCCATCGGCACGCCGTAATGCGCTTCGAGCAATGCCGGCACGTTCGGCGCGAGGACCGCGACGGTATCGCCCGGGCCGATGCCGCGCCGGCGCAGCGCATCGGCAAAGCGGCGGCAGCGCTCGTAGAATTCGCGATAGGTGAAACGCCGTGCCCCATCGATGACGGCGAGCTTGTCGGGATAGACCGCGGCGGCCCGCGCGAGAAAGCCGAGCGGCGTCAGCGCCGTGAAATTGGCCGGATTGCGCGCCAGATGCCGCGCGTCGTAGGTCCGCTCCGTCATGGCCGCATCCTTAGGGAAGCCGTCATCAGAGATCAATCCGGAACACAAGCTTCGTCTTGCCGTCAGGCATCGGGCGCGTGCCCGTCAAGGTTCCGCCATTGGCGAGAATGACTCGGCGCGAGGGCTCGTTGTCTACGTCGCAGGTGATCTCGAGCCGTCGCACCCCGACCTGGCGTGCCACCGGCAGCATCAGCCCCAAGGCCCGGGTCGCATAGCCGCGCCGCCGCTTCCACGGCACGACCGCATAGCCGATATGGCCCGATACGTAATCCGGGACATCGTCGCTGCCCGGCACGAAGCGGAGGTTGATGGCGCCGCAGAAGTTGCCGTCGTCGAGCCAGAACACGGCTCCCGGGAGGCGCGGCACCTGCCTTCCCGAGGCCTGAGTGAATATTCCATCCTGGCGGGTCAACTCGGCCAGGAAAGCGGCGGGATCGAGGGTAATGGCGGCCAATTGCGCCGCGCTGACGTCGCCGCTGGTATCCGGCGACCAGCCAGCGGCAAGCGCCGCCTCGTAGCCGGGCAAGTCTTCGAGGTTCGGCGCGATGAGACGCAACGGCTTAATTTTCGCCGGCCTGACAACACGCTTGCCGACGCGAACGGAGTGATCGCGTTCCGGCTCGACGTCGAACCACGCTCCGGGCTCGTAGCCGTGCTTCCGATAAAATCCGAGAGCCGGTTTGATCGCGTTCAGCACGACTTCGCCGCAGCCGAAGGCGGCGGCACGCTCTTCCGCGAGCCGCAACAAGGCGGCTCCGTGCCCCTGACCCTGCAGATCCGGCCGGATCGCGATCAGGCGAAACGCGGCGCGCGCATCGCCGAGCACATCGATCCGTAGCGTGCCTATCGCGTCCTCGTCGTGTCGCAGCAGATGCGGGAAATTGAGTTCCTTGAACTCGTCGGCGTCTTCGGGATCGTAGGTTTGGCCAGGCAGGTAGCGCTCGAAAATCGCCACTCGGCGAATGTCGTGATAGGCGGCCCACTCAGCCGCAGTTGATGGACGGGCGAGTTCGTAATTCACGCGCCCATCAGTTGCGCGACGCGCTCGCGGTGCCAGCTCGCGTCGCCAAAGGCGACTTCGGCCGCCTTCGCGCGCTTCAGATAGAGCTGCAGATCGTGCTCCCAGGTCATGCCGATCCCGCCATGCAATTGGATGCCGGCGGCGCAGACCTTGCGCCCGGCATCGGAAGCCGCGGCCTTTGCCATCGAGACCGCGAGGGGCGCATCGGCTTCGTTCTCATCGACCGCCCAGGCGGCGTAATAGGTCAGCGACTTTGCGTTCTCGATCTCGACCAGCATGTCGGCGCATTTGTGCTTGACGCCTTGATAGCTGCCGATCGGCTTGCCGAAGGCGACGCGCAATTTGGCGTAGTCGACCGTCATCTCGAGGACGCGTTGCGCCGCGCCGCACATCTCAGCCGACAATCCCACAGCGGCGCGGTCAATGACCTGTTGCAGCGGCGCCCATCCCCGGTGCAATTCGCCGAGCAGCGCCGAACCCGGCACCGCGACATTGTCGAGCACCACCTCGCACAATTTGCGGGTCTCGTCGATCGACGGCAGGCGCCGGATCGCAAGGCTGGGCGTATCCTTCGGCACGAGAAAAAGGCTGACCCCGTCCTCCATCGTGCTGCCATCGCGACTGCGCGCCGCGACGACCAGCACATCGGCGAGATGCGCGTCGGGCACGAACATCTTCGTGCCGGAGAGCGCGAACCCGCCGCGCGTCTCGCGTGCCGGCGCGGCGATACCGGCGGCGTCCCAGCGGGCGTTGGGCTCGGTGACCGCGAGCGTCGCCTTCAGCTCGCCGGCGGCGATGCGCGGCAGCCAGTCGCGGCGCTGCTCGGGCGAGCCGGCCGCGGCAATCGCCGCGCCGCCAAGCAATACAGTCGCAAGATACGGGCCCGGCATCACGGCGCGGCCGATCTCCTCCATCAATACGACAAGATCGACGAGACCGAGGCCGCTGCCGCCCGCATCCTCGGGATAGGTGATGCCGAGCCAGCCATTGTCGGCGAGCTGCCGCCAGAACTCTTCGGTGACGGCCGCGTCGGTCGCCATCATCTCACGCACGAATTTGGTAGGGCATTGGCTGTCGAGAAACTTGCGCGCCGTGTCGCGCAGCAATTCCTGTTCTTCGGTGAAACCGATATCCATTTCCGTCCCCTGCCCGCCTAGACCGGCACCGTGCCTCTGACGACGCTGCGATGCATAACGCGCCGGTACCGCCGCATCGAATCGTCGGCGACGAGCCGGTGCAGCAGGCACCGATTGTCCCACATGACGAGATCGCCGGCACGCCAGCGATGCCGATAAACAAATTGCGGCTGCGTCGCGTGATCGAGGAGTTCGCCGAGGAGGGCCGCGCTCTCGGCCTCCGGCAGGCCGAGGATGTGCGTCGAGTGGTTGCCGAAATAAAGTGCCTTGCGGCCGGTCTCGGGGTGCGTGCGCACCAGCGGGTGGTCGACCACCGGCCGGCTCTCGTCGAACGCCGGGCGAAACACGACCCGCAACCCGGCAATGCGGCGCTTCATCTGGTCCGGCAATGCGTCGTAGGCCAGCGCCGTGTTGGCGAATTCAGTGTCGCCACCTGTGGGTGGCACCTCGACCGCGCGGAGCATCGTCAGCATTGGCGGCGCGGCGTGGTACGGCTTATCGGTATGCCAGTGGTAATTGGCAGCCTTCGAGACCCGCAGCACGGGATTTCCGTCGGCGTCGAGGTTCGACATGACATGCGCGACATCGTAGCGTTTCGCTTCGCCGCGATGGGCGCCGTGCACCTCGACTTCGCCGAAATTGCCCGCGAAGGCGAATTGCTGTCCGCGCGTCAAGAACTGGCCCGGGAAGACGACGATATGGTGCGCAAGAAAGGCGCGCCAGATCGCGTCCTTCAGTTCGGGCGAGAGGGGCTCGGACAACTCAACACCGGCTATCCGCACGCCGCCCGCCGCTGCAAGCCTCTCCGCCCTTAACTCCGTCGTCCCGGCGCAAGCCGGGACCCACGGTTCCGTTGGTCCGCGAGTATGAGTCGGCTCACCAACGCCGATGCCAATTGTCTCGTTTGGAGAGGCGGATGGGTGGGTCCCGGCTTTCGCCGGGACGACGGAGGAAGGGTTCACCGGTTCAGCCCTTCGGGAGGCCGAGGACGCGCTCGCCGATGATGTTGCGCTGGATCTCGCTCGTGCCGCCGGCAATCGTGTATTGCCGCGCGCCCAAGACGCGGTGCGCCCAGCGCGGCGCATCGGGCACTGTCTCGGTCGGGGTCTCCAAGGTCGCGTAGGGGCCGAGCAAGGTCGCCGAAAAATCGGCAATGCGCGTCGCCAGTTCCGACCCGAACAGTTTGAGGATCGAGCCTTCCGGCCCGGGCGGCTCGCCGCGCAGCCGTCGGGTCAGCCCGCGCAGCCGCGTCACCTGCAGTGCCTTGGCGTCGATCGCGAGCTGCGCCAATTGCTGGCGGATGTGGCTTTCGCGAAAGGCCGGCTCCTGCCGGTTTGGGAATTGCTTCGCCAGTTCAAGGAGGCGCGCGATCTGCGCGGCGTGATCGCGCCCGCCGGCGCCGCCACGCTCGAACATCAAGGTTGTCGTCGTGACCTTCCAACCCTCGTTCAACGGGCCGACGAGATTCTCCTTGGGCACGACCACGTCCTCGAAGAAGACCTCGTTGAAATGCCGGTGCCCATTCAACAGCACCAACGGGCGCACCGTGACCCCCGGTGTCTTCATGTCGACCAGCAGATAGGAGATGCCGTGATGCTTCGGCGCGTCGGGGTCGGTGCGCACCAACAGAAAACACCAATCGGCGAAATGCGCGCCCGAAGTCCATACCTTCTGACCGTTGACCAGGAAATGGTCGCCCTTGTCGACCGCGCGGGTGCGCAGGCCGGCGAGATCGGAGCCGGCGCCCGGCTCGGAATAACCCTGACACCAGATCTCGTCGCAGCTGAGGATCTTTGGCAGATACCGCTTCTTCTGCGCCTCGGTGCCCCAATGAATGAGGGTGGGGCCGAGAAGGCTCATGCCGACCGTGCCGGGCAGGATCGGCGCGCGGGCGCGGAAATACTCTTCGTCGAAGATCACCTGCTGCATAAAGCTGGCGCCGCGCCCGCCATATTCCTTTGGCCAGGACAGGCCGACCCAGCCGGCCGCGTGCATCTTCTTCTGCCAGGCGCGGCGCTTTTCGAGCGTCTCGCGGTCGGGTGACACGCGCTGATCCTGCGCGTCCTCGACCTTCAGATCGTCGGGCAGATTGGTGTCGAGCCAAGCACGGAACTCGCGGCGGAATTCGGCATGCTCCGGAGAATCGGCGAAATCCATGGGCGCGGCCCTCCCTCGGGCCCGAGGATACCGGCCGCCGCCGCCCGGCTCAATGCCGAGGCGGTCCTCGATTACCCGAGCAGGTCCCTTATCTCCGCGTAAACGAACCGCGTCAGCAACGGGTAGGAGCGCGGCCGAAAATGCAGCACATCGTAGAAATGCTCGCGAAACTCGGCCGATCTCTCGGTATCGAATGCCGCGCAGACATCGACTAGACGGACGCCTAACCGGGCGCAGACCGCGCGGGCGATGTCATTGCGCTCGGTGATGTGCTCGAAACCCTGGCGTTGCGCGTCCGTCTGATACGGGAGATCGCCGAGAAAACGGAACCCGGTCTCGTCGGTTCCTGCCACAAAATAGGGTGACAGGTCGCGATCGATGATCTGGCGGTTGAGCGCCGTCGGCGTCGTCAGCACGATGGTGTTCGGCACGCGTTGAAGAAAGCTCGTCAGCTCGCCCTGCAGGTTTTCGTTGCCGGAGCGCGGCTCCCAGATCTCCTCCGGCGGATCATTGTTCCAGACAAGCCAGCGCGGGCGCGGCGCAGCACGGATCACCTGCCGGGCCGGCACGAAGTGATGCCAGCCGAGCATCAGCAGGTTGAGCTCGACCGGGCAATGCGCCAGATTGCGCAGGCCCAACCCGACGACTTCACCCAGGGAATGCGCCACGCGCGCCAACTCTTCGAGATTGATGCTCGGATCAATCTGCACGTTGCGCAGCGGGTTGAAGTACTCGACCGGAACGTTCAATTTTTCCGCGAAGAACTGCGCCGTGTAAGGCATCACTGAGGCGCCGCCGGAAAGGAACAGCCGTTGCGGCGCCGAGCCGCCCGAGCGCAGCAAGCGCGGTCGACTTCCCCGCACCGGAGAAGCCGGTGATGATCACCAGGTCGGTGAGCGCGTAGACCTCGTCGTTCGCGAGCGTGCGCGGTTGCGGCCAGGGCATCGCGCGCCGGATGTAATCGAAGAGGGTCGTGGAATACGGCCAGAAGTTCTTGATGGTGCGCACGGAATCGAGCCGCTCGATCGGGCCGCCGCCGACCAACGTGACGTTCGTGCCGCACTCGTTCTACTTCGGCCCCGGCCTGGCCGCCA
>Ga0209059_1001340_pt1 | contig 11191 bp, 9 predicted proteins | sample GraSoiAngelo_151_FD_186165 | JGI IMG/M metagenome (GOLD analysis project Ga0209059, IMG submission 186165) | Grasslands soil microbial communities from the Angelo Coastal Reserve, California, USA - 14_1009_12_20cm (SPAdes) (version 2) | ecosystem: Environmental > Terrestrial > Soil > Grasslands ...
AATCGATCGCCTCGGTGGGCAGGGCCTGGTAGGCGGCATCCGCCGCATCGGCGGGACCGGCACGCCGGGACGCTTTCACCAGCTGCAGGCCCTGGTAGAGACCGGGCGCGTGCTGGGCCATCTCGTCAAAGAGGACGTCGATCGGCCAGGCGAATAGTCCCAGGTTCCAGAGATAATCGCCGCTCCGGAGGTAGCGCTCGGCCGTCTGCAGGTCCGGTTTTTCGACGAAGGCCTGCACCCGGTACACCGGCGCGCCGCCCTGCTCGTCGAGCGGAGGGCCGACCTTGATGTAGCCGAAGGCGGTCGATGCGTAGGGAGGGCGTAGCCCGACCGTCACCAGCGAGCGCTTCGCCTCGGCCCAGTGGGCCTCGGTCTCGAGCGTCTTGAGATACGCGTCCTCGTCGTGCCCGAGGTAGTGATCGGCATGGACGGAAAGCATGGTGGCCTGCGGGTCCTGTTCCGCAATGACGATCGCGGCCATGCCAAGCGCCGAGCCGGTACCGCGGCGGGCCGGCTCGACGATGTAGCGCTCCATCGCCAGCGCCGGCAGTTGCTCCCGAATGCTCTCCACCTGCGACCGCTCGGTGACGACGTAGACGTTGTCGGTCAACCGACGGACACGCTCGAAGGTCGATTGCAGCAACGACTGCCGGCCGTGGAGGGCCAGCAAATGCTTGGGCGACTTTTCTCGCGATCGCGGCCAGAGCCGGGTGCCGCTGCCGCCCGCCAGGATCACGACATGGCGAGCCATCAGCCGGCGCGACGTTCCCGACGTCGCCAGTAGTCGAGCGTGTCGCGCAGCATACGCTCCAGAGAGATTCGCGGCCGCCAGCCGGTCAGCCGCTGGAACCGGCCGGCGTTGCAGACGTAGACATCGGCCTCGGCCGCCCGTTTGCGGGTGGCGTCGACCTCCAGCGCGATCTTCGCGCGGGTCATCTTCAGCAGCAGGGACAGCAGCTCGCGCAAACGCGGTGCGCTGCCGGAGCCGACGTTGTAGACCTCGCCGGGCCTGCCCTTCTCCACCGCGAGCAGGTAGGCGCGAGCGATATCGCGCACGTCGGTGAAATCGCGTCGTGCCTCGAGGTTGCCGACTTTGAGGGTCGGCGGTTGCTTGCCGAGCTCGATCCGCGCGATCTGCTGCGCGAAGCTGGCGATGGCGAAGTTCGGCGCCTGGCGCGGGCCGGCATGGTTGAACGGACGCACCCGGATGGCCGGCAGGCCACGGCCGAGGAAATACTGGAGCGCCATCAGGTCCTGGGTGACTTTGCTGACGCCGTACGGGGTGATGGGCCGCAAGGGCGCCTCCTCGTTGAGTCGCCGGGCGCGACCCCTTGGCTGGCCGTACTCATCGCCCGAGCCGACCACCAGCACGCGGGGCAGGGGGTGCAGGTTCAGGAGAGCGCCGAGCAGGTTGGCCTGCATGCTCGCGTTGGTGGCGATGGTTCCGCCCGGATCGTCCCATGATGCGGCCGGACTGCTCAGGGCGGCCAGATGGAAGACCCAACGGGGGCGCACCGCCTGAACGACCGCCTCCACCTGGTCCTGCTGCAGCAGGTCGACCTGGTGGGTGACCACCGAAGCGGCCAGCTCCGCCGCCTCCTCCCGGCTGGCGCGTCGGGTCGTGCCATGGACGGTATGGCGCCTCCGGGTCAGCAGGTCACCGAGGTGGCTCCCGGCAAAGCCGTCGATGCCGGTGACGAGGACGGTCTCACCGCTAGCCGTCCTGCGACTCCACCACCTGCAAGCGTTGCACGCCGGCTTCCGACGCCAGCAGCTCGGCCTTGTCGGTTCGCTCCCAGGGAAGATCCAGGTCGGAGCGTCCGAAATGGCCGTAGGCGGCGGTCTGCTTGTAGATCGGCCGCCTGAGCCCAAGCTCTCGGATGATCTCGAGCGGACTCAGGTCGAAGTGCTTGTTGACCAGTTGCTCGATGGTGTTGACCGGAACTCGCTCGCTGCCGAAGGTCTCGACGAAGATCGAGACCGGTTTGCGGACCCCGATCGCGTAGGCAACCTGGATCTCGCAGTGACTGGCGAGGCCGGCCGCCACGATGTTCTTGGCTACGTAGCGAGCCGCGTAGGCGCCGGAGCGATCGACCTTCGAAGGATCTTTCCCGGAAAAGCAGCCACCGCCGTGCCGTGCGTAGCCGCCGTAGCTATCGACGATGATCTTGCGGCCGGTGACGCCGGCATCGGCCCGCGGCCCGCCCAGCACGAAGCGGCCGGTGGGGTTGACATGGATGGTCGAGCGCTGGTCGAGCATCTTGGCCGGCACGACCTGCTCCAGGACCAGTTCCCGCAGGTCATCGCGGATCCGATCCAGGTCAACGTCCTCGGTGTGCTGGGCGGAGAGCACGACGGTGTCGACGCGGCGAGGCCGCCCGTCCACGTACTCGATCGTCACCTGCGTCTTGCCGTCGGGACCCAGGTAGGGCAGGGTCTTGTCCTTGCGCACCCGCGCCATCTGGCGCGCCAGCTGATGGGCCAGCTGGATCGGCATCGGCATCAGCTCGGGCGTCTCGTCGCAGGCAAACCCGAACATCATCCCCTGGTCGCCGGCGCCGCCGGTATCGACGCCCTGCGCGATGTCGGGCGATTGCTTCTGGATCGAGACAATCACGCCACAGGTCTCGGCATCGAAGCCGAAGCCGGGATGATCGTAGCCGGCCTGCTCGATCGTGTCCCGGATGATGTCCCGCATCTCGACGTAGGTATCGGTGGTGATCTCGCCGATGACGAACGCCAGCCCGGTGGTGACCGCGGTCTCGCAGGCAACCCGGCCGAGGGGATCCTTCGCCATGATCGCGTCGAGGATCGCGTCCGAGATCTGGTCGGCGATCTTGTCGGGGTGGCCTTCGGTGACCGATTCCGAAGTAAAGAGGTGATTGCCGTGCTTCATCGCGTCCCCGACTCCCAGCCGCTCAGGTACTGCGCCTGCTCCGCCGTGAGCGAGTCGATCGCGATATGCATCGCGGCCAATTTTAGCCGAGCAATCTCGCGATCGATCTCGTCCGGAACCGGGTAGACCCTCGGCTGCAGCTCGCGAGCATGGGACACGAGGTACTCGGCGGAGAGCGCCTGGTTGGCGAAGCTCATGTCCATCACCGCCGCTGGGTGCCCCTCGGCCGCGGCAAGATTCACGAGGCGTCCCTCGCCGAGAACGAACAGCTTACGGCCGTCACGCAGCCGGTATTCTTCGAGCGACGGACGAATGGTTCGCACACTTTCGGCCATGCCGTCGAGGGCGCTGAGGTTGATCTCGTCGTTGAAGTGGCCGGAGTTGGCCAGGATGGCGCCGCTCTTCATCGCCTTCAGGTGCGGCTCATCGACCACGTTGATGTCGCCGGTCACCGTGACGAACAGGTCGCCCTCCCTGGCCGCCTCCGCGATGGGCATCACCCGGTAACCGTCCATCACGGCTTCCAGGGCGCGAACCGGGTCGACTTCGGTGACGATCACATGCGCGCCCATCCCGCGAGCCCGCATCGCCAGCCCCCGGCCGCACCAGCCGTAGCCGCAGACCACGAAGACCTTGCCCGCCAGCAGCACGTTCGTCGCGCGGATGATGCCGTCGATCGTGCTCTGCCCAGTGCCGTACCGGTTGTCGAAGAAGTGCTTGGTCATCGCCTCGTTGACCGCCACGATCGGATACCGAAGGACCTTGTGCTCCGCCATGCTGCGCAGGCGGACGACGCCGGTCGTCGTCTCCTCCGTCCCACCGATGACCTCACCGATCAGGTCGCTGCGATCTTTGTGGAGGGCGGCGACCAGGTCGGCGCCGTCATCCATGGTCATGGTGGGCCGATGCTCGAGGGTGGCGGCGATATGCCGGTGGTAGGTGTCACTGTCCTCGCCCTTGATCGCGAAGACGCTGATGCCGTGGTGCTGGACCAGCGACGCGGCGGCGGCGTCGGTCGTCGACAGCGGGTTCGACGCGCAGAGCACCACCTCGGCGCCGCCGGCTTTCAAGGTGATGGCGAGGTTCGCCGTTTCGGTCGTTACGTGCAGGCAGGCGGCCAGCCGCTGGCCCTTGAGCGGCTGCTCGCGCTTGAATCGCTCGCGGATCTGCTGCAGCACCGGCATCTCCTGGGCCGCCCAATCGATCAGCCGCTGGCCGTCGCCGGCGAGCTTGAGGTCTTTAACCTCGTAGCGTTGCGCTGGAATGGTCGCCATCTCAGGTCGCGCGCGACCCGTCGAGGGAAATCATGTCCACAAGCGTACTCAAGCGCGCTTCGATCTCGCCGCGGTCGGCCTGCATGATGCGCCGGACGCTGAAATCCTCGACCGCCAGCGACCCCAGCACGCTGCCGTAGAGCATGCCGCGGCGCAGGATGTCTTCGCCGTCGTGGCCGGCCCGCGCCACCGCGCCCAGCAGCCCACCGGCGAACGCGTCGCCGGCCCCGGTCGGGTCGCGGACCGTCTCGAGCGGGTGGGCCGGGGCGAGGAACACCCGGTCCGCGGTGAAGAGCAAGGATCCGTTCTCTCCCCGCTTGATGATCACCATCCGCGGACCATAGGAAAGGATGGCGCGCGCCGCCGCCGGCAGGAAGCGCTGCCCCGTGAACTGGACCGCCTCCTCGTCGTTCACCAGCACGCAATCGACCCGCTTAAACACCTGCTCGAGCCCGCTGCGCGCTGTATCGAGCCAGAGTTTGATGGTGTCGCAGGCGACAAAACTCGCCTGTTCGACCTGGTCGATGACCTCGAGCTGCAGCTCCGGCTGGATGTTGGAGAGGAAGACGACCCGCGAACTGCGGGAGGCGGGCGGCAGCACCGGGTGGAAATCGGCAAAGACGTTGAGCTGGGTGTCGAGGGTCTCCCGCTCCTCGAGCCGAACGCCGGAGTAGCGAGCGGTCCAGCGGAAGGTCTTGCCGTTGCGCACCTCGAGGCCGGTCAGGTCGACGCCTCGCGATTGCAGCAGGGCGCGATGGGCTGGTGGAAAATCCTCGCCGACGACGGCGACCAGCCGGATGGGGGCGAACATCGCCCCGGCGAGGCAGAAGTAGCTGGCGCCGCCGCCCAGAACGTCACTGGCGGTTTCGCTGGGCGTGTGCACGGTATCGAGCGCGACCGACCCTACGACCAGGATCGGCTCGACAGCATCGGCCATCTACAGCTTCAAATGGGAGACGACGTTGTATTCCGACAGGTTGTCGGCCCCCTTGAGAAATTTCAGCTCGATCAGGAAGGAGATCCCAACGACCTTGCCGCCCAGTTGCTGCACCAGACGGGCCGTCGTCCGGGCGGTCCCGCCGGTGGCGAGCAGATCGTCGACGATGACCACCGGCTGACCCGGTCTGATCGCGTCCTGATGGATCTCGAGGACGGCCGACCCGTACTCGAGCGCATAGGCCTCCGAGAGCTTCTGGCCGGGTAGCTTGCCCTCCTTCCGAACGGGCACGAAGCCGGCATGGAGCAGATAGGCCAGCGCTCCCCCAAAGATGAAGCCGCGCGACTCGACCCCCACCACCAGCTCCACCGCCTTCCCCCGGTAGGCCTCGGCCATGATGTCGACCGCCTGCCGGAAGGCGTCCGCATCCTGCAGCAGCGTGGTGATGTCCTTGAAGAGGATGCCTTCCTTGGGGAAATTCGGCACGTCGCGGATCTTGTCCGCGAGGGCACGTAGGACGGCCCCATCGTCGGCAAGGGCCCCGCTCACCCGAGCAGTGTAGTCGAGCGTCAGCCGCGCGCCGTCAGTCCGGCGCGAACGATGGACCATTCCTCCGCGTCGAGCGCGCGCAGCCCGACCAGCGCCGCTCCGTAGACCGCCGCCCCCACGAGCACCACCACCGCCAGCGGCCAGGACCGGACCAGGTAGACGGCGATGCCCATGACCAGCGCGCTGGCCAGCACGCGGGCAACGCTGCGGAGCAGGGCCAGCGGCATCGACTGCCGGCGCAACAGCCACCAGCCGCCGGCAAACAGCGCCACCTCCGTAAGGGTCGAGGCGGCGGCCGCCCCCAGGTAGCCATAGGGCGGGATGAGAACCAGGTTGAGCGCGATGTTGACGGCGAGCGTGGCCAGCGAAAGCCGGGTGAAGTCGAGCTGCCGGTTCATCGCGGTCAGGGTGTAGATGAAGGCGTTGTTGACGAAAAGCAGCGCAATGGACGGGGCCAGGATGCGAAGCGCCGGGATCGATTGTTCGAATCCGCGAGGGGCGGCCAGGTGGACCAACGAATCGGCCGTGATTCCGATCCCCACCGCGAGCGGAAGGGCGAGCACGGCGAGCATCTTGTATGACTTCTCGTAGGCGAAGGTGAGCTGGCGACGCTCACCGACGGCGAGCATGGAGAGGGCCGGAAAGATGGCACCCATCGCCGTCTGCGGAATCCAGGCGACCGCGTCGACAAACCGATTGGCGGCGGAATACCAGCCGACCATCTGGAAGCCCTTGAACAGCTGAAGCAGGATGACGTCGAGCTGCGCGTAGATCGTCGTAATGGTGAAGCCGATGGCCAGCGGAAGACCGGCCAGCAACAGCCGGCGCACGAACATCGGCTCGAGCCCGGCGCGGATCGGTTCGTGCCAGCGCCAGCGAATAACCGAGAAGGCAAAGAGGCAGGTGAACAGGTAGCTCGCGGCATAGACCCAGAGGAAGACGTCCCAGGTCGCATGGCGGGTGACGGCCAGGCTCGTCAGGCCGAGGAGCAACAACGCCTCGATCACGATGGCTATCGCTTCGTAGCCGAGCCGTCCGCGAATGTAAAAGACCGCCCGCAGCAGGCTGGAGTAGCTCGTCGTCAGCAGGAGCGCGAAGCCGGCGAACGTGTAGGGAAACAGCGTGGGACTCAGCAGCCGAAGAACCAGGGCGAGCACCAGCAAGGCCAGAACCCCGAGGGCCAGGCGGGTGCTGAGAAGGCTGGAGAGGTAACGGCCGAACAGGCGGCGGTCGCGGGAGACGTCCCGGATGAAAACGGTCTGGAGTCCCAGGTCGGCGACGACGCCCAGCAGCGTGACGTAGACCACCATCGCCGCGAATCGCCCGTACCGGTCGGCGCCGAGGCTGCGCAGGAGCAGGACGACGACGACGAACACCGCGAGCTTGGCCAGCGCCCTTGCCCCCACCACCAGCACGCTGTTCCGCAGGGTGCGGGAAGCGAGGCGCTCACTCACTGGGCGGGATTCTAGAGCAGCTTCGGCCCTGGCGAGTATTCAGCTGCCCTGAATCGGAGGCGGACGCTCGGATCCTGTTCCTTAACATTCGTGGATGCAGTCGGCGACGACGAAGCCTCGGGTCTTCTCCGGCATTCAGCCCAGCGGCGGCCTGCATCTGGGCAACTACCTCGGCGCGATCCGAAACTGGGTGCGCGACCAGGACAAGTACGACAACATCTTCTGCATCGTCGACCTGCATACGATCACGGTTCCGCAGGATCCGGCGGCCCTGCGCGAGAACACGCTCGACCTGGCGGCCGTCTACCTGGCGAGTGGCATTTCCAAAACGCAGGCCATGTTCATTCAATCGCACATTCCGGCCCATGCCGAGCTCGCCTGGATCCTCGAGTGCTTTGTTCCAATGGGTTGGCTCGAGCGGATGACGCAGTTCAAAGAGAAGAGCGGACGAGAGCGAGAGCGCTCGAGCGCGGGCCTCTTCGCCTATCCGGCGTTGATGGCCGCCGACATCCTTCTCTATGACACCCGGTACGTACCGGTTGGCGAGGACCAGCGGCAGCACATTGAGCTCACCCGCGACGTGGCGCAGCGGATGAACCAACGGTTCGGCGAGCTGTTTACGCTTCCGGAGCCCATGATCCAGGCCGCCGGTGCGCGCATCATGGGGCTGGATGATCCGCAGAAGAAGATGAGCAAGAGCCTGGCGGCCGAGGCCCCCGGCCACGCCATCTTCATCCTCGACGCGCCGGAGGTGGTCCGCCGGAAGCTCGCCAGGGCGCAAACCGACGCCCAGCCCGAGGTCCGCTTTCCCGCCGGCCCCGGCGTCACGAACTTGCTGGAGATCTATCGCACCATCCAGGGAAAGGATTGGGCGACCGTCGAGAAAGAGTTTGGCGGTAAATCGTACAGCGTGTTGAAGACCGCTGTCGCCGACGCCGTGATCGAGGCGCTGACGCCGATCCAGCAACGCTACCGGGAAATCCGTACGGATGACGCGGCCCTGGTGCAACACCTGCGCGGCGCGGCCGAACGCCTGACCCTGACCGCGAACACCAGCTTGCGGCGCGTCCAGGAAGCGGTCGGCCTACGCTAGGCCGGTTCCAGCAGCTCGTCGGGCGGCGGGCGTTGGTCGGCGGGTGCCTCGCCGCGCTTATCGCCTTGTTTCGAGTCGTCTACAGCTTCGCCACCATTGGAGCGTCGGGGCAGCTGAACGATTTCTACGACTACTGGGCCGCCGGGGTGCTGCTGAACCGAGGTCAGGATCCGTACAACGTCGCGGCCCTCACGGCGGTGCAACAGGCGGGGGGCGTCCAGGTGGAGACGGGCAGCGGCTACTCCTATCCAATCTTTTTCGCCCACCTGATGAGGCCGCTGGCCCTCCTCCCCCCAGGGACCGCCGCGGCGATCTTCTCCACCTTGAGCCTGCTGGCTCTGGCGTTCGCCGTTGCCATCCTGTTGCGATCGCTGCCACGGTTGCGCTGGCCACTAGCCATTGCGGGCGGAGTGGCCGCGGGTCTCTTTCCGCCGGTGATCGGCTCCCTGTACTTCGGCCAGGCGAACCTCTTTGTGTTGCTGTTGCTGGCGATCGCCTATCGCGGGGCGATTCCCGGAGCGACGCTCGGCATCGCGAGCGCCATCAAGCTCTACCCGGTGGCTGGATTGCTGGCCGCACTCACGGCGCGCCCACCGCGCTGGCGGGTGGTTGCTGTCGGCATCCCGCTGCTGGCCGCGCTCCTGCTCCTGCAGCTCGGTTCGGGCGGTGGGAGCTTCTCCGGACGGACCGCATATTTCCTCGGCCCCGACACCTACTGGAGCAACGAATCGATCAACGGCTGGCTGAGCCGGCTGGGAATCGACTCAACCTGGACCCATGCACCCCTCCGTCAGCTCCCGGTCGAGGCCACGATGCTGGCCCTCGTGCTGGTGCTCACGGCACTGACCGTGGTGGTGCTGTTGCGGGCACCCGGGCATCCCTGGGACGGCGCGATCGCGCTCAGCCTCTGGCTGGGCGTGGTCTGTGCGCCGAAAAACTCGCTCTGGAATTTCACCCCGCTCTTGCTCGCCATCACCTTCGGCTTTGCCCGGCTGGCCGGACGGTGGTGGCTGCTGGCACTCGGCGTATTGGGTTGGCTCCTCATCGAGCTGCAAGCGCAGCTCGATGGCGCGCGCGCGAGCGTCTACCAGGCCAGCCCCGCGCTTACCTGGCTCTCCTCGGTCGGGCTCTATGGCGCGCTCATTCTCGGCGGGGTGACCGTGTATGTCCTGCTTCGACCGGGTTCGGATAATCGCGCTCGCTGAAATCCCAACGACGAAGGGTTCAGGCGGTTCCTTCGACCGGACCTTCGGCGACCTTCTCGGTCACCTTGTACTCGAGGTACATCCCGAGCATCAGCCGCGTCTGAGCCTCAAGTGCCGGCAGGACGCTGAACAGCAGGCCAACCGGCGGGTAGAGGCCGAGCTGCAGGTAGGCCCAGATCTGATGCAGGAAACCCCACTGGCGGGGCATCGGCGGATTGATCTTGCGCTCGACGAGGATCAGGGCCGCGATGTTGAGAAACGCGATGTTGATCAGGACGAAGGCGTAGGCGGCGAGTGTGTCGGCGGCGGGCGTCAGATTCCAGTCCTCCTGCAGCAGGCGCGGCAGAGCGGCGCCGAACAGCAACAGCACCGGCAGCGTTGTCCAGGTCAGGTGGTTGAAGACCATGTAACCGTAGCGACGGGCCCGCAGCCACGCCGGGATCTCGACGTGGCGGAGCAGCCGCACGGTCACGTAGGGCAGATCGCTGACGCCCCAGGCCCAGCGCTTGATCTGGTTGTACTGATTGGCGTGGGTCTTGGCCCGCTCCCAGAAGATGCCACGATCCGAGGCCTCCGGCGCGTCGCCGAAGATGGGCAAGAACACTGGCACCATCTTCATGCCCCCGTGCGTCGCAAAAAACGACTTCCAATAGAAGCGCGAATCTTCGGGGATGACGTCATCGTCCCAGTAGCCGGCCTTGATGACGAGGTCGAGGGACATCGAATAGCTGCTGAACGCGACCAACCGGTCTGGCCGCGACGACAGGAACATCTGCCACTGCGTACAGGCGCTGGCCATGATGCGCACCGCGAAGGGCACCCGCCACAGATTGTTGTGGAACATCGGAATCGGCTGGAAGATGCACTCGAGCCGTTTCGGATCGGTGGCGTAGTGAGACGTCACGTAGGCGAAGTACTGCGGATGCACCCGGAAGTCTGAATCCAGGTCGGTGATGATCACGTCTTTCGGATCGAGACCGAGCGCATCGAGCTCCCGTCGGAGGACCGGACCACCGTACGCCATGGCGGCTGATTTACCCACCACGATTCCCGGCAGCAGCGGGTCTTTGATATGGAAGAAGGCCCGAAGCCTGGTACCGAACTCCTCCTGCAGCCGGCGGACGTTCTCCCAGCCCGCCCGGTCGCTCTCGCGGGTAATGATTGCCACGATCTTGTTCTCCGCCGGATAGTCCGCTTGCGTAATCGCTCGGACGGTCTCGCGAAGGATCGGATAGGGCTCCGTGTACGTCGGGATCAGGACCGCGTGGACAATGGCGCGCGGATCCGAGATCCCGGGCGCCGCCTTGAGGTCTCGACAGCGCTGCCCCCAGTCGGTGGCAGCCGCGACCCTCATCCGCTGGTACGTGGAGCGGATGCCAACCACGACGACCGCCGTGCGCACGAACCAGTAGATGTCGACCAGGAAGATGGCCAAGGCAATGTACGGAGCAAAGACGAACGAGGCCACCACCGGCGTGATCAGGATGGTCCACGTCAGGGCGCCTGGAGCCACCTCCAGGGCGCGCTGGATACGCCGCTGGCCAGGGCTCAAGACTGCTGCCGGTGCCACCAGTTCCTAGGCTAGAGCAACCCGTCAGCTAGCGTAGAGCCCTATTTGGCGTTATACTGGGGGCCGGGTTAGACAGGTTCGCGCGCTCGCGCCTGTCCGACGCTCCGCCGAAGGGGTGGCTAGCCGTCGGCCCACCTGTGAAAGCCAGGTCCAATCTTATGCGCTACAAGGAGCGCCCTTGACCTTACGGTTGCCGCCTGTTGCCGCGGGGTC
>Ga0209059_1001341_pt1 | contig 11185 bp, 7 predicted proteins | sample GraSoiAngelo_151_FD_186165 | JGI IMG/M metagenome (GOLD analysis project Ga0209059, IMG submission 186165) | Grasslands soil microbial communities from the Angelo Coastal Reserve, California, USA - 14_1009_12_20cm (SPAdes) (version 2) | ecosystem: Environmental > Terrestrial > Soil > Grasslands ...
GCGCAGGGCAGGCAGAACCTCATGACTGCCTTCATGCAGGGCCGGGTCAAGTGCTCCGGAGACCTCGCGTTTGCCCTCGACCTTCGCCACTTCGCGCCGGTGGTCCAATGAGCAGCCCGACCGTCAGCATCCTGGAAGGCAACACGTTCGTAGTCAGCGATCGGGCCGGCATCATCGAGGCGTCGCTATCGGACCCGGTGGGGCTCTTCGCCTGGGACACCCGCTATCTGTCGCGCTGGATCCTGAGCGTCGACGGCCTTGTGCCGAACGTGCTGAGCACTGACGACCTGCACTACTACGAGGCGCAGTTCTTCCTCGTGCCGGGGACCGGGACGATCTACGTCGACGCCGAGCTCTCGATCATCCGCAAGCGGGCTGTCGGATCCGGCTTCTCGGAGGAAATCCGGATTCGGAACGAAAGCGCCAGGCCCATCAGGCTGCACCTAAAGCTGGACGCGGCAGCCGACTTTGCCGACCTCTTCGAGGTGAAGGACGCTCAGCCGAAGAAGGGCCAGCTGTACCACAGCGTGCACGACGGCCGCCTCACGCTCGGCTACAGGCGCGGACCCTTTGTCCGCGAAACGCTCATCACCTCCACAGCGACGGCGCACGTCGACCTGGATGGTCTGAGCTTCGATCTGCACATCGAGCCTCACGGGGAGTGGAGCACGCGGATCGACGTCGACATCTCAGTTGGCGGGCGGCCGGCTGTGGTGGGCCATGCAGACGGCGATCGACCGCAGCGTGGCAAGGACCTCACGGCATGGCTCCAAGGTGCGCCGGTATTGCGCAGCGACTGGGAACCGCTGAGTCGCATCTACACCCGCAGCCTCGTCGATCTCGCGGCCCTGCGATTCGAGCCGTTGGTGGTGCCTGGAGGAGCCTTACCCGCCGCAGGCCTTCCCTGGTTCATGAGCATCTTCGGCCGGGACAGCGTCATCACGAGCCTCCAGGCGCTGCCCTACGTCCCTGAGCTCGCGCGTACGACCCTTCGCGCGTTAGCCCGTTGGCAGGGAACGCGCGTCGACGACTTCCGGGACGAGGAGCCGGGGAAGATCCTCCACGAGCTTCGCTACGGTGAGCTGGCGGCGTTCGAGGAGCGGCCGCACTCGCCGTACTACGGAGCGGCGGACGCGACGCCGCTCTTCCTGATCTTGCTCGATGAGTACTCCGCGTGGATGGCGGACGACCAGATCGTTCGGGACCTGGAGGTCGAGGCGCGTGCAGCTCTCGCGTGGATCGACGACTACGGTGACCACAACGGGGACGGTTACGTCGACTACGAGAAGCGCAACAAGGAGACAGGCTTGGAGAACCAATGCTGGAAGGACTCCTGGAACTCGATCCTTTTCGCGGACGGATCCAACTCGCGGCTGCCGCGAGCAACCTGCGAGATCCAGGGCTATGTCTACGACGCCAGAATGCGCTGTGCGCGTCTCGCAAGGCGCGTCTGGAACGACCCCGACCTGGCGTCACGACTCGAGCGGTCGGCCGCCGAGCTGAAAGCCCGTTTCAACCGCGACTACTGGATGGAGGACCGCGGTTGCTTCGCGCTTGCCATCGACGGCGACGGCCGGCTGGTCGACTCGATCACCTCCAACATCGGGCACCTGCTCTGGAGCGGAATCGCCGACGAGGACAAGGCGGCCCGTTGCGTGGAGCTGATGATGGACGCCCGCCTTTGGTCCGGGTGGGGGGTGCGGACCATGGCGGAAGGCGAGGGAGGCTACAACCCGATCGGCTACCACCTCGGGACCGTGTGGCCGCACGACAACTCGATCATCGCCTCGGGAATGGCGCGATACGGCTATCGAAAGGAGGCGGCCCGGGTCATCTCCGGCGTCCTGCAGGCGGCCGTCTTCTTCGACAGCCGGCTCCCGGAGGCTTTCGCGGGATATGACCGGGGTCTCACCAAGTATCCGGTCCTTTATCCGACAGCCTGCAGCCCCCAGGCATGGGCCACCGGCGCTCCACTCTTGTTCCTGCGCACGATGCTCGGCCTGGAACCGGTCGGGCGCAAGCTGCTGGTCGCCCCGGAGCTGCCGCTGCTGGCTGAAGGTGGGGGCTGGCTCGAGCTCCTCGGCATCCCGGGAGGCTGGGGCCGGGCGGACGCGTTCGGGCGCGGTCAGATCGAGGTCGACGTGGAGCCGCTCGAGGCGACGATGCGGGGCGTCACGGCCGGTGCCGCCTCAATGGGTCGGGCGGCCAAGGCTGCGGGCGTTCGGTAGCGGCGGCGACGCGGACCGTCTGTTGCGCGCTGCCGCACCGGACAGGTTGCGGATCGCACAGGTGGCGCCGCTCTTCGTCCGCGTGCCGCCCGCCCGATACGGCGGAACAGAACGAGTCATCTACGAGCTGACCGAGGAGCTCGTCCGTAGGGGCCACGACGTGACCCTTTTTGCCGACGCAACGTCCGAAACGTCCGGCCGGCTGCGAGCGGTTGCTCCCGTGCCGCTCTGGGAGCTGGAATCCCACCACAGGATCCCGTATCAGATCGCGCAGGTCGATGAGGTGGTCAGCAGCGCCCAGAACTTCGACGTGATCCACTGGCACATCGATTACATGCACTGGCTCCTGGCGGGACGGGTGCGCACCCCGTCGCTGACCACCCTTCACGGACGCCTCGACAGCGAGTCGGTGCGCAGGCTTTTCATCCGGTATCCGGGACAACCCGTCGTCTCGATCTCTGACGCGCAGCGCCGCCCGCTGGCTGGCGTTCCCGCCAACTGGATCGCGACCATTCACCACGGACTAGGCCTGGCCCAGACGTACGAGCTGGGCGCGGGCGACGGGGGCTACGTGGCATTCGTCGGTCGAAGCTCGCCGGAGAAAGGCATCGCGACCGCCATCAGGGTCGCCATCCGGGCCGGTGTACCGATCAAGATCGCCGCGCGGGTCGGCGAGTCCCACAAGGCCTACCACGAGAAGGAGGTCGTCCCGCTGCTGGGACACCCTCTCGTCGAGTGGCTGGGCGAGGTGACAGAGAGTCAGAAGGCACGGCTACTTGCCGGGGCGATGGCGTTTCTGATGCCGATCGATTGGGACGAGCCATTCGGACTGTCATTCATCGAAGCGCTCGCCGCGGGCACCCCGGTGATCACACGGCCGAAGGGTGCTTTGCCCGGTCTCATGCGACACGGCGAGCACGGGTTCTTCGCCGAGTCTGAGGATGAGCTGGTGGAGTCTTGCTTGCGAGTCCAGCTCATAGATCGGGCAGCCTGCCGGGAATGGGCGATCTCCCGGTTCTCCACCGACCGCATGGTCGATGCCTACGAGTCCGCTTACCGGCGTGTGCTCGATCCCTCCGCAGAATAAAGAAAGCCCGAGGCGGTTGGCATGGAACCTCTCGGCCTCAGCGACTAGCGGTAGTTCGGTCGGTCTAGGTTCAGATTCAGCCGAGCCGGCGTCACGTTGACCTGGCCGCCCGACAGCATCGATCCCGGAACTGGCCCTCCGTCATGCGACTAGGCGGACGGCCTTTCCAATTCTGTCTCCGTCATCGCGTGCTCCAACGCTGCGTCCGACACTGCGTGGACTTCAGGAACGCCGCCGAGCTGCTGCAGCTTGTCCGCGACGGCTGGGGCCTCGTCGGGCGTCGCCAGGACGCCGACCGCGGCCTTTCCGTCGGCGAGCTTGGATCCGATCCGGTCTCGGTCCTTCTCCGTGATCCCGAGCCCTTTGCGGCGCAGCGCTCCCAGCAACCCGCCTCCCACCACGCCGGCAGTGATCCCGACGGGTGTGAGCATGGCCAGGACGAGGCCGATTCCGGCGCCCTTGCCGATGCTTCGCTTGCCCATCTTGTGCGTCTTGACATCGCCGCTGTCGTCGAGCACCAAGACCCCCATCGTCCCAAGCTTGACGCGGTCGTCCGTTTTGTCCCACGCTTTGATCGATTCGACGGCGGCGTCGGCCTTGGCTTCGTCTTCGAAGATCGCAAGTACAACACTCTTGTCGCTCAATGCACACCTCATCTTTGAGGGTGACCCGGCCGTTTCGGCCGTGCCACCGCAGCCGGCTATAGCTCGACCTTAGAAACCGGCGACTGACTTCTCTGGACGTAACCCCGCGACCGTAGACACTTTCTTTGCCAGCTTCTCCTGGCAAGAGCCTTCAGGGGCCGTCCAGCGTTCTGTCGAAGGCGGGTTTTGGCGCGGCGAGAGATCGCGACGATCACGGCGTGCAATGTGCGGCATGAGCACGAGTGGAAACGCGCCCGCCGCATTTAACGACAGGACCTCACGCGGCGACGTGCCCAAGGGGGCGATCACCGCGTGGCACACGTTGAGCGCGGCCGCCGCCCTTGCCGCGCAGGATGTCGACCCTCAAGTTGGCTTGACTGTCGACGAGGTCGGGGCGCGCAGGCTCGAGCACGGCCGCAATGAGCTCTCTGCGGCCAAGGTGGAGCCGAAGTGGCGAGCTTTTCTGCGTCAGTACCGCGACCCGATGCAGATCGTGCTTCTGGTTGCCGGCGGGATCTGCCTCTTCCTTCCCGGCCAATTCGCCGCCGGCATCCTTCTGCTTGCGCTGACACTCTTCAACGCGGCTCTCGGCCTTAACCAGGAAGGCAAGGCGGAGGCCAGCGTGGCGGCCCTGCAGAAGATGCTCATACGCAAAACCAAAGTGCGCCGCGCTGGGAGCTTGAGCGAGGTCGATGTGGCCGACCTCGTGCCAGGCGACATCGTCGCCGTGGAGGCTGGTGATGTGGTCCCGGCCGACGGAAGGTTGATCAGCGCCGCAGCGCTGGAGATAGACGAATCCGCGCTGACGGGCGAAAGCACCCCGGCCGCAAAGTCCATCGACCCCGTGGGCCGTGCCGATATCCCCCTGGGGGACCGGACGTGTATGACCTTCATGAACACCGCTGTGACCAGAGGAGCCGGTCAGATGCTCGTGACCACGACCGGCATGGGAACTGAGGTCGGCCGAATCTCCGGCATGCTTCAGGCAGAGCAGCCGATGGCGACGCCGCTGACGCGGCAGCTCGATCGCCTCACCAGGCAGATCCTTGTGATCGCGGGCGCGGCGCTTATCGTCTCCATCGGGCTGGGCCTGATCCGCGGCAACAAGTTCTCGACGCTGTTCCTGACGGCGGTCGCGTTCGCGGTCTCGGCGATACCGACCGGCTTGCCCGCAGTGGTGACCGCGATTCTGGCTCGGGGCTCTTCGACGCTCGCCTCGGCCGGCGCGATCATGAAGCGGCTGCGCTCGGTCGAGACCCTGGGGTCGACCACCGCGATCAACTCCGACAAGACGGGCACCCTGACCTTGAACCAGATGACCGCCGTCCGCATGGCCGTGGTCGGCAGGCAGTTCAGCGTCGACGGCTCCGGCTACTCGACCACCGGCCAGATCAAGCGTGTCGCGGGAGCCGATCTCCCCTCGCTCGACCCGTTCCTGATGCCGATGGTCCTCGCCTCGGACGCCGTGGTCAGGGACGGGAGGCTGGTCGGCGATCCCACAGAGGGCGCCATGGTCGTTCTGGCCGCCAAGGGCGGCGTCGATGCCGAGGAGACACGTCGCGCCTACCCCCGAATCGCCGAGGTGCCGTTCGACGCCGCCTACAAGCTGATGGCGAGCTTCCACGCTGCGACGGACGAGAGCGGCCGCGAGGTCGTGCGCTGTTTCGTAAAGGGCGCTCCCGACCAGCTGCTTGATCGAGCCGCGTCCGGATACGACGCCGGCGGGTCCCTCGTGCCTGTCGAAGGGATCCGGGCCGCCTACGTGGCGACCAACGAGGCGCTGGCGAAGGACGGCCTCCGGGTCATGGCCACCGCTCGCCGGGACTTCGACCCGCTCACTTTTGACCCTGGAGGCGACCTTCTCGGGATGGTGAGCGGCCTCACGCTTCTGGCCCTCGTCGGCATCCTCGACCCGCCCCGTCCAGAGGCCGCCCGCTCGATCGCCGAGGCGAAGTCAGCCGGCATCCAGGTCAGGATGATCACGGGAGACCACGCTGTGACGGCGCAATCGATCGCAGCGCGGCTCGGAATCACCGGCCGCACCATCACCGGGGCGGAGTTTGCGGCCATGAGCGACCCCGAGGCGATCGAGCAGGTCTCCGGTCTGGGGGTCATCGCCCGCGTAGCGCCCGAGCACAAGGTTCGACTCGTGGACCTGCTCAAAAAACGCGGGGACATCGTCGCCATGACCGGTGACGGCGTCAACGACGCGCCTGCACTGAAGCGCGCCGACATCGGCGTCGCGATGGGCATCACCGGGACGGAAGTTTCGAAGGAAGCCGCCGTGATGATCCTGACCGACGACAACTTTTCGACCATCGTCAGGGCGGTCGAGGAAGGTCGGGCGATCTACGACAACCTCCTCCGCTACATCCGGTTCCAGATGGGGACGCTTTTCGGGTTCATCTTCACGTTCCTGGGCGCAGGCATCTTCAACATCGCCGGGGGCGCCCCGTTTCTACCCCTGCAGACGCTCTGGATCAACTTCACCGTCGGCGTCTTTCAGGCGGTCGGGCTTGGCTTCGGTGAAGCTGCCCCGGGCCTCATGGAGCGAGCCCCGCGTGCTTCCAACGCGCCGATCCTGCCTCGGGGCAGGCTCGTCCAGGTCGCGGTGATGGGGCTTGTCATGGCGATCGGAACCCTGGTGATGATCTACCGCCAGGAAGGCCTGGGCAGCGTCGAGCACGCTCGGACCATGGGCTTGACGACGTTCTCCATCTTCAACCTGCTGTTTGCTCTCGAAGCCGCGGACGAACGAGTGTCGGTCTTCAGCGGCCAGATACTGCGGAACGCCACCCTACTCAAGACCACGCTCCTGTCCGCAGTGACGATCATCCTTGCCACAGAGCTCCGGTTCTTCAACTCCATCCTCGCGACCACGCCTCTCAGCGCCGCGGAATGGGCGACCTGCCTTGGGGTTGCGGCTTCCATCATCGTCGTGGCCGAAGTGTGGAAGCTCATCCTTCGCCGGCGCTCGGAGCGGCCGGCGGCGAGCGCAGTCGGCTCTGAAGGCGTCGCCAAGCGTCCGACCCGACCGGTTCCAAGCGGTGGCTGAGGCGAGCCAGCCGATTCGCCCCCAGCCTCGGCGCCCAACAATGCTCGACGCTGTCGCGCCGGTCGTCGTCCTGATCGTGCTCATCGTCCTGACGATAGTTTTGTTCGGGACGAGCTCGACCGATGGCCCGCTGCAGATCGCATTGATGTCCGCGGCCGTCTTCGCGGGACTGGTTGCATTCAAGAACGGCCACACCGTCGCCGCCGTGCGGGACGCGGCCATCGGTGGTGTGACGACGGCCCTAGGTGCGGTGTTCATCCTGCTCGCCGTCGGAGCTTTGATCGGTGCATGGAATCTCTCAGGCACGATTCCGACGGTCGTCTCGTACGGCCTGAGCCTGCTCAAGCCGTCGATTTTCTATGTCGCCGTCGCGATCATCTGCGCCGTCGTCGGAATGGTCACCGGAAGCTCGTGGACCACTGCCGGCACGCTGGGCGTCGCGTTTGTCGGCATGGCCCCGGTGCTCCACGTGTCACCGGAAGCCGCGGCAGGGGCCGTCATCTCGGGCGGGTACATGGGCGACAAGATGTCCCCGCTCTCCGAGACGACGGTGCTCGTCCCGTCGATCGTCGGTGGCGTGACCGTCCAGCAGCACATCAGGGGAATGGCGCGCACAGTCATACCGTCCTTTGCTATCGCCCTCGTGGTCTTCCTTCTCATGGGCCTCAACACAGGCGGGGGTTCGGCGGCTGAAAGCACGAAGAAGGCGCAGGACGCCGTCGGCGCGGTCTTCAACATCTCGGTGCTGAACCTCCTGCCGCTCTTGTTTCTCGTGATCCTGTCGCTGAGGCAGGTGCCCCCGTTCCTGGCGATCTTCGGTACGGCGATCCTCTCGTGCGTGTTCGCGGCCTTCGCGCAGCCCAACGTGGTGCGCGACTTCGTGGGCCAGCCCGAGCAGGGGACCGTCCTGACCGCGGTCGAGGCGGCTTACAAAGCGATGGGCCAGGGATTCGTCCTCAAGAGCGGTAACGAAACGATCGACGCGCTGTTCTCCCGAGGGGGCATGACCGGAATGCTCACCACCGTCTGGCTCATCTTCGGCGCCCTCAGCTTCGCCGCGGTCATGGAACATGCCGGGTTCCTGAACCGGCTGATCACCCCGCTGGTCGCGAGCGCGCACTCAGCGGGAAGGCTCATCGCCACGGTGGTCGCAACCTGTGTTGGACTGAACATCGTAGCGGGCGACCAGTACGTGGCCGACGTCCTGCCCAGCCGCGCCTATCGCGATGCATTCGCGCTCAACGGGTTGGCACCTCGAATGCTTTCACGCACAGTCGAGGATGCCGGCACAGTCACATCGCCGCTTGTCCCATGGAACAGCTGCGGGGCTTATATGACGGGTGTCCTCGGCGTTTCAACGCTGCAGTACCTGCCCTATTGCTTTTTCAACATCGCCAACCCTTTGGTCGCACTCCTGTTTGGCTTCACCGGGCTCGGCGTCGAGCGTTTGTCTTCGTCAACGCCTGGCGAGGATCTGTCTAAGCAAGCTCGGAGGCGCACTCGGATGCATGACCGGCCGACGGTAGATTGACCGCGCATGGACGTCCACTCACTTGACTGTTGACACGAGGTCGCGGTCAGCAAAGGTGACCTCCATGCGTGGCAGAAGCTTCCTCAAGGAGCTCGATTTCAGCGGAGACGAGCTAAGGTCGCTGATCGACCTCGCCGCCGAGCTGAAAGCCGACGCCAAGTCGGGCCGCGAGAAGCAGCGGTTGAAAGGCAGGAAGATCGCACTCATCTTCGAGAAGACGTCCACCCGCACGCGCTGCGCCTTTGAGGTGGCCGCGTACGACCAAGGCGCCCACGTGACTTACCTGGGACCGGACAGCTCGCAAATCGGGCAGAAGGAGTCGATCAAAGACACGGCGCGCGTCCTGGGCCGAATGTTCGACGCGATCGAATACCGGGGGTTCGGCCAGGACGTCGTCGAACAGCTCGCCCAGTTTGCCGGCGTGCCCGTGTACAACGGGCTAAGCAACGAGTTCCATCCGACGCAGATGCTGGCCGACATGCTGACGATGCGCGAGCACTCGGCGAAACCGCTGAACAGCATCGCCTTCTGCTACATCGGGGACGCCCGGTTCAACACCGGCAACTCGCTGATGATCACCGGAAGCAAGCTCGGGATGCAGGTCAGCATCTGCGCGCCGGAAAGTCTCCAGCCCGACCCCAAGCTCGTCGCGACCGCCAAGCAGATCGCCGATCAGACGGGCGCGTCCGTGACCGTCGATGCCGATATCGATGCCTGCGTACGCGGCGTTGATTTCATCTCGACTGACGTCTGGCTCTCGATGGGGGAGGACAAGTCGCTGTGGCATGACCGAATCGAGCTTCTGAAGCCGTATCAGGTCAACGCCGACCTGATCCGGAGGACCGGTAACCCGCGGGTCAAGTTCATGCACTGCCTCCCGGCCTTTCACGACCGCGACACGAAGGTCGGTGCTGAGATCTACCGCGACCACGGGCTTGCCGCCGTCGAGGTCACCGATGACGTTTTTGAATCGGACCGCTCGATCGTGTTCGACGAGGCGGAGAACCGTCTCCACACGATCAAGGCCGTGATGGTGGCCACACTCGGAGCCTGATGTGAGCACCGTCGTGGTCGCGCTGGGAGGCAACGCGCTGCTGCATCGCGCCGAGCCGATGACAGCCGATGTCCAGCGCCGAAACATAGAGCGGGCGGCGCATGCCATCGCACCGGTGGTCGAAGAGCATCGGGTCGTCGTAGCTCACGGCAACGGACCCCAGGTTGGACTGCTCGCGCTGCAGGCTGAAGCGTATGAGCAGGTCGATCCCTACCCTCTCGACGTCCTCGGTGCGGAAACCGAGGGCATGATCGGCTACATGATCGAGCAGGAGCTGGGCAATCTGCTGCCACCGGAGACACCGCTCGCGACCCTGCTGACGATGATCGAGGTCGACCCGCAGGACCTGGCCTTCGAGCACCCGGAGAAATTCGTCGGCCCTGTCTACAGTGCGGACGAGGCGCGCCAGGTGGCGACCTCGAAACAGTGGGCCTTTCGGCAGGATGGATCGAATTGGCGCCGGGTCGTTCCGTCACCGCAGCCACGCCGGATTTTCGAGATTCGTCCGGTCAAGTGGCTCCTCGAACAAGGCGTCGTGGTGATCTGCGCGGGCGGTGGCGGGATCCCAACGATGTACTCAAGAGACAACCCTCATCGCCTGGTCGGCGTGGAGGCCGTGATCGACAAGGATCTCGCGAGCAGCCTGCTGGCCGAGAATCTCGATGCCGAAGTCCTGGTGATGGCCACCGACGTCGACGCGGTCTACGTGGACTGGGCCACTCCACGCCAGCGCAGGTTGTCGTGGGTCACAGCCGAGGAGCTGGCCGGTTACGACTTCGCAGCCGGATCCATGGGCCCGAAGGTCGCCGCCGCGGTCCGTTTCGCCTCCAGGCCTGGCCGGCGAGCCGCGATCGGTGACCTGGAGCACATCACCGACATGGTGCGCGGCACGGCGGGGACAAACGTGGTCGCTGAGAATTACAGCGTCCCGATCACCGCGTCGAGAAACCCGCATGAATGACCTGGGCGTCCATTCCGAGGTCGGGCGCCTCCGCAAGGTGATCGTCCACCGGCCTGACCTGAGCCTCGAGCGCCTGACGCCGGCCAACCACGACGAGCTCCTGTTCGACGATGTCCTGTGGGTCGAGCGGGCGAGGTGGGAGCACGACCAGTTCGTCGGCATGATGCGGCAGCGGGGGGTCGAGGTGCTCTACCTCCAGGATCTGCTCGCGCAAACGCTGCTGAGCAGCCCCGCCGCCAGGCTTCAGCTGATCGAAGCTGTCATCGACCACTTCACCGTTGGTCCGGCGCTGGTCGACGACGTGCGCGGCATGCTCGCGCAGCTCTCCCCAGACGTGCTGGCCAGGCATCTGATCGGCGGCTTGACGATCGGAGAGCTCGATCCCGACTGGAGGCGCCTGAAGCAGCAGTCGGCAATCGCCGCCGCACTGGACGACGACGATCAGTTCGTCTTACCACCGCTGCCCAACAGCCTGTTCATGCGGGACTCGTCGGCGTGGATCTACGGCGGTGTGACCGTCAATCCGATGTTCTGGCAGGCACGCAGGCGCGAGTCGCTCAACATCCTGACCATCTACCGGCATCACCCCATGTTCCAGGAACTCGGGTGGCGGTTTTGGTATCCG
>Ga0209059_1001342_pt1 | contig 11177 bp, 9 predicted proteins | sample GraSoiAngelo_151_FD_186165 | JGI IMG/M metagenome (GOLD analysis project Ga0209059, IMG submission 186165) | Grasslands soil microbial communities from the Angelo Coastal Reserve, California, USA - 14_1009_12_20cm (SPAdes) (version 2) | ecosystem: Environmental > Terrestrial > Soil > Grasslands ...
CGCTTGAGGTAGCGCAAGTAGGAACGGATGGCCTCAGGCGCGGCGGCGAGCGCCTCGTCGGTGGTGTCCGCCTGCACCACGCAGCCGAGGAGATCAAGCACGTGCACGAGAGTCTTCTTGCGCTGCGGCCCGGATTCTACGTAGAGGTCGTACCTCGGCACAGCCACAGGCTAACGAAGGCGCTAGCGCGACCCGCCCGGGAGGATCGGCGCTGCCGATCCTCCCGGCAAACGAGCTACGGCAAGTTGAAGGGCGCGCTCGCGAGATGCGTCTCACCGTTCGAGACACATTCCACAAAGTGGGTCGCCGTCCCGGCGCCCGGTTGCGTCGGGTATGTCCAGGACACCTTCCCCACTCCGTCCGCGGTCTTGACGACGACCAAGAGGTTTGAGGCAACGAAGCTCTTATCGGGAAGCTCCGCGTACGCGATGCATGCGGCGCCCGCCTTTGTCGTGGCAGCGACCATGCCGTTCTGGCTTTGCGTGATCTGCACACCGAACGTTGGCGAGTTCACCGTGAAAGACGCACTCTTCGAGACGGCACCTGCGGTGACCGTGGCGGTGCGGAGCCCGAGCGAGAATGCCGCGATCGTGATGTGGTAGCTGCCGTCGGAGGCAACAGCCTCCGCGATTTGCTCCGTGAAATCGGCCTGGCCAGGGATCGAGAGCTTGTAATTGATGGGTGTGGCGCCCGGGGGAAGCCCATAGAAGCGGCAAATGAAGCTTGCCCCTGAAACGTCAGCCGTCGGGCTGCAGCTCGAGGTCCCGAACGCCGCGCTCGGCGACTGGACCATTCCTTCGTACGCCATTGCCGAATCGCCGCCGCGGTCGTTGAGCTCGAGCACGACGGCCCCAACTCCGCCTCGCGCCGCTTCGATCGTCACGGCGTACTGCGTGTCATCGCTGAGCTGCGGAATGCTCCGTGGGTCGACCTTGATGCTCATGCCGGGTTCGAATCCGAAGCTGAGCAGCTGGGTATGAACGAGAACGCCGTCCGCGAATCGGTACCACTTCAAGGTCGCCGCCCATCCATCCTGCGACTGGACGACGATCGGCGTGGTCCACCCTGAGGGTCCGCCAAGGGTGCGGGTGATGTTCGGGAGATAGACCCGGTTCGCATACTCGGCACCTCCGGTAAAGCCCATCGCGGTCGTGGTGCTACGCGTGTCGACGAGAACGGCGAATTGCCCACCGCCGACGTAGATGGAGCGCTCGCCATCGGGAACACTCGAGCTCGCGAAGTCGTACGTCCAGACGGCGCCAGGGGCGACGGATGCGGGACCGTTCAGGAAGGTCGTGATGGGTCCCCCGAGCGACCCCCAGTGCAACACGGGCTGGGCCGGAGTCGTGCCGATGTTCTGCACGACGACTCGGCTCGTGCGACCAGCGACGTTCTTCGACACATAAGGTGCGAATGCGCGGAGCTCGTTGCTCGCGAGAACTCCGTTGTAGCTGAAGGCGCGAGGCGCCGGGTTGCTCGCGTCGTCATTGTGGCAATTGACGACGACGCCGAGCGGCTGTGTCGAGGAGAGTGTCACCGCGTACTCGGTACCTGCCGTGAGATTCGGTTCGAATCGCGGGTCGATGAATTGCGACCCACCGGCCACGATCGTCCGCGCGAGCTGCGCGGTCTTCTGCCCGTCGTAACTCTTGAAATCCGCGGTCACGGAGGCCGGCGCGGATCCAAGGTTTTGGCTAATGACGGTGCAGTAGAACCCCCCTGATAACGCGGACACGTACGGGAGATAGACCTTCGTGGACCCAAAGGTCAGCCCGTCGTACGAGAGCGCTTCTTGGCGCTGCGGGTTCGCTTCGTTTTGGTGTTCGTTTACGACCGCGACGACGGGCGACCCAAATGACTTGATGACAACGGAGTACTGCCCTCCCGCGGCGAGCTCGTTGTCGCAGTTCGGACAATGGAATACCGATGTTCCCGGGGCAAGCCCTGCCACGGTTCGCGACTTGACCACCGCACCGTCGGAGAACCGTCGGAACTCGAACGTAAGATTCGTCGCCGAAGCTCCAACGTTCTGGACGATGAATGGTGTGTTCCAGCCGTCCTGACCGCCGAGCATTTTCGTGATGTTCGGCAGGTAGATGGTCGTGGTCGGCTGAAGATCGATAGCGACTGCCGTCGTAGCGGTCAGCTGAACGAACGACGCGGTGAATGTGAACGCGAGCGCGAAAGTTAAGCCCCGAAACATCTCGCTCCCCCTCCCGCAAAACCACTTGACCAGTCAGCGGTCGTCAAAGCGTGCGCCTTGATGTCAAGCAGCCGACCGACCATAGCCGGCATTCTGTCCGGCCGTCTGGCGCACCGACGTGTTCTGGGGCACAAAGGATTCGTCGGCTCCGGCGCATCTAGGGCCTAGAAGCCGCCGTAGCCGATGGAGCTGACAACCTTTCCAGAGGCATCCAGAAGGTTCGCCCTATCTCCGGTGTTGCTCCACTGCGGGGTCGCGCGGCCCCAGTTCAGCCCGCACCATTCCGGGTGGGACTCGTTCGTGTACAGGCGGCACACCTGACCCGGCTGCATGGTCAGCCCGCCAAAGACGTACCTCTGCCCACCGCGGACACTCGAGATCGTCCAACCGGTCAGGTTCTGTGGGAGCGCTCCCTGATTTTGGAATTCCACGTATTCGTCCGCTTCCGTGACGGGAACACGCCCGTTGAAGACGAGGTCAGTCAAAGCGACGTTGGAAGCGGCCACGACAGGTCCGACAGCAAAACCCTCGTAGATCATCGCGTTGTCGGCGCCATCGGCGAGCTCGATGACGATGGCGTTCACGTTCCCTGAATCGGTGCCACGCTGGCCAACGATCGTGACGGCGTACTGAGTGTCGTCCGTAAGTCCCGGCACGTTGCGTGGGTCGATCTTCACTGCGCCGGGCGGGGACAACGTCACAGTTTGGCGATTGACGGCTCCGGTCCGGAAGCTTCTCCAGGCGAGTGTCGCGCTCGTCGCGGTCACGGTCTGAAGCACGATCGGGGTCGTCCATCCAGCGGCGCCGCCGAGCGTCCGGGTCACATTCGGCAGGTCCTCGCTGGAGGTGATCGCGGCGCTGGCGCTGTATCCCATTGCGCTCGCCGGAGCGATCACGTTCACCACGGCCGCGATCTGCCCGGAGGCGTTCGCGACGAAGCTGTACTCGCCATCGGCAAGGCACGAGGTCGATGCAGATCCGCACAAAGCCTGTGTCGTCTCGCCGTTGGTGTATCTCGGATCGAAGACCCAAGCGGCACCGGGCGCGAGGCTGCCGCCCCGTGTGAATCTGCGGGTCGGGCCGCCGCCCAGTGGCGTGAACGCGATGGCCGGCACGGTCGCCGTCGCGCTGACGTTCTGAACGACGATGGTCGAGGTCGTGTTCGCCCGGCCGCTGTTGTTGGCGTTCTTGGCCGCATATGCGCCGTACACGGCGTACGCACCGCTTGTGATCCCATCGGTCGCGTACGCGACAGGACTGGCCACGTCCGGATCATCGTTTTGTGTGTTGACGACGACGGCGAGAGGCTGGTTCGAAGTGATCGTCACTGCATACTGGCGGCCGTCCACAAGGCCCGGTTCGACGTTCGGTTCTATGAACTGAGATTGACCAGGCTGGATCGTCCGGAACGCAGCCGTCGGTGCACCGCCGTCGAACGGCGCGAATTTTGCGGTCGCCGTCGCTGCGGCCGAGCCGAGGTTCTGAATGATGATCGGCGTGTGATATCCGAAGAAACGACGAACAACGTTCGGCAGCCAAACCGTCGTTGCCCCCTGGCTGAACCCGACATAGCTCATCGCCTCCGCGCGCGAGCCCGATCCTTCCTGCTCGTTGACGACCGCCACAATCGATGCGCCGAAACTCCGGATCACAACCGAGAATTGGCTGTCGGCGGGTAGCAGGACGTCATTCACCAGTGTCGCCGCGAACGAGGCGCCCGGGGCCACCGCCGCGATCGAACGGCGCCAGACACAGGCGCTGTCGGTAAACCGCTTGAACTCGATCTCTAGGTCGGTCGGCACCGACCCGGTGTTCTGGACAATGAACGGTGTCGTGAATCCGCTCGGTCCGCCGAGGGTCTTCGTGACGTTGGGAAGGAAGTTCACGGCAGTCGGCTGATCCCCGCGGGGTGACGGACACGGCCCTGTGGCAAGTGGCGATGTCGCCGGTCCGAGGTTCAACAGACCGCTCCCGTAATCGGTATCAGGCCCGGGTGCGCCGCCGTCGGTCGCGGTCGACATGAGGAACGAACGCACCTGATCGGGAGTAAACGTCGGATTGGCCTGGAGGACCAGGGCTGCCGCCCCGGCGACATGCGGCGCCGACGATGACGTGCCGGGGAAGCCGACGGTTTGCGAACAACCCGCGGCGCCGCCGTACGTCGCGGTCGAGACTTCGCTCGGCCCGAGAAGGTCTGGCTTGATGCGGCCGTCGATCGTCGGCCCGCGTGAGCTGTAGGAATCGACCACGCCGGTCTGCCAGCAGGCCGCTCCGACCGTGATCACCGAAGAAAACGTGCCGGGCTCCACGATGCTCCCGGTCGCGACCGGATGATCGATCTTGGACCCGGCGACGAACAGGTCGATCCGCGGGCTCGCGGTCCCGCTCGCGCGCCAGATGCCCAGTCGGAAAGTCGTTGTCGTCGGATCGAGGTTGGGGTAACAGAAGCCTTCTCTTGGCTCGGCGCCCACGCTCGGTCGATCGGATCCGCTGACGGGATTAACCGGATCGTTTCCGTAGAGGAACAGGTCGTAATCGCTGCTGGCGGCCGGCCACTCGTCCCACTTCAGATATGCGCAACCCTCAGCGCCGTACGGGATCGTCACTGTCTCCCGGTCAATGCCGGGCGCGAACTGCAGCCACTGCCCCCCTGGCGGCGCCGAGTAAACGCCGGACCAGTGCCGCTGTGCCTCGTTGCCGGCGGCATTCACCCAAACGATCCCTGAGGCGATGGCGTCGGCCACGATTCCCTCCGCGGTCCCGGGCCCGCCGCGGCCGTCTCCTCGGCTGGATGCCGGATAGCCGGCGGAGAAATTGATGACGCGTATCCCCTGCGACTTCGCATATGTGACGGCGGATTGGAGCGCCGATAGCCCATCCCCGATGCAGACGAGGTAGAGCGAGGCCTCCGGCGCGACGTCGTAGACGATCTCAGCGACAGCGGTGCCGTGAGCACCGTCATCTGCGGGCTTCAGGATGTTCCCGGAGCAGAGGTCCACAGCCGTCACGGCGGAAGGAAGATCACCCGCCGCTTCGCGCGCCGGATAGTCCGCGAAGCTGCCGTCGACTATCGCAACCTTCACGCCCTTGCCGCGCAGACCGCGCGCTTGCCACGAGGTGGCCCCGCTGCTCGCGACGCCTTCGCTCGTTACGGATGCCCTGACGAGGTGATCCAGTTGGCCCACGTAGCGAACGTCTTCGCGCGCGGCGATCCGTTCGAGCGCGGCGAGCGGCAGATCGGCCTCGATCAAGCCCGGAATCGCGCCGAGCACGCTTCCGCCTGCATCGACGATCCCGGTGAGAACTGTCGCCGTTCCGCCGGGTCGGGTATCGATTCGCACCCGCACTCGACCCGGTGCCTGCGGACGCGTGACGTCATCACGCGCGGTTTGCCCTGCAGCGACTTCGCGATTCAGTTCGAGCGCGAGCTTCGGATGCTTTGCCGGGGGCTGGTCGACGTTTTCGGCGGCGGCGCGCCCATTCAGCGCGATCCCGCTGAGGACCACGAACAGGCAGACACACACAACGCGCAGCACTCGGATAATCCCCTCGCCCTTCCACTGTCCCAACGTCGCGAGCCATTCGACAGTGCGACTAGCCGAAGGCTGCTGTCAATCGCGGTCGGGTCAGCGACCGGTCGCGTTCCGCCGCACCCACGCGTCGCCGGCCAGCGCGTCGGGCTCGCTATTCGCCGTCGAGCGTGTTTCCCACCGTCAAATCATGCATCCAGTCCTCGAGCAGCTTTCCCAGCCGATCGATCGGCGCGGGTGCGCTCTTCGAGAGCCGGTGCGAACGTGGTGGCTCGGGGAGCGGCCGCGCCGCCCAGTGCCTCGCCTGGACAGGTGCGAGATCTTCGGCGATCGCGGCCATATCTCGGTTACCTCCAGCTACACGTCTGAGTACAGGTAGAACTCGTACGGGTGCGGTCGTAGCGCGACTTCCTTCGCACTCTGGCGCTTTAGCAAGAGCCAGGCCTCGATGAGGTCCTCCGTGAACACGTCGCCGCGCATGAGGAAGTCGCGGTCGGCGTCGAGCGCGTCGAGCACCTCCTCGAGCGAGCCTGGGGTCTGCTTGATGCGCTTCTTTGCCTCGCCCTCGAGCTCATAGAGGTCCACGTCCATCGGCGGCGGCGGCTCGATCTGGTTGATCACGCCGTCGAGGCCGGCCATGAGGCAGGCCGAGAACGACAGGTACGGGTTGCAGGACGGGTCGGGCGCGCGGAACTCGAGGCGACGGGCCTCGGGCTTGTCGAAGTATGTGGGGATGCGTACGCATGCCGAACGGTTGCGCATGGAGTACACGAGGTTGATCGGCGCCTCGTAGCCCGGGACCAAGCGGCGATAGCTATTCGTGGTGGGCGCAGCGAACGCGAGGATCGCCGGTGCGTGCTTCAAGAGACCGCCGATGTAGTGGCGGGCCATCGTGGAAAGCAGCGCGTAGCCATCGCGGTCGTAGAAAAGGTTCGACCCGTTCTTCCAGAGGCTCTGGTGGGTGTGCATGCCAGACCCGTTGTCGCCGAAGAGCGGCTTCGGCATGAACGTGACGACGTAGCCGTTCTTGGCCGCGACGTTCTTGGTGACGTACTTGTACTTGAGCACCCGGTCGGCCATCTCGACGAGGGTCGAGAAACGCATGTCGATCTCGGTCTGTCCGGCCGTGCCAACCTCGTGGTGGTGGACCTCGACCGCGATCCCCGAGTCGATGAGCGCCCGGACCATCTTGGAGCGGATGTCCTGAAGCTTGTCGGCCGGCGGGACCGGGAAGTAGCCCTCCTTGTAACGCGGGCGATGGGCGAGGTTGGGCGTCCCGTTCTGGCCCGAGTTCCAGATCCCTTCCTCGGAGTCGATGTAGTAGTAGCCGAAGTTCTGTGCCTGATCGAAGCGGAGCGAGTTGAAGATGTAGAACTCGATCTCCGGGCCCCAGAACGACGTATCAGCGATTCCGGTCGAGGGAAGAAACTCCTCAGCCTTCTTGGCAACGTAACGGGGATCGCGCGAGTACGGCTGCCGAGTAAGCGGGTCGATCACGTCGCAGACCAGGTCGAGGGTCTTCACCTCGAGAACGGGGTCGATGAACACGCTCGTGGGGTCCGGCATGAGGAGCATGTCGCTCTCGTGGATGTGCTGGAAGCCGCGAATGGATGAGCCGTCGAAACCGATCCCATCGGTGAAGAGCCCTTCCGAGAGCTCTTCGACCGGTATCGAGAAGTGCTGCCAGGTCCCGGGGAGGTCGACGAACCGGAGGTCGACGATCTTGACCTGCTGCTCCTTGGCGAGCCTCAGGACGTCCTTTGGCGAGATCTTGGGCGTAGGCGGTGCCGCGGTCGCGGGCCGCTCGACGGTGAGCGTCATCTGCTCAACTCCCCACGGGTAGTTTTCTAGGAGAAGGCTCTCGCCAGCGGTGTGCGCGGTGAACGGCCCGGACGGTCGTGATTGGGTCGTGAATCGGTAGCGAGGCGCTTGCAAGTTCGTAAGTACGTACTTACGCTAAAAAAATGGACGCGTTTGCTGCGCTCGGCGAGCCGCGTCGGCGCGAGATCCTCCGGCTCGTCTCCAGCCGAGAGCTCTCGGTCGGCGACATCGCCCGCCGCTTTGACGTCACGCGGCCGGCGATCTCCCAACACCTGCGCGTCCTCAAAGAGGCGGGACTCGTGACCGAGCGGCGGGATGGGACCAGGCGCCTGTACCGGTCGCGGCCGGAGACCATCGCGCAGCTCTGGGCCTCCCTTGAGGTCTTCTGGTCCGAGAGCCTCCGAACGCTGAAGGTCGCCGCGGAGCACGAAGAGCAGCAGAGGAGGTCAAGGAGGCATGGCCCTCGACACGAAAGTCATTGAACGAGTGATCACGATCGACGCGCCGCCGGAGACCGTCTTTCGCCTCCTGACCGATCCTGTGCAGTACGTCCGGTGGAAGGGCAGGCTCGCGGAGCTCGAGCCTCGGCCCGGCGGCAAATTCCGGGTCGAGTTCCCAAGCACGAAGGACATCGCCGCTGGGAAGTACGTCGAGGTGATCAGGGACCGGCGCGTGGTGTTCACCTGGGGCTGGGAAGGCAACGAGATGGTCCCGCCCGGATCGAGCACGGTCGAGATCGACCTCCAGCCGATGGGATCGGGGACCCGTCTCCGTCTGGTCCACCGCGGGTTGCCGCAGGCCGCGATCGCGAGCCATACCGAAGGCTGGGATTACTTCATGCCGCGCCTGAGCGATGTGGCCGAGGGCCGGGCGCCGCGCGAAGCAGCGACGTGATCGGATTCGCAACGCGATCCTGACCACGACCTAACCGCAACCCTCGTAACGCCCTCTCGTCGCTGACCGAGGCATGCCGGTCGCTCAGGCTTTGCGGCGGGAGGTACGAATGCCGAACAACATTTCCGCCGGCGACACCGCGTGGCTTCTCGCGTCCGCGGCGCTCGTGATGCTCATGACCCCCGCGCTCGGGTTCTTCTACGGCGGGCTCGTCCGGCGGAAGAACGTCCTCGCGACGATCATGCACAGCTTCTTCATCCTCTGCCTCATCAGCGTGCAGTGGGTCCTCTGGGGCTACACGCTCGCGTTCGGACCCGACCACGGCGGGATCATCGGTGGTCTCGACTGGCTCGCGCTTCGCGGCGTCGGCCAGGATCCGGGACCGTACGCGCCCACGGTCCCGCACGAGGCGTACATGGTCTTCCAGATGATGTTCGCGGTGATCACGCCGGCGCTCATTACCGGCGCGTTCGCCGAGCGCAAGCGCTTCAAGGCCTTCGTCGTCTTCACTCTCCTTTGGGCCACGTTCGTCTACGACCCGGTCGCGCACTGGGTCTGGGGCGGCGGCTGGCTCGGACAGCTCGGCGCGCTCGACTTCGCGGGTGGCACCGTGGTGCACATCACGAGCGGCGTGTCCGCCCTTGTCGCCGCGCTCGTCCTCGGACGTCGCGTCGGCTACGGCCGCGACGCGCTCGAGCCGCACGACGCGACGATGACCGTTCTCGGCGCGTCACTTCTCTGGTTCGGTTGGTTCGGCTTCAACGCCGGCAGCGCGATCACCGCCGGTGGTCTCGCGGCGAACGCATTCGTCGTGACGAACACAGCTGCGGCGATGGCTGCGCTCACGTGGATGACCGTCTCATGGCTGCACAAGGGTGCCCCGAGCGTGCTCGGTGCCGCGGCCGGTGCGGTCGCAGGTCTCGTCGCGATCACACCCGCATCCGGCTACGTCGATGTCTCGGCCTCGATCCTGATCGGACTCGGAGCCGGCGTCTTCTGCTACACCGCGATCCAGCTCACGAAGCGCCTCAAGGTCGACGATGCGCTCGACGTCTTCGGCGTCCACGGCGTCGGCGGCGCCTGGGGCGCGCTCGCGACCGGCATCTTCGCGACCGTAGCGATCAACAGCGGCGCTAAGGACGGGCTCGCGTACGGCAACCCAGGACAGCTCGGCATCCAGGCGATCGCGGTGGCCGCGTCGATCATCTACTCGGCCGTGATGACGTTCGTGATCTTGAAGCTCATCGACGTCTTCGTCGGACTGCGCGTCCCCGAGAGCGAGGAAGTCCTCGGTCTCGACGCGTCGCAGCACCGCGAAGCCGCGTACCAGATCTAAGGAGGCGGAGATGGAGATCCTCGCATTCGTATCGTTCGCGGTCCTGGTCGTGGCGTGGCTCGTCGCGCCGTCGCGCGGCAACGTCGCGGTGGTCAGCCACGCGGAGGAGCGCAAAGCCGCGTAGCCACACCACACCTAACGGTCGATCGAGGGCCAGGCCCGACAGGGCTTGGTCCTCTTCGTGTGCGCGCCTGCGCCGGGACGAAGTAGAATCGAGTGCACACAACTGAATACGACGGGGGAGCGCCCGACGAACGGGGCGCTGAGAGTGCGGATAGCCGCAGACCCCAGAACCTGATCTGAGTAATGTCAGCGTAGGGAGTCGAAACGCGTGGAGTCCCTTGCGAGCGGCGCTCAGGCGCCGCTTTTGTTTTGCCAGCGATGAGGGCCGTCGTCGTCGCGCACGGTGACGTGCTGCCATCGGATCGCGCCGTCATCGGCGCGCAGGATTACGTCGTCGCGGCCGACGGCGGCGCGTTCGCGCTCGAGCGCTGGAAGCTCCTTCCCCACCTCATCGTCGGCGACATGGACTCGCTCGGCGACGCCGGTGTGGTGCGTTTCGCTCGACAGGGCATTCCGGTCGCGAAATTCCCCGCGGCAAAGGACGAGTCGGACCTCGAGCTCGCGATCGCTCAGGCGATCGCGGCGGGTGCGACCGAGGTGGTGGTCCTCGGCGCGCTCGGCGGCGACCGGCTCGATCACGAGGCCGCGAACCTTCTTCTCCTCGCCGATCCCGGGTACGACGGTGTTCGCATCGAGGCGCGCCGCGGTGCGCTTCGGATCCGCGCCGTTCGTGGTAAAGGTTCGCTCGCGCTCGCCGGGCCGGTGGGCGCCCTCGTGACGCTCCTTCCCGTGAGCGGCGACGCCGGCGGCGTCGCGACGGAGGGCCTGCGCTACCCGCTCCAAGGCGAGACGCTCCACTTCGGACGCGCACGCGGTCTCAGCAACGAGGTCGCGTCGCTGCCCGCGAGCGTCTCGCTCGACAAAGGAACGTTGCTCGTCTTCGAAACACCAATGGGAGGTACGTGACGTGAACAGGGCTGACTGGTCTTGGCGCACGGTCGATATCGTGGTGGCCGCCGCGATCGCGATCGCTTTCGGCGTCGTCTTCTGGGCGTGGAATCAGGTTTGGGCGGCCGCGACGCCGGCGTTCGTCGCGATCCCGCCTGCACAGAACATCCTGTACGGCGTTTGGCTCGTTCCGGCGGTGCTCGGCGGTCTCATCATCCGCAAACCCGGCGCCGCGCTATTCACCGAGCTCGTCGCCGCGAGCGTCTCGGCGATCCTCGGATCGCAGTGGGGACTGGACACACTCCTCTCCGGAGCGCTTCAGGGCCTCGGCGCCGAGATCGTGTTCCTCGTCGTGGGTTATCGCCGCTGGACCATAGCCGTC
>Ga0209059_1001345_pt1 | contig 11170 bp, 8 predicted proteins | sample GraSoiAngelo_151_FD_186165 | JGI IMG/M metagenome (GOLD analysis project Ga0209059, IMG submission 186165) | Grasslands soil microbial communities from the Angelo Coastal Reserve, California, USA - 14_1009_12_20cm (SPAdes) (version 2) | ecosystem: Environmental > Terrestrial > Soil > Grasslands ...
CAGAGTATCGCTTTACGCCGGTACAGTCTCGCCGGCAGTTTACTGAGAGGGGCTGGAAGCGTGTGGTGGGTTTCCAGACGCGCAACCCTGTCCACCGGGCGCATGAATATATCCAGAAGTGCGCGTTAGAGACGGTGGATGGCCTCTACCTGCATCCCCTGGTAGGGGATACAAAGGGCGATGATATTCCCGCCGATGTACGCATGCGCTGTTACGAAGTGTTGTTGGAGCATTACTATCCAGAAGACCGGGTCGTACTCGGGGTACTGCCTGCCTCTATGCGCTACGCTGGTCCGCGCGAGGCCGTTTTCCACGCGTTGATGCGCAAGAATTATGGTTGCTCGCATTTCATCGTCGGTCGCGACCATGCCGGCGTTGGCAACTATTATGGAACGTATGATGCGCACTACATCTTTGCCGAGTTCGATCCGGCAAAGCTGGGCATCACCCCGATGTTCTTTGATCACACCTTCTTCTGTCGCGCCTGCGACTCAATGGCTTCCTCGAAGACATGCCCGCACGGCACTGATCAACATGTGACATTGAGCGGTACGAAAGTGCGCCAGATGTTGCAGGCGGGAGAGATTCCCCCGCGCGAATTTTCCCGCCCCGAGGTGGCAAAAGTACTGATTGAAGCGATGCGCCAACCTGTAGCGTAATATTAATCAGAGTCTGAGGAGACGAGCTGAGATCTCTTAAGCGTCAAAACTAGCACCTATACTCGCCTCCTCTATTTTGTATGTAGGGTCAAGCAAGAAGAGAGAGAAAAAGATGTTGATTGCTAGAGCACCGATGCGTATCAGCTTTGGAGGCGGGGGGACCGACCTGGAGGCATATTATGCTAAATACGGTGGGCTGGTAATCAGTTCGGCGATCAATAAGTATTTTTATGCTGTCATCACCACTGATGAGTCTGATGACTTGCAGGTTATCTCGGCGGATTATCGCTCGTTATTCCGCCATTCGCCCTACAACGATCTCTTCTGGGATGGGGACCTTGCTCTCCCGAAAGCTATATTGCATCATTTTGGCATTCGCCGCGGTATCAATCTCTTTGTTGCCAGTGAGGTGCCACCTGGAACGGGTCTGGGATCATCCAGTGCCGCAGCTGTTACTATGGTGCGCGCTATTTCGACGCTGGTCGAGCAACCGTTGACCAAGCAGCAAGTAGCTGAGCTGGCTTCGTACATTGAAATCGGTAAAATGGGTATGCCGATAGGCAAGCAGGATCAGTATGCATCTGCTTTTGGCGGGTTGAACAAGATTACTTTTAGCAGCGAGGGTGTGACCGTCGAGCCATTACACATTGACCTGGATGTACGAAAAACGTTAGAACGGCGTTTGATGCTCTTCTTTACGGGCAGTTCCCGTGAATCGACCTCTATCCTGAAGCACCAACGTAAATCGACGCAGGATCGTGATGAAGTAGTGCTGCAGGCTCTCCATAATATCAAGCGGGTGGCGGTAGATGTACAATCCTGCCTGGAGCGTGGTGACCTGGACGAGTTCGCGCGGCTACTGGATTATGCATGGCAAGAGAAACGCCGCCTTGCGCCTGGTCTTTCAACAGGTTTTATTGATGAATTATATACGCTCGCGCTTGAGAAGGGGGCATCGGCCGGGAAGATTACGGGTGCTGGCGGTGGGGGCTTCCTGATGCTCTATTGCCATGAGGAGGCGCAGGACATCGTGACCACGGCATTGGAGGAGCGCGGCTTAAAACGTATGAATTTCCATTTTGATCAGCAGGGGGCGACGGTCTTATTAAATGTCGCCAACTTTAACAATCTGTGGGTAGCGCCATATGCTGAGCCTGAACCGCAGTTACAGGCACAATAGCATCTCTGTATGTTGTAGAGAAGAAGGATACTAGAAATTGGAGTCAATTAACAGCTACTTTTCTGAGCTTGAGCAGATGGTGCGAGCCATCTCCCGACCAGATCTTGAACGTGTACTGAGTTTGCTTGAAAACGTCTATCATAATGGGCACCGCGTCTTCATTATGGGCAATGGAGGGAGCGCTGCTACTGCCTCACATTTTGCGCTTGACCTGGCGAAAAACACCATCATGGCGGGTGCGCCGCGCCTCAAAGCAATTTCGCTGACGGATAACGTGCCTCTTATCACAGCATGGAGCAATGACACCGCTTATGAACATATCTTTGCGGAGCAACTGGCAAATATGATTGAGCCAGGTGATGTGGTTATTGGCATCAGTACCAGCGGCAATTCGTCCAACGTGATCAATGCGCTGCTGCTGGCCAGGCAGTACAGGGCCGCGACCATTGCTTTATTGGGGGCAAGAGGTGGCAAGATCAAGAAGATGGTGGATGCTTATGTCCTGGCGCCGGGCCAAAATATCGAGCAAGAAGAGGATGCCCATTTAATTTTGACGCATGTGATTACCCGCCATATGCGCGAGGTGGTGCGCTCGTATGCCGAAGTGCCGACACCGGCTGATGAGATCAGGACGACCGCGAGGGTCGCCCCATGAGAATCAACTACTCGACCATCTTAAAGTGTTCAACTGTTGCCCGGATGCCTTGCTCTATGTCCACTGTCGGCTTCCAGCCCAGGATGCGCGCAGCCTTGTTGCAATCGAAGTAGGTCAGGTAAATATCACCAGGACGCCTGGGAGCTCGTACAATCTCGGGTTGATACCCAATCTGTGCTGCGAGCAGATTGTAAATTTCGTTGACGGAGGTACCTTTTCCGGTGGCGATACAGAAAATGTCGTTGTCACCATAACCAGGTTCCATAGCAATGAGGTTTGCGCGAGCTACATCCTCAACGTAGACATAGTCCTTCTGCTGCTCTCCGTCCCAATCGATACGGATTGTTTCCTGGTTCAGGAATCGTTTCGCGAAGATGGCTATGACACCCGCTTCTCCGTTGGGGTCCTGGCGCGGCCCATAGACATTGCCGTAGCGCAGCGCTGTATATGCCAGGCCGTATGCTTCTTTCCAGTAGCGCAGGTAGTGTTCCGCGACCATCTTGGTGATACCGTATGGTGATTCCGGGCGTTGTTCCACCTCTTCATCTAGAGGTAGTCGAGCGGGGGTGCCGTATGTCGCACCCGATGAGGCAAAGATGATCTTACGCACACCAAGGCGAGAGCAGTTGGTCAAAATATTGAGTAGACCCAGCACATTGACGCGCGCATCAAGCTGCGGATTTTTGGTCGAGACGGCGACGCTATGTTGCGCGGCCTGGTGACAGACGACTTCTGGTTGCACACTATCGAAAATCTTGTTCAGGCTGTCTTCATCGGTGATATCGACACGAAAGAAACGTGCCTGAGGGTTCAGGTTCGTGTTCTTTCCACCGCCCTCTTCCCACAGGTTGTCTACCACAGCGACCTGGTGTCCTGCCGCGATACATTGATCGACAATATGAGAGCCGATGAAACCCGCTCCACCAGTCACTAATATCTTCATCAAACGTAAATATCCTTTCTATTAAGGATTCCGCCAGGAGACCCAGTTTTGGGATAGAGGATTCGTGGCGACCTGCTATGAAGTGAATTATACCAATTGCTCCAGGGCGGTCTGCAGTTCTTTGGGGTGCGTCAAAACAGGGAAAATACTCAAGCCTGTTTCCTGGTGCAGGCGTTGGAGCGCCTCGCGATCCTGTGGATTTAACATAGCCACGGTAAGCATATTGCGCTCGCGGCCAACAGGATAACAGTGAAGCTCGTGGGCGAGCCTGGCATTGACGAGTTGCTGTACTCGCATGGGAGGCTTTTTGGGTAAGAGTGAGAGGTAAGGTATGCCCAATGTGCGTGCAAGGGCTGACCACTCCTCTTCCGTGGTGGGTTGCTGCGTTTTCTGGGCCTGACGCCCAACCGATTTGTGCGTGGGTCGTGCGGCGGAAAAATTGAAGCTCACGTTTACATCGCTGGCTGCCACTATACTCTCCGTGATGGAGTGACATGGTGACGGGTAAGCGCTGTGGCCAATGGCTATTTCGAGTGGACGGCTAATCTCCCTGTCAATGCTATTATGAATACGCCAGAGCAAGGCATCCCAGAGGCGACTCTGTACAATCCCTCCTCCCTGGAGGTTCGCTCCAGGCAGCAAGAAGTGCAGTGAAGTATCGAGTAGAAAGACCACGTCTGTTTTGCGTACCAGTGGGCGCAAGCTGTCCAGAAAATAGGTCATGCTGGCACGCGTGTGACTTGAACTCGTTTTGTTGGCAACTCTAAAAAAGAGCGCGATGGTCACCAGGGCGAGCTGATTGATGCCTGCCGCCGTTAGGTGCTCAATCCTTGCTGCAAATGTATCCGGTGTTTCAATGGTCTCATAGACATACGCAGGCGCAGTCTCTTCCATTGAGATCCTGGTTGCAGCTTCATTGCCCATCACTGGCTCCTTTATCAGGTTGAATACACATGGTATCTGATACATTCAATAGTACACAGGCAATCAACTGAAAAGCGTGGTGATACGGTTATATTTCCGTTAAGACTTATCATTTAAGGTTGAGAAGCATGTACTCGGAGGAAGGAGGACTGACAATGAAGAGTGGGACGAGCTTCCCCATTGATCCTGGCGATATGCATGCCTTTGCTTTCTCACAGCTCGCTAAGTACCTTCAGCGTTTCGGCGCGTACCTGCTCAGCCTTGACGCCCAGACTGTTTAGCACTCCTGCAGCGATGCCTCCTCCTTCGCGCATCAGCCCTAAGAGAATGTGCTCGGTGCCAATATAACTGTGCTTCATGAGACGTGCTTCATCAACAGCTAGCTCGATCGCTTTTTTTGCACGGGGAGTGAGGCCGATCTCGCCTTGAACGACATGATCTCCGCGCCCGATAATAAATTCAACAGCCTGACGCACGTCGCTCAATTGGATGCCGAGGTTGGTCAACACTTTGGCGGCGACTCCTTCACCTTCACGTTCGATGCCGAGCAAGAGATGTTCTGTCCCGATATAATTCTGTTGGAAATGCTGAGCCTCCTCCTGGGCAAGCATCAAGACCTTGCGGGCACGTTCGGTAAACTTATTAAACCTGTCTCTGTTACTCACTGTATATTACCTTTCTTTTAAGGGTACAGGGGGGAATGCTGCTTTTAGTGCCTGAATTAACAGAACATGTTTCGTTTATTACGATGCAGAGTGAAAGGTTGCGATGATAGCGCTTTAGCTGGTAGATAATGCGCGCTACATGAACATTTTAAGATGATCAGCAGTCAGGGTGGTTGACATTACCAGCATAGCACGTCAGTCGATGGGTTTGCAATAGTCTTTTCAAGATGACCTTGACAGAATCATAGTAGAGGTAAGAGAATATAATAACACTGATAAGAAGATGTAGATGCTGGTATTATGTGTGCTAACCCCTGTACCATTCCTCGTTCGTCTGAAGATAAGGCTTGATTGGAAAGGCGGGAAATCCAATGACAAAAAAAGTGATACAACGTACCGTTAATGAGATAGGATGATGTTTTCCGCTGCAAAGACGCAGACATATATCACACCTATAGAGGCAGATCGACCGAGATGTAACGGGCGAGAAGCGTTGTAACCTAAGCGGAAGCGTAATCGTATTAAAACATAGAGAAAAAACACCAGAAGATCACCATACATATGCAACAATACAACATAAACATTCCCGCGCATAACCCTTTGCCATCATCGGATAGTATCCCTCGTGAACTTGAGTCTGCAGGTGTACCTATTGACATGCAGGAGGCTGCTCGTACGGCGGAGCGAGCACGTCTGCGACAAGGCATTATGCACGTACGAATACGCCACTTTTACTGCACTCTGGAGGAGATGTTCGACCCCTCTTTACAAGGGCAGAGTTTTGTCGTCGGAACCGGTATGGGACGTCCAAATGAACCGGGGAGAGTGATCGACGTTTCGCCTGCCGCGATGCGCCTGGGGGTCAGCCCCGGTATGCCTCTGCGCCGCGCTCATCGTATCGCGCCGCGCGCGCGCTTTCTCCCGGCCTCGTACGAGCGCTATCAGCCAATCCTGCAGAAACTGCGCGAGCGCTATCGTTCCTATTCTCGCATTATTGAATCGATACCTATTGCAGACACCTTTATTGATCTGCGCGGCTGTGAAATTCCCTTTGACTCGCCTGTTGCGCTGGCAGAACGGCTCTGCGCGGAGATCGCGGAGATGGGATTGACCGCGCTCATCGGTATCGCCAACGGAAAGGCTATTGCTGAACTGGCCGCGCTGATGAGTCGCAAAGATGGACGCCGGGGTGTGCTGTATATTCCAGCCGGGCGCGAGGCTTCGTTTGTGCAGACGCTGCCTCTTTCGATGCTTTTGCAGCTGCGGGCAGCGGGAACCGGTATTCCAAGCGCATTACCAGATCTGGGAGAACAGGAGGAGAATCCTGGTTCTCGCCCGCCTGAAGTTGAGGGGAAGAGCGAGCAGGTCGATTCGGTGGCGGTCGCTGAACTGGTGGCACACCTGCGAGATTTCGGTATAACAACCTTTGCCCAGGTTGCAACACTTTCGGAGGAAGGATTGCGCCGCCGCCTTGGCCGTCTCGGTTCGTGGGTAAATCGGGTGGCCTGTGGGGAAGATAGTAGCCTGGTTGTACCGGATGCGCCTCCTATGAGCCAGAATGCGCGCGTGCGGTTTCATACGCCTTCAGATGCCGATGAAACCTGCGCTGCCATTGGCAAGCTTGCCAATTACCTGGGAGAACGCCTGCGAGAGCAGCGGCTGAAAGGACAGACTATCGCCTTGATGCTCTGGCCTCATCGTTTTATGCGCCATGATACGCGCAGGCTTGTGATGAATGAAGAGGGTGAGGAGGTAGCGGTCACTGCCGCCGAGGAGACTATTGGAGGCCAGATGGTGCTTTCTCGCCACACGGATGATGCTGGTGTAATCGCTAATCATGCTTTGATGCTTTTCGCGCATTATCACCGCCCCGCCAATCGCTACTTGCAGGTACAATTGCGTATTGGAGACATTGTAGCGGTAGCGCAGGCTTACTATCCACCGCCCGCGCGTTCCAGGGGAAGGCCAACCCGGAAGTTGTAGTTAGCTTTGCTTGCAATGGCTCGCTACAATTAACGTAAAGGGGTGCATTTCTGTAACGTCTCACCCTTCTAAAACGTACTAGTACCAGGCGATTGCTCTGAATTCTATGAGCAACAATAAGAAATGAAGCCGGCATGGAGGGTGTGATATTCTTCTTTTCTATTTATGCGTACCGGTTGGGGGCAGATTATGTCCGATACGTTAACAAATAACGGCCCTTCGGGAACTGGTACCACTCCAGTCGAAGAAAACTCAGAGCATAACAAGACATCTCAAAGCGATATACCTGTCACAGAACAACAGGACGTTTCAACGCAGCCGCATCAGCCAGTTGCTGAAGACGTGACGACTAAAGAAGGGGCCCAGGGTTCACCATCGATAGCGGACAATGCAAGTACCACTGAGGAAGAGGATTCACAGCGTCTAAAAATGGGGGAGGATGGCGCAAAAAGCGATGGAGAAGATCGAAGTTCAATTGCGGTAGAGGATGGAGCCAAAAGCGAAGAGGAAGATCGGAGCTCAACCACGGCGGAGATAAGCCCTGAGGAGGAGGCTGAAAATGGTGCAAAAGTTGACGGAGAAGTGCCGGAGATAGCAACACCTGTTGATGCATCACCTCCTGAAGCCGGTAATACAGCAGGGACGTTCAGCAATGGGGGCGCCTGGGCGGTGGTTGCGCTGGCTGGACGTTTTGCTCGTCTCCGCAGTGATAAGCGAATGCTCTGGATTGCTATACCTCTTTTAGTATTGGTCTTAGCAGGTACGATAGTTCCTACAGCGATGGCCATTGGCTATGGAATGGGAGCCTATTCTACTTATACTACCCTGCGCGCCGAGGCCAATGATGGTCTTCAGCACTTGCTCAACGTCAAAACAGTTTTTACTGGCCTCAATGCCCATCCAACAGGATTTCTTGATACAGGGAAATTACATCGCGCGCAAAAAGAATTTACTGCTGCTCACAAGGATTTCCAGCAGGTAGAGTATACGCTCGATCATGCTGCTGTCATCGCCACTGTCATACAGTATTTACCCCAGTATCGCGCGCAGGTTAGCTCTGCCCACGCCCTCAGCCGGATCGGGATAGACGTGACAGATATCGGGCAAGAGCTTGTTCAAGCGGCTATGACGCTGGCGCCCACGTTTCGTGGTCCACTACTGAATGCCACCAACAAACCGCTGGTTACTCCTGCTATGCTTACACTTGTACGCACGACAATAGATCAGATCCTACCAACCTTGAATGATATTCAAACTCAGAGCCATTTGTTTTCGCTGGAAGCGCTGCCGGCCAGTATCAGTGCTCATCAGCGCGCCCAATTGGTGCAATTGATGCAACTGATTCCCCAGGCACAGGCAGACCTGGTGCAGGTTCGTGATCTGCTGGATGCAGCGGGGTGGATGCTTGGCGTCAACGAACCGCGCACATTTCTTGTTCAGACGATGGATCGAGGTGAGCTACGTCCAACAGGAGGATTTACCGGGCAATATGGTGAACTCTCTATTAAGGGAGGTCGCATGGCCCCATTTTCATTGAGGGATATTTCGCTGGTCGAGTATGTTGATAACAGTCCTACACTTGGACAGCTAGCTTTGCCCCAGTATCGCAGCTGGTGGCCGTTTGCGAACTGGGGACTGCGCGACTCCAATCTTTCCGCTGACTTTCCGACCTCCGCTCAGATTGCCATCAAGAAATACAAAAGCGAGGTCGGTCACAATGTCGACGGCGTCATCCTGTTCACCCCCTTCCTGGTCCAGCACGTGCTCCAGGTGATAGGGCCAATACATATAAGTGGCTATAACGACACGATTACTGCCCAGAACGTCGAGGAGCGGCTGCACTACTACCAGCAGGATAACGCGGGGCTGGCTAAGCAGGCCGTATATCAACCAGGTGATACCACCACATCTAGCCGTAAACGCTTTACATCCCTATTGGCGCACATGTTATTAGACCGTGTGCGACATGCTCCCCCGGACGAAATCCTTGCGATAGCGCGCCAGGCGCTCCATGATTTGAAAACAAAAGATTTGCAGATTTACGTCACAAATCCTCAGGTGGAGTCAGTGCTGGAAAAATTTGGTGATGCGGCGCAGGTTGATCGTTCCACGACACACGATGGTTTATACGTTGTACAGGCCAATATCAGCGCGAGCAAGGCATCTCAGTTTGTACGAACCATCATGCATGATACTGTGACACTGAATACAGATGGTGGCGCCACGCATATCATGCAACTACGTCTGGTTTATAACCAGGTAGGGCCGGTCTATGGCTACGACACCTACCATGATTACGTCAGGGTTTATGTCCCTCCAACGAGCAAATTTCTATGGGGAGATGGCTTCGACACGGGTACGCCACTCTGTGGAGCGACTTACGTCGACTGTCCACAAAATGGCGTGTATCCAAAAAATGAATTGCAGTGTCCTCCTGGTCAGTATCAACCTGGGGCATCTGCGCCCTCGATAAGCGATGAGGATGGCGCACGCTGGCACCCCCTTGATACTGTAGGGCCGCCAACCAATTTTCAAAGCGATGAACCTGGGCGAGCGATGTTTGGAGGTTGGGTGGTTGTCCCGAAAAATTGTACGATGACTGTAACGCTTTCATGGTACGTTCCGCCTACGGGCCATACTACCCCCTATGCGCTACTGGTGCAGCGCCAGGCGGGTACCTTGCCCGAATTGGATCTCACTATTCTGCCGACTCCTGGAAATTGTAGTGTGCTCAAGACGGCGGGGCAATACTTTGATGGCATCCTGGCTGAAGATACCTCCTTTGCCCTCAAGCCCATGCCAGCAGGTGCTCATGTGAAATCGAGCTGTTATCCCCAACCAGCGGTTTAAGCTTGTGCTAGTACTTCGAGAAAGGCTCTAACGTTTGATTTAAAGCCTCTCGAGGCACTCTCTAAGCACAATTGAGGTTTCAGAGTATTGATTTTGAGAACACAGCTATTGACACCGGCCTATCCCTACTCGTATACTGCTTTTGCAAACGACACGGTGCGTTTTTCGTGATCAATATGGATGAGCGTATCATGGGTAGAGTATAGAATAAAAAAGCATTATGGAACAACCGGCCCTATTAACAATCTTACGTACTGAGACCATCTATCGTTTTCGCCTCGAACTTCCCGAAAGCTCATCTCAAGCGGGCCAGGAGTATATCATTGACCTCACGCCTGAGATACGTGAACGACTGAGGCGCACACTTCAATCGGTGGCGCAGTACATGCAGACGTTGGCACAGGCGGATGTGAAACGACAGACCATGAAACTGGGGGTTGTCAATGATTCACTCCTCACGCTAGGACGTTTCCTTTTTGATCAATTGCTCCCATCCCAAATACAAGATGCACTGCGGCGACTCGATAACGCCCTTATCATCGAGACCAATACCCCTGAAATTCCCTGGGAACTCTTGTTTGAAGGCAATGCGAAATCTGGCCGTTTTCTTTGCCAGCACCTCAGTATAGGTCGACAGGTGAGTGGTCGTGAGGAAGTACGTCACTCTGTAGCAGATCGCGCTACCCGAAAAGTTGGGCGCCGTGAAACGCAGGGGCTGACAGTCATGTTCCTGGTGAATCCCGGCAGTGATCGTCCAGTGGCCGAAGAAGAGGTTGCTACACTCTGTACCACTCTGCCCGAATCGGTATCACGCATCATTCTTTATCGTCAACAGGCGAATCAATTAGAGATAAAAATGCGTGTCGGCGCCGACTCACCGCATGTTTTGCACTACGCGGGACCAGTCCCTTTGAAGGTGGGTGAAGAGCCTGTGCTGGCGCTAGGAGGCAGTTCTCGTTTAGATAGCGCCGCTATTGAGCAATTATTCCAGTCTTTACCCAGGCGACCCCTGGTTTTTCTCAGTTACCATGAAGACGAGCGGCAGGGTCGCAATGGTAGTGGGGCCGCCAGTCAGCAAGAACGAGAAGATTCTATGGAGCGCCTGGCGAATAACTTGCTAGTGTCGGGGGCAGGTGCTGTCCTGGCGATGCGCTGGCCTGTCAACACCCAACGCGAGCGAGAATTTGCAGCGCTTTTTTACCAGGAAGTGGCTGATGGTGTAGCGCTGGGTGAGGCTGTGCGACGAGCGCGCATGAGCATGGTCCAGCACCGCCCCGATGATACATCGTGGATGTCCTTTGTACTCTACGG
>Ga0209059_1001350_pt1 | contig 11147 bp, 15 predicted proteins | sample GraSoiAngelo_151_FD_186165 | JGI IMG/M metagenome (GOLD analysis project Ga0209059, IMG submission 186165) | Grasslands soil microbial communities from the Angelo Coastal Reserve, California, USA - 14_1009_12_20cm (SPAdes) (version 2) | ecosystem: Environmental > Terrestrial > Soil > Grasslands ...
GGCGTTTGCACTGGGTGGAGTATGGAGATATCTGGACAGAACGAGCCTATGAACTAGCCCGTATGGGGCGTTATGCTCGGGGGGTCGCATGGCGCAGGACGCGTACGCTTCAGACGAGGGGTCGAGCACCGGTTACGTGCAGTTCTGGCCGGCGGGGGAAAGCGTAAAGGGGGAGTTCCACTGCGCGGACTGCGGCTACGGCATCGCCGTCTGCCGCGAGCTGCCGCGGTGCCCGATGTGCGGCGGCGAGTCGTGGGAGCAGGCGCCCTGGAGCCCGTTCGCGCGGGCTGACGGCGCCATCCGCCTCTGACGGCGCTCAGTAGAGCGCCATACTCAGGTACGTGACGGCGATCGAGGGCCAGCGCGGCGTCTCGGCGGCGGCGCTCGACGCCGTCGCCGCAGCGAGCAGAGTTCTGGCGGAGGGCCGGACGCTGCGCGACGCGCTCGCCGCGATCGCCGAGGCGGCCGCGTCCGCGACCGGCTCCGAGGTCGTCGTCGCGCGCGTGCTCGACGACGAGGCGGGGCAGCTGAAGGCCCGAGCCGTGTGGGCGGCCTCGCCGGCGGTCGCGGCGGAGCTCGAGGGCTCTCGCTTCCCGGCCGGAGAGCTGCCGCCGGCCGAGGGCGACGACGTCGCGGAGCTGCCGGCGGCCGTTCGGCGCGCGGCCGAGCGGGCGCACCTCGGCGCCGTCCTCCAGGTGCCGGTCGTGCACGACGGCCGGCCGGTCGCGAGCCTGGAGCTCATGCGCCCGCGCGAGGGCTTCACCGCCGAGGAGCGCGTGCTCGCGCGCCTGCTCGCGCACCAGGTCGGGCTCGCGCTACGCGCCTTCGGTGACGCCGAGGGGCAGGAGCCCCCGGACGGAGACGGCACGCTCGAGCTCGCGGGCGAGGCGCTCGCCGCCGGGGCCGACGAGCTGCGGACGGCCGAGCAGGTGACACGGCTCGCCGCCGAGGCGATGGGCGCGGAGGCGGCGCTTCTCTGGCGGACGAACGGCGAGGAAGACGAGGGACCGAAGCTCGTCGGCTCGTTCGGCGTCCGCGAGACCGAGGCCGCGGTCGCGGCCGCCGGCGCTGCGGCGGCGCGCGCGCTCGAGGATCCGCGGCCGGTCACGGTCGAGACGCTCCTCGGGACGCAGGCCTCGGCGACGATCCTCCTCGGCCAGCCGCCGGTGGGCGCGCTCCAGCTGCTCTTCGCAGCCGACGAGGCCCCGGCGGAGAACGAGCTCGCGCGCCTCTCGACCTTCGGCGTGCGGGCCGCGCACGCGCTCCGCGCCGGTGAGCGGGCCCGAACGCTGGCGGAGGAGCTGGAGCGGACCCGAGCACTTCTGGCCGTCGTCGGCCAGGCGATCGCGCAGCTCTCGCTCGCGCACACGCTGGAGACGGCCGTCGAGCGGGTGGCCGAGCTCCTCGGCGCCGAGCGGCTCGCCGTCTACCTGCGCGACGAGGGACGGCTGACGGCGGCGGCCGGCCGCGGCCTGGCCGGCCCGCACGTGCGGGTGGCGGAGCGGCTCTCCGACCTCGCGCTCGGCCGATTCCGAGGGCGCGGGATCCTCGTCGTCGAGGACGCCGCCGCCGATCTGGAGCTCGCTCCCGTGGCCGACGCAGTCGCGGAGGCCGGCATCGAGGCCGCGGTCGCGCTCCCGCTGCGTGTCCACGACGACGTGATCGGGCTCCTCGCCGTCTACCCGCCTCGCCGCCGGCCGCCGAGCGCGCACGAGACGGCCTTCCTCTCGGCGCTCGCGAGCCAGCTCGCGGTCGCGGTCCAGAACGCGCAGCTCCACGAGCGGGCGAAGCGCCTGGGCGTCGAGCTCGAGAGCGCGCTCGCCTCCGAGCGGCAGGCGGCGCGGCAGCTGCGGGCCCTCTACGAGATCTCGCGCTCGTTCGCGCAGACGCTCTCCCTGGAGACGACGCTCGAGGCGGTGACGCGGACGGTGGTCGAGCTGCTCGACGTCGACGCCGCGGTCGTCCGGATGCCGGACGGGCGGCGGGAGCACCTCGTGACCCAGGCCGTCCATGTCGCGGACGGCCGCCTCGAGGAGCCCGTTCGCGCCGTCTTCACGCGGCCGCAGCCGATGGCGAGGCTGCTCGGCCGGCGCCTGTTCCGGATGGGCAAGCCGCTGTGGGTCGACGCGAAGACGGCGGCGCGGCTTGGCTCGTCGTACGAGCTCCTCGTCCCCTTCCTCGAGCGCGGCTCGACCGCGGCTGTCGTTCCGGTCGCGACGCCGACGGAGGTGCTCGCGACGCTGATGATCGTCTCGCTCGACCCGGCGCGGCCGCTCGACGACGCGACCGTCGAGGCCGCGCTCGCGGTCGCCGGGCAGGCGGCGCTCGCGATCGACAACGCCCGTCTCTACAAGCAGCAGAAGGACTTCGCGGACACGATGCAGCGCTCGCTCCTGCCCCGCGTCGCACCGGATCTGGAGGGCCTGGAGCTCGGCGCGGTCTACGAGTCGTCGGCCCGGGTCGACGTCGGCGGCGACGTCTACGACTACCTGCGTCTTGCGGACGGCCGCCTCGCCGTCGTCCTCGGCGACGTGACGGGCCACGGGATCGAGGCGACGGCGGACATGGCGATGGCGAAGTTCGTCTTCCGCTCGCTCGCGCGCGAGCATCCCGAGCCGGCCGACTTCCTCGCCTCCGCGAACGACGTCGTCGTCGGCGAGATCGCGGCCGCGAAGTTCATCACCATGGCGTACCTCGTCGTCGACGGGAAGACGGGGGAGGTCGCCTGCGCGTGCGCGGGCCACCCGCCGCCGCGGCTCGTGGGCGCCGACGGCAGCGTGCGGCCGCTCGCCGCAACCGGCCTCGCGCTCGGCATCGAGCCCGGCCAGCGCTACGACGAGGCGCGCACGCTGCTCGGCGAGGGCGAGAGCGTCGTCCTCTTCACCGACGGGGTCGTCGAGGCGCGCCGCGGCCGCGAGCTCTACGGCACCGAGCGGCTCGACGAGTCGCTCGCGCGCGGCGCGGGCCTGAGCGCCGACGAGCTCGCGCTCGCCGTCGTCGGCGACTGCCGCTCGTTCGCGGGCGGCGAGCTCGGCGACGACTGCGCCGTCGTCGTAATCAAGCGGCGCTATCCTCGATAGCCGTGAGGCGCCCCGCCCTCACCGCGCTCGTCCTCGCCGGCTGCCTGCTCGGCGGCGGGCTGACGGCGGTCGTCGCCACTGCGCCGGGGGCGATCGGGGCGCTCCTCTCCTCAAGCTCGACCGCGACCACCGGCACCGAGCCGGTGACGTCGACGCTTCCCACCACAGACACGACGACCACGACGACCACGACGCGGATCGCAGCCGGCGTGACCGTCGGCGGCGTCGCGGTCGGCGGCATGGTCCCGGCCGACGCATACACCGCAGTGCGGAAGGCGTTCGAGCGGCCGCTCGTCCTCCTCGTCGGCAAGCGGCGCTTCCAGGTCGCCCCGGAGAGCCTCGGCGCCGTCGCGTACGCGCTCAAGGCGATCAATCGCGCCGGCGCGGCCGCTCCCGGGACGGCGATTCACCTCGACGTGACCGTGAGCCGCCGCAAGGTGGTCGCCTACGTGGCGGGGCTCGCCCGCCGGCTCGACCGGCCGGCCGTCGACTCGGAGCTCTCGCTCCGCAACCTGAAGCCGTGGCTGTCGCCGTCGCGCAAGGGCGCCTCGCTCCGCCGCAAGCCGGCGGTGCGCCTGATCCTCGCGGCGCTCGCGGCGAACCGCCGCTCGCCGATCCGGCTTCGCCAGACGGTCGTCGCGCCGAAGGTCACGCGAGCGAGCTTCGGCCCGGTGATCGTCATCCGGCGGACCTCGAACCGGCTCTACCTCTACCGCGGCATGCGCTACGGGCGCCTCTTCGCCGTCGCGACGGGCCAGAACACGTACCCGACGCCGCTCGGCCGGTTCCAGATCGTCGTCAAGTGGCGGAACCCGTGGTGGTACCCGCCGAACTCGCCCTGGGCCGCGGGCCAGAAGCCGATCCCGCCGGGCCCGAACAACCCGCTTGGCACGCGCTGGATGGGCCTCTCCGCCCCCGGCGTCGGAATCCACGGCACGCCGAACGACAGCTCGATCGGCTACTCCGTCTCGCACGGGTGCATCCGGATGCACATCCCCGATGCCGAGTGGCTCTTCGTGCGCGTCCGCATCGGGACGCCCGTGTACATCGTGGCGGCCTAGTAGATGCCGAGGCTGGTGAAGTTGGGGGCGCAGGCGCTCGCGGTGGCCGCGGTCGCGGGGCTGTTCGCGCTGCTCGTCTGGCGCGTCGTCCACCAGAACCGCAACACCGTGGCCGTGCAGGTCGCTCACGGCAAGACGGGCCCGGCGCCGGCGTTCAACCTGCCGCGGCTCGACGGCCACGGGCGCGTGTCGCTCGCCTCGCTCCGCGGCAAGGCGGTGATCGTGAACTTCTGGGCGTCGTGGTGCGCGCCGTGCAAGCGGGAGGCGCCGCAGCTGGAGCGAAGCTGGAAGGCGCACAGCGGCCAGGGGCTCGTCGTCCTCGGGATCGACGCGAACGACGTCTCCGGCGACGCGCGGCACTTCGCCCGCAAGCTCGGCCTCACCTACCCGCTCGTGCACGCGCCGACGACGATCTGGGACGACTGGGGCGTGACCGGCGTCCCCGAGACGTTCTTCGTCGACCGTCGCGGGCGCCTCGTGGACGTCCACGTGGCCGGCCCCGTGCTCGACGGTGGAAACAAGGCACAGTTCGAGCGCGGGATCCGGCTCGCGCTCCGCTCGTGAGGCTGCTGGCGGCGGCCGCGCTCGCGCTCGCGCTTGCCGCGCCGGCGCTTGCCAGCGACGCGCACCCGACGCTCGCCGAGCTCGAGGGCCAGGTCATGTGCCCGATCTGCCACACGACCCTCGACCAGTCGAACTCGGCGGCGGCGCAGCGGATCAAGGCGTTCATCGTCCGTCGCATCCGGGCCGGCGACTCGAAGAGCGAGATCGAGGATCGGCTGGTGCGCGACTTTGGCCCGTCGATCCTCGCTCAGCCGCCGAAGCGGGGCTTCGACCTGCTGGCGTGGCTGCTCCCGATCTGCGGGCTCCTTGTCGGTGCCCTTGCGGTCGGCTTCGCCGCCTGGCGGTGGACGAGGACCCGCGAGCCGGAACGCGCGCTCGCAGCGGTCGGCCCGCTCGACCCGCAGCTCGAGCGGCGGCTCGACGAGGAACTCCGCCACTTCGACGAATGATCGGACGAATCCCCGTCGCCTTCGCCGCCGGGCTCGTGTCGTTCCTCGCCCCCTGCGTGCTGCCGCTCGTGCCGGGCTACCTCTCGGCCGTGTCGGCCGTGGACGCGGGCCGGCTCGGCGAGCGGGGGGTCTCGCGCCGCGTCCTCGTCTCCAGCATCCCGTTCGTCCTCGGCTTCACCGCCGTGTTCGTCGCGCTCGGGACCGGGGTCGCAGCCGCCGGCGGGCTCCTTCCGCCTCGGTCGCAGGAGGAGATCGCCGGCTTCGTCGTCGTCGTCTTCGGCCTCGCCTTCATGGGCCTGCTCCCGTGGCCGGAGCGGCTCGTCGCGCCGGGACTCCTGAGCGGCGCCCGCCGGAGCCGGTCGAACGTGCTGCTCGGCGGCGCCTTCGGGGTGTGCGCGGCGCCGTGCATCGGGCCGGTGCTGGCCTCGACGCTCGCGCTCGCGTCGAACACGAGCACGGTCGCGCAAGGCTCGGTGCTCCTGCTCGCCTACTCGGCAGGGCTCGCCCTGCCGTTCCTCGCCACGGGGCTCGCCTTCAGCCAGGCGATGGGCGCGTTCCGTTGGCTCCGCGACCGCTACCGAGCGATCCAGATCGGCAGCGGTGCGACCCTCGTCGCGCTGGGGCTCCTGCTCTTCTTCGACCGCTTCTGGTGGCTGCGCGTCGGCCTGAACCACGCCCTTCAAGCCGTGGGCCTTTCGGACTAGTCCCGGTGGCAGCCACCGTCACGGAAGTTTGACGGCGGCCGCGAAGCCGGCTTCGCTGCGACGTTCGGGGCACGCGTCTCGGTGGCAGCCACCGTGACGAAACGCGCACGTCAGAGCCGCGGCGGGGCGAGGTCGAGCGAGCCGCCGCGGACGACGGCCGCCGCCGCGCGAACCTGCTCCAGCACCGAGGCGACCTCGACGCCCTCGTGCCGCGGCGCGTACCCCCCGAGCCGCCGCGCCGCCTTCTCGAGCTGCCGCTCGCAGCCGACCCGGTTGCCGCGGCCGGCCTGGTACCACGCGACGGCGACGTGGACGAGCCCCTGGTAGAAGTCCCGCTCCTCCGCCGGTGCGGCGCGCCACGCAAGCTCGAGCTCCTCGTGCGCGGCAAAGAACTCGCCGCGGCGAATCAGCTCCAAGCCACGCTCAAAGTGCGACCTTGACCTCGCCGTCCTCGACGCGTACCTCATACGTCTGGAGCCGGATCGCGCGGTCGAACTCGTTCTCGCCGGTCCGGAGGTCGTACTGCCAGCCGTGCCACGGGCACGTGAGGACGTGGTCGTCGACCCGTCCCTCGCCGAGCGGCCCGTGGAGGTGGAGGCACGCGTGCTGGGTGGCGTAGAACTCGCCGTCGACGTGGGCGAGCGCGATCTCCTCCTCGCCCGCCCGCACCGTCCGCACCGAGCCGGGCGGCACCTCCTCGACCCGGGCCACGGTCACGTACCGGTCGGCCATGGCGGCGAGGCTAACAAAAGGGTTGAGAAACGCCTGCGCGCGGCGGTACGCTGCCGCCGTGGCGACGATCCTGCTGGCAGGCGTCGACCTCTTCTTTCGGGGCAAGCTCGAAGCCCTTCTCCCCGAGCACCACCTGATCACGACCGACGGCGTCGGGAACCCGGACCTCGTGATCTGCGACATCGCGAGGATCGAGCCGGAAGAGGTCGCGGACGCCTATCCGGACGTCCCGATCCTCGGCTTCACGAACCACACGGACACGGCCGGGCTGCGCGCCGGGAAGACCGCCGGCTTCGACCAGGTGGTGGTCAAATCGGCGCTTGCAGAGCGGGGAAGGGACGTCGTCGGGGAGCTCTTGGCGTCGCTAGAGTAGACCGCCGTGACGTACATCATCGCCGAGCCCTGCATCGACATCAAAGACCGCTCCTGCGTCGACGTCTGCCCGGTCGACTGCATCCACGAAGCCGATCGGATCCTCGTCATCGACCCGGAGGAGTGCATCGACTGCGGGGCCTGCGAGCCGGAGTGCCCGGTGGAGGCGATCTTCCCCGAGGACGCGCTCCCGGACAAATGGGAGCCGTTCGTCGAGATCAACTACGCCTACGGAAAGGGCATGGACGTCGTGAACCAGCTCACGGACGCGTACGCGACGGAGCACGACGTCCAGAACCCCCCGCTGGAATAGCGGCGCCCCGAGGTCGTTGAACTAGCCCATGCATCCGAAGACGCTGGACCACGTCGCCATGTGGGTCGCCGACCGCGACCCGATCGCCGACCTCCTCACCGAGAACGTCGGCATGCACGTCATCGACCGCACCGACGCCTTCACGCTCGTCGGCTCCGACGCGCGCCGCGGCAAGCTGACGCTCTTCGCCGCCGAGGGGCCGCGGGCGCGCGGCGCCCTCGCGCACGTCGCGCTGCGCGTGAACGACCTCGAAGCCGCGCTCGAGCGGCTTCCGGAGGAGCTTCCCGTCGAGCGGCCCCGCCCGGGCGAGGCGTACTTCGACGTGCGGGAGGGCCTGCGCCTCGGCCTCGTCGAAGGCCCCACCGACGTCGACTACGACCTCGACCATGCGGCGCTCTTCTCCGCCCGCCCGCGGGAGACGGCCGAGGAGTACGAGCGGCTGGGCTTCGAGCCGGCGGAGCCCGGTCCGTCGGGCGCGCCGCGCGTCGAGGTAGGGGGCGCCTATGTGGAGTTCCACGAGGGCGAGCCCGGCGACCCGGACCGGCCGCTCCTGAATCACCTCGCGGTGCTCGTCGACTCCGCCGAAGACCACATCGAAGAAGCGCGCGACACCGGCATCGAGATCGACAACGTGGTCGACGCCGCGAACACGTACGCGGTGTTCCTCTGGGGGCCCGAGCGCGTCCGCGTCGAGTACGTCGAGCACAAGCCGACCTTCTCCCTGACCTGAGAATCGCGGGCGCCGGCATGGCCGGTCTGGTCGCGGCGGCTCGCTCGCGCGAGCTCGGCGCGTCGCCCGGCGTCTTCGAGAAGGGCGACCGGCCGGGTGGGTCGATGCTGCTCTCGAGCTGCGTGATCTGGCGCTACCGCACCTTCGAGGACTTCCGCGCCGAGTGCCCCGGCGGCGACCCGGAGCTCCAGCGGCTCGTGTTCGAGCGCCTCGACGACGGCATCGCCTGGCTCGAGTCGCTGGGCGCGCCGGTCACCGAGCGCGAGACCGGGAACCCGCGCACCGTCGGCAAGCGCTTCGACCCGCGCGGCCTGACCGACGCGCTCGTCCGCGCGGCCGGCGAGATCCGGCTCGGCCGGACGCTTCCGGAGGCGGACGCGCCCCTTCTGCTCGCGACCGGTGGATTCCAAGGCTCGCCGGAGCTCGTCGAGCGCTACGTCCGTCCGGCCGCGCCGCTCCGCCTGCGCGCGAATCGGTGGAGCGCGGGCGACGGCCTTCGACTCGGGCTCGAGTGCGGCGCGACGACCACGGCCGGAATGGACGAGTTCTACGGCCGGAACATGCCCGACGCGCCCTTCGACGAGAACCAGTTCGTCCCGCTCGCGCAGCTCTACGGCCGCTTCGCGCGCGTCTTCAACGAGCGCGGGGAGGAGTTCTTCGCCGGCCGCGAGGTCTCGTGGTCGGAGACGGACCTCGTCCAGGCGACCGCTCGCCAGCCCGGCGCACGCGCGTGGTACGTCCTCGACGACGACGCGCTCGAGCAGCGGGTGCGCGACCGAACCGTCGCCGAGATGGTCGCGCTCGCGCCGACGGCGGTCGACCCGGCCGAGCTGCCGTTCCCAGCCCCATCGGGCGCGAGGGTCGCGGTCCGCGTCGCCCCTGGGATCACGCACACGATCGGCGGCCTGCGAATCGACACACAGGCGCGCGTACTCGACGAGGCGATGAAGCCCATCGACGGCCTCTACGCGGCCGGCGCCGACGCGGGCGGCATCTCGACCGGCGGCTACGCGAGCGGCCTGGCCGCCGCGCTCGTCTTGGGCCGGATCGCCGCCGAGAGCGCCCTACGAGCCCTGTAGATAGGCGCACGGCCGGTCGTCGCCGGGGAGCGGCGACACGCCGACCTTCGTCACCCGCATCGTCTCGCCGTCGGCCTCGACTTCGGAGCCGACGGCGGGAAGCTCGCCTTCGCTCTCGCGGATCTCGTAGCCGGTCGGCTTCCAGACGAAGAGCAGGTAGCGCCCGTCCGACACGCGCGCGATGTTAACGGCGCTCGGTGTAGGGCGGCAGGAGCACGTGGACGGTCGTGCCGCCGTCTGCGCCCTGGTCGATCGAGAGCCGCCCGTTGAGGGTGCGCGCCCGCTCGGCGATCGCGTCGAAGCTCCGGCGGCGCCGCTCCCCCGGGGCGTCGTCGGAGATGGCCGTGTCGAAGCCGCCGTCCCCGGTGCGCTCCACGCGGATCGAGATCCGCTTCGGAGGGCCGCGCCGGACGGCCTGGTTCAGCGCTTCGCGGATGATCTGGTAGACGCCCGCCTGGGCCTTCTCGGACAGGGCCTCGGCGGAGTCGACGTCGACGTCGATCTGGATCTTGTTCGCGAGTGCGACGCTCTCGGCGAGCGCGCGCAGCGCGGGGCTGAAGCCCTGGTCGCGGAGGACGACGGGCTCGAGGCTGAACGAGAGGTCGCGCAGCGAGCGGATCGTCTCGCGGTGGCGGGCGAGGGCGCTCGCGGTGATGCTCTTCGCGTCGTCGAGCCTGCCCTCGTCGATCGCGGCGCCGACGGCGTCGAGCATCAGCGCGATCCCGGACATCGACTGGACGGCCCCGTCGTGGAGCTCGTCCGCAAGCCGCCGCCGCTCGCCCTGCTCGGCGGTGATCAGCTGCTCTGAGAGCCGCGCCTGCTCGGCGAGGAGGCGCGCGTTCTCGCTCGCTCGGACGGCGAAGTCCGCCAGCACCGTGGCGCGCGCCACGTCGACGCGCTGGAAAGGCCGCTCGCGCTCCAGCCGCAGGACGCCGAGCTCGCGGTCGTGCGCCCGCAGCGGCACCTCGAGCCGGTGCCCGTTCGAGGCCGGGTCCGGCGCCGGCTCGTCCGCCAGCGCGGCTTGCGCCCCGAAGAGCCGTTCCGCCTCCGCGCGGGCCCGCTCGAGCACCTCGTCCGTCGGCGTCGCGGAGATCGCGCCCATCGACTCGACGAGGAGCTCGAGGAAGTTCGGTTCGGCCACGCGCTAGTCGATGATCGCTTCGCGGAGCGCGATCGCAACGGCGTGGGTGCGGGTGTCCGCCTCGAGCTTGGCGAGGATGTGGCGGACGTGGCTCTTCACGGTCTCCTGGCTGATGAAGAGCTTCGCGGCCACGTCCGCATTGGACATGCCGTCGGCGAGCAGCTGGAGGATCTCGCGCTCGCGCGAGGTCAGCATGTCGTCCTTGTCCCGGCCCGTCAGGAAGGCGGGCATGAGCGCCGGGTCCACGTAGCCCTCGCCGGCTGCGACCTTCTCGATCGCGCGCAGCAGCGTCTGGTGCGGCGCCTCCTTGAGGATGTAGCCCTTCGCGCCGGAGTCGAGCCCGCGCCCGAGCAGCGAGCGCTCGCTGTAGGCGGTGAAGATGAGGACGGCCGTCTCCGGGAGCTTCTCAGCGAGCACCTTCGTCGCCTCGAGCCCGTCCATTCCCGGCATGCGGACGTCCATGATCACGACGTCCGGCCGCCGCCGCTCGGCGAGCGCCACCGCGCTGGCGCCGTCCGCGGCCTCGCCGATGACGCGGATGTGCGGCGCCCGCGAGAGCGAGAGGCGCAGCCCCTCGCGCACCACCTCGTGGTCGTCGACGATGAGGCAGGTGATGTCGCCGCCGGTCGCCACTTCAGCGCCGGATTGTACGGCGGGCCTCGGTTGCCGCTATGCGGCTGGCACCGGGTGACCGGCGACGTACAGCTCGGCCTCGTCTTCCTCGATCGCCTCCACACGTCGGAAGACACCGCCGCGCTCACGCTCCCAACGCCACAGGAGGAATGCTTCCGCGAGCGGCTGACGAGCCCGTGTGCAGCAAGCATGGCCGCGGTGGCGGCCGCGACAGCCAGGATCCACTGTGTGAGGGGCGAGAGAGCCAGCAGGGCGACTGAGAAGACGAGGCCGACTATCCCGTTTGGAC
>Ga0209059_1001353_pt1 | contig 11141 bp, 4 predicted proteins | sample GraSoiAngelo_151_FD_186165 | JGI IMG/M metagenome (GOLD analysis project Ga0209059, IMG submission 186165) | Grasslands soil microbial communities from the Angelo Coastal Reserve, California, USA - 14_1009_12_20cm (SPAdes) (version 2) | ecosystem: Environmental > Terrestrial > Soil > Grasslands ...
CTTGGGATTCCTCGCACCGCCCTCGAGCAGTATCGGAGTCCACCGCGCGGACAGCTTGGCGTAGCGGCGCTCCCTCATGAGCAGTACCGCACGCAGACACAGGATGTGGGTCATCATCACCAGCACGATGACCATCAGGCCGACCGACCCCCAACGGGCGGCAACCAGTATCGAGACGAAATCTGAGCTCATAAGCGATATCAGAGGCGGTGCGCGCCTTGGTTATGTTATTTGGCCGCATCACGCGGCACGGGATCGACGAGGGAGGATGCCGCGCCGGCGCGCTGCGAGACATACGCGCTTCCCGCGCTGAGATACTGACAAGAACCAGGGACGGCACGGCGTGATGCCGTTCACGGAGCGCGCGCCGAGGCTCATTAAGTCAAGGGCGGCGGGACCCGCACCGGTACCAGGCTTGCAGCGCAGCACTCGGGCACATCGCCTCCCGGCGCGCCCTGAGCCGGCCGCAAACTCAGAATTCTTTGCACTTCTTTGCCGGCTGGATACAGCGCAATGCCAACACCTGTGCCACCATTTTTTTGCGCTCGCCGGCTGCGCTTGCGGCGCGCGGTGCAGTTGCGCCAAGGTGGCAGTGTCAAGCGCGAGAGGCGCCGGATGAGCCCAGATCCTTACTCCCCTGGTACCCAGATCGCCGACTGGCGAGCGCAACGCACGGCGATCCTTGCCACCGAGGAATACCGCGGAATCCGACGCAAGACGCGCCGCCGGCGGCTGACGCTCGCCGGGGTCGGGGCAGCGGCGCTCGTCGCGGTGCTCGCGTGGGCGATGAAGCCCGCTGGTCAGACCTGGGGCGGCCGCAGCGGCCCCGGCGGCTTCGCGCGCGGCGCAGGCGGCGGGGGGCCGGTGCCCGTGCGTGCCGTTGCCGCGACCACCGGCACGGTGGACGTTACGGTCGATGCGCTCGGCACCGTGGCCGCGCTCAACACCGCGACCATCCACAGCCGGGTCGACGGACCGCTCCTCAAAGTGCCCTTCCGCGAGGGGCAGCTGGTGAAGGGCGGCGATCTGCTCGCGCAGATCGACCCCAGCACGTTCCAGGCGGCGCTCGCCCAGGCCGCGGGACAGCTCGCGAAGGATGAGGCGCAGCTCGCGGGCGCGCGCGTCGACCTCGAGCGCTACAGGGGGCTCCTCGCGAAGGATTCCATCGCGAGCCAGACGGTCGATGCGCAGCGCTTCACCGTGCAGCAGCTCGAGGGCGCGGTGCGCGCCGACAAGGCCGCGGTCGAGAATGTGCGGCTGCAGCTGACCTTCACGAGTATCACCGCGCCCTTCGCCGGGCGCGTTGGGCTGCGCCAGGTCGATCCGGGCAACATGGTTCATGCCTCGGACGCCAACGGCATCGTGGTGCTCACCCAGACTCATCCCATCTACGTGGTCTTCGCCGTGCCCTCGGAGTATGTGCCGCAGATCAACCGCCGCTTCAGCCGCGGCGATGCGCAGCCGGTCGAGGCGCTCGACCGCGACGGCAAGGTCGTCGCCTCCGGCAAGCTCGCCGCCGTCGACAACCAGATCGACACCACCACCGGGACCATCAAGCTGAAGGCACTGTTCGACAACTCGGATGATTCGCTGTTTCCGGATCAGTTCGTGACCGCGAGGCTGCGCCTCGACACCCTCTCGGGCGCCACACTCGTGCCGAGCGCCGCGGTGCAACGGGGGGCGCCGGGCACCTTTGTCTACGTGGTGAATGCCGATAACACGGTGAGCCTGCGCAAGATGAGCCCGGGACCCTCGAGCGGGGACCTCGTCTCCGTGAAGGACGGCGTCCGACCCGGGGAAAAGGTCGTGATCGACGGACTCGACAAGCTGCGCGACGGGGCGCAGGTCGCGCTGATCGCCGACAGCGCGCGGGGTGCGGCCTCCCCGGCCACCCCGGCGCCGCCTCCCGGGCAGCGCCCGCACCGGCACCATACCGCATCGAGCGCCGCGCCGTCGGCGCAGCCGCCTGCTGCGCCGGTGCGGATGACCTCGTGAACCCGTCCGCGATCTTCATCGAGCGCCCCGTCGCAACGTGGCTGCTCATGCTCTCGATTCTGCTCGCGGGCATGGTCGGCTACCGGGCGCTCTCGGTCTCAGCGCTCCCCCAGGTCGACTACCCAACCATCCAGGTGACGACGCTCTATCCCGGCGCGAGCCCCGACGTGACGACTTCATCGATCACCGCGCCGCTCGAGCGGCAGTTCGGTCAGATGCCGGGACTCGCTCAGATGACCTCCTCGAGCTCCGGCGGCGCCTCGGTCATCACGCTCCAGTTCTCGCTTGCCCTCTCGCTCGACACCGCCGAGCAGGAAGTGCAGGCCGCGATCAACGCCGCGAGCTCCTTCCTCCCGACCGATCTGCCGATGCCGCCGGTCTACAGCAAGGTCAACCCCGCGGATGCGCCCATCCTCACCTTCGCGGTCAGCTCCCCGACCGTGCCGCTGCCGAAGATCGAGGACCTGGTCGACACGCGCCTCGCCGCCAAGCTCTCCGAGGTCCCGGGCGTCGGCCTGGTGAGCCTCGGCGGCGGCCAGCGCCCGGCGATCCGCATCCAGGTGGACCCGGTGGCGCTCGCAGCGCACGGCCTCGCGCTCGAGGATGTGCGCACGGCGATCGCCAACGCCAACGTGAATCAGGCCAAGGGAAGCTTCGACGGGCCGCTGCGCGCCTCGACCATCGACGCCAACGACCAGCTCCGCTCGCCGGACGACTACCGCAACATCGTGCTCATGTACAAGAACGGGGCGCCGCTGCGCGTCTCGGACATCGCCGCGGTGGTCGACGGCGCCGAGAACGTGAAGCTCGCGGCCTGGGCGGCCGACCGCCGCCAGAGGCAGCCGGTCCCCGCGATCATCGTCAACATCCAGCGCCAGCCGGGCGCGAACGTCATCCAGACGGTGGACCGCATCGCCGCGCTGCTGCCGCGGCTCGAGGCGAGCCTTCCCGCCTCGATCACGGTCACGCCGCTGACGGATCGCACCGTGAGCATTCGCGCTTCGATCGCGGACGTCGAGTTCGAGCTGCTGCTGGCGGTGGTGCTGGTGGTGCTGGTAATTTTCTTCTTCCTGCGCAGCCCCTCGGCCACGTTGATTCCGAGCGTCGCCGTGCCGCTCTCGCTCGTCGGCACCTTCGCCGTCATGTACCTGGCGGGCTTCTCGATCAACAACCTGACGCTGATGGCGCTCACCATCGCGACCGGCTTCGTGGTGGACGATGCGATCGTGATGATCGAGAACGTCTCCCGCCACGTCGAGGAAGGCACGCCACGTCTCAAGGCGGCGTTCGAGGGCTCGCGGCAGATCGGCTTCACCATCATCAGCCTCACGGTGTCGCTGATCGCCGTGCTGATCCCGCTGCTTTTCATGGGGGACGTCATCGGGCGGCTGTTCCGCGAGTTCGCCATCACGCTCGCCGTGGCGATCCTGATCTCGGCAGTCGTGTCGCTCACCTTCACGCCCATGATGTGCGCGCGGCTTCTCGAGCCGCGGGATCCGGCGAGAGAGGGCCGCGCGTTGCGGATCGCCGGCGCCTGGTTCGAGAGCCTCGCAGCCCACTACGGGCGCGCCCTCGCCTGGGTGCTCGACCGCCAGCGCATGACGCTGCTGGTGGCCATCGGCACCCTGGTCCTCACCGTGATCCTCTACGTGATCGCGCCCAAGGGCTTCTTCCCGCCCCAGGACACGGGTCTCATCCAGGGGATCACCGAGGCGCCGCAGTCGGTGTCCTTCGCCGCCATGGCCCAGAGGCAGGAGGCTCTCGCACAGGCGCTCCTCGAGGACCCGTCCGTCGAAAACGTCTCCTCGTTCATCGGCGTCGACGGCGTCAACACCACGCTCAACAGCGGCCGGCTGCTCATCAGTCTCGTGCCCAAGGGTGAGCGGAGCCTCGATGCCTCCGGCGTCATCCGCCGCCTGCAGCCCCGGCTCGCCCTGGTCCCCGGCATCACGGTGTACATGCAGCCGGTGCAGGACCTCACCATCGATGCGCGCGTCAGCCGCACGCTCTATGCCTTGTCGGCCGAGGACCCGGACATGAACGAGCTCTCGGTGTGGGTCAAGAAGCTCGTGGCGCGCATGCAGCCGCTCCCGCAGCTCGCGGACGTGGCGAGCGACCTGCAGGATCAGGGGCTCGAGACCTACGTCGAGATCGACCGCGATGCCGCCGCCCGCTTCGGCGTGACTCCGGCGGCGATCGACAACGCGCTCTACGACGCCTTCGGGCAGCGCCTGGTGTCGACGATCTTCACGCAATCCAACGTCTATCGCGTCGTGCTCGAGCTGCGGCCCAGCGCGGCGCAGGGCTCGGGGCCGCTCGCGGGCCTGTACGTCGCCGCGGTGAATGGCAACGAGATCCCGCTCACGAGTGTCGCGCGGGTGTCCCAGGGAACCTCGCCGCTCGCGATCAATCACCTCGGGCAGTTCCCCGCCGCCACCATCTCCTTCAACGTGGCTCCCGGGGCCTCGCTCGGGAGCGCCGTGAGCGCCATCAAGGCCGTGCAGGACGAGCTCGGGATCCCAGCGAGCGTGCAGCTCTCCTTCCAGGGCGCAGCGCTCGCCTTCCAGGGCACGCTCACGAGCACGCTGTGGCTGATCCTGGCGGCGATCGTCACCGTGTACATCGTGCTGGGCGTGCTCTACGAGAGCTACATCCACCCCGTGACCATCCTCTCGACGCTTCCCTCGGCCGGCGTGGGCGCGTTGCTCGCCCTGATGATCGCCGGTGAGGACCTCGGGGTGGTGGCCATCATCGGCATCATTCTCCTCATCGGCATCGTCAAGAAGAACGCGATCATGATGATCGACTTCGCGCTGCAGGCCGAGCGCGGTGAGGGCAAGCCGCCGCGCGAGGCGATCTACCAGGCGGCGCTGCTGCGGCTGCGGCCGATTCTCATGACCACGTTCGCTGCGATGCTCGGCGCGCTGCCTCTGATGCTCGCCACCGGCATGGGGGCGGAGCTGCGCCGCCCGCTGGGGCTTGCGATGGTGGGGGGCCTCGCGGTGAGCCAGGTGCTGACACTCTTCACGACGCCGGTGATCTACCTGTACTTCGATCGGCTGGCGCGGCGCCTCGAGAGCGGGCGCGCCCGGCGGCACGGCTCGGCCGCGCCCGAGGCCGCATGAACCTCTCGCGCCCCTTCATCGAGCGCCCGGTCGCCACGACGCTCCTCACCCTCGGCGTGGTGCTCGCCGGCGTCGCGGCGTTCCTGCACCTGCCGGTGGCGCCGCTCCCGCAGGTGGACTTCCCGACCATCTCGGTGAACGCCGGGCTCCCGGGCGCGAGCCCCGAGACCATGGCCGCCACGGTGGCCGCCCCGCTCGAGCGCTCGCTCGGGCGCATCGCCGCGGTCACCGAGATGACCTCCGCGAGCGCGCTCGGCTCGACGCACATCACGCTCCAGTTCGACCTGAGCCGCGACATCGACGGCGCGGCGCGCGACGTGCAGGCGGCGATCAACGCCGCGCGCGCGCTGCTGCCGACGGCGCTCCCGAGCAATCCCAACTACCGCAAGGTGAACCCGGCGGACGCGCCCATCATGATCCTCGGGCTCACGTCCAAGGCGCTCACCCGCGGCCAGATGTACGACTGGGCGTCCACCGTGCTCGCGCAGAAGCTGCTGCAGGTGCAGGGCATCGGCGACGTCACTGTCGGCGGGAGCTCCCTCCCCGCGGTGCGCGTCGAGCTCAACCTCCCCGCGATGAACGGCTACGGGATCAACCCCGAGGCGGTGCGCACGGCGATCGCCACCACCAACGCCAACCGCCCCAAGGGCGCGCTCGAGTCGGGCGACAAGCGCTGGCAGATCCAGGACAACGACCAGGCCATGAGCGCGAGCGAATACATCCCGCTCATCGTCGGCTATCACAACGGCGCCGCGGTGCGTCTCGGCGATATCGCGCAGGTGTCGGACTCGGTGCAGGACCTGCGCAACGACGGACTCGCGAACGGCGATCCCGCCGTGATGCTGATCCTGTTCCGCCAGCCGGGCGCCAACATCATCGACACCGTCGACCGGGTGCGCTCGCTCCTGCCGCACCTGCGCGCCGCGATCCCGGCGAGCATCGCGCTCAATGTCTACATGGACCGCACCCCGACGATCCGGGCGTCGCTGCGCGACGTCGAGCGGGCGCTCGTGATCTCGGTAGCGCTGGTGGTGCTCTCGGTCTTCATGTTCCTGCGCAGCGCGCGCGCCGCCATGGTGCCGCTCGTTGCCGTGCCGGTGTCGCTCATCGGCACTTTCGCAGTCATGTATCTCGCCGGCTTCAGCCTCGACAACCTCTCCCTCATGGCACTCACCATCGCGACCGGTTTCGTGGTCGACGACGCGGTGGTGGTGCTCGAGAACATCTCGCGCCACGTGGAAGCCGGCGTGCCGCGGCTCGAGGCGGCCCTCAAGGGCGCGCGCGAGGTGGGCTTCACGGTGGTTTCGATGAGCCTGTCGCTGATCGCGGTCTTCATCCCGATCCTGCTGATGGGCGGGGTGGTCGGGCGGCTGTTCCGGGAATTCGCGATCACGCTGTCCGCCGCAATCCTGGTGTCGCTCGTCGTATCGCTCACCACGACCCCGATGATGTGCTCGCGCCTCACGCAGGAGCACGGACGGTCGGGCGCGCACGGACGCCTCCATGGCCTGAGCGAGCGCGCCTTCGACGCCGTGCAGAACGGCTACCGCCGCTCGCTCGACTGGGCGCTGGCGCACGGCCCGACGGTGATGCTGATCCTGGCGGTCACCGTGGCGCTCAACCTGTATCTCTACATCCACGTGCCCAAGGGCTTTTTCCCGCAGCAGGACACCGGGCTGATGATGGGCCAGATCCAGGCCGACCAGTCGATCTCCTTTCAGGCGATGCGGGAGAAGCTGCGCTACTTCGTCGACGTCGTGCTGCACGATCCGGCGGTCGCCACGGTGGTGGGATTCACCGGCGGCGGCAAGCGCAACGGCGCCAACATGTTCATCTCGCTCAAGCCGCGCGCCGAGCGCGGCATCAGCGCGGATCAAGTGATCGCGCGACTGCGCGGCAAGCTCGGGCATGAGCCGGGTGCGAATCTGTATCTGCAGCCGGTTCAGGACATCCGGGTCGGCGGCCGCTCCGCCGGCGCGCAGTACCAGTACACGCTGCAGGCAGACACCATCACCGACCTGCGCGTCTGGGAGTCGCGGGTGCGGCGCATGATGAGCGAGCTGCCGCAGCTCGCCGACGTCAACACCGACGCCCAGGACAAGGGGCTGCAGACGAGCCTGGTGATCGATCACGATGCGGTCGCGCGGCTCGGACTCAACCAGTCCCAGATCGACGCCACGCTCAACGATCTGTTCGGCCAGCGCCAGGTGTCGACCATCTACCATCCGCTGAACCAGTACCACGTGGTGATGGAGGCGGCGCCCGAGTTCTGGCAGAGCCCGGAGATCCTGCGGAGCGTCTACGTGACGAGCACCGCCGCGACCGGAGCTTCGGGAGCGGCCGGCGTTACCTCGGGGGCGACCGCTCCGGCGACGGGGACCGCGGCGACCGGGGCCGCGACCTCGGGCGCTGCGCAGGGCAGCACCGCCGCCGCGAACGGCGTCGCGATCGCCACGACGGCCGGCGCCTCGGTGGGCAACCCCGCCATGAGCTCCGCGGGCCGGCGCGTACCCTTGGGCGACTTCTCACACTACGAGGCGACTTCCACCCCTCTCGCCGTCAATCATCAGGGACTCTCGGCCGCATCCACTGTCTCCTTCAACCTGGCGCCCGGGGTGTCGCTGTCGCAGGCGACGGCGGCGATCGCTGCGGGCTTTGCCCGGCTCGGGGCGCCGATCACCGTGCGCGGCAGCTTTCAGGGGACCGCCAAGGCGTTCCAGGACGCCCTCGCCAACCAGCGGTTGCTGATCCTCTCGGCGCTGGTCGCCGTGTACCTGGTGCTGGGCATCCTCTACGAGAGCCTCGTGCATCCTCTGACCATCCTCTCCACGCTCCCCTCGGCGGGCGTCGGGGCGCTGCTGGCGCTGCTCGCCACCGGCACCGACTTCAGTATCATCGCGCTCATCGGCGTCATCCTGCTGATCGGCATCGTGAAGAAGAACGCCATCATGATGATCGACTTCGCACTGCAGATCGAGCGCGAGCGCGATTGCAGCTCACGGGAGGCGATCTACGAGGCCTGTGTCCTGCGGCTGCGGCCCATACTCATGACCACCATGGCGGCGATGTTCGGAGCGCTGCCGCTCGCGATCGGCTTCGGCGAGGGCGCGGAGCTGCGCCGCCCGCTCGGCATCGCCGTGCTGGGCGGCCTGCTCCTCAGCCAGGTGTTGACTCTCTACACGACGCCGGTCGTGTACCTGTATCTCGACCGCTTCCGGCTGTGGGCCAGGTCGCGCCCGCACCGCTTCCCGAACTCGCTGGAGGGAGCCGCATGAGACGCGCGCTTCGCTGCATCCCGGCACTGCTCGCGCTCGGCGCCGCCGGCGGCTGCGGGTACCTGCCGATCGGGCCCACCTACCATCGCCCGAGCCTGGAGGTGCCGCCGGCCTACAAGGAGAGCAAGGACTGGAAGCCGGCCGAGCCGCAGGATCTGACGTCGCGCGGCGAGTGGTGGGAGCTCTACGGCGATGCGGACCTCGACGCTCTCGAGCGGCAGGTGCAGGTCTCCAATCAGAACGTGCTGCTCGCGGCGGCCCGGTACGAGCAGGCCGCGGCGCTCCTCGGCACGGCTCGCTCGGGCTACTTTCCGACCATTACCGCCGATGTCTCCTCGACCCGCAGCAAGAATACGACCACTGCCGGCGGCGGCGCCAGCACCGCGGCCGCCGGCAACGCCGTGCGCACCCAGGACCGCGTGAGCCTCGCCACCGTCTGGGAGCTCGATGTGTGGGGTCGCGTCCGCCGCACCGTCGAATCCAATCGCGAGTCGGCGCAGGCGAGCGCCGGCGATCTGGCCGCGATGCTGCTCTCAGAGCAGGCGACCCTCGCGCAGAGCTACTTTCAGCTGCGCGTCACGGACCTGGATCTCGGCCTGCTCGAGCGCTCCATGGCCGCCTACGAGAAGGCGCTCGAGGTCACGCGCAACCGTTACCAGGCGGGCGTGGCGCAGCGCTACGACGTCACGCAGGCGCAGACACAGCTCGAGAACGTGCGCGCGCAGCACGTCGACCTCGGGATCACGCGGGCGACGCTCGAGCACGCCATCGCGGTGCTCGTCGGCAGGCCGCCTGCGGCGCTGTCGATCCCCCGCAAGGAGCAAGCGCCCGCGATCCCGGCGATTCCGCTGACGCTCCCCTCGCAGCTGCTCGAGCGCCGGCCGGACATCGCCGCGGCGGAGCGCCGCGCCGCCGCCGCCAACGCGCAGATCGGGATCGCGCGCGCGGCGTGGTTCCCCACCCTCTCGCTCGGCGGCTCCGAGGGTTACGCGAGCAGCGGCTTCTCGGGGCTCTTCCAGGTGCCGAATCGCTTCTGGTCGCTGGGGCCCGATCTCGTGGGTACCCTCGTCGATTTCGGCGCACGCCGTTATCAGGTGCGCGCCGCGAGCGCCTCCTACGATCAGAGCGTCGCGACCTACCGCCAGACGGTGCTCACCGCGTTCCAGGAGGTCGAGGACAATCTCGCGGCGCTCAAGATGCTCGCCGAGGAGTCGACCGCCGAGCGCGCCGCGGCTGATGCCGCAGCCGAGACTCTGGCGATCGTCGAGAATCAGTACAAGGCCGGGACCGTGGACTATCTCAACGTGGTCTCCGCCCAGAACGCGTCCCTCGGCGCCGAGCGGGCCTGGCGCGACATCACCAACCGCTCGCTCGCCGCGAGCGTGGGGCTCCTGAAGGCGCTCGGTGGAGGCTGGAGGAGCGATGCGCTACCGTTGAACTGATTTTCTAGCCGCGGCGCTTCGCGAGCGCCAGCAGGGGGGCTGGAAGCGACGGATCGGTCTGTCCCTTCATGGCAGCCCGCCCGCTACGTCGGGTTCTCCAGGGTGAAGCACTGGCGGTGGTCGTCGTAGGCGAAGACCTCGCCGTACCGTCCCCAGCTGATGATGGTGCGCAGCGTCTGCTCGGCCCCCTCCTCCGCCATGTAGTCCTCGAGCTCGTCGAAGAAGCGGCTCTTGGGGGCTGTGTGGCTGGCGCGCTCGTCCAGCACCCGCCGCACGTGCGCCGCGAGCGGCACGTAGGTGATCAGGTGGCGGGCAAAGAGCTTCTTGCGATCGTCGGTGTCCTCGCGCGTGAACTGCAGACCCGCCTCGGTGAGGCGGATGTCGCCGCCCTCGACCTCGGCGAAGCGCAGCAGCTGCAACGCCTCCGCAGCGGGGAACAGGTCGTCGATCTCCATGCGCAGCTCCTGCGCGATCGCCGGCAGGTCCGCCTTGCCGTTGTAGGGGGGGCCCGCCACCGCTTCCATGAGTCCGGCCAGCACGTTGGACGATACGTGCGTGAGGGTGGTGCCAATGCCGGTGCCCGGGAAACGCTCGGACTTCGGCCCGACGCGCTCGCCGCGCGGCTTCGCGGTCATCTCCACGTATACCCGGTCGACGAGCGCGCGGAAGCGCGGGTCGTCCGGATGACGGGGCTGCGGCAGATCGACCGCGATCTCGCCCATGACGCGCGCCGGGAGAGTGGAGAAGATCAGCAGCCGGTCGCACATCTCCACCGCTTCCTCGATGTTGTGCGTCACCAGGATCACCGCCTTGATCGGCAGCTGCCCCTCGCCCCAGAGGTTGAGGAAGTCGTTGCGCAGCGTCTCGGCCGTGAGCACGTCGAGCGCCGAGAACGGCTCGTCCATGAGCAGGACGTTGGGGTGTACGACGAGCGCGCGCGCAAAGCCCACGCGCTGGCGCATCCCGCCCGAGAGCTCGCGCGGATAGGCCGACTCGAACCCGTCGAGTCCGATCAGGTCGATGGCCTGGAGAGCCCTGCGGCGCATCTCGGGCTCCGGCATGCCGAGCGCCTCGAGGCCGAGCTGCACGTTCTCGAGCACGGTGAGCCAGGGAAACAGCGCAAAGCTCTGGAATACCATGGCCATGCCCGCGGCCGCGCCGCCCACGGGATGACCGAGATAATTGACCACGCCCCGGGACGGGTCATCGAGCCCGGCGATGAGCCGCAGCAGCGTCGACTTGCCGCAACCCGAGCGGCCGAGGAAGCCGACGATCTCTCCCGGGCGGAGCGTCAGATTGACGTC
>Ga0209059_1001354_pt1 | contig 11139 bp, 6 predicted proteins | sample GraSoiAngelo_151_FD_186165 | JGI IMG/M metagenome (GOLD analysis project Ga0209059, IMG submission 186165) | Grasslands soil microbial communities from the Angelo Coastal Reserve, California, USA - 14_1009_12_20cm (SPAdes) (version 2) | ecosystem: Environmental > Terrestrial > Soil > Grasslands ...
GTCTACACCCCAATCGCGGAATTGCGCGCGAGCGCCTGGGTGACACCCGAGCCGGTGCCGTTCGCCGAGCGCCGGCAGGGCCGCAAGCTCGCGCTGCGCCCGGGACAGCGCTGGAGCAAGGCGGCATTCGACTGCGCCTGGTTTCACTTCACCGGCACGGTGCCTCCGGCCGCTGCCGGCAAGCAAATCGTGCTGCTGATCGATCTGAGCGGCGAGGGCTGCGTCGTCGATGCGGAGGGCCGGCCGCTGCTCGGGTTGACCAGCATCAGTTCCGGCTTCTCGCGCGAGCTTGGCGAGCCGGGAAAGCGCGTCGTGCCGTTCCGCCCCGCGGCGGCGGGCGGAGAGACGGTCGATCTCTGGGTTGAGGCCGGCGCCAACGATCTCTTCGGCATCCGGCGCAACAACGGCGTCTTGCAGGAAGCGGCAATTGCGATCCGCAACCCCGAGCTGTACGCGTTGCACTACGATTTCGAGGTCCTGCACGCGTTGCTGCAGCAATTGCCCGACGACAGCAGCCGTGCGGTGCAGCTGCGCCGTGCGTTGGAAAAAGCCGGAGACCTGTTGCGAGATGTTACCAAAGAGGAAGCGGTTGCGGCGCGCGCCGTTTTGCGCCCGGAACTCGCCCGCCGCAACAAAGCCGCGCCGCTGACGGTCTGGGCGGTCGGGCACGCGCATATGGATCTCGCCTGGCTTTGGCCGATCCGCGAGACGATCCGCAAATGCGGCCGCACCTTCGCGACCGCGTTGGCGATGCTGGAGCGCTATCCCGATTACATTTTCGGCGCCAGCCAGCCGCAGCAATATGCATGGGTCAAGGAGCACTACCCCTCGCTCTACGAGGGCGTCAAACAGCGGGTCGCCGAAGGGCGGTGGGAGGTGCAGGGGGCGATGTGGGTCGAATCCGACATCAACGTCCCCAGCGGCGAGTCGCTGATCCGGCAGATCCTCTACGGGAAGCGCTTCTTCCGCGCGGAGTTCGGCAAGGAGCCGGTGTCTCTATGGCAGCCGGATGTGTTCGGCTACAGCGGGTCCTTGCCGCAGCTGCTCGTGAAATCGGGTGTGCGCCATTTCATGACGCAGAAACTGTCATGGAATTGGGTGACGCGGCACCCGCATCATACGTTCTGGTGGCAGGGTATCGACGGCTCGGCGGTGCTGGCGCATATGCCGCCGGAAGACACCTATAACAGCTCCGGTTCCCCCGCCGCGCTGGCGAAAGCCGCCGAGCGCTTCATCGACAAGGATGTGTCGGACAGCTGCCTGATGCTGTTCGGCATCGGCGATGGCGGCGGCGGCCCGGGCGAAGAACATCTCGAACGCCTGGCGCGCGAAAAAGACCTCGACGGTTTGCCGCCGGTCGTGCAGCGCCCGGCTGAGGAATTCTTCCGGCAAATCGAGAAAGACAGCGACACCTACGCGATTTGGGCCGGCGAGCTCTACCTGGAACGGCACCAGGGCACCTATACGACGCAGGGCCGGTCGAAGCGCTATAACCGCAAGCTGGAATTGGCGTTGCGCGAGTTGGAATTCGCCGCGGCCATCGCGGCAGAGTTCGCCGGCGCGTCGTACCCGCACGCAGAGCTGGAGCGCATCTGGAAGGAGGTGCTGCTTTATCAGTTTCACGACATCCTGCCGGGCTCCTCGATCACCCGCGTCTATGACGAGTCGCTGGCGCGCTATGCGGTCTTGACGCGCGAGGTCGAGGAACTGACGGCCGCGGCGGATGCGGGATTGTGCCGGCAGATCGCTCGGTCGGACTCGGCCCGGCCGGTCGGCGTCATCAACAGCCTGTCCTGGGATCGCGCGGAATGGCTAAAGCTCGACGGGCGCTGGATCAAGGCGAAGGCGCCGTCGCTCGGTTATGCGGTCGTCGATGCCGCAGCAGAGTCGGCGTTCGATATGCCGATCGTTTCCGAGTCGCTGCTCGAAAACGACAAATTGCGGATCGCTTTCGACAAAAGCGGCGCGATCGTCTCGTGCTTTGACAAGGAGGCGGGGCGCGAGGCGCTCGCGCCCGGCACGCTCGGTAATCTGCTCGCCGTCTATCAGGACGACGGCGACGCTTGGGACATCCCGATGAACTACCGCGAGCGCGCACCCAAGCGGCTGCGGCTGCACGCGAGCGAGATCGTGCGGGACGGGCCGCGCGCCGCGCTATGCCATACCTACCGCATCGGCAATTCGACGCTGCGGCAGCAAGTTGTGCTGTTGGCCGGCAGCCGGCGGGTCGATTTCGTGACAAGCGTCGACTGGCGCGAATCCGGAAAGATGTTGCGCACCAGCTTTGTGCCGGCGGTCGACGCAAACGAAGCGAATTGCGACATTCAGTTTGGCTCGATCCGCCGCCCGACGCATACGAACACGCCGGCCGATTGGGCCAAATTCGAGATCTGCGCCCATAAATGGATCGATATTTCCGATCGCGGCTATGGGGTCGCGCTGTTGAACGATTGCAAATACGGGTACCGCGTGCAGGGCAACGTGCTCGACCTAAATCTGTTGCGCAGCCCCGGTCATCCCGATCCCGTCGCCGATCGCGCCGAGCACCAATTCACCTATGCGCTCTACCCACATGCGGGCGACCATGTCGCGGGCGGCGTCATGCGCGCCGGCTATGAGCTGAATGTGCCCTTGCGAGTGCTCGCCGATAGGCCCGGCGGCGGGAAGCTCGCGCCATCGGTCTCATGGTTTCGGATTAACGCGCCCGAGATCGTCATCGAAACCGTAAAGCAGGCCGAGGACGGGGAAGGGCTCATCGTGCGGCTCTATGAATCGGCCGGCGCTTCGACCCGCGCCGAACTGGCCTGCGGCTTTGCGCTCGCCGAAGCGGCCGAGGCCAATCTGATCGAAGAGGAGCCGAAACCGCTGCATGTTTCGGGCGGCGGGCTGCGTCTCGAGTTCCGGCCGTTCGAGATCCGCACATTGCGCCTGAAACCGCGGCGCTGAGGCGCGGCATCAGCATCGTTAATTTTGCGGAAACGCCTTTGTGCTTCCCTGAGAAGCGATGAGCACCGCGATCGATCTGGCCCGACGTGTCCTTGCCCGCGGCGGCGCCGGCATCGAGCATGACGCGCCGCGCATCGGCCCGGCACACCTCGCCGCATGGCTGACCGAAGGCCGGGCGGTCCGTCGGCCCGTAGTAAGAGCCATCGCGCTGGCCGTCGGCATCGTCCCGTTCGCCGCCTACGCGACGCTCATCCTCTATCATTTCTACATCAGAGGCGGCTTTCTCTGGGATTCCGGCCTCTTGGCCTTCCTGATCGGCGCGAGCGATCCGCGGCTGCCCGTGCCGCCGATCATGGCCGATGGCAGCTTTTTCGCGATCCATGTCGCGCCGATCTTTGTCGCCCTGTCGCCGATCCGCTCGCTTCTGCCGCTGACCGGCCCGCAATTCTTCGCGCTGTTCAGCGGTCTGTGCCATGCGTTGCCCGCCCTGGCCGTGTTTTGGGTGCTCTATTCGGGATATCGGCTGCGCACACCGCTCGGGGTCGGCGTCGCGGCGGTTCTGGCGCTCGCGTTTTCATTCAACGGGCTTGCTCTGGCCATCGCGCGCTATCCGCATTTCGAGATGCTGATCGTCGGCACGGCGCTGCTGTTCTTTGTCGCCTTGTTGCAGGGCCGCCTGGCCGTGGCCGCGATCTGTTTCGCGATCTGCCTCGCGACACGCGAGGATGCCGGGTTTCACCTCTTCGCGATCCTGTTTCTGCTGATCGGATTGAACCGGTGGCGCGGTATTGGCTGGCATGAGCAGCGGCATGAGATCGGTTTTGCGCTGTTCGCGCTCGCCTACAGCATCGGCGCGCTGATCCTGCAGCACGCGCTGTTCGATCACCAATCGTCCTTTGCCCGGATCTATCTCGGCGAGCCGGCATTCGGGAAGATCTCGCTCGCGCTCCTCCGCGAGCGGCTGCTCGGCTACCTGCAATACCGGACCTATATCGTGCTGCCGGCATTGATCGCGCTGTTCTGGGCGGTGCGGACCGGCAACCCCTATCTCGTGCTGGGCTATGCGGGGTTTCTGCCCTGGGCCGCCTTGCATCTCATGGCCGAGAGCGACATCGCCGGCACCCTGTCGGGTTATTATGCCTATCCCTTCCTGATCGCGAGCTTCTGGCCCTTGGTCGCTGTGCTCGTCGAGCGTCGGGAGCGCGCGCTGCCGAGCGGTGCGCTGCCGGCCGTGCTCGGCTTCGCGGCGATGATCGGGGCGTCCTTCACCGCCCTTGGGTATCAGGCCAATCCCGGGCATATCGAACTGCCGGCCGGTTTCTGGTCACCGCCCTCCTTGGCGCGCCAAGCGGCGACGGACAACGCGCTGGGGCAGATCGTGCACGCCAAGACAACGCTCGGCTCGGTCATGGTCGATGGCAGCGTGCTCGGGCTTGTGCCGGACGGGTTTTCGAAGAGCGAGACCGTGTCGGAGAGCGGCGGCCGCTTGCCCGATACGGTCGTCTACTTCGCGGGCGCCTACGAATCCGAGGCGGCGCGTACCCTCGCCGCGAAGGCCAGCCTCGATCACCATTACGAGGCGCATGGGACCGCGATCCGGCTCTGGAGCCGCCGCGCGGTGGACCCCGCTTCGCCGCTCGGCTCCGTACTCGCGCCGGCCGCGGCCAACGAATAACCTCCGCTCCGGAATCGCGGGGCACCGCCGGTTACGCTTGAGAGCGCTGCCGTGACACCCCATCCTTAGACCTGTATGTGGCAGCCGGCGGCCCCGGGAAAGCCGCGCGGCCGGGAGTGTTTTCGCCAATGCCAGAATTGCAGCCGGCGCGCGGCACGCAGGATCTCCTGCCCGAGACGATGCGCCGCCATCGCCGGGTCAGCGATACCGCGCGCGAGCAGGCGCGGCTTTACGGGTTTGCCGAGATCGCGACGCCGGTTTTCGAATTTACCGAGGTCTTTGCGCGGCCGATCGGCGAGCACACCGACATTGTCGCGAAGGAGATGTACACCTTCAACGATCGCGGCGGCGAAGAGATCACATTGCGGCCGGAGAACACCGCCGGGGTCGTCCGCGCGGTCCTGTCGAACGGGCTGACGCAATCGACGCCTCTCAAATTTTTCTATTCCGGCCCGATGTTCCGCTATGAGCGGCCGCAAAAGGGGCGTTTTCGCCAGTTTCATCAGATCGGGGTCGAGCTGTTGGGCGTCGCGCAGCCGCAGGCCGATATCGAGGTCATCGCGCTCGGGCACCGCATCCTGCAGGCGCTCGGCATCGGAAACCGGGTGACGCTCGACATCAACACACTTGGCGATCCCGAGAGCCGCGCGCGCTACCGGGGCGCGCTGGTCGATTATTACACGCAGCATCGCGCCGAACTGTCGGAGGACAGCCAGCGCCGCCTCGACAGCAATCCGCTGCGCATCCTCGATTCGAAGGATCCCGGCGACATCGGGATCAACGGCAGCGCGCCCGCTTTCGGCCTCTATTTGAACGAGCCGTCGCGCGAGTTCTTTGCGCGGGTGAAGGAGGGGTTGGGCTTGCTCGGCATCGAATGCCGCGAGAACCCGCGGCTGGTGCGCGGGCTCGACTATTACACGCACACCGTTTTCGAGTTCGTCACGACCGATCTCGGCGCGCAGGGGACCGTGCTGGCGGGCGGGCGCTATGACGGGCTCGTCGAGGTCATGGGTGGGCCGGCGATGCCGGGGGTCGGCTGGGCCGCCGGTATCGAGCGGCTCGCGATGCTGATCGGTGAGCCGCCGGCGCTGGCGCGGCCGATCGCGCTGGTGCCGCTCGGCGAGGCGGCCGAGCGCGCCGCGCTGAAGCTCGGCGAGGCCTTGCGCGACGCCGGGCTTGTCGTCGAGCTGACCTACAGCGGCAATCTGCAGCGCCGCATGCGGCGGGCCGACCGGATTGGCGCCCGCGCCGCGGTGCTGATCGGCGACAACGAGCTGGCGCAGAATGCGGCGACATTGCGCGACCTCGACAGCGGCGCGCAGGAGCTGGTGCCGCTCGGCGACTTGCCGGCGCGCCTCAAAGCGCTTGCGGGCTGAGGGACACCGGCATGGAACCTGCGCTCGAAGCGCGTCTCGACGAGCTCGTGCGGCGCCGCAACGAACTCAGCCATTCGCTTTCGGGCGGCGCGCTGACCGGCGGCGATTTCGTCAAGTTTTCCAAGGAATACAGTGAGCTGTCGCCGATCGTCGAGGGTATCGAGGCCTTGCGCCGCGCCCAAAGCGAACTGGCCGCCGCGGAGGAGATGGCCAAGGCGGACGCCGATCCCGAATTGAAGGCGCTCGCCGAAGAGGAAATGCGCAGCATCAAGCAGCGCCTCCCCGAATTGGAGGCGCAGGTCAGGACGGCGCTGTTGCCGCGCGACGAGGATGACGAGCGCAACGCCATCCTCGAAGTGCGCGCCGGGACGGGGGGCGAAGAAGCCGCCTTGTTTGCTGCTGAGCTTTTTAGGATGTACCAGCGCTATGCGGGGCTGAAGGGCTGGCGGTTCGAGCTGCTCGACCTGTCCGACACGGGACTCGGCGGCGTCAAGGAGGCGGCGGCCTCGATCACCGGGCGCAACGTCTTTGCCCGCCTCAAATTCGAATCCGGCGTCCACCGCGTGCAGCGGGTGCCCGAGACCGAGGCGTCGGGCCGCATCCATACCTCGGCCGCAACCGTCGCGGTGTTGCCGGAAGCCGAGGAGGTCGACATCCAGATCGACGACAAGGATCTGCGGATCGACGTGTTTCGCTCCAGCGGGCCGGGTGGCCAGTCGGTCAACACGACCGACAGCGCGGTCAGGATCACGCATCTGCCGACCGGGCTCGTCGTCATCCAGCAGGACGAGAAATCGCAGCACAAGAACAAGGCGCGCGCCTTGAAGGTGTTGCGCGCCCGGCTCTACGAGGCGGAGCGGCAGGCGCTGGCGGCGACGCGCGCCGCCGACCGCAAGAGCCAGGTCGGCTCGGGCGACCGCTCCGAGCGCATCCGCACCTACAATTTCCCGCAGGGGCGGGTCACCGACCACCGTATCAACCTGACGCTCCACAAGATCGACAAGATCCTGTCGGGGGAAGCGCTCGACGAGATCGTCGATGCGCTCTCGGCCGCCGACCGCGCCCAGAAGCTCTCGATGGCCGCGGCGTGACTCGTCGTTTCCCGCATCAAGAACCCTCTCCGCTCTTCACGGCGGAGAGGGAGGGGCCCGGCGCGAAGCGCTGGGAGGGTGAGGTGGGCCTAACCGGCGAGCGCTCTGGAATCCCCCACCTCACCCCGACCCTCTCCGCCCCGGGGGGCGGAGAGGGAGTCTCCCGCAGGGCGGGAGAGGGGCTTAGCGCAGGGTCGACGGTCGGGGAGGTGCTCGACGAGACGGCGGCGGCGCTTGCGGCGGCGGGGATCGATGAGCCGCGGCGGCAGGCGCGGCGGATCATGGTCGCCGCGCTGGGATTGTCGGCGGCCGAGGTGTTTGCGCATCCCCACCGCCGGCTGGATCGCGAGGAGCATGCCCGCATCCAGGCGATGGTACGGCGGGTGGCGGCGCACGAGCCCCTGAGCCGGATCACGGGGCATCGCGAATTCTGGGGGCGCGATTTCGTCCTGTCACGCGACACGCTCGACCCGCGCCCGGAAACCGAGACGGTGGTCGAGGCGGTGCTGGCGCGGCTGACCGACCGGGAACAACCCTATCGTTTCCTCGATCTCGGCACCGGCAGCGGCTGTCTGTTGCTGGCGCTGCTCTCCGAGTACCCGCAGGCGAGCGGCATCGGCGTCGATGTCGCGTACGGCGCGGCGATAACGGCAAGGCACAACGCGGCGCGGCTCGGCCTCGGCGAGCGCGCGTCTTTCGTCGCCGGGGATTGGGGCGCGGGTTTGGCCGGTGGATTCGACGCCGTTGTCGCGAACCCGCCTTATATCGCGACGGCCGATCTCGCGGCGCTGATGCCGGAAGTGCGCGACCACGATCCGCGCCGGGCGCTCGATGGCGGCGCGGACGGACTGGCGGCGTATCGCGCGATCGCGCGGGATCTCCCGCGGCTCCTCGTGCCGGGCGGGCTCCTCGCGGCGGAGATCGGCCTGGGGCAAACCGATTCGGTCGCGGAAATCATTATCGCGGGGGGCCTTGCGGTCGAGCGGGTCGCTCCCGATCTTGCAGGGATAGCGCGGGTCGTCCTCGCATGCCGCCTGGGCCGAGATCGAGCCCGCCATTTGGACCCGGCGCCGCAACGGGATCGGCGATAACCAAGAAAAAGGGTTGGAATAGCCGCCCGTCCCGACTAGGCTATCCCTCGCTGGGGAGCTTCGCGACGCACGCGCTTGCAGACGCAACATCGGCCGCCGCCTTAGGCTAAGCCGCAGCGCTCCCACTGGACCCAAAGTCCCGGTGTTTAATCGCGATCAGACAGGTGTCATGAGGCCAGGACAAAAGAACCGATCACGCGGCCGCAACGGCGGCGGCATGCCGCATCACAACCGTGGCGGCGGCGGCGGGGGAGGACCACGCCCGCCGCACCGCTCCCAGAGCTTTGAGAGCAACGGGCCGAGCGTCAAGATACGCGGCAACGCGTATCAGGTGTTCGAGCGCTATATCGCGATGGCGCGGGAGGCGCAGACGAGCGGCGACCGCGTCGCGGCGGAAAACCTCTATCAGCATGCCGAGCATTATTTCCGCATCATGAATGCGCAAGGCGACGGGCAGCAGCACGGCCAGCCCCGCCCGACAACGCCGGCCGACCTCGACATGAATGCCGGCGACGGCCAAGGGGATGGCCAGGGCGATGGCCAGGGCGATGGGCAGCAGCGCGAGGACGAGGAGGGGCGGGTTCCGCCGGTGCAGGTTCAGGTGCACACGCCGCAGCCACCCCCCAGCGACGAGCAGCCGCCCTATCGCGATGAGCAGCGGTCTTACCGCGACCGCGATGAGCAGCCGCCCTACAATCCGCCGCCTTACGAGCCGCCCCGCTCGTACTGAGGGATCGAAGCCTGATCGGGTCGCCGTGAACTGCGCCGGCGAGCTTATTCGTCTTTCGAGAGATGGATGCGCGGCAGCACCTGACTCAGATCGCGATCGAGCGTAATCAGCACCCGGCCTTCTTGGGCTGAGACTGAATACCTGTTCGTCGGCCGCTCCTCCGAGTGCCTGATCACGAACGTCATCACATCGTGCCCTGCCGCGCGACATAGCTCGGCAGCGCTGCGGCTCAAATTCTCATCGAGCTTCAACCTCATCCGGCCGTTCCCGGGATGACGCGCTCTCGCGCCGCCTCCGTTGCATAAGTGATCGCCGCCAGATGGCGGCGCGACACCTCCGCGTGGCGGCCGGATTTCTTTTGTTTATGCAGCGATTGAGTGCATTTACCGTTGACCCCATATCGAGGGGTGAAAGGCCGCGGTGGCTGCCTCAGGGGGCGCTGCGGCCGGTTCGCAGGAGGCGTACCCATGGAGCTCGAAAAATACACCGAGCGGTCGAAGGGCTTTGTCCAATCGGCCCAGAATTTGGCATTGCGCAGCGGCCACCAGCGGCTGACGCCGGAACATCTCCTCAAAACCCTGCTCGAAGACAAGGAAGGCCTCTGCGCCAATCTGATCCGCGCCGCCGGCGGCGATCCGCAGCCGGTGTTGCTCGCGGTCGATGCCGAGCTCAACAAGCAGCCCAAGGTCGAGGGCGGCGGGGCCGGCCAGGTCTATCTGTCGCCCGAACTGGCGCGGATTTTCGACCAGGCCGAGAAGATCGCCGAGAAAGCCGGCGACAGCTATGTCACGGTCGAGCGGCTGTTGCTGGCACTGGCGATGGCATCGGACACGCCGGCCGGCAAGGCGCTCGCGGCCGGGCATGTGACGCCGCAGAACCTCAACGCCGCGATCGAAGAGGTGCGCAAGGGCCGCAAGGCGGACACCGCCTCGGCCGAGGAAGGCTATGACGCCTTAAAGAAATACGCGCGCGACCTGACCGAAGCGGCGCGCGACGGCAAGCTCGACCCGGTGATCGGCCGCGACGAGGAGATCCGCCGCACGATCCAGGTCCTGTCGCGGCGCACGAAGAACAATCCGGTGTTGATCGGCGAGCCCGGGGTCGGCAAGACCGCGATCGTCGAAGGGCTGGCCTTGCGCATCGTCAATGGCGACGTGCCGGAGAGCCTGAAGGACAAGCGCCTCCTGGCGCTCGACCTCGGCGCGATGGTCGCCGGCGCCAAATACCGCGGCGAGTTCGAGGAGCGCCTGAAGGCGGTGCTCGCCGAGATCACCGCCGCGGCGGGCGAGATCATCGTCTTTATCGACGAATTGCACACCCTCGTTGGCGCCGGCAAGGCGGAAGGCGCGATGGACGCCTCCAACATGCTGAAGCCGGCCCTGGCGCGCGGCGAACTGCATTGCGTCGGCGCGACGACGTTGGACGAGTACCGGAAGCACATCGAAAAGGACGCGGCCCTGGCGCGGCGCTTCCAGCCGGTGTTTGTCAGCGAGCCGCCGGTCGAGGACACGATCTCGATCCTGCGCGGCATCAAGGAGAAATACGAGCTGCACCACGGGGTGCGCATCACCGACAGCGCGCTGGTCGCGGCGGCGACCCTGTCGCATCGCTACATCACCGACCGCTTCCTGCCGGACAAGGCAATCGATTTGATGGACGAGGCGGCATCGCGCTTGCGCATGGAGGTCGATTCGAAGCCGGAGGAGATCGACGAGCTCGACCGCCGCATCGTGCAGTTGAAGATCGAGCGCGAGGCGCTGAAGAAGGAGCACGACCCGGCCTCGCAGGACCGCCTGCAAAAGCTCGTCAAGGAATTGGAGGAGCTGGAGCAGGAATCCGCCGAGCTCACCGCCGAGTGGCAGGCCGAAAAGCAGAAACTGGCGAGCTCGCAGAAGCTGAAGGAGCAGCTCGACCAGGCGCGCGCCGAATTGGAGCAGGTGCAGCGGCGCGGCGATTGGGGGCGCGCCGGCGAATTGACCTATGGCGTCATCCCCGAGCTCGAGCGCCAGCTGAAGGACGCCGAGGGCGCCGAGAAGGGCCGCATGCTGGAAGAGGCGGTGACCCCCGAGCACATCGCCGGGGTCGTGTCGCGCTGGACCGGCATCCCGGTCGACAAGATGCTCGAAGGCGAGCGCGACAAGCTCTTGCACATGGAGGAAAACCTCCGCCGCCGCGTCATCGGCCAGGAGGAGGCGGTGGTCGCGGTATCGAACGCAATCCGCCGCGCCCG
>Ga0209059_1001355_pt1 | contig 11138 bp, 13 predicted proteins | sample GraSoiAngelo_151_FD_186165 | JGI IMG/M metagenome (GOLD analysis project Ga0209059, IMG submission 186165) | Grasslands soil microbial communities from the Angelo Coastal Reserve, California, USA - 14_1009_12_20cm (SPAdes) (version 2) | ecosystem: Environmental > Terrestrial > Soil > Grasslands ...
CAACATCACCGCCGGCAGCGTGCCCAACACCGCGCTCGCCAACAGCAGCATCGGGGTGGTGGGTGGCACCGGGATCATGGTGGCGGGCAGCAGCAATCTAGGCGGCTCGTTCACCATCACCAACACGGCCTCGACGGCGGTGGATAGCGCCGGCGACGTTGGAGCCGTCTACAAGGGGCTTGCCCTCGGATCGGTCCAGGGCGCGAACTACCTGTACGCGGCAAACTTCCGGTTCGGGACGGTTGACGTTTTCGACAAGACGTTTACGCAGCAACCGCAGGCGGCGTTCCCATTCAGCGACCCGAATCTTCCGCCGGGATTCGCCCCCTTCGGCATCCAGAACATCGGGGGCCAGCTCTTCGTGACCTACGCACTGCAGAACGCCGAGAAGCACGACGACCTCAAGGGGCCCGGCAACGGCTTCGTCGACGTCTTCAACACGAGCGGGGTCCTGCTGCGACGCTTTGCCACCCGCGGCAGCCTGAACTCACCCTGGGGCCTGGTGCTCGCCCCCTCCACCTTCGGCAACTTCCACAACGACGTGCTGGTTGGCAATTTTGGTGATGGCCGGATCAACGCCTATACCCCGAGCGGAACGTTTCGCGGCCAGTTGAAGAGCGAGACGAACGCACCCATCCAGATCAGCGGGCTCTGGGGCCTGCGATTTGGGAACGGCAGCAACCGCGAGGACGTCAACAGCCTGTTCTTCGCCGCCGGCATCAACGACGAGGCCGACGGCTTGTTCGGCACCCTCCAGAGTGTTGGAGACTAGCTGACGATCCTGCCTGATTAACTGGTTGAGGCGGCCCGAAGGCCGCCTCAGCTCGATTCATCCAACTCGAGAACCGGTTCGACGCAGACGTCCCGACCTGCGAAGCGCCCGGCCCATTCGGCCCGAGACGCGGGCTCGAGGACCCGTTGCACCTCGCCAACCGCCGACGGATCGTATTGGCGCGAAACCAGGTCGGCGCGATCGACCAGCTGGCAGAACGCGGCCCAGAAATCGGCCTCGAGGGCGGCGACCGTCAGGTAGCCGTCGGCCACCCGGTAGACGTGGTAGCAGGGAACCTGCCCGGTCAGCGGCAGGCCGGCGATCCCGGCCCGCCGCGCCGCTCGCGGCAGCAGCGTCCAGCTGCGCATTACCTCGGTCATCGATACCTCGACCCGCGCGCCCCGCCCGGTGCGCCCACGATCGGCCAGCGCCGCGGCAATCAAGAACGCCGCCTGGAGCCCGCCCGCCAGGTCGGCCACCTGCAGGCCCGGGATGGCCGGGCCACCGGCCGCGTGCGGCATCAACGAGAGGGCGCCGCTGCGCGCCAGGTAATTGAGGTCGTGCCCAGCCCGTTGGGCCAGTGGACCGCTCGAGCCGTACCCGGTAATGGCGCAATAGATCAGCGCCGGATTGATCGCCGAGAGCGAGCCGTACCCGAGCTCCATCCGTTCCATAACGCCGGGCCGGAAGCCCTCGACGAGGACGTCCGCGTCGGCGACGCGCCCGCGCAGCGACGCCCGACCGTCGGCCGTCCGAAGGTCCAGGGTCAGCAGCGGCTGGCCGCGATGCAGCGCGTCGAAGTAGGTCTCTCCTGCCGGCAGCATCCGGATCGGATCCCCGCCGGGCGACTCGACCTTCGTCACGGCCGCGCCCTGCGCCTCCAGCAGCTGCGTGCAGTACGCGCCCGGAAGCAGTCTCGACAGGTCGAGGACGCGGACGCCGGTGAGCGCCATCCCCTGCTAGCGTAGCCAGATGCGGAATGCCGAGGTGGCGGCCATGCTGAACCGGGTGGCCGACCTGCTCGAGATCAAGGGCGAGAACTTCTTCAAGATCCGCGCCTATCGGGAGGCCGTGCGTCAGCTCGACAACCTGACGACCGAAGTGGAAGAGCTGATTCACGAGGGAAAGCTGAAGGACGTTCCCGGGATTGGTCCGGCGATCGAGCAGAAGATCACCGAGTTCGTGACCAGCGGGCAGCTCGAATTCCTGGCTCGCCTGGAGGCGGAGATCCCACCCGCGTTGCTCGAGCTGACCCGCGTCCCCGGGCTCGGACCCCGCACGGCGAGGGACATCTATGACGCGCTCGGCGTCCTGAGCCTTGAAGAGCTGGAGGCCGCGGCGCGCTCCCATCGGCTGCTGAAGGTGCGCGGGATCAAGGCGAAGACCGCCGAGAACATCCTCAAGGGCCTCGCGCAGCTGAAACGGACCGAGGGCCGGATCTATTTTCCGGAGGCCTGGATCCTGGCCGACTCCTTCCTCGCAACCTTGCGCTCACTGCCCGGCGTGCTGCGCGCCGAGATCGCCGGCAGCGTCCGACGCGTCCGAGAAACGGTACGCGATCTCGACCTGCTGGTGGTAAGCGATGAGCCCGAAGCGATGGGCGGCGAGTTCGCCCATCTGCCACAGGTCAACGAGGTGATTAGCCAGGCTTCGTCAACGGCAACCATTCGGGTGCGTTCCGGCATGCAGGTCGATCTGCGGGCGGTCAAGCTGGAGAGTTTCGGCGCCGCCTGGCAGGTCTTCACCGGCTCCCCGGCGCACAACGCCCAGCTGCAGGCCCGGGCGGAAGGGCTGGGCAAGCTGACGATCACCGCCACGGGCGTCTTCAACGCGGATGGGACTCGGATCGCCGGCGCCACCGAGGAGGAGGTTTTCGAAGCCGTCGGGTGCGCCTGGATTCCGCCGGAGCTACGCGAGGGCTGGGGCGAGATCGAGCTGGCGGCGAAGGGAGCGGTACCCACGCTGGTCCAGCAGCGTGATCTGCGCGGCGACCTCCACACCCACAGCAACTGGAGCGACGGCCGCAACGAGATCGCCGTGATGGCCCGGGCAGCCAGGGAGCGCGGCTATGCCTACCTGGCGATGACGGATCACACCCAATCGCTGCAGATCGCCCAGGGCCTGACGCCGGAACGCTTTCGCCAGCGGGTGGGCGAGATTGCGGCAGTCAATGCCGGTGGTGGTGCGGCGCGTGTCTTGAACGGCGCCGAGGTCGATATCCTCCCGGATGGCAGCCTTGACCTTCCGGACGATTGCCTGGCCTCCCTCGATATCGTCGTGGCGTCGGTCCATACCGCGCTCGACCAGCCGAGGGCGGTGATCACCGAGCGAGTGCTCGCCGCACTCCGATCGCCCCACGTGGACGTGCTCGCCCATCCCACCTCCCGCCGGCTGGACCGCCGGGGCGAGACGAGTGTGGATATCGATGCGGTGATCGCGGAGGCGGTTAAGACCGGGACCGCGCTCGAGATCAATAGCAGTCCCTGGCGCCTCGATCTGAATGACAGCTGGGCCCGACGAGCCCGCGAGGCCGGCGCGATCCTCGCCATCGATACCGACGCCCACTATCCGGCGGAGTTCGACTCCGTCCGATACGGCTGTGCCATCGCGCGCCGGGCCGGGCTTTCGCCGGATCGCATCCTCAATACCCGCGATGCGGACGGCTTACTGGCTCATTGCCAGGCGAAAGCTGCAAGACCCGTCGCGAATTTCCGTTGAACGTGTTAACGCCAGTATAATCAAAAGCAGAAGGAGAGTCGGCCGAATGCTTCAGGAGCTCGTCATCAAAGTGCCGGCTCCGTTTGCGGGCCGGACCGACGTCGGGTTCTCGACGCGATACCCGGCGCAGCCGGCGCAGGCGCCACTCAAGGACGTGCCATTCATCATCGAGGGGCCCGCCGGACCGATGCGGTTGCTCCAATCGCGGCTCGAACTCTTTCGCCAGAAGCGCCGCCTGATCCCGGATGCCCCGGAAGAGGCCTACAGCTGGACCGATCTGATCCCCCTCAGCGACGAGCTCTTCATCCTCGCGTTCCGGGACGAGAGCCTGCAAGAGAGTCCGGACGATCCCGGCTCCGAGCACCGCTACATCGTCAACCTCATCCGGCCGCTGGTCTTTCCCTTCCTGAAGGACTGCGTTCGGATCGGCGAGCTGGCGCTGCGGGACAACATCCTGCTCGCGGTGCTTGACGATACTCGGGTGATGGCGGAGCTCGAGCTCCGGCGCGCACAGATCGTGCCGAGAAATGGCTCCATCGTCCTCGGCGACGCCGTCACCGGCTGAGCCGACGGCGGCTCAGGGCGAGGTCGTGGCTTTCGGGCTGGCGCTGGGCGACGCCGATGCGGTCGCCGTCGTCGATGGGCAGGGCGTTGGCGAGGCGCTGGCGACGGCGGTCGCCGCGGGGCTCGTTGACGGGCTGGTTGACGGGCTGGTCGACGGCTTGGGCGTTGCGGACCCCGACGGTGTCGCGCTGGCGGCGGCCGGGGCGCAGATCCCGCTTGGGATGGCGGTGGGGGCCAGGAGCGTCTGACTGCCGCCAATGGTGGTCTTCCCGCCGCCTTCCAGCAGTAGCGCGGCCGGAACCACCAGCAGTCCGAGGATTACGGTGATCACGAACGCAAGCGCGCCCCATTCATGGAGCCAGAAGGCCCGCGACGAATTACGGATCAGGGCTCGTCGTCCGTTTCGGGCTGAGGCTTGTTGCGCGTATTAAGGATGCGAACGAAGTCCTGCGCCCGGGCCAGCGCCTTCCACCGCTCCGGGAAGAAGTCCTGCGCGACGACCTGCTTCGACGGCAGCTGAAAGACCGTGACGCACCACTTGTTCAGGGTGTGCGACACCTCGACCTCGAAGTCGCCCTCGGTATTGAGATACCGAACGACCCGGTCCTCGTCGGATCTGCGCCTGCCTGAAACTGCCATTTCTGGAACCAACTGTGGGGTAGCTAAAGCCATTCAACGGACCCCTCATTATAGGCTCCGTTTGGCCTGTTCTCCTAGTCAGCGGGCCTCGGCCTGGCGCCATCGAGGCTGGCCATGTAGCTCATCAGCTCCTCCCGCAGGCCCGGCCGCTCCAGTGCGAAGGCGATCGAGGTCTTGAGGAAGCCGCTCACCGTGCCCACGTCGTAATAGGTGCCTTCGAACTCGAGCCCGAGTACGGTTTCCTGCTGGGCCAGCGTCCGAATCGCGTCTGTCAGCTGGATCTCGCCACCAACCCCCTCGTGGGTGGTTTCCAGGATGCCGAAGATCGACGGCTTGAGGATGTATCGCCCCAGGATGGCGAGGTTGGAGGGCGCCTTGTCGGGATCCGGTTTCTCCACCATATCGACGACCTCGTGGACCCGTCCGTCGCTCTTTCCCACCTTGACGATCCCGTAGCGAGAGACCTGGTCGGGCTCGACGCGCTGCAGAGCCAGCACCGATGCCTGGCGAGGGGCGAACACGTCCATCATCTGCTTGATCGCCGGCGTCTGCGCCCGGATGATGTCGTCCGCCAGGAAGACCGCGAAGGGCTCGTTGCCGACCACGTCTTTGGCCATCAGCACCGCGTGCCCGAGGCCGAGGGGCTCTTTCTGATGGATGTAGGTGATGTCGACCAGGTCAGAGATCTTGCGCACCAGCTGGAGTTCACGCGTTTTGCCCCGATCCTTCAGGTAGTGCTCGAGCTCGAACGAGATGTCGAAGTGGTCGACGATGGCGCGTTTATCGCGACCGGTCACGACGATGATCTGGTCGATGCCCGCGGCGACGGCTTCCTCGACGCCGTACTGAATAATCGGCTTGTCGACGACCGGCAACATCTCTTTCGGTTGGGCCTTGGTCGCCGGCAGGAAGCGGGTGCCGAGACCGGCAGCCGGGAACACCGCCTTGCGAATGGGGATCACGAGCTAACTTTACACACGCGGGAAATCCCGCGACCCTGACGCACGCGGGAAATCCCGCGATCCTCGGTCGCTATTTCTTCTTTCGTTTGGCGCGGTTGCTCAGCGCGATCTGGATCCGCTTCACTCCGGCGTTGTCGACGACCATCTTGGGTGGGCGCGCCTTCCGCTCGCGCGCGCGAATCCGGGCAGCTTCCTTGGGCGAGAGGTCCTCCGCGCCGCTCACAGCCAGAGCGCGGTCAGTCGGTTGGGCGACAGTGCGGTTGCGGACGGACTTGGGCTCGGGATCGGGGTTGGTGATGGCGAGGGCGCGGCCGATGGCTTGGCGGCCGGCAGTGAGGCGGCCGGCGAGCCGGCGGAGCCGCTCAACTCTGCCAGCGTCGGCGGTGGGCCGCCCACGACTCGGGCGTAGTAACTCAGCGGCAGGCCACCACCGATTCGCAGTCGTGACAGCATGAAGAGCTGGCCGGCCGAGTGCACGCTGCCGTACGTAGTCGAGGCGGCGGTCTCGAATCCGAGACTCCTGGCTTGCTCCATGTCATAGCCGTTGAAGCTTCCATACGGGTAGGCGAGGTCGAGCACCGGGTGGCCAAGCAGCTCCTCCAGCATCAGCTTGCTTTGCTTGATCTCCCAGGTGGCGCGGGCCGGCGCCTGGGCCGCCAGGGCGACATGATCGACCGTGTGCGCGCCGATGGTGAAACCCTGGCTGTCGGCAGCGACCACCTGGCTGGGCGTCATGAACCCGCCCCATCCCATCCGCCCGCTGATGACGAAACTGGTCGCCGTGAAACCATGGCTGCGCAGGATCGGGATGGCGGCCGTGAAGAAGTCCGCGTAGCCATCATCGAACGTGAGGACGATCGGCCGCGAGGGAAGCCCACTGTGATTTTTTATGGCCGTCACGGCCTGGTGAAGCGAGATGACGTGGAAGCCGTGATCGGCCAGATACTGCATTTGCATCCGAAACATCGCGGGTGGGGTCGAAAGGCTGAACCCGACTCGGTCCTGCGGATTCGGATTGATCCGGATGTAGTGGTAATAGAGGATCGGTACATAGGTCAACGGTCCGGTCGGCACGGGCGCCTTCGCCGGGTTCAGCTCGGCGAGAATCAGCTGCGCCGGAGCCGGGCTTGGCATGGGCAGCAGCCTCGTCCGGCGGGCCGCGGCCAGGTCGTTCAACTCGTCGAATTCATCGGCCGCCGTCCCCTGCACGATCGTCGCGGCCGGCACGGGCGCCCCACGCAGCAGGCCGGCGCCCGGGAGCATGCCGGCGACCAGCAGAAGGAGCGCCAGGATCGCGCCTCGACCCGCGCGGCTCGTCCACTTGCCCATCGGCTCCCCGTGTAACGGCGAAAGGCCGCTGTGGTTTCGGTTTTATCGAAGCGACGCAACCACCGGCTTCACCGCGCCTCGCTGACGCCAGACGGCGAAACCGAGAACGCCGAGCAAGACCAGCGCAGCGCCACCGACGACCGGCGTCCATCTTGGATCGAGGTTGCCGAGGCGACGATTCATCTCGGCCTCCAGCCGGACCCAGCCGGCGGGCGCCGGGCTGGCCGGAATGCCGAGCGCTCGGATCAGCCGCCGTTGCAGCCGCTCGCGGCGGCCGACCGGCAGCACCATCCGAGGAAAGCTGTCATTCAGGTAGGAGACCAGGGACAGCGCGGCAGGCTCCGTCTCGGCGCCGAGCGTGCCATTGGGCTGGGCGAAGACCACGCGATCGATCGCCCGTGCCAGCGCATCGACGTCTTCCGGACGGGGATTCACCCGCGTTTCTCCTGGCTGCTGAGCCGGCGGCGAAGGCCGTGAACCGCGCGGAAGAGCAGCAGTTTTACGGCGCCTTCGCTACGTCCCATGATCACCCCGATCTCCTTGTTCTTGAGCCGGCCCTCGAACTTGAGCAGAACCGCCTCGCGCTGGTCGAGCGGGAGTTTGCGCACCGCCTTGTGCAACTCATCACCCTGCTCCCGGCGCAACCAGAGTCGCTCGGGATCGTTCTCGCCGCTGCCGGCGATGGGATCGGGAAGCTCGATCCAGGGCGGCCGTCGCCGCCGTTTCGACATCAGGTTTGCTGCGACTTTGTACAACCATGCTGAGTACGGGATCCCTCGCCATTCGAAGTTGTCGAGCCCTTCCAGCGCCCGCTGAAAGGTCTCGCTTGCCAGGTCCTCGGCTTCCTCGCGCCGGCCGGAATGGTAGTAGCAGTACGAGTAGATTTGATCGAAGTAGCGGTCGTAGAGCGCGGCAAACGCTTTCCGGTCCCGCTTGGCGGCTTCGATCAAGCGCGCCTCGTCTTGCAGTTCCGCCGCCGAACGCTCGGTCACGCCGATGACCTATCCATATATGTGCCTTGCGTGGTGAAGGTTACGCGATCACCCCAAGTTCGCGGCCACCTTTTTCGAAGGCTTCCAGCGCCCGATCCAGTTGGGCGTCGCTGTGGCCGCTCGTGACGATGGTGCGGATGCGAGCTCTGCCCTCCGGCACCGTCGGGTAGCCGATGCCCTGGGCAAACACGCCCAGGCTGAACAGCCGATCGGAGAGCTGCATCGCGACGGCGCCCTTTCCGACGATCACCGGCGTGATCGGCGTCTCGCTGGCACCGGTGTCGAACCCCATCCGTTTAAGGCCATCCTTGAAGCGCCTGGTGTTCTTCCAGAGCCGGTCGATCCGCTCCGGCTCGGCGAGCAGCACGTCGATCGCCGCGATGCAGGCCGCCGCCACTCCGGGCGGGTGGGAGGTACTGAAGAGGAATGGCCTGGCGCGATGGATCAGGAAATCACGCACCGGCTGACCGCCCGCGACGTAGCCGCCCAGGACGCCGATCGCCTTGGACAGCGTCCCCATCTGGAGATCCACCCGGCCATCCAGATCGAAGTGGTTGACAGAGCCGCGACCGTTTTTGCCCAGCACGCCGCTGGCATGGGCGTCATCGACCATCACCAGCGCCTGAAACCGCTCCGCTCGCTCCACGATGGCGGGCAGCGGCGCGATGTCCCCATCCATGCTGAACACCCCATCCGTTACCACCAGCTTGACCCGTTTGTCCCGGTGCCTCTCCAGCTGGCGCTCCAGGTCGTCCATATCGCGGTGCTTGAAAATCGACCGCTCGGCCTTGGAGAGCCGGATGCCGTCGATGATCGAGGCGTGGTTGAGCTCGTCGCTGACGATCACGTCGCCCTCTTTCACGAGCGACTGGAGGACGCCGAGGTTGGCGGTGAAGCCAGACTGGAACACGAGGGAAGCCTCGGTGTGCTTGAACTCGGCCAGCCGGCGCTCCAGCTCCTCGTGAATGCTCATGGTCCCGGCGATGGTCCGAACGGCGCCCGACCCGGCACCCCATTCCTCGGTGGCTTGGATCATGGCGCGTTCCAGCCGGGGGTGGGTCGTCAGACCGAGGTAGTTGTTCGACGACAGGTTGAGCACGCGCTTGCCATCGACGACCGCTTCGGTGTCCTGCGCCGAGCCCAGCACCCGCAGCGGACGAAAGAGGCCTTGCTGGCGAAGCTGGTCGAGCTCGTCGCTCAGGAACCGCGTTTTTTCCGTGATCATCTGGTCCTCCTCAGCCACCGGTTGGCAGCAATACGACCTTTCCCGAGCGGCCGCTCTTCATCTGGGCCATCGCTTCCGGGAAGTCATCGAGCGGAAATCGGTGCGTGATCAAGGGCGTGACGTCAACCTTTCCGGTGCTCAGGTAGCTGGACGTGCGTTCCCAGGTATCCCAGATGCGCCTGCCGAAGATGCCGTAGATGGTGATTCCCTTCGTCACCACGAGATCGTTGAGGTCGAGGGTGACGGGCCGATCGCCGATTCCCAGCAGGCTGACCCAGCCGCCGCGGTGAAGGACCTGGAGTCCCTGCTCGACGGCGACCGGATGACCGGACATTTCCAGCACGACGTCCACGCCTACGCCGCCGTTGGCCTTTTTGAGATCCTGCACCGTGGAGTCCGAGGGGGCGAACACGGCGGTGGCCCCCATTCGCTCAGCCAGCTCGCGCCGGAACGGATTGGGCTCGACGCCATAGACGGCGGCGGCTCCCTCGGCGCGAGCGATGGCGACCGCGCACAGCCCGATCGGCCCCAGGCCGAAGATGGCGACCGCGTTGTCCTTGAGCGGACCGGCGAGAGCGGCGTGGACGGCGTTGCCAAAGGGCTCCTGCAGGGCGGCGATTTCCGGACTCAGGCCGGTCGCGTTGCGCCAGCAGTTCTCGGCTGGCAGCAATACGTATCGGGCAAACGAGCCGTCCCGATCGACGCCCAGGACCCTGGTGTTCTCACAAAGGTGATAGAGCCCGCGCAGGCACTGGCGGCAGGTATGGTCGACCACGTGCGTCTCCGCCGCCACGAACGTACCCGGCTTCAGGTCGGTCACCGCCGGTCCGGTTAAGACCACGTGACCCGCCATCTCGTGGCCAAAGACGCGGGGTGGATGAATGTGGCGCTGCGCCCAATCGTTCCAATCGAAGATGTGCACGTCGGTTCCGCAGATGGACGAGGCGGCGACCTCGATCAGGACCTCCTTGCCAGATGGCTCGGGGATGGCGACCTGGTCGATCTCGGCGCCCGGGCCGGCAGCGGCTTTCACCACTGCCGTCATGGACGTCATCGCCTCATCTTAGCTTCGCCCAAACCCGTATTCTGAAGATCGAAATTCGCGCAGGAGGGAGAGATGCGAGCGTACGTGCTGATCAATGCGTCGGCGGGGAAGGCCATCGAGGTGGCCAAGTCGCTTCAGGGCGTAAAGGGCATCGAGCTGGCGGACGCCATCACCGGCGAGTACGACGTGATCGCCCAGGTGGAGGCGCCCGATGTCGCCGGCATCGGCTCGGTGATCGTCGAGAAGATCCAGAAGATCGACGGCGTGTTCAAGACCGTCACCTGCCTGGCGGTGCGCTAACGGAGCTGGCCGTAGGCGCGGTCGACCGAGAGCGACAGCAGCAGGCGCTCCTCCTTGATCATGGCGGCGTCGTACTCGGCCCAGTCGGGGTGGTCGCCCCGCACCTTTCGGTAGTAGTGGCGTAAGGCTTCCGCCAGCCCGTCACCTTCGATGAACGTCGCGTTGCCCTCCGCCACCAGGTACTCATACCGATCGCGTCCCTGGACGTGCAAACTAGCGCGCGGATCGCGCCGAAGGTTACGGGTCTTGGCCCGAGCCTGCGTCACCGAGATCTTGAGGCGGCCGTCGTCGTCCAGGAAATAGAGGATGTTGGAGAGCTGCGGTCGCCCATCGCGCTTGAGGGTGACCAGGATGCCATCGTGGCGCACCCTGAGGAACTGGCGGGCGCGATCCAGATCGATCATGCCCCACAAATGCTACACGCGGGAAATCCCGCGACCCTAATAAAACAGCCGGCACCCGAAGGCACCGGCTGTATTGAAGTCAGCTTGATAGCTAACCTACTTCTTCTTCGACGACTTCTTCGCGGCTTTCTTCTTTCCGCCTGCTTTCTTCTTTGCGGCCATCCGGGCTCACCTCCTTCTTAGCAAGA
>Ga0209059_1001357_pt1 | contig 11137 bp, 13 predicted proteins | sample GraSoiAngelo_151_FD_186165 | JGI IMG/M metagenome (GOLD analysis project Ga0209059, IMG submission 186165) | Grasslands soil microbial communities from the Angelo Coastal Reserve, California, USA - 14_1009_12_20cm (SPAdes) (version 2) | ecosystem: Environmental > Terrestrial > Soil > Grasslands ...
GACGGGAGCGCAGCAGCGAGTGCCGATCGGCATCCTCGACCACAACACGCCGGTCACCGATGCCACCGTGCACGTCAGAGCGTTTCTGCTGCAGGGGACAACCGGGGTCTTCAAAGGAGAGTCCGATGCGCCCTTCAAGGGGGGCGGGCTGGAGGGCGCCGGCGCCTACATCGCCCACCTCGATCTGGTCCCAGCCGGTAACTGGGGGCTACAGGTCACCGCCTCACGACCCAATGGCGCGCACCTCAGCCAGCAGCTCGCCTTCAACGTCCTCGCGAACCCGGTCGTACCGGGGGTGGGCCAGGCGGCGCCGGCGAGTCACAGCCCCACGACCCGGGATGCCGACGCCACCACCATCGACAGCGGCCGCCCGCCCGATGACATGCATCAGATCTCGATTGCCGACGCCATCGCCCAGCACCGGGCGACCCTGATCATCTTTGCCTCGCCGGCCTTTTGCACCAGCCGGACCTGCGGTCCGGAGGTCAAGGTCGTGCAGAGCCTGGAGCCGGCCTACAAAGACCGGCTGACGTTCATCCACGTCGAGATCTACCGCGACTTCGTCCCAGACCCCTCGAAACGGCAGCTGGCGCAGACCGTGGTGGACTGGCGGTTGCAGACCGAGCCCTGGATCTTCATGATCGACGCCAAGGGCGTCATTCAGGCCCGCTTCGAAGGGCCGACCGCGACCGACGAGGTGCGGGCGGCGATCGCCAAACTGGTCGGCTGAGCTTTACATCTCCTTACCGTGTCGCGGCACGCCTGTTTCCAGGGGCGGCCTCCACGGGTGATACGGTCCCTGCGACATGGCCGACATGATGTTCGATCTGGTCTGCCAGCACTGCGGGCGCCGGGAGCAAAAGCGGTGGGAAACCCGGAAGAGCGTGACCGTCACCTACTGCGGGTTCTGCAAGCACGGGATGTCGGTGGTCGGCATCGCCTTCTTCGCCGCGACGCAGCGCGAGCAAGCGGCGGCTTAGTCGACCTCGGCCAGCGGCTGGCCTTCCTGGACCGTCTCGCCTTCCTTGACGTGGATGCGGGTCACGCGCCCGGCCTTCGGCGCGCTGACGGGGATCTCCATCTTCATCGACTCGAGGATCATCAGCGTCTCGTCGGCGCCAACCTGCTGGCCTTCCTTGACGACCACCTTCCAGAGGTTGCCGGCAAGCTCGGCTTTCACCTGCACTCGGCCGATTGTCTCACGCGTGACTCGGGTAATATGGCGACAATTTGCGCAAGAAACGTAGCTACCCGAAGAAACGCGGCGGCCCAACCACGCTGCGCCCTGGCATCGACACGCTGGTCGAGAAGGAAACGCCAGGCGACAAAGAGGAAACCATCGAGATGGATGCCGAGGTGGTCGAGCCGCTCCCGAATGCCATGTTCAAGGTCAAGCTGCAGACCGGTCAGACCATCCTCGCCTACACCTCGGGGAAGATGCGCAAGTTCTACATCCGGATCCTGATCGGCGACCGGGTGCGGGTGGAGCTGTCGCCCTACGATCTGACGCGCGGCCGGATCATCTTCCGCTACAAGTAGCCGGCGCGTTAACCTCAAATCGCCGTGCTCTGGGTATATCTATTGCTCCTCGCCGTCGTGGCGGTCGGGCTATGGGGCGTCTACCGACTCCTGGGCACCCCCTCCCGCCTGGCGCCGATCGACTACGCGGTGGTGCTGGCGGATGTCGCCACCAGCGTGGAGCGGGCGGCGTCGCGCCTGCGCGGTGCGCTCGACGGCGGGCCAGGTCCTGCCCTGGACGATGTCGCCGGGGAGAGCCGCAAAATCTTCCAGACCGGTTATTACCAGACGCTTCGGTTGCGACCGGCCGTGGGCGCCGACGCGTTCGCGGCCGCTCGCGCCGAGCTCGGTCGGGCCTGCGAGGCCTACGACTGGGCCAGCCGCATGCTTGGCAGTGAAAGCCTTCGCAACCCGTTGATCCTGGAGGCCGCCCGCCGGTTGATGGACGCGGGGGACGTCGCGCTCAGGCAGGCGGCGCAGGCACTGCCGCCCGAGCTGCCGGCGCCGCACGGAAGTACTGCACGGTCGCGCTGAGGCCGGCGTCGAGGCTGGTTTGCGGCCGCCAGCCCAGCACCTTTTCCACCTTTCTCGGATCGATCGCCGAGCGCCGCTGCTCGCCGGGTAGCGGCGGGCCGTGCTCCTCGGGCTGATCGCTCCCGGTCAGCCGCCTCAGCGAGGCAAAGATGCGGTTGATATCGGTCTCGACGCCGGTCCCCACGTTGAAGGCGCCCACGGCATCCGAGGTCAGGGCGCGCGCATTGGCGTCGGCCACGTCGCCGACGTAAACGAAGTCTCGCGTCTGCTTGCCGTCGCCGTTGATCCGGGCCTTCGCACCGCCCAGCAACCGCTGGCTGAAGATCGCGACCACCCCGGCCTCCCCGTGCGGGTCCTGGCGGGGCCCATAGACGTTGGCATAGCGAAGGGCGATATAGGACAGGCCGTGCAGGGCGTGGAAAGTCCGCAGGTACACCTCGGCCGCCAGCTTGGACGCCCCGTACGGAGACACCGGCAGCGCCGGGGCATCCTCCGGCGTGGGAACCAAATCCGTGTCGCCGTAGATCGCCCCGCCGGTCGAGGCGAAGAGAAAACGGCGGACGCCGTGCTGGACGCTGGCCTGTAACAGGGCCGCGGTCCCGAGCACGTTCACGCTGGCATCGAACACCGGGTCTTCGACCGAGCGGCGCACGCTGGCCTGGGCCGCCTCGTGGACGACCGCCTCCGGACGCTCGATCGTAAAGAGCTTCTCGAGCCAGGGCGAATGGACGTCCATCTGGTAGAAGCGGGCCGCGGCGGGCAGGTGGTCGACGTGGCCGGTCGACAGGTCGTCGAGGATCACCACGTCGTGGCCGCCGGCCAGCAGTCGATCGGCCACGTGCGATCCGATGAATCCTGCCCCGCCGGTGACCAGCACCTTCAACGCCGGTGGCTCAGGAGGAAGACGACGAGCCCGACCGCGATCAAGCTCCAGTAGCTGATCAGGCGGTCGAGGATCGCGACCGTAAACGCCTGCGACGCGGTCAGCCCGAAGAAGACCAGGACGGCGATGATCCCGCCTTCGACCAGCACCAGCCCGCCCGGGAGGGCCGGGATGGTGGTGAGCAAGGAGGCGACCAGGGCGATGAACACGATCTGCGCCAGGCTGAGGGACAGGTGCAGGGGAAGCGCCTGGACGACCAGGTACAGGCGGGTGGATTCGGCCAGCCAGACGAGCACGGTCAGGCCGAGGAGGAAAGGCAGGCGGCCGGCAAAGGCGCTGAGCAGCCCGTGCTTGAACCGAGTGGCCCGCTCTCGAAGGCGCTCGGGCAGGTAGCGGGACAGCCGGCCCTCGCTGTAGCGGATCACCAGCAGGCCGCCGATCAAGCCGCCGGCGATGGCCAGGCCCACGACGAAAGCCGGCAGGAACCGTTCGGGGACGGAGGCGCGGAAGCTGATCAGGCCGCTCACCACCAGCAGGCTCATCAGCACCAGAAAGTCGAGCGCCCGCTCGCTGAAGATCGTCCCCAGCCCTTTCGATCCGGAGACGTCCGTCTGCTGACGGAGCAGGTACGCCCGATAGAAATCCCCCATCTTCGCCGGGAGGACGCAGTTCGCGAACCAGGCCAGGATCACGATGTGAAACAGCTCGCCGAAGTGTTCGGATTCACCGGTATTGCGTAGCAATAATTCCCAGCGCACCGTGCGGACCACGAACGACAGATAAAACGCCGCGATCGCCAGTGCGTAGATGACGGGATTGGTCTGACTGATGGCGCGGAGGCTGGCTCCGTAGTCGAGCTGGACATGGGTCAGCACGACGAAGAGGACGACGGCGAGGATGGCGAACGAGATCAGGGTGCGCGGATCGGTGAGGCGCTCGCGAAGGGCGGACCTCGGGACCGCCGCCTCCGGCGAAACGGCGGCGGGCTCCATCTTGCGGTTCAACATATCAGGGTCCGGCCGCGGCGCCCGCGCTATTCGGCGATCTTTCGGCGGCGGATGATCCTCTCTAACAACGGCATCCGGCGCTGCGGCTTGCCGCCTGTCCCGTACTGCCGGCGAACCTGCTCCTGCTCCCGAGCCTCGAGTACCCGGGGCACCCAGTCGGACTCGAGCATCGGCGACTCGCCGCCCTCCCAGGTCTTGAGGAAGAAGATGCCCTTGAGGGCCGTGAAGGGGATGGCCAGCTCCTTCACCTCGCTCTGATCGGGGGAAACCAGCGACAGGGTCACGCCGTACCGGGAGGGCCGCATCACGCGGTCGCTGTAGCCTCGCAGCACTTCGTGGTCGACGAAATGGATGGCGATCCGCTGATAGCGGCTCATGTCAACCGCGTTCGACGGCGACCGCGAGTCCAGCAGGACGTACTTGAGGCTGCTCAGCGGAACGAACGCCCCGCGGTTGTTGGTCCCCAGGTTGTGGACCTTGGTCTCGATGACGGGGAACTCCAGCTCCCGCCGGGGCGGGTCACCGTGCAGGGTCTCGCCGTCCAGGAAGCAGTAGATGGCGTGCGCCACGCTCCCCGCATTGTAGGGCCTGTTACTTGACGAGGTAGGAGAGCCCGCGCCAGTGCGGCACGTAATGCGAGTTGAACTGAACGAGATACCCGGCTGTGTTCTGGTGATAACCGTTCGGGTTGCACGGGCTGCTACCCGGGTTGCTCGCGGTGTAATTGCCGGTCGTGCCGTTGATGCCGCCGCCGTCGAGGTCGACCTGCGGTGAGGCCACCTCGCCGGTGATCGCGTAGCGGGAGGTGCTCACGGCCTGGATCACGGCGCCGGTGCCGTGTGAGCCGTTCAAGTCGGCGTTGTACAGCGTGCCCCAGATCTGGAAGGGATAGCCGTTTGGCGTCGGCTTATTCCCGTCGATTTGTTCGACCCACGGCGTGCCGTTCGGTCCACTGACCGTATCGGTCGCCTTGATGAAGAAGACGATGCTGTCGGTTCCGCTGGGGACAAATGTGGGGGCCGTGAAGAAGACGAACGGCGAGCTATTGCCGCTACTGGTGGCGCTGAACGTGGAGGACCCATCGAACACGAACTCGACACCATTCGTCCCGTCCGCCGGATTGGCAGCCAGATCGGTGACGCCGCCGAAGGCGCTGTAGTGGGGGAGTCCATCGGAGGTGTTGGTCACGATGACATTGCCACTGATGTTGAAGTTGGCATTATCAAAGTAGTAGATGCCGTTGAGGAACTTGTACCGAGCGCCATTCGACGTCGCGTTGATGTTGGCGTGATACGTCCCGGGCGAATAGGTGTAAACGCCGCCTGATAGCGTGGGCGGCAGGGCATCCGCCGGCTTGAGCGGCGGACTGTAGCCGGGCGGTGCTTCGACGCCTTGCGACGTCGTCACCGGGCTGTACCAGTAGAGGGTCAGCGCGTGGGTGTCCGAGGCCTGGGCATAGAAGAACTGGCCGTTGAGGTCGAGCCAGCCACCGTTCGGGTTCGGCGCATGCCACTTCGCATTCGAGACCATCTTGCCCTGCACCGAACTGGGCTGGCAGATATCGCCGGTGCCATTGAAGCCATCGTCGATCTGGGCGTTGCCGTTCTGGTCGTAGTTGACGCTGTTGCCGCTCCCGCCCGCGTCGAAGCCGAAGACGGTATAGGTCTTGTTGTAAAAGCCGTTGTGGGCATAGGCGTCGGCCACCACCGCCGAACTCGTGAAGCCGAGGATGGCGGCGAAGGTCAGCGGTACGTTGTAGGTGACCCGGACGTGGATCTCATTGGGATTGTTTCGGCTGGGCGTCCACACTTGGACGGTCGCCGGGAAGTTATTGGCCGCCGGCTCGGTGATGCCGGCGCCGTATCCGGCAGGCGTATAGGCGCCGGAGGGCGTCGGGGTACAACCCCCGTCCTGTGGCGTGGCATTCAAGCCCTGCAGGGCATACACCGACGCCTCGCAACCGGCGGCGGTGATCATCGCCGTGTTCGGCACGGTGACTACGGCGTTTGGAATCAATTCCTGGGCGCCGGCCAGCGCACCGGCGTCGGCGGCGTTCTGCACATCGCGGCGCTGGAAGTAGAGGCGGCCGGCGTCGAGGCCGAGCGCGATGATGCCGAAGAGCGCCGTCGCGGAAAGCGCGACGATCACCAGGCTCTGGGCTTTCTTGCCACGTCGAAGCTTGATCAACATTTCAGTACTCCGTCACCATGGAGGATTGCGCCGAGATCACGACGCCGTTGCCCGAGGCATCCCGGATGACGGGGATCCAGGGCTGGAAGAGAAACGAGATCTTGACCGTCACGGTGCCTCGGCCAGGGTTGCCGACACCCGAGCTGTACCAGATGGTTCCGGTGTTGGGCACGGTCGGCGTCGACGGGCACGGACTGGCGTTATTGGCGATGCAGGGATCGACCGTGAGGGCGAAACCACCGCCCAGCTTGCTCTGCACAGCCCCCACGACCTGGGCGTTGGTTGGCAACGGTGTGTCGAACGGGATCGCGGCTCGCGTTCCCTCCCGGGCTGCGTCGGAGATGGAGTTATAGATATAGACCGCCCGCCCGAGGTCGATGGTTCCCAGCAGCAGCATGAAGAACACCGGCGCGAGCACCGCGAACTCCACCATCGACTGGCCGCTGTGGCGGCGCAACACGCCCTTGCGCATCAGTACTCCGCCCTGAACACGGCGCTGGTATTGATGGTCAGCTGGCCGTTCGCATCGCCAACCAGCTGGCCGATGATCGGGGTGATGAACGTGAACTTGAAACTTGCATTTACCGTGATCGGGTACTGCGGGGTGCCATCGTTGTTGAAGGTCGCGGTTCTCGCTTGCTCGTTGGGGGAGACCTGGATGGCACTGGTCGGAACCACGATCCCGGTGCCGTTCAACTCCTGGTTCACGCGGGCGATGATTGCGTCATCGCTTTGAGTCACGCAGTTGCTGGGCCACGGGTTCGGAACCGGTGGGATGGTCGGGCAGCCAGGATTGAGGCCGAGGTAATACGGTTGCACCGCGTAGCGGGCGGCCTCGCGAACGGCGTTGGTGATCGAAATCTGGTAGTAGAAGGCCCGGCCGAGGTCCAGCATCCCCATCATGCCGATCACGAGGAATGGCACCATCACGGCCATCTCGGCGAGGGCCTGGGCCCGTTTCCCGCGTGTACGTGAGTGCCGTTGGGTCATGTCTTGTTTTCCTGAGCGGTTAGAATCGCCGCTGCGCGGCAACGGGACACATGGCAAAACAGGTGAAATCCTCGGACTCCTTCGCAATTCAACGCCAGCCTATGCGAAAGCCTGTAGCGACCCCAAGAGCGGGCGCGTATCGTGACGGCCCCGTCGCGGGCCTGTTGCGGCTTTCTTTCAGATTCCGTTACGGCTCCGTTGTAAGGCGGTCCTTAAGGTTGCACAGACCCATGACCGTCGCTCTCGGTCTGGTGATCCTTTCGATGCAACCCGCGGCGGCGGCCGGCAACCTGACGCTGCCCTTCGCGATCCCTAGCCCGCGGATCACCTCATGGACGGATCACCATTACCCGACCCGCCAGGAGGACGGGATCATGATTCGCTTCGACGGCGCCACCGGCTACGCGTACGACGGCCACCGCGGTACGGATTTCGCCGTACCCTCGAACACCCCCGTAGTCGCCGCCGACGACGGCACCGTGATTTACAGCGAGTGGAGTGACAGCGGCGGCTGGGGGGTCGTGATCGACCATGCCTACGACCGAACCGCCTACTTCCACAACAATCAGCTGTTCGTCTATCCCGGCCAGCACGTCTCCCGCGGCCAGTTGATCGCGCTCAGCGGCAGCACCGGCAATTCCACGGGTCCCCATGTCCATTTCGAGGTGCGCGACCTGCTGACGCCGTGGCATTCGGTTGATCCGTACGGCTGGACCGGACCCGGCCAGGATCCGTGGCGATGGGACATGGGCTACCTGTGGACGAGCAGCCCGCCGGTGCCGTTCGTGCTGCCACTCGCCTTCCCCGGCGGCGCCCATTGGAATTTCTGGTACGGCATGGACGGGCCTCCGCCGCCGGTCAGCTGGCACCTGCGCGACGGCGGCCACGGGCTTGGCGGCTATGCCGCGAAATGGGACGCGGACCCGGGGGCGGGCGCGCCCCGCACCCAGGCAACCAGCGGCAGCGCGGCGATTCCGGGGCCGGGCTCGCACACCTTGCACCTGCGGGTCTTCGACCGGGCGGGCGCCAGCGCCGACCTCACCTACCTATATCTATATGACGTGGCGCCGCCCACCTCGGCGTTCCGGGTGGATCGCGGATCCTCGACCGCCCTGAGCCTGCACTGGTCTGGGACCGATGACCTCTCCGGGGTCAAGGAGGTCGGGATCGAGGTCAGTAGTGGCTCGTCGCCTGCGCGGCCCTGGTTTTCGCAGACGGCGGATCCGGCGTCGGCGGGAAAGGCCGCCGGCGCGCTCCGATTCCTGGGCCAGCCCGGCACGAGTTATCAATTCCGGTTGACGGTTCGGGATACCGCGCGCAACCCGGCTCCGCCGGTCGTGCTGAGCGCGGAGGTGCCGCAGGCCGCCGGGCCACCGGCAACCGACGCCGACCGCTCAATTCTTGGACCGCTGCCGCCTCAGCCCGATGGGACGGCTCCCGTGACCGGCCTCCGGCAGGAACATCCCGCGACGGATGGCGCGCTCTTGCTCGGCGCCGACGCGTCGCTCGATCGGCTGGGTGGCGATCGGTCGCCCGCCGCGGGGCTCCCGGCGTCACTGGCACCGGCCGTCGACGCGAGTCAGTCCGGCTCGGGTACCGTCCGGCTGCTGGCCGACGGAACCACCTGGAGTGACGTGGGTGCGGCGGGACCGCGGTACCCGGTGAACGCCCCGGTCCGGCTGCTCACCGCGGGCGACGGCGCTCAGCTGGTCGTCGGGGCGGATGGCACGATTGCCGGCGGTACGAGCGTGGCATCGGCCCTGCCGGCCGGCGCGACGCTGGTCGATGCCGCCCTCTTCCCGGGCACGCATTCCGGTCTGGCGCTGGACAGCACGGGCAGCCTGCACGTCTTTGGCGGGGCGGATGCCGCGCTGGCGGCGCTGCCATCGAGCTGGACGCTGCCGGGTCAGCCGAGCGGGATCGCGCTCGCGGGCACCGCCCAGGCGCCCGCCGGCATCCTCACCGACGCCAGCGGCGACTGGCAAACGTTCGGCAGCCTGCTCCTGTTGCCGGACGCGACCTTCGGAGGCCCCATCTTCGACCCGACCACGGGCCTTCCGATCCGCTGACGGCTCAGCCGGCCGCGCGAAGCGGCGACAGCGCGGGCGTTCCGAACAGGCGTTGGACCGCCGCGATCGCATAGTCGACGTCTTCCGCGCTGACGCCTCGGTGGGTCACCATCCGCCAGCGATGCGGTGATGCCTGATCGAGCAAGACACCAACCTCGCGGCATCGATCGATGAACTCGCCGGCGGTCAGCGGCGGCCGGCAATCTCCGAACACCATGTTGGTCTCGACCCGGCTGAGGTCGATCTCGACCCCAGGCAGCCCCTGGAGTCCGTCGGCGAGGCGTCGCGCGTTGGCATGATCGTCGGCCAGGCGGTCCACCATCTCGTTCAAGGCGCACAAGCCGGCGGCGGCGAGCACCCCCGCCTGTCGCATGCCGCCACCGACCATCTTGCGCATGCGCCGCGCATGGTCGATGAACGCCGCGGAGCCGGCCAGCATGGATCCGACCGGCGCGCTCAGACCCTTCGAGAGGCAGAACATCACGGAGTCGACCGGCGCGGTCAGTTCCCGCACATCGACCCTGAGCGCGACCGCCGCATTGAACACCCTGGCGCCGTCGAGGTGGACCGGGAATCCGGCTTCGTGGGCGACGGCGCAGAGGGCCCGGGTTTGCGTTGGGGTGAGGCAGGTCCCGCCTTTTCGGTTGTGGGTGTTCTCGAGACAGAGCAAGCCTGTGGATGGTTCGTGGATATCCGCCGGCCGAATCGCGGCCCCCACCTGGTCCGGCCGTAGCCGCCCGTCTTGTGTGTCCAGCGGACGCAGCTGCAGCCCGCCGACGACCGACGCTCCGGCGACTTCGTTCTGAAAGATGTGACTGTCGATCTCGAGGATGATCTCCTGCCCGGGCCGGGCATGGCTGATCAGCGCGCAGAGGTTGCCCATCGTCCCGCTCGGGACGAAAAGCGAGGCTTCTTTGCCGACCATTTCCGCGGCGCGATCTTGAAGGCGATGAATCGTCGGGTCCTCATCCCAGACATCGTCCCCGAGCTCCGCCGTGGCCATGGCGTTTCGCATCGACTCGGTCGGCAGGGTAAACGTGTCGCTCCGGAGCTCGACCGTGCGCACCATCAGCAGAGTCTATCGCCCGAGTTGCCCGTAGATCAGCGGCCGCGGCGCGATGACGTCGCTGATGGCGAGGTCCGCTTTCCGCTGGATATCAACCTGCACCCGGGTCTGCAGGCTGCTCGCCGACAGATCCGCGGCCGGCTGAAGCTGCTCCGGGTCGCCGATGACGAGCAGCACCAGCGGGGCGCTCGCGGTGCGCCCGCCAATCAACAGGCTCTGGCCGCGGCTGATGATCGGCGTGCTGCTGATGATGCGATAGCCGTTGAGGGAAAAGGCCTCGGCGCCCGCATTGCGGAGGCTGTTCAGGGCGTCCTGAAGCTCGAAGTCCATGATCGACCCCTGGATCCTGATCTGCAGTCCCGGTCCGTGCACCGGGACCTCGCCACTGACCACCCGCAGCGTCGTCAGCTCCTTGACGATTGCCTGGGAGTCTGTGCCACCCGCGGTGAGCGCCTGCCGCAACTGCGCCTCCTGCTGCGAAAGCGCCGCACTCTGCTGGATCAGCTGGTTGTTGGCATGGTTCAAGTCGTTGATGAGCAATGCCACGCTGGTATCGTCCTGGGCGGCCAGCGTGCGAGCGACGGCCGCCTGTGATCGGAGTTGGATCACGATGAGAAAGCCGAGTGCCAGCCCGATCAGGCTGATCACGATCAGTCGCTGGACCCGCGCGGTACTCTCAGCCGAGCGGTTGAGCATCCTTCACCAGGAACGTCGCGTCGTAGGCCGGGATGCTGAGCCGCGTACTCCGCAGCCAGCTCAGGCCCAGGCCATAGATCCGGCTCCGGCTCTTGAGCTCGGCTAGCTGATCAGGGTCACCGATCCCGTTCCCCAGCGACGACGGATCTCCCGCCGCCGTCACGGTATAGGGCGCGCTCAGGCG
>Ga0209059_1001359_pt1 | contig 11115 bp, 12 predicted proteins | sample GraSoiAngelo_151_FD_186165 | JGI IMG/M metagenome (GOLD analysis project Ga0209059, IMG submission 186165) | Grasslands soil microbial communities from the Angelo Coastal Reserve, California, USA - 14_1009_12_20cm (SPAdes) (version 2) | ecosystem: Environmental > Terrestrial > Soil > Grasslands ...
CTGGGCGAGGACGAGCGTCGCGAGGGCAAGGTCAGCGAGATGCGCGGCCTTCTCTTCTGGGTGAACCTTGCGCGCAAGGACAAGCAGGTTGCGCCAACGGCACGGGTCGTACAGCCGAATGACGTGCCCGTCCGGCAGGAGGGCGACGCGACCATGCGGGTTCTGGTCGGCGAGGGCTCCACGGTCGAGCTTGGAACCCCTGGCCTGATCCTTGACGTTCAGCTGCCCAAGGGCGGCACTGTGAGCATTCCTGTCCAGGCCGGCTTCAACGGCTTCGTCCACATGCTGGACGGGGAGGCCAGCTTTGGCGCCAACCGGAGCCGGGCGCGGCGCGGTCAGATCGCGGTTCTTGGCCCGGGTGGCGTGCTGGCCGTGGAGGAAGCCCAGCCCGGGACGCGTTTCATGCTCATGGCCGGGAAGCCGTACGGAGAGACGCCGATCTACAACGGACCCTACGTGGACTGACGCCGCATCCAAACGACATCCATATGCGGCGGCAGCAATTCCTAACGGTTTGGCCACACGTCTGAACCGACGATCGGTGGGTGGCAGAGGGACGAAGTGAAGAGCTGAGGCTGGCGTTTCGCCAGCTGGAGCTCGCCGAGGATTACCTACAGGGCGCCGCCAGTGCGCTGCCGGACCTCGAGGAGGTCGTCGAGCAGCTGCTTGAGGACGTCGCGGTCCTCAAGCAGGACGTGACCAAGCGCCGGCTGGCGAGCTAAGCGCCGATGGGACCGCACCTGGCCGCCCGGCGGCGGCGCATCAAGATTCGTGGCGGGCATCTGGGCCCGCTGCTCTGCTGGGCCGTGGTCTTCGCCGACATCGGGACGTCGATCTATTACGTCCCGGGCATTCTCTCGGCGAGCGGGTTCAACAAGCGGTCGACCCTCTTCGTCCTGATGACGCTGGTGGTCTTCATCCTGCTCTCGATCAAGTACGCCGAGGTGACCTGGCGCAATCCTGAGGGCGGCGGGGTCGTGACTATCTCGTCAAAAGCGCTGCACCCGTTTGCCGGGTTGGTCGGCGGGCTCTTCATCATCGTCGACTACTACCTGACGGCGGCAATCAGCGCTTTTTCAGGGATCAATTACCTGGCGGTGATCGCCCCTCAGGTCGCGTTCTGGAACGCCGTCCCGGGGACCCTGATCGCGCTTGCCGGACTTGCTCTGCTCAACATCATCGGGATCAGAGAGAGCGCCGTTGTGAGCTTCATCGCGGCCTCTCTGGCGGGGATCGGGCAACTGCTGGTGGTGCTCATGGTGGCGGTGGAGGTGGGCCCCGCCGGGATCATCCACAGCTTCGCCGCCATCGGCCAGGGCTCGCCGGCGCTGACACCGGTGATCCTCGTCACCGGCTTTGGCGCGGCCTTCCTGGCCTTCTCGGGATTGGAGAGCGTGGCCCAGCTGGCACCCGCAATGCGGGCGCCGCGGTCAAAGGTCGCCTACCGGACGATGGCTCTTGTCATCATCACGATCGGGCTGACGAGCCCCCTGCTGACTTTGTGGCAGACCACCCTCGTCCCCGATCCCAACAATCCCAGCCACGTCAATCAGCTGCTCTCTCTGCTCGGAGGCCAGTACGGCGGTCCAGCCCTCTCAACCTACGTCGCGGTAACCGGGTCGCTGCTGCTGATCTTCGCCAGCAACACAGCCATCATCGGCGGCTACCACGTCTTCCTGGCGCTCACCCGGATGGGCTTCCTGCCGCGCATCGTTGAGCGCTACAACTCATGGCGGCGCACACCGCACGTGGCGATCCTGGCCGCCGTCGTGCCGCCGGTGGGTCTCGTCTATCTCGCCGGGCAGAGTCCCGTGGCCGCCGTGTTCCTCGGCGACCTCTACGCCTTCGGCCTGCTCGGCTCGTTCATCCTGACGAGCTTCTCGCTGGACGTGATCCGGTGGCAAGAGCTCCGGCAAAGTGCCACCTTGCGCCGCCGGCTGGTGTTTGCGATCGGCGTCCTGACGACCCTGCTGGTGCTGCTCGGCTGGAGCGTCAACCTGGTTGCAAAGCCGTACGCCACGATCTTCGGGGGCGGGTTGACTGTGCTCGGAGTGATTGTCGGCCTCGCCACCTATCACTACAACTGGAGCCGGCGACCGGCGGTTTTTCCGGTTCCTTACACGGCAACCGGCCGCACCATCGAGGAGGCATTTCGCCGCCGGCCCGCGGAAGTCCTCGTCCTGCTTCCGCACCAGCCCGCGCAGGCTTTGGCTGTCATCCAGGAAGGGATCCGGGCCGCCGCCGGCAAAAGCGTTGTGTTTCTGTACCGGGGCGGCCGGGAGCACATTGACGGCGGCGACCTCTGGGAGGTAAACGACCCGTACCTGCGCGACTACCACGCACAGGATGCGCTGGCCCGGGCTGAAAGCCTGGCCCGCAACCAGGTCCCCGATCGCCGATATGTGTACGTCCCGCGCCGCGTGCAGCGGGAGGTCGTGGCGGACGTCTGGCGCGCCATCCACCCGCGGGAAACCGTCGCCGCGGAGGAGGACCATGAACTTCTACCGCCGATCGCCCTCGAGCGCGTCCGCCGGCACCTGGTGGACGGCCAGGTCGTGCTGCACATGGTTACCGGCCGCCACCTGCGCGCTGCGGCCGGAGCCTAGTCCGCCTCCAAGCGATAACCGACTCCTGGTTCGGTGCTGATGTAGCGAGGCCGGGCGGGATCATCGCCGAGCTTCTTGCGCAGCTGGGTGATTACGTACCGCGTGTTGTAGCGATCGCCGATCGCGTACTCGCCCCAGACCTCGCGCAGCAGCATCGTGTGCGTCACGGGCTTGCCGGCATGAATCGCCAGCTGGCGCAGCACCTCGTACTCGGTCGGGGTCAGGTGCAGAGTCCGGCCGCCGACGCTGACGCGGCGGTGCTCGAGATCGACCTCGAGGTCCCTGGCGCGAATCACGGGCCGTCCGTCGCCAACCGCGGCCTGGCGACGGAGGACAGCTCGAATCCGGGCGGAAAGCTCCTGGATCCCGAAGGGCTTGACGAGGTAGTCATCCGCGCCGAGGTCCAGAGCCCGCACCTTGTCCTTTTCACCGGGCATCACGCTGACCACCATCACGGCCACCCGGTTCTTACCGGGCATCCGGCGGAGCACTTCGAAACCGTCCAATCCCGGCAGGCCCAGGTCGAGCAGAACCACATCCGGATGCCACGCGCCAACCTCGGCGAGAGCTTCCTCGCCGGTTGCAACGGCGCGGACCTCGAAGCCTTGATAGCCAAGTCCCGTTTTCAGTGCCCGGCGAATCTCCTGCTCGTCGTCAACGATGAGAACCCGACCGCTCACGTCGTGGTCAGGATTTGAGTGGCCGGCAGCGTGAACGTGAAGCGAGGCCCCGCGCGGCGGTTCTCGGCGCGGATGGTTCCTCCGTGCGCGTCGAGAACTCGCTTGGAGATCGCCAGGCCAAGCCCTGATCCCCGCTCGCGACGGCTCCAGAACTTGTCGAAGACGCGGTCCAGATCTACCGGTCGAATGTGTTCGCCCTGGTTCTGGACCCAGACGCTGACGATCCCCTGCCTGAACGCCGCACCGACCTCGATCTGACCTCCCGGCTGAGTCCATTCGGCGGCGTTGGCCAGGAGATTGCCGATCACGAGGTGCATCTGAGACTCGTCAGCCTCGATGGGCGGCAGGTCGTCCGCGACGTCAACGACAACTTTGAAGGGAGCGAGCGTAGGTTGCAGCTCGCGGAGTGCTGATCCGACCAGCTCGGCCACGCTCACCGACTGCTTTTCAAGAGGCAAGCCCGATTCGAGCCGGGACATGGTGAGCAGATCACCGACCAGCCGGTTGAGCCGATCCGTCTGCCGGTCGAGCCCCTCGACGATCGCTCGCTCGTCCTCCTTCAGGCCGGCGGCGGACAGCGCCAGGGTGGAGAGCCCTGCCCGAAGCGACGCAAGGGGGCTCTTCAGCTCGTGGGAGATCGACGAGAGAACGGCTGCCTTCAACCGATCCGACGCCTCCAGCTCGCGCATGCGATCCGACTCCAGCTCCGACTTACGGCGGTCGAGGAGAAGCGCCCCCAAGGCCAGCAGCGCGGCGAGCAGGCGGCTGTCGGCAGGCGAGATTGGTTGGCTTGAAAGGTGCACCGCGATGACCCCTGCACCCAGCGGCAGAAAACTGTGCTCGGACTCGGCGCCCGCGGTGCGAAAGAAGTCCACCTGGCCGTCGCGGAGCCGGATGCCGAGCGGTTGGCCTTCGCGCACCGCCCAGCGTGCACGTTCGCGTTCACGAGCGGGCAGCTCGGGTCCCGCCAGTGTCTCTTCGCCGCGTTCGTCCAGAAGGGTCATCGACTCGATCCCGGATATGCGCGCGGCCGCGGCAACTACCGCGTCCAGGCTTTCGCTCACGAGCGGCGCTTTGAGCGCGCTGACCGCGACCGCGTAAAGAGTCTCGGCGGTGAGCGCCGCCTTCTGGGCTGTCATTCTCGCCTCGCGCAGCCAGGCCGCGAGGGTGCCGCCGAGCACGGCGGCGGCAAGCAAAACGAGGAGATTCAGCACGTCTTTGGGAGCGCTGATCAGCAGGGTGCCGTAGGGCGGTACGAAGAAGAACTCGTAGGTGAGGAAGGCGACAAGGGCGACCAGGATCGCGCGCAGCCGCCCGGACGCGGATCCGACCCAGAGCACGAGAAGCACATAGGAGACGGCCAGAGAAGGAACATCGAGCCAGGGCCGGACCAGCCCGATGAAAGCAGTGATCACGGCGACCCCGCTGAGCGCTAACGCGAGGCCCTTGAGTTCGCGCACGCTCCGAGAATAGCCCTGCCCCTCAGATACGAAACGTGGCAAAGGAGTTTGGAGGGATGCAGATGGCGCGAATAAGAGAGGATCGGTCCTTGCCCGAGCCGGGTCGATCGCGTTCGCTGTCTTGACGGTCGCCGCGATCACAGTTGGCGGCGCGCCGGGCGGCAACTACGTCGAGGCGGATGTCGCGACCTACGTCTCCATCGGCCACTTCCCGGCGGTCATCCTGAGCGGATACCTGGCAGTGTTCGCGATCCTCGGCCTCATCTGCCTGCTGGCTTACCTTCGCGAATTGATCAGCGCCGAACCTGGCCGCCGGCTTGCTGCGAGCATCTTCTGGGGCATCGGCCTCTTCGACGTCTGGCTGATCCGTCGGGGGCCTAAGACTGGTGCGCCGTTAGCTCGACTACCGAGTTGAGGCCCGCCGGATGCACCGCCGCGACGGCCAGCCCCGAGTCGGCCGCAAGGGCGGCGAGCTCGGCCAGACCACGTTCCTTGCCGGCGAAATAGACGAGCATCCGGAGGTCGCGCGCAGTGTTCGTTACCTCGCCGCTGGGTCCAGTCCTTTCCACGACGAACACGCGGCCCTCGGCCCCCGCCGCTTCCGCGCAGCGACGCAGGATCCGGCGCGCGTTCTGATCGTCCCAGTTGTGGATGATCGCTGACAGGAGGTAGCCTCCCGCTCCTGCCGGCAGCGGATCGAAGAAGCTGCCGGCGACCGCTTCGGCTCGCTCCGCGAGGCCGGTCGCGGCGAACGCCTCCCGCGCCGCCTCGGCCGCTGCAGGCAGGTCGACCACAGTGCCTCGCAAGCCGGGATGCTCGGTCAGGAGCGCGATCAGCAGCGAACCGTTGCCGCCACCGACGTCGACCACGTGTCCGAGCGACGACCAGTCGTAGGCAGCATCGATCGCGCGCGCCTCCAGGGCGACGTCGACGCCCATCAAAGCGTCGAATGATTCGGCCAGCGCCGGGCTTGCCGAGAGGTCTTCCCAGAAGGACCTACCGAATTGCGCCGCAAAGGCCGGCTCACCACTACGGACGCTGTGCAGCAACTGGAAGAAGGCCAGGTCGGCGCGACCGACAGCACCTTCTATATCCAGCCTCGCGCGATTGCCGTCGGGGTGATCCTGACGCAGGGCGCCTCCGATTTCCGTCAGCGTGAACCGGCCGGCCGCGTCACGATGGAGCACTCCCGCGGTGGTCAGGTGCCGCAGCACGCGATCCAGGGCGTCGACGTCGGCGTTCACCGTTTTGGCCAGCTCTGCCGCCGTCTGCTTACCGTCCGCGATCTGGTCGGCGATCCGCAACGTGGCCGCCACGCGGACCGCCATCGGCGTCGCCAGGTCCGCGAGCGCCCGCAGGTCAGCCTCCGCTGTTCGCATTACCGTTTCAACCCTCCAGGCGAGACGATACGCAGCTACTCAAGTGCTAAACCGCACCCAAATCATGGTTCTCGCCTTCCTGGCCGCGGCGTGGGTCGGCGCCGGAGCGATTGTCGTGCTGGCGCCTTCGGTCTACGACCAAGCAATAGGGCTGCGTGGTCCGAAGACTCAGCTGTTCGAAGCCGCCTTCCTGGCCGCGCTCTCACTCTTCCTCGCCGTCCTCGCGGTTGGCGTGGTCCGGAGGTGGCGGTGGATCTTCTGGGTCATGCTGGTGGCGTCGCTGGCAGGTGTGCTAAGGCCTCTCGCTTCGGCTCTGGAGCTGGCTGGGATCTTGCCGTTGCAGGGGCCGGCCTGGTACGTGGTCCTGCAGGGGGTGATCGGCGTGATCCAACTAGCGATCGGGATCGCGATGATCGCCGGCTATCGTCGCGGAGGTCCCTGGGCGGCGTTCTAGGCCTCGCCAGCTCAGGCCGAGGTGGGCACTGGCTCAGGCGACAAAGGCGGAGGGCTTGCGACAGCCTCGCCTTGGTAGCCGAGGCGCCCGCGAGTGGTAGCTATCAGCAGCACGGCGACGACCGCGATCCCGACATAAAGGAGGCGCCAGTCAACTCCCGGATAGAACACCGCCAACACAGCGCCGGAGGCGGTCGCATCGATGGAGGCATGCAGCAAGGCAACGACCGGCAGGCTGTCGCCGGTGGAATTGAAGACGCCTGCTGCCAGGATCCCGCTCGCTCAAGTGCCGGCGATTTTCGCGACCAGGTCGCGCTGCGAGGCATCGAACCAGGGCGGCTCACCGGCCAGCACGTTTTGACGCAAATGCTCCAAGTCCTGAGTCGCGGTCAGAACGCCGCTGATGCGAGGATCGCTGGCGATCCACTTCAGCACGGCCTCCGGCCAGGATGTGACGCTGAGCTCGCGGAGCTGAGCAGGCTCCGGCTTGCGGTCCAGGATCCCGCCCTGCAACGGGCTCATGACGAGGACGCCGAGACCCAGCTCGGCGGCGAGCGGAAGCAGCTCTTGCTCGGCGTCGCGCCGGAGCGGGTTGTAGGGGATCTGCACCATGTCGAGCCGTCCCGTCCGCATCACCGAAGCGAGTTCGCCGAACGCCGATTCCTGGTAGTGGGTCGCACCGATCACGGTCACCCGGCTTTCCTTCTTGAGCTCCTCGAGCAGAGCCAGCTGCTCGGGCCAGGCCACCAGGTTGTGCACCTGATAGATCTCGACGTGACCGAAGAGGTTCAAGGCGGAGGCGGCCTGGCGACGCCCTTCGGCTGAGTCGGAGGTCCAGATCTTGGTGGCCACCTGGGCCTCCGCCCGGCGGCTGCCGAGCGCCTTCGCGAGCGTGAGCTCGGCCCGCCCGTACATCGGGGAGGAGTCGAAGAGCGTGACGCCCGCCGCGAGCGCCGGATTGACCAGCGGGGCGCGGTCGGCCGTGGTGTCGAAGGTCCGCCAGGTACCCATCCCGATCACCGGGACGTCGACCTCGCTCGTGCCAAGCGGGCGCCGTTCCACGAATTGGAGGCTATAGCATCACTATCAAGAAGTGAACGAAACCGGAGAGCGCTACGACCGCGTCCTGGCCGAGTCGACCGCGGCCCTGCAGAGGGCCGATGTGCACCATGCGCTGATCGGCGGCATCGCGGCCGCCTTTTACGGCCTCCATCCGCCGGGCCGCGACATCGACATCTTCGCCGACCCGAGCGACGCCCCGCGGACGCGGGAGGCGCTGGCCGGCGCGGGGTTCAAGGTCGGTCGCGGCGACCCGCCACGCACGGTGTCCGCGTCAAGGGACGGTGTCACCGTCGAAGTCGTGTTCGAGGCGGCCGGCAGCATGCGCTTCGACCGTGAGTGCCAGGCCCACGTGGTCGAGGGCGACTACCACGGCCGGCGCCTGCGCGTGCTCGGCCGCGAGGACCTGCTGATCATGAAGGCGAACCGGTTCGGAGGCGGCCAGCCTCAGCATTGGTTCGACGCGGTCGGCCTGGTCATCCCGGAGCTGGACTGGGAGTACCTGGTGCGCCGCGCCCGGCCCCTGGCCCGGCCCGTCCTCAGTCTGCTGCTCTGGGCGCAGGCGCAGGGCAGGTCGGTTCCCGACCAGACCGTGGTGGACCTCTTCGAAGCGATCTTCGGCGGCGAGACGCCGCGGCCGGTCGAGGAACCCGCGGACGCCGACCGGCGACTGGCCGCCCGTATCCACGAGCGGCTGGCGGCCGACCCGCGCGTTTCGGCGCCGGAGCTGGAGGTCAGCATCCGCGGCGGCAAGGTGGTGATCACCGGAGTCGTAGCCACCGAGGAGCGGCGCTCCGCGATCTCGGCGCTGGTTGATGAGCTGGTCGGGCCGGGCCGGGCCGAGAACCGGACCCGGGTGCTCCCCATGCGCGAACCCAAAAAGGAGCGACTCAAGTGATCCGGGTGGCGGCGGTCGCCGACGTCCACTTCGGAGCCGACTCCGCGGGCCGGCTGCGGCCGGACCTCGACCGCCTGCCCGAGCGGGCCGACCTGCTCCTGATCGGCGGCGACCTGACCCGCCGCGGTCAGCCCGACGAGGCGGCCGTGCTGGCGCGGGAGCTGAAGGACGTCAAGGTCCCGGTCCTGGCCGTGCTGGGGAACCACGACTACCACTCCTGCCAGGAAGCGGAGGTTCGCAAGGCGATGGAGGGCGCGGGCGTGCGCGTGCTAGAGGGAGAGGCGGAGGTGCTCGAGGTGGCCGGCGTGCGGATCGGGGTGGCCGGGGTCAAAGGCTTCTGCGGGGGCTTCACCGGCGCGGCCACCGAGTTCGGAGAGCCGGAGATGAAGGCGTTCGCCGCGGCGGCCCGCTCGGCCGGGGAATCGCTCGAGCGATTGCTGCGCGAGATGGAGGCCGACTTGAAGATCGCTCTCATGCACTACGCGCCGATCGAGGCCACGCTGGTCGGCGAGCGCTACGAGGTCTGGCCCTTCCTGGGCAGCGACCGGCTGGCCGAGGCGGTCGACCGCGGCGGCGCCGATCTCGTCCTCCACGGCCACGCCCACGCGGGGAGCGAACGCGGGGTCACGGCCGGCGGCGTGCCGGTCCGCAATGTGGCGATGTCCTTGATCAAGAGCTCGTACGGGCTCTTCACCCTGGAGGCGCCGGTCCGAGCGCGCTAGCCCGCTAGCCGCCGATGAGTCCGCTCGCGAGGAGGCTCAGAAGCCCGCCGATCACGTTCAGAACGATCCCGACAACAGCGCCGATGACGCGGCCGGAGCGGATCGCGATCACCGCGCGCCAGAGCCCGAAGAGGGGCAGGACGGGCAAGTAGAAGCTGGTCAAAAGCGGCGCCAGGATCGAAGCTGCACCGAACCCGATCGACCAGGCGGCTGATCCCCCGAACTGCCAGCCAAGGTGGCTAGAGACGCTCAGGCCGACGCCAGTGGCGCCCGTTGGTCCGGGAGTCACGTACTGGTAGGGATTGTTGTTGAGGGGGCTGTCAGCGCTGAGCGCCGGCGTCCCGGGAGGGTTTGTTGCGACTGGAACCCACTGCTTGCCGTCCCAGCGCCAGGCGCCATCGGGAGAGATCGCTGAGACCCATTTGAGGCCATCCCACCAGGACCTGCCGTCGGGCGAGAGCTGGCCCGAGGGGGGCGCTTGGACAGCGGGTTGAGGTGATGGCGGATCGATGATTGGCGGTGGGACGCTCATTGCGCCCGGACATTATTGGATGTTTTGGACATGATTGGGCGCTGCAGGTTCGGGGACGGCTGTCCGCTTCTCGGCGTTGGAATGCGGGCGGGCTTCCGATCGGTAAAGATTTCGTGGCTCGAGACGGCGATGACGTGAGGGAGGGCGCATGAGGTTCCTGTCGGTGCTGGAGCTGCTGCTTGGGATCGTGGTCGTAGGCATCACGCTCTTCGACCTCTTCCAATCGGTGGTGCTGCCGCGCCCGGCCGTGGGCCGCATCCGTTTGAGCCCCTGGCTGATCCGCCTGAGCTGGGCGATATGGCGCCGCTTCGGCCGCCTGCAGTGGGAAAACGGGCGGCGGGAGGCGATCCTGGGTTCTTACGGGCCGCTAGCGCTGCTCACCTTGCTGGGCGCCTGGGTGCTTTCCCTTGTCCTCGGCTACGGGCTGGTCCTGCACTCGCTCGGCAGCCAGCTGTCGCCGGCGCCGGACTTCGGCACTGCCCTCTACTTCTCGGGGGCGTCGCTGCTCACCTTCGGCTATGCCGGATTCGAGGCGATCGGCGTGCCCGCCCGGATCGTCGTCCTGACCGAAGGAGCCAACGGCCTCGCTCTGGTCGCGCTCGTCGTCAGCCTCCTCTTCTCTCTTTATGCGAGCTTCCAGCAGCGCGAGGTGCTGGTGATCACGACCGACGCCAGCGCCGGCGCTCCTCCCTCGGGAGTCACCCTGCTTGAAAACGCCGCAGCTCTCGGCATGGGGGATCTGCTGGCGGACACCTTCGACGCCTGGAAGATCTGGTCGGCGCAGGTGCTCGACAGTCACCTCGCCTATCCGATTCTCGGCTACTTCCGATCCAGCCACGACAATGAGTCCTGGCTCAGCTCGCTGGGCGCGGTGCTGGACGCCGCGACCCTTGTCATGACCACCGTCGAAGGCGCGCCGCACGGCCACGCCAAGCTGATGTATGGCGTGGGCACTCACCTGGTCGAGGACCTGAGCCAGGTCATCGGACCCGAGCACGACCACAGCGTCGGCATCGAGCGCTTCGAGTTCGATGACGCGCGCGAACGGCTCTCCGCGGCAGGGTACGAGCTGCGGGATGCCGACCTTTCCTGGGAGCGGTTCTCGAAAATGCGCTCGCTCTATGCCGTCGACCTGAACGCGCTGGCCCGCCATTGGGAGATTCCGCCTAGCCTCTGGATCGGAGACCGCACGCTCCTGGCCGCGCATGTGGCGGCTCACGCGCGACCCGCCCACTAAACTCGGAACCGCCGCCCCGCTAGCTCAGGGGAAGAGCAACTGCCTTCTAAGCAGTGGGTCCGGGGTTCGAATCCTCGGCGGGGCGCCAA
>Ga0209059_1001362_pt1 | contig 11094 bp, 7 predicted proteins | sample GraSoiAngelo_151_FD_186165 | JGI IMG/M metagenome (GOLD analysis project Ga0209059, IMG submission 186165) | Grasslands soil microbial communities from the Angelo Coastal Reserve, California, USA - 14_1009_12_20cm (SPAdes) (version 2) | ecosystem: Environmental > Terrestrial > Soil > Grasslands ...
ACGTGCGCGCCCACATCCTCGGCGTGCCGCACGTGCACGCGGTGCACGACCTGCACGCCAGCTCGGTGTCCTCGGACCTGCCGGTGCTCACCGCGCACGTGGTGGTCGATGACTCCTGCTTCCGCGACGGGCACCTGCCCCGGCTGCTGGAGGAGGTCGCCGCCGGCCTGACGATCACCATCACGAAGCATGGCCGTCCAGTCGCTCGCCTGGTACCGCCGATGGCGAACGAGCGTCCGGAGCCGGATCAGGTCGTCGCCTCACTGCGTCGGGCCCGCCAGGGAATCCGTCTCAAGGGTCTGTCGCTTCGCCAGCTAATCGAGGAGGGTCGCCGATAAGTGTTTGTGGTCGACAACTCGGTCGTCATGGCCTGGTGTTTTGAAGATGAAGCGAGTACCTATACGGAGGGTGTTCTTGATCAACTCCGCGGGACACAAGCGCTGGTGCCGGTCATCTGGCCGCTCGAAGCGGCAAACGTCCTGCTGATTGCCGAACGACGCGATCGCCTGACCGAAGCCCAGGCGGCACATTTCGCGCAACTGCTGCAAGGGCTACCGATTCTGGTCGAGGAGGCCGATGTCGCGCGTACCCTTGGTCCCATCCTTGCGGTGGGGCGCGCTCATCGCCTCTCAGCCTACGATGCCGCCTATCTAGAGTTGGCCGCCCGGCAGGGGTTGCCCTTGGCGACTCAGGACAGCCGGCTCAGGAAGGCAGCCGGCAACGCTGGTGTCGCGCTTCTCCGGTAACGACGAGCTCGGCGACGTGAAAGGCAGCCGCGTCTCAGGTCCCTAGCCTGGGTCCGGCTTCGCTCCGAGGCAGCGACTGCCTCCCCGTCGTCCTCGCGGTCACGGCGGCGACGCTGCCCCGGGATTACTGGCGAGCCTGGTCGCGTCCTCGAGCAACGCCGTTGGCGTTCGGCAAAAGAAAAGGAAAACCGTCGAGGGTTCCGCAACCGAGAACTTGACGGGCGATGGGCCGGAGCCGGTTCCAGCAATCGTCGCCACCTCGACGGACCGGACCGTCGACCAGGACAGCGTCCAGGCAGGCCGCTTGCTCATGAGCAGGCCTGACAGCCAGGTCGACTCGATGCTCAGGCCCCGCGACGACAACTCCAGTCGCACGGCCTTGCCGATGCCGCCCGCCCAGACGACGGTGCCCACATATGTCCGATGCGGCTCGGCCGAACCATCGGATGGGACCGCGTTCGGCTGGCCCAGGAACGGATCCCGTTGATTCGTCCCGCCCGGGATCAGCTCCTGGACATAGATCTGCATGGTCGACCTGGCCGCCCGAAGACCGAGGCCAATGCCGCCGACCGCGATGGCCAGGCCCACCAGCACGACGCCGCCCGAGTGGCTGAGGCGACCCGAGACCAGCAGCGCGATGCCGGCGATCGCGATCCAGCGTCCATAGCGGTCGAGCTGATTCCCGCCGGGGAACGAACCTCGGACGCTCACGGCCGCAGGAGCCCAGGCATGCAGACAGCCGTGCCCTGGCCGACGGCTACCAGTTGGTCGCGATGTATTTGGTTTCGAGGAACTCCATCAATCCCTCGTGGGAGCCCTCGCGACCGATGCCGCTCTGCTTCACGCCACCAAAGGGCGCGGCCGGGTCCGAGATGAAACCGCGGTTCAAGCCGACCATGCCCGACTCGATCGCCTCCGCGACCGCCAGGCCCTTGGCCAGGTCGCGCGTATAGATGTAGGAGGCCAGTCCGCGGTCGGTCCGGTTGGCGAGCTCGATCGCTTCATTGACGTCGCGGAAGGTGACCACCGGCGCGATCGGTCCGAAGATCTCCTCCTTCAGGATGTGCTCGTCGGCCGGGACCTCGCTCAAGACGGTCGGGGGAACGAAATAGCCGGGCCGGTTCGGCGCCTTGCCGCCGGTCAACACCCGGGCGCCGTGGCCCGCGGCCTCCTCGACCAGCCCGAGCATCTTCTGGCGCGCCGGATCGTTGATGACCGGCCCGACCTTGACGTTCGGATCGAGGCCGGACCCGACCGGCATCGCGCCCATGGCCCGCGCCAGCATGCTCGAAAACGTCTCCGCCACCTGCCGGTCGGCGTAGAAACGGTTGGCGGCGATGCACGATTGCCCGGTGTTCCGCATCTTGGCCACCATCGCTCCCTCCAGTGCGGCGTCGAGATCCGCGTCGCCCAGCACGATGAACGGCGCGTTCCCGCCGAGTTCCATGGAGCAGCTGATCACATGCTCGGCGGCCTGCGCCAGCAGCAGGCGGCCGACCTCCGTCGAGCCAGTGAAGGAGAGCTTGCGCACCCGCGGATCCTTGAGCATCGCCTTGACGACTTCGGACGATCGCCTGGACGGAATGACGTTGACGACGCCCTTGGGAACGCCGGCCTGCTCCAGCAGGTCGGCGACGGCGAGCGCCGACAGCGGCGTCTCGGAGGCCGGCTTGAGCACGACGGTGCACCCGGCAGCCAGCGCCGGTCCGATCTTGCGGGTCGCCATCGCCGCCGGAAAATTCCAGGGCGTGACCAGCACGGAGACGCCGATGGGCTGGTGCTCGACCAGGATCCGATTCGCACCACTGGGCGCGACCGAGACCGATCCGATGTTTCGGACAGCCTCCTCCGAGAACCAGCGGAAGAATTCGGCCGCGTAGACGACCTCGCCCCGCGCCTCGACCAGCGTCTTCCCGTTCTCGCGCACCATCAGCTCGGCAAGCTTGTCCCGGTCGCGGATCATCAGCTCGAACGTTTTCCGCAGGATTTCGGCTCGCTCCCGCGGCGGCCTTGCCGCCCACGACGCGAAGGCGTTGGATGCGGCCTCAACCGCGCCGAGCGCATCTTGCACCGAGGCGCTGGCCACCGTCGCGATGACCTCGCCGGTGGCCGGATCCTGGACGTCGATCCGCTGACCGTCCGCGGCCGCCCGCCAGACTCCATCGATATAGAGATCGGTATGGCGGACCGAGATCAACTCGCTAACTGGGGTCATCGCCTTGATTTTCTCACGGTCGCTGCCCGCGGGCTGGCCGGCCCTCGCGGAGCGGTCGATTCGCGAACGACCAGCGTCGGGGCGAGGCTGCGCGACGGGGGTGGCGCACCGGCCGAATTGAGGATCGCCAGGGCCATCTCGGCGGCGATTCGACCGAGCTCCTCCCCCGGTTGCCGGATGGTCGTGAGTGGGGGCGTCACCCGATCGACCTGCGGCAGATCGTGAAATCCGATCAGCGAGACGTTCTTCGGACATTCCAGGCCTTGCTCCCGTATCGCCGCCAGCGCGCCGAGGGCCATCAGGTCGTGGTGGGCAAAGACGCCGGTTGGCAGCGGCCGCGCTCGGTCGACCAACCAGCGCATCAGCCGGACGCCTTCTTCCGGAGTCGGCATCCGGGCGGTCGATGGCACCATGACCTCGATGGCGCCGGCACTTCGCACCGTCTTGCTGAAACCCTGGGCGCGCTCCATCGTGGAGTAAAAGTCGCTCGGTCCCCGCAGTTGCGCGAGCCGCCGGTGGCCCAGCGCGAGCAAATGCTGCGCGGCCAGCGTCCCACCGAGCAGCTCGTCGTTGGTGCAGGCTGGGAGGCGGGTGCCGGGCACCTTGCGCACGGCCAGCACCACCGGAATCCCCTGCCGGCTCATGCGGCGCAGGGCCGGGCCGTCGCCGAGTCGGGCCGCGGTCAGGATGATCGCGTCGACTCGCCGGCTCACCAGGTGATCGAGGACCCGTTCCAGGCGCTCCGAGTCGTCCTGAGTTTCGCTGATCAGCGACATGAGCCCGGCAGATTCCAAGCGATTGGCGATGCCGCGGAGGATCGGGGCAATAAACGGGTTGCCCAGGTCGGGTACCACCACCGCCACGGTGTGCGTCCGGCCTCGCTTCAGGCCGCTCGCCACCATGTCGCGTTGATAGCCCATCCGCCGGGCCGCGGCCTCGACGCGCTTTCGGGTGCCAGCGTTGACCCGCCAGACCTTGTTCGGATCGAGCGCTCTCGAGACCGTCGAGTAGTGAACGCCGACGGCGCGGGCGACATCCTGCAGCGTCACGCTGGTGCGTGGCCTGGGCACGTCGAAACGTTAGCCCCTTGTTGGGATTCGCCTAGGCAAACGTTTGACATGCTGTTCCCGCCGGTCTACGATCGGGACAGACGCCGGCGTTCACGTCACGGTGGGGAGGGGGGCGGTTTTGCCGGGCGTCGGCGCAGACGGCGCTTGGCAACACCGCTCCGAACTGTAGGGGTCGAGCTGACGCGCACGACCTGTTGTGTCGAGCATCCAAGTCAGACCCAAGGTTTTGTGGGCAATTGTCTGTGGCGCGCGCTCGCCGCAAGCGGTACGGTGGCGGGGACTTTGCGACGCGCGGGCCTTTACGACCCCCGATTCGAGCACGATGCATGCGGAATCGGCTTCGTCGCCGACGCCGGAGGGCGAGCAAGCCGGGAAATCGTCGACGCAGCCCTGGCCGCGCTCAACCGGCTTCGTCATCGTGGCGCCGTCGCGGCCGATCTGCGTTCGGGCGATGGGGCGGGGATGCTGCTGCCATTGCCTCAACCCTTCGTCCTCGAGCAAGCGCGGCGGTTCGGGCTCCTCGCCGGACGATCCGCCCGGGCGGGCCTGGCGATGGTCTTCCTCTCGAACGATCGCGCTGACGACGGGGATCGGCAGCGCGATCTGACCCGGCAGCTCGTGGAGCACGCCTGCCGCGCCGAGCGGCTCGACCTGATTGGCTGGCGGCGCGTTCCCGTTGAGCCTGATGCGCTGGGGGATGCCGCCCGCCAGAGCGCACCGCGCATCGAGCAAGCCCTGATCGCCGTCGATCCTTCGGTCTCGGATTCCGACGCCGAGGCGCGCTGTTACCGGGTGCGAAAGCGAGCCGAGCACGCCATCAAGTCGGCCCGCTTGCGTGGCTACCTGGCGTCGATCTCATTTCGAACGGTGACCTACAAGGCGATGTGCGCCGCCGACCAGCTCGCGCCCTTTTATCCCGACTTGCGCGACCCTGCCTTCGTTGCTCCATTCGCGATCTTCCACCAGCGGTACAGCACGAACACCTCGCCATCGTGGGAGCGGGCGCAGCCGTTTCGCCTGCTCTGCCACAACGGCGAGATCAACACCATTCAGGGCAACGTCAACCGGATGCGGGCCCGTGAAGGGCAGCTGGGTGGAGACCATCTCGCGCCGGAATCGGTGCTCGCGCCGGTGATCGACGACGACGGATCCGACTCGGCCATGCTGGACAACGCGCTGGAGCTGCTGGTTCGCGCCGGGCGCGATATCCGCCACGCGCTGGCCATGCTGGTGCCGTCCGCCTGGGAGGGTTTTGACGTCGATCAGGGCGTCCGCGACTTCTATCGTTATCACGCCAGCCTGATGGAGCCCTGGGATGGTCCGGCCGGACTGATCTTCACCGATGGCGTGCGCGTGGGGGCCGCCCTCGACCGCAACGGCCTGCGACCGCTGCGCTACGCGGTCGGCCAGGATGGCCTGATCGCGTGCGCCTCGGAAGCCGGGGCGGTAGACCTCAGCGGCCATGGATTGGTGCGGCGAGGAAAGCTCGGGCCCGGAGAAATGTTGTGCGTCGATCCCGAGCGTGGTGGTCTGCAGGAAGACGACACCATCAAGTCGTGGCTCGCCGCCCAGCGGCCCTACGGCGGATGGCTGGAGGAGCAGCTGCGATCCGTCGGCACCGGCGAGCCCACCGATGAGGTCCCATCCGATCTCACCGGTCGGCAGGTGGCGTTTGGCTACACGAAGGAGGAATTCACCTTCGTGCTGCGCCCGATGGCGACCCAGGGTCACGAACCGATCTTCTCCATGGGCGACGACACCGCCCCCTCCGTGCTCGCCGGCTCGCCCCGGCTCCTCTACAGCTACTTCAAGCAGCGCTTCGCCCAGGTGACGAATCCGCCGATCGACCATCTGCGCGAGCGGCTGGTGATGTCGCTGCGAACCACGCTCGGCCCGTCACCGCTGCTGCTCAGCGACGGACCCCCGCCGGCGCGGCAACTGCAACTCGATTCCTTCCTGCTTTACCCCTCGGGCCTGGCGTCGCTCCGCAAGCTTGGTGCGCCCTGGGTCACGAAGGAGCTGGACGCGACGTTTCCGGTCGCCGAAGGGCCAGCGGGCTTGCGGCGCGCGTGTCGTCGACTTGGTCACGAGGCCGAGCGCGCGGTCCGGGCGGGTGCCGTGATCCTGGTCGTTTCAGACGGCGGCATCGCCGGGGATCGCGCGCCAGTCCCGGCGTTGCTGGCGGTGGGCAGCGTCCATCAGCACCTGATGCGGGCCGGCCTGCGCAGCCGCGCGAGCCTGGTCGCCGAAACCGACGAGGCGCGAGAAGTCCACCACCTCGTTGGCCTGCTTGGGTTCGGCGCGCAGGCGGTGTGTCCGCGCCTGGCACTGCAGTCGATCACCGCGACGGCCGCCGCGGGACACATCAAGGGCGAGGGCGTCAACGCCGGCGCGGCGCAGGCCCGCTTCATGCAGGCGCTCGAGGACGGCACCCTGAAGGTGCTCGCCAAGATGGGCATCTCGACGATCGACAGCTATCAGGGCGCGCAGATCTTCGAGATCATGGGCCTTGACGACGAGGTCGTCGAGACCTGCTTCACCGGCACGCCGTCGCCGGTGGGCGGTGCCACCTTCGCCGATCTTGGCGAGGAGGTGCTGGCCCGCCATGCGATCGGCTTCGCGGCGCCGGCCCCGGCGTTGTCGAGCCCTGGTTACTTCAAGCACCACAAGCAGGGGACGGAGTACCATGCCACGAACCCCGACGTCGTGGACGCGCTCCACGACGCCACGGCCGTGCGGGAGCTCGCGGCGGCGCACGCGCTGCGGCGCGCCGTCGCCGGCGGGCCCGACGGCAGCGGCTCGGCGTCCTACGAGCGGTTCGCGCGTCTGGTCAACGACCGCCCGCCGACGCATCCGCGCGACCTGCTCGCGATCAGCCCGTCGGGTCCGCCGGTGCCGCTGGCGGAGGTCGAGCCGGCCGAGACGATTGTGCGGCGGTTTTCGAGCGGCGCGATGTCGCACGGCTCCATCGCGGCCGAAGCGCACGAGACGATCGCGATCGCGATGAACCGGCTGGGCGGCAAGAGCAACACGGGTGAGGGTGGGGAGGACCCGGCGCGGTTCCGAACCAGAGGATCGTCGATCGACCGGAACTCGCGGATCAAACAGGTGGCCTCCGGACGGTTCGGGGTCACCCCGGAGTACTGCGTCTTCGCCGATGAGCTGCAGATCAAGATGGCACAGGGATCGAAGCCCGGCGAGGGTGGCCAGCTGCCCGGCCACAAGGCGACCGAGGAGATCGCCCGCCTGCGCCACACCCAGGCAGGGATCGCGTTGATCTCGCCGCCGCCGCACCACGACATCTATTCCATCGAGGACCTGGCGCAGCTGATCTACGACCTCAAACAGGTCAATCCGCTGGCGGCGGTCTCGGTCAAGCTGGTCGCCGAGGCCGGCGTGGGAACGATCGCCGCCGGGGTGGTCAAGGGGCTGGCCGACATCGTGCACATCGCGGGCGCCGACGGCGGCACCGGAGCCAGCCCGCTGTCCTCGATCAAGAATGCCGGCATGCCGTGGGAAATCGGGCTGGCGGAGACCCAGCAGACGCTTCGACGGAGTGGACTGCGCGGGCGGGTGCGGCTGCGGGTGGACGGTGGCATCAAGTCGGGTCGCGACGTCGTCATCGCGGCGCTGCTGGGTGCGGACGAGTACAGCTTTGGGACGGCGGCTTTGCTGGCGGAAGGCTGCATCATGGTGCGCACCTGCCACCTGGACACCTGTCCGGCGGGGATCGCAACCCAGCGACCGGAGCTGCGTGCAAAGTTTGCGGGCACGCCCGAAATGCTGGAGGCCTATCTGCTGCACGTCGCCCAGGAAATCCGGTTCATCCTGGCTGGACTCGGGCTGCGCAGCCTCGATCAAGCCATCGGCCGGACGGAACTGCTGGCGCAGCGTCGCAGCGGCGATCGCCGTGCCGACCGCATCGACCTCTCGCCGTTGCTGCACGACGACGGGCCGGAGCCACGCCGCTTCCAACAGGTGCTGCCGATTCAGCGACCGACGTCACACCTGGGCGACCGGCTGTGCCACGACGCCCTGGGGGCGGTGCGGAGCGGCGAGCGCGCTCGACTCAGCTATCCGATCGAGAACGGGGACCGCAGCGTTGGGGCGCGATTGGGCGGCATGCTCGCTCGAGAATTCGGATCCGATACGCCACCGGGCTCAGCAACGGTCGCGTTCACCGGCGCCGCCGGTCAGAGTTTCGGCGCTTTCCTGACGGATGGCGTCGAGTTCGAGCTCATCGGTGAGGCCAACGACTATGTCGGCAAGGGCATGGGCGGCGGGCGCATTGTCGTGCGGCCGCCTGCGGATGACGCCGGCGACCCGCACCTGCTGGGCAACACCGTGCTCTACGGCGCCACCGGCGGCGAGCTGTTTTGCGCCGGCAAAGCCGGTGAACGCTTCGCGGTGCGGAACAGCGGCGCCTCGGCAGTGGTCGAGGGAGTCGGGGAGCACGCCGCCGAATACATGACCGGCGGGACGCTCGTCATCCTCGGTCCGGTTGGCCACAACCTGGGCGCCGGGATGACCGGCGGTGAGGTCTTTGTCTATGACGGAGGCATCCGGGTGCCGGCGATGGTCAACGGTGAGCTGGTCGACGCGCACCGGCTGAGCGGGGAGCACCAACTGCTCGCCGAGCAGGGACTCCGCCTGCGAGCGCTGGTGGAGCGGCACGCGGCCTATACCCGGTCAGCGCTGGCCCGAGCCATCCTCGACGACTGGCACCAGGCGCTGCACCGGTTCTGGCGGGTCGCGCCAAAGGCCGATGTGGCGCGGATCGAAAGTCAGCATGAAGGCACCATGGCGGCGCGTGCCTAGCTGAAGAGGGTGATCACCCCGGCAACGAGCAGCGTCACGGTCCAGATCAGGTCGACGTTGAGCCAGGCACGGTGCAGGAAGGCGACCCCGACGCGCTCATAGACGACGATCGCGATCAGCGCCATCACGATCAACAGGGCGACGGTGTGCAGGGTGGCGGCCGCCAGGCCCTGCCAGGGCGAGAAGGAGGCGGTGTAGGCGATCAGGGTCATGTCCTGCTGACCGGCGCCGGTCGACGAGAGCTTGAGCAGGATGGGCACGAGCATCAGGCCGGCGCCGTGCGCCGACGACATCAGGAAGGACCAGCCGAAGAGGCCGCGGGGGCCGATCCGCATCCCAAAGCCGCGCGGGTGCGCGGTCCGCCGCCACAGCCGGTAGAGGGCGAAGCTGAAGAGGAAGACGGCGCCCCCGATTCGAAGCGCGGCCGGCGCGAAGAGAAACTGGGCGACCGCCACCAGCACGACCACCACGCCGATCGCCGCCTCGTGCCCGATCGCGATCGGCAGGAACGATTCCCAGACCGCCGATCGCCGCCGTTCCTGCAGGCCGCGGGCAACGGCGAACAGCCAGCCCATCCCCGGATTCAAGCCATGGTAGGCCCCGAGAACGATCAGCACATCCCAGGGCCACCACGCGGTCATGCCGCTAGCTCAGGCGAAGCAGTAGGAATCGGATGAGGCGTCGCCACCCTCCAGGTGCACCTGGTGAAAGCGTTGCTCGGATTGCACGAAGAACTTGCGGTCGAGCTCGATCCCACCGTTGTCGCCGGCATCGAGCTTGGCCACCCAGCCCTTCAGGCCGTCGGGGTAGAACTGATCGTCCCAGGCCTTGTACAGCCCATTCGACACATAGAGCCGCTTGCCGTCGCGGCTGACTTCAACCATTTGCGGACCGCCGTTGAGCGGGCCGGAGTTCGGGTGCGCAGCCCGGCGAACGATCCCGCCGAGATGGACGGACCCGGTCTTCTTCGGACTGAATGGGTCGGACACGTCGTACTGCAGAAATTCGCCGGTGCCCCAGCATGAGACATAGAGGAACCGGTCGTCGAGTGAGAGATTGATGTCGCTGACCAGGGGCGGGACCGCCTTGAACCCCTTCAGGATTGGCGGCAGGTTGTCCGGATCGGCCGGCTCCGCCGGGATCTCGATCACCTTGCGAGCCTTCCAGGTGCCGCCGTCCAGGTGCCAGGCCCAGACCGACGCGCTCAGATCCTTCAGGCTGGTGACCACGCCGACGAAGCCATAGGCCTTGCTCGGATCGTGTGCCGGCCGCAGCTCGAGCACCATCTGCTGCTCGGCCCCGAGGTCGATCACCTGACGATGCCGACGCTTGGGTAGATCCCAGATATGCAACTGGTGGCCATAGCCGCCCTTCAGCAGGATATCCGGGTTGACGCCGTCCTCGATCATCTTCGGCGTCCCCCACTCGCTGGTGATCATCGTGTCGTAGCCGAGATGCCACCAGAAATCGTAGGCGAGGTACTGCGGACCGCGGTCGAGCTCCCATTTGCCGCGGACCTCGAAGCTGTCGTGGTCGATGATGAAGATGCCGCCCGGACCGTCGCCGGTGGGGGAGCCGAGGGCGCTGACGTAGATGCCGTCAGGTCCGCAATGGCTGGTATGCGGGCGGCTGTAGCCGGCCCGGTTCGCGATCTCCTCCGGCTCGATGGTCTTGACGATGCGTGGCGCGCGCGTGTCCGGTTTGGTGTCGATGATGTAAATGCGTGAGGACCGGATCCCCGGAGCCAGCAGATATCGGCGCTCGACATGCGGATGCGCGGCGTAGGGGCAGAGTGACGAGCTGCAGGCGTTCCAACCGAAGTGGTGAAGCTCGTCGCCGGCATGGGTGGTGGTCAGGCTGTTGACCTGCGTGCCATAGGTCTTCGAATTTCGATCCGCGTCCAGCACCGCCAGGCCATCCGGTCCCTTCCCCGGATTGACCACGATCACGTAGGCCACGGTTTCCGGCGGCGCCTGCATCGCCAGTCGTGGGGAGGCATAAAACGTTGGATCGGCCCTGAGCAGCGTTGCCATGTGGTCCATTCTCCTTCCGGCCCCTTCCGAGCCGACCACCAAATGGATAGTTGACTAACCGGATCGACAAAATCAGGAATCGAGGCTGAGGCACGACAATACCGGAATTGAACAGGACACGTCAATTCGCGGCACGGTGCTCGACCATCATTACAATCCGACGATGAGTCCGCTCCGCGCGTCGACCCTGAGTGTGATCGGCGCCGGGGTGA
>Ga0209059_1001365_pt1 | contig 11080 bp, 6 predicted proteins | sample GraSoiAngelo_151_FD_186165 | JGI IMG/M metagenome (GOLD analysis project Ga0209059, IMG submission 186165) | Grasslands soil microbial communities from the Angelo Coastal Reserve, California, USA - 14_1009_12_20cm (SPAdes) (version 2) | ecosystem: Environmental > Terrestrial > Soil > Grasslands ...
TTTTCCTGGCCACCTGCAAATCCCAGGCGGCCCTGGAAGCAACGCCTGCACCGACCGATGAGGCGGCAAGCGAAGTCACCGTCACGGCGACCCGAGTTCCCGAGCCTGTCGATCAGATTCCGGTATCCATCTCCGTGGTTTCGGGCAGAGAACTGCGGGCGCGCGACGCCTGGGAGATGGCCTCTGCCTTGAGCGGGGTGTCCGGCGTCGAAGCGCCAGCCGGGGGAGACGCTGGACCGTCGAGCGCCGCCCCGTCTTTCTGGGGATTGCACGAATTCGACGCTTTCCTCCTGGTGATGGACGATATTCCCTGGGGAGGTGCCTTCAACCCTGCGATACCGACGTTGAACCTGAACGACGTCCAGCGGATCGAGGTACTCAAGGGCGCCGCCCCCGTCATGTACGGTGCGACGTCGTTCGTCGGCGTGGTGCACGTTCTTCACTACCCGGCAGGGAAAGCGGCCGATACGGCCGATCTGGCGCTTGGTAACTATGACTCGGCACGCGGCTCGGCTGCCTTTGCGCTGCCCCGGTGGGGCAACTACCGCCAATCGTTTGCCGCCAGCGGGGAGAGCCATGGGTTTGCCGACAAGCGAGAGAAGGTCTCCGATGGGCGGTTGCTGTATCGCGGCGCGCTGGATGTGGGGAGAGGCCAACTGCAGATGGATGTGAGCGCAAGCCTCGTTCGCGACGTGCCACTCAGCCCGGTCATTCGCGAGGATACGGCGCTCACGAGGCGCACGCCGCTAGACGCGAATTTCAATCCGGCGGATGCCGGGATCGACGAGAACAGACTTCAGCTGACCATTGGCTATTCACATTCGACTCCCTGGGGAACCTGGGCGGCGCTGGCCTCCTTTTCCCGCTCGCACGTCGACGATGTCCGTGCCTTTCTGCATCCGGACCTCAGCGGCGCCGCCGACACTCAAAATCAGAATCGCACGATCTTGGACGATTACCTCGATACGCACCTGGCCAGTCACTTTGGCCGCGCCACCCTGCTCGTTGGGGCGGATCTGTTGTATGGGTACGGGCGGCAGACAACGCTGAACGGAAACAACGCCTATACGGTGCCGCTTGACGGCGCGGTCGTGCCGCCCCCGACTACGCAGTTACCAGTCAACGAAATCGGCTACGTGAGCGATAAACGCCTCTTTGCCGGGCAGTATGTGCAACTCGACTGGAAGCCCGATGGGCGCTGGGACTTGGTCGCGGGCGTACGTCTCAATGAGATCCGCGATAGCAAGTTCGCCAGCGATCTCACCCTGCCGCCGTTTACACCGACACGGCAGTACGCGGCGCAACAGGCAAGCCGGGACAACATTCGCCCGACGGAGACGCTTGGCGTCAGCGATCGCGTTTGGGAAGATGGCAAGGATGAAGCGGTGCTCTACACCGATTATCGGAATGCCTTCAAACCGGCAGCGCTCGATTTCGGCCCGGACTACCAACCCGACGTATTGCACCCGGAGACGGCCAAGAGCTACGAAGCCGGTCTCAAGGGTGCCGCCGCGGACGGCCGCCTGTCCTACCAGGCGGAAGTCTTTCACATGGATTTCAACAACCTGGTGGTCCGCACGGAATCCGGGCTCCTGACCAACGCGGCGGCCGAGCGGCTGAAGGGCGCGGAGCTCGAGGCACGATACCGTATCAGGGACGATCTCATCGTTGCCGCGAATTACGCGTATCACGACGCGCGCTTCGCGCAGTACCGGTTCTTCGACGGCGATGCCAATGCCTATGTCGACGTCGCGGGCAAGCAGTTGCCGCTGTCACCCCGGCATCTTGCGTCCGCCGGGATTGTGTATGCACCTGCGCATGGCTTCAATACCACTCTCATATTGACCTACGCTGGTCGACGCTTCCTCGATGAGGAGAATGTGGCGCCGGTCGGCGGCTACGCGAAGTGCGATGCGACACTCGGCTATTCCGTCGGCCATTACCAGCTTTCGCTCGAAGGGAGCAATGTGACGAATCAGCGTCCCCCCGTGAGCGCCAGTGAATTCGGCAGTGAGTCGTTCTATCGGATGAACGCGCGCACTCTGTGGGTGCGATTTGCCTATCACGAACTCTGACTCGATCGCCGTTCGGGCGACTCATCCCAAGTCGTCTTCCTCAAGGCCCGTGCGCTTTGCCTCAATTGGAAGCGGCACGGTTGGCGCATTGACGGCACCAGCCGCGACCACGCTACCCGCGGCGGCGCGCCGGCCTCGGGCGCGGGGTCGATGCAGAATTGGGTAGGCGAAACTCGCCAGGTGCGAGTGAATGCGTCTGAGGTCGCGCACCGTGCGCAGGAAGAGGCCGCTCTCCTCGACGATCGGTTCGACCGAGTCGGTGTCGGCGAGGCGGTTGGCGGAGGCGGCACTGCGCAGGAGGCGCACGCTGAGTGCCGTGGCGGACGCTTCAAACTCACGAAACTGCCCCTTACGTGCGGCCAGGCGCTTCGCGTCCCGGGGCTCCGCCTGCAGGAAGACGGCCAATGCCAGCCGCAGGCTCTCGAGGAGCTCGCCGTGCATGGCGGCAACTGTGTCGAGCTCCTCAACCGCGAGCGCTCTGCCGCGCTTGACACTCCGCATGGCAAACTCGACCAGACTGTTGGCGACGATGTCGGCGACATGCTCGAGGTTGATCACGGCCGACAGAATATCCTGTCCCCGCGCGCCCTCCCGCTGGTGGTCGAGGGTCTGCTCGTCGCCGACGTCGGCGAGATAGCGGCGAATCGCGCCGCCCAGCTTGTCGACGCAACGATTCTGAGCGGCGATCGCGCCGGTGCGTGTCTGATCACCGTGCCGAAGCACCTCGAGCGCATCGCGGAGCATCGTCTCGACCATGTCGGCCATGCGCAGGGTTTCGCGGGCGGCGTTCGCGAGGGCAACGGTTGCGGAATCGAGTGCCGCAACATCGAGATAGACGGGCCGCCCCGGGTCCACGGGAGCTGGCGGGTCCGGGAGCCATCTCGTGAGAAGCTGTGCGAGGCCGCTGACAAACGCGAGGAACAGCACTGCAAGTGCCAGATTGAAGGCCAGGTGAAAGTTGACGACCAGACGCCCCGGAGAGGGCTCGACGAGCTCCAGCGCGTGAGTGATGGCTGGCAGGACCGGCAGTGCGAGCAACACTCCCACGGTGCGCACCAGCAGGTTTCCGAGGGGCAGGCGCCGAGCGGCGGCGGTCGAGGCGCCGACGAGCGCGGGGAGTGCGCCGCCGATGTTCGCGCCGAGCACGAGGGCGACAGCGCCGGTCGGCTCGATGACGTGTGTGGCGGCGAACGTCGCTACGAGCAGCACGATGGCTATGCTCGAGTGGCACGCCCAGGTGAGTGCTGCCGCGACCAACGCCGCGAGAACCGGGTCGCTGGCCAGCGCGCCCATGACCGAGCGCAGCAGCGGAGTGTTCGCAAGGGGTCCCAACGTGTGCACCAGGCCCGAGAGCGCCATGAGCATGAGCCCGAGGCCGATGCCGATGCGGCCGATATTCTTCGCCCGGCTGTCGTCGGCCCAGCGAAAAACGAGCACCCCGACGAGCACCAGGGGTGGTCCCAGCAGCGCCACGTTGAAGAAGAGCACCTGCGTCAGAAGGGCGGTCCCAACGTTTGCGCCGAGCATCACCGCGAGCGCGGGGGCTAGCGCCATAACCCCCGTCGCCGTGAACGAGGTCGCGAGCAGACCGGTCGCGGTGCTGCTCTGGAGAAGCGCGGTCACGCCAAGTCCGGTGAGGAACGCGCGAAAGCGGTGACCAAGGTTGCGGCCGAGCCAACGTCGGAGCACCGTGCCGAAGCCGCGCTGCACCCCGGTTCCGACCATGTGCGTGCCCCAGAGGAGGAGGCCGACGTGGCCTGCAAGCTCAACCAGTGAGAGCGTGCCGCTCATCGGTCCCCGCCGTCGCGCCTTTCCATCCCACACGTCTCCCAAATGGCCCGCAAACCTTACGTTGAGGTGTCCGCTGCACCGCGTCAACTCGAGACGCCAGAGGCCGCCTTGGCACGCCCGTGAATCAGGCTGTACGCGGATGGAATCACAAGCATCGAGAGCAGCAGTGCCGTGATCATTCCGCCGACCATTGGAGCGGCGATCCTCCGCATGACCTCCGATCCCGTGCCGCTCCCCCACATGATGGGCAGGAGTCCCGCGATGATCACGGCAACCGTCATGGCCACCGGGCGTATGCGAAGGGCGGCGCCCTCGACAATCGCCTGATCAAGCTCGCTCCGATCATTCAGTCGTCCGCCTGCGCTGCGAGCCGCTACCGCCTGGTTCAAGTACACCAGCATGACAATGCCAATCTCTGCCGCAACGCCGCCGAGAGCAATGAATCCCACCGCCGAAGCGACCGACATGTTGTAGCCGAGAAGGAACATCAGCCAGTAGCCCCCGACAAGGGCAAAGGGGAGGGTCGCCATAATGAGCGCCGCGTCGCTGAAACGACGAAACGTCAGGTACAACAGCGCGAAGATAATGCCGAGCGTGGCCGGCACGACGAGTTTGAGTCGCTCGGTGGCCCGCGCGAGATACTCGAACTGACCGGACCAGGAGATGGAGTAGCCGGACGGTAGGCGAACTCCTCTTGCCACCGCTTGCTGCATTTCCCGGACCGCGGTGCTCATGGGCCTTCCGTGCAGGTCGACGTACACCCAGCCCGAAAGGCGCGCATTTTCGCTCTTGATCATCGAGGGACCATCGGCGATGCGGATTTCCGCCACGTCGCCTAATCGGATCTGAGCGCCGCGATCGGTAAGAATCGGCAAGTCGCGAAGGCCCTGCAGGGAATCGCGTAGCTCGCGCGGATAGCGCACGCTGATCGGGAAGCGCTGCAATCCCTCCACCGTCTCGCCGATCTCCTCGCCACCGATCGGGGCAGCCACAATGCTCTGCACGTCGGAGATGTTGAGCCCGTAGCGCGCGGCGCGCTCCCGATCGATGTTCACTTCGACATAGCGGCCACCGGTAAGTCGTTCCGCGAATGCCGAGGTAACGCCGGGAACATTCCTGACCGCGGCCTCGACTTGCCTTGCCAGGCCGTCGATGACCCGGAGATCCGCGCCGGCGATCTTGACTCCAATCGGGCTCTTGATTCCGGTGGCGAGCATGTCGATACGGTTGCGTATAGGCGGAACCCAGATGTTCGTAAGACCGGGGACCTGTACGACCTGGTCGAGCTGCTGGACGAGCTTCTCCGGCGTCATGCCGGCTCGCCATTCGCTGCGCGGCTTGAACTGAATGGTCGTCTCAAACATCTCGAGCGGTGCGGGGTCGGTCGCGGTCTCGGCGCGACCGACCTTGCCGAACACGCTTGCCACCTCGGGCACAGTCTTGATCAAGCGATCGGTCTGCTGCAGCAACTGCGTGACCTTGCCGGGTGAGATGCCCGGCAGAGCAGAGGGCATGTAGAGAACGTCGCCTTCGTCGAGGGGTGGCATGAATTCGGCGCCGATATGGGTCGCCGGGTATACGCTCGCGAGAAGAACCAAGAGCGCAACGGCGAGAACGGCCCTGGGATGAGCGAGTGCGGTACGCAGGAGAGGCCGATAGACGCCGGCCAGGGCCCGGTTGAGCGGGTTGCGGTGCTCTTGCGGGATTTGGCCGCGGATCAGGTAACCCATGAGGACTGGAATGAGCGTCACGGCGAGTCCCGCGGCGGCTGCCATGGAGTACGTCTTAGTGAACGCGAGCGGTGCGAACAGCCGTCCTTCCTGGGCCTGCAGCGTGAAGACGGGTACGAATGAGAATGTTATGACCAGGAGCGACGTGAAGAGTGCGGGGCCTACCTGAACGGCGGCGTGGCTGATCACCTGCCAGCGCTCGGAAGCCTGAAGCTCCGCCCCCGGATGCGCCTCGTGCCAGCCTTCGATGTGCTTGTGTGCGTTCTCGATCATGACGATCGCCGCATCGACCATCGCTCCGATCGCGATCGCGATCCCACCGAGTGACATGATGTTGGCGTTGATTCCCTGGTAATGCATCACGAGAAACGCGACGAGTATGCCCAGTGGGAGGGATACGATCGCCACCAGGGCGGATCGCAGGTGAGACAGGAACACGGCGCACACCAACGCCACAATCACCAGCTCCTCGATGAGCTTTCCACGGAGGTTCTCGATGGCACGCTTGATGAGCTCGGAGCGGTCATAGGTGGGTACGATCTCGACTCCGGGCGGGAGACTCGCCTTCAGCTGCGCGAGCTTGGCTTTTACGGCGTTAATGGTCTCCAAGGCATTCTTGCCGGAGCGCATGATGATGACGCCGCCGGCGACCTCTCCGTCACCGTTCAGGTCCGTGATTCCGCGCCGCACCTCGGGACCGATCTGCACGGTGGCCACGTCGCCCACCCGAACCGGGATACCGGTGTCAGTAGTCGCGAGCGGGATGCTGCGGAAATCCTCCAGCGTCTTCAGGTAACCCGAGGCGCGAACCATGTACTCCGCTTCGGCGAGCTCGAGCACCGAGCCTCCGGTCTCCTGGTTTGCGTTGCGGATTGCGCTGACCACCTTCTCGTGGGTGATGTTGAAGGCGCGCAGTTTCTGTGGATCCACCACCACCTGGTACTGGCGAACCATGCCGCCGAGGGACGCGACCTCCGCGACATTGGGGACCGACTTGAGCTCGTATTTAAGGAACCAATCCTGGAGCGCCCGCAGCTGCGAGAGATCGTGGGTATGGCTCTTGTCGATGAGCGCGTACTCATAGATCCAGCCAACGCCCGTCGCGTCGGGACCGAGAGCAGTCCTGGCCTCCTTCGGCAGCCGCGCTTGCACCTGGTTCAGGTATTCGAGCACGCGGGAGCGGGCCCAGTAGAGATCGGTGCCGTCTTCGAACAACACGTAGACGAACGAATCCCCGAACATTGAATAGCCGCGGACGGTGCGAGCCCCTGGCACCGACAGCATCGTCGTTGCGAGCGGGTAGGTTACCTGGGTCTCTACAATCTCCGGCGCCTGTCCCGGATACGTCGTGCGAATGATCACCTGGACATCGGAGAGATCGGGGATCGCATCGAGGGGCGTCCGCAGCATCGCCCAGATGCCCCAGGCCGCAATCGCAGCCACCCCGAGGAGCACTGGAACGCGGTTGGCAATACAGGCGCGGATGAGCCGGGCGATCATTGCAGCCGCGCCTCCGTCGCTTTGAGGCTGGCCTCGGAATCAATCAGGAACTGCCCGGACACGACGACCTTCTGGCCTAGGGCGAGCCCCGCGCGAATCTCGGTCTGCCCGCCGCCTTGCGCCCCCGTCTCGACGTTCACGCGCCGAAACCGAGCGTCGCCTTCCGCGAGCATGACGACGCGACGGGTCCCGGTCTCGATGACGGCTTCACTCGGCACCAGCAGCACGTCCGCCAGGGCGGCAGGCGCGAACTGCACGGTAACGAACATGCCCGGGAGCAGCTCCATCCTTGGGTTGGCCAACTCCACGCGCGCGGTGAGCGTGCGGGTCGCCACATTCACACTCGGGAGAACCGCAGCCACTCTCCCGTCAAAGACGACTCCAGGGAGCGCAGCCGTTCGCGCGTGAACGGCATCCCCTCGGTGCACGCGCTCCGCGAGCGTCTCGGCCACTTCAGCGTTGACCCACACCTTTCGAAGTCCGTTGATGCGAAAGAGCGATGACCCGACCGTGACCGTCGTGCCCTCGCGCGCCATGAGCTCGGTGATCACACCACTGATCGGCGCCAGCAACGTGAATCGCGACTGGGGTCGGCCGCGCTTTTCCAGGGCTCTGATCAGATCCTCCGGCATGCCTGCGAGCCGCATGCGCTGTCGCGCGCCATCTGCGAGGTCCGCAGCTCCGGGGCTGTTGAGATCCTTGACCGCGAGGTATTCCACCTGAGCCGCGACCCAGTCCGGAACGTAAAGATCCGCGAGCGGCTCGCCTTCCCGCACCGCATCGAGCGTTGCGCGCACGCGCAAGCGCTCCACGAACCCGTTGGCCCGCGCCTGAACGAGTGCCACGTCGCGCTCGTCGTAGGCGACGCTGGCGCTCGCCGTGATTTCAGAATGCAGTTGGCCTCGTGCGACCAGGGCGGTGCGCACGCCCAGGTTTTGCTGCAAACGTGGACTGATTTCTATGGCGCCGGTATCGGCGCCTCCCTCAACGACAGGCACCAGCTGCATGTCCATAAAGGGTGACTTGCCGGGGTGATCGAAGCGCTGCGCGGGCGCCATCGGATCGTGCCAGTAGAGGATCTTCTTTCCGGTGCGCGGATCGATATCGCCGGGCTTCTGCGGCGCATGCGTCGCAGCCGTCGGTGCCGGCTGGTCCACCATTGCCTGGGTGCGTCCTGCACTCACGCCGGTCCGGTAGAGCGCGTATCCGAGCACGGAGAGAGCAACCGCGCCCGTCAGCCCTGCGATCAGGTAGCTTCGGTTCATGGCAGGGCTCCCTGATCGGCATCGCCGGATACCGGGATTGCCGCCAGGGTTTCGGGCGGGGCCTCGAGAAATGCCAGTTGCGCCCAAAGCCTCGCGGCGATTGCCTCGAGCTGCAGGGCTTTCAGGCGCGCATCGATCTGCGCGCGGTGAGACGTCAGCAGGTCGGTCAAGGTCGCCTTGCCACCGCGGTACGCTGCGCGGGCCGCAACGACGCGATCGGTGGCCAGGGGAACGATGGAGGTGCGATAGCGCTCGAGCCGCTCGCGGGCGCTGTCCCACGCGTCGATCATCGTGGCGATCTCCGCGGCGTGCTCGCGCAGCATATCCTCGCGCTCGGCCTTTGCTTGGGAGGCTTCCGCTAGTCTGGCTGCGAGTCGTTGGTCCTGGCGGCTCGCGCGGCGGATTTCCAGCGGCACTGTCAGTTCCAGAGTCACCATGTTCGAGTAGCCGATGCCGCGTTGGCTGTACACGAGCTCCACGGACCAGTCCGGCCGACGATCAGCGCGAGCCGCTTCAGCTCCCGCTCGCGCCAGCCCTTCGCGTCGTTCAAGCGCGAGAATTTCGGGGTGACGGGCCAGCTGCGCGTCAAGGCCGTGCTTGTGAAGGGGGATCGCGTCAATGGCCGGGTCGCCGACGAGCGCGTGATCGGAGGCACCGGGAACCCAGCGATCCAGGGCGAGCTTCGCGGCACTGACTTCGCGAGAGGACTCCGAGGCCAGATCTTCGAACTCGGCAAACGCCTGGCGGGCCGCGAGGACGTCCGCAGCGGTGCCGTGACCTCCGCGATAGGCGGCCTCCGCAGCTGTGACTTCGAGGCGCACCGCTTCGAGCTGTTGGAGCACGGTGCGGTCCGCGGCTTCGGCGTAGTAACGATTGAGCCACGCGAGCGCGCTATCGCGTCGGAGCTCGACCAGGGTCTGTACCTTCTTCGCCTCCGCGAGGCGGACCGCCTCCTCGGACTCGGCGGCGCGGGCGCGCAGCTTCGACGGGCGGGTGATCTCCTGCATGATCCCGACGCTGCGCATCGTCATGAAGTCCCGTTGCACACTGAAGCGCTCGGGACCGTTGATGGGCAGATTCTCGAGCCCGATCTTCGCGACCGGATCCGGCCGTTCGCCTGCGGCGATGCCTAAGGCTTTGGAGGCGCTGACGCCGAGCTGGCTTGCCTCGAGCTGCTTGGAGCGCAAGAGCGCGACGCGCTGCGCCTCGGCCAGAGTGAAAGGCGGTTCGTCGGCCGAGACCGGGCTCGAGACCAGGAGTGCGAGCGTCGCCGCAGCGCACGCCCTGCCGACGTAACAGAGCACCGCACGGGTAGGCACGGCACCCGAGCGCCGCGACGCCCTGAGCGGAGAGAGAGCGGATCGATTCATGCGACTCACCGAGTTCGGACTGGACAACACGTCAAGTCAGAGAGCCCACGGCGTGTGACGGTACGCCGCCCGAGGGGCTGCGGCTCAGCGCGTCGTGGGAGCTACCGGCGCGTGGCCGGATTCGGCGAGGTGAGAGTTAAAGGCGCAGGCGCGCCGTGTGCAGGTACGTGAGGGAGAAGTCGGCGCGGTAGTCCGTGAGCACGAAGGGCGCAATCTGCAGGACCGGTCGCGTGACCGGCGCAGCGGCGGGTGCACTTAACAGGCTGGGGAAGCCAGCGGCCCGATCAAGGGATTTGCGCGGTTGCGCAACAACCCATGGAGCCGACGCGAGGGTCGGTTGTGCGGCACAGCAGCCGTCGGCTGCAACCGCCGGCACAGTTGACGGCTCGGTGCAGCTGGAAGCGGATCCCTTCGGACAGCAATCGGTGCTCGGCCCACAGGCCAGCGTCGGCTGGATCATGCCGAGCAGGCATCCCCAGAGCATCAGGGTTGTAATGAGTCGACGAACCACCAGGGCACCCTCAGGGTAGGCTTAGACTGACTACCCCCTACAGGCTAAGTTCCGCGATCGTAACCATGGAGTCAACCGTTTCTCGAGGACGCGTTCACATTTTCATCGCTTTAGGTCGCTCTCCGTGACCTCGGATGGCGGGGCGGGCGGGGGACGCCCAGACTCCGTCCGGCGGGTCGTCATGCTCGTGGCGGCCCTGAATCTGGCCTACTTCGGGGTGGAGTTCACGGTCGCCCTGGCGATCGGATCGGTTTCCCTATTCGCCGATGGCGTCGATTTCCTGGAGGACGCCTCCGTCAGTTTCCTGATCGCTGTGGCACTCGGTTGGAGCGCTGCCCGGCGAGCTCGCGTCGGAATGGTTCTCGCGGGAGTCCTTCTGGTGCCGGCTCTGGCGGCCCTGTGGGCGGCGGTGACGAAACTGGTCTCGCCGGCACCCCCAGCTCCCGTTCCCCTAACCCTGACTGGCGCGGGTGCCCTGATGGTCAACCTGTCGTGTGCGTTGATGTTGGCGCGGGTTCGAGCGCACGCCGGGAGCCTGACCCGTGCCGCGTTCCTTTCGGCGCGCAATGATGTGGCGGCAAACCTGGCTATTATCGGGGCGGGTCTTGTCACCGCTTCGACGCAGTCCATCTGGCCTGACCTGGTCGTCGGGCTCGGCATCGTAGGGATGAACGCTGGTGCCGCGCGTGAGGTTTGGCTCGCCGCACGTGATGAGCAGAGAGACGCGGTTTCTGACCTGGCGGACAGCCGCAGGGATTGAAACGGTCCTGCTCTCGAGGATCGCAGCCGTACGGGTGCGATTCGGATGAACCGGATTGATTCCGAGCCGGAGGCGGCG
>Ga0209059_1001367_pt1 | contig 11074 bp, 7 predicted proteins | sample GraSoiAngelo_151_FD_186165 | JGI IMG/M metagenome (GOLD analysis project Ga0209059, IMG submission 186165) | Grasslands soil microbial communities from the Angelo Coastal Reserve, California, USA - 14_1009_12_20cm (SPAdes) (version 2) | ecosystem: Environmental > Terrestrial > Soil > Grasslands ...
GAACGGGCTTTTCAGCGGAGTTGTCCTCCCCGCGACCGCGAGCATGATCGGGCTCGAAACTCCGTCTGAGGCGCAGAGCACCGTGTTTGGATTGAACGCGAGCTCGGTCGCCCTGGGGTTCGCGCTCGGACCGATTATCGGAGGCGGGGTCGCCGCGACGTCGGGCGGGATATCGGGATGGACGCCGCCGGGCGGGATGACCGAGCGAGTCGACTCCGGAAGCAACACCGGATCGAACGCGAGCAACGCACTGTTCGAGATGAACGATCTGCTCGTCGCGGCGAGCGGCACCGCGACAGGCGCGGAGACGGCGACATCGCTCGCGTCCGCCGTCGGCGCGACGAAGACGATCACGCTGAAGCCGCCGGCGACCGCACGAACCTGCACCGTCACCGCCGCCGTGAAGAAGCAGAGCCCGATCTGGTTGCGCTCGACAGCGACGGCGACCGTCGAGAACGGGAACAGCATCAGCGTGAACAAGCCCGCCGGCGCGCAAGAGAACGACGTTCTCGTCATGGTGGTCGGATTCAACCTCAGCGGAACGTTCACTCCACCGAGCAACTTCACTGAAATTGATTGGACGAGCTTCATCTGGGCTGGCTCGCACGTCGTGGGCGCCTCCGATGCAGGTCCCTACACGTTCAGCGTCGTCACTGCGAAGGGGATGGTGGCGTGGATCGGTGCGTACGCCGGAGTGGACACCGCGAACCCGGTCGATCCGACGCATCCGCATACGAGTACGAGCGGAACATCGCACTCGACGAACACCAGCACCCCGATGTCGACCGCGAACGCCTACGAACTGGTCATAGCTGCCTTCCAGGTCCAGGTCGACGCCACCTGGACGCCACCGGCGGACATGCTCGAGCTCGCGGACTTCAAGAACGCCACCGGCACGATCGTCACGGTCGGGATAAACCACGCGCTGCAATCTCAAGCCGGATTGCCGATCGTGGAGACGGCCACATCGTCCGTCTCAGGAAGCGGCACGAACCTGATCTTCGCGCTGAACCCGCTCAGCTCGAACACCACTTCCCTCGGCTCGACCACCGTCTCCGTCAGCAGCCCGAGCGGGCCGACGCTCGTTTCGACGGGGGCGTTCGCGCTGGCGTCGACCAACTTCGCGGCTGGCGATCACCTCATCCTCGATATCTCCGTACCGGATGACCCGAACGGCTGTCCCGCGGTTCGCGTCTCGTACGACAGCACGGGTCAGCCGTCGAAGCTCACGATCGCCGCGACGATCGTCCCCGAAGGCGTCCTCGGGCTGCTTCTCCTCGCCCCGGTGCTTCCCCTCGCCGCGCGCTGGTGGAAGCGGAGGCGACCGTGACCGCCGCGTTCGCTCCGGAGCCAAAGGGCGCGGGCGCGATCAGACCGATCGGCACGCTCATCGCGGTCGCCTCGGTCGCGCTGCTCATCCTGCCGTTCCTTTCGACGTTCGGCGAGCTGCTCACGAACGCGGCAATGGCCGCGGGATTCGACGCCTGGCTCGGCCAGTGGATCGCTCCGGTCGAGGGCCAGTTGGTGCACGGCGCGCTCGCGCTCGTCGGCATCCCGTCCGCGTACAGCGGCTCGCTGCTCTACATCGGCAGCGGCGCCGGCAGCCTCGCGCTCTACATCTCCTGGAACTGCGTCGGCTGGCAGACGCTCCTCTTCCTCGTGGTTTCGATGGCGACCGGCCTCCAGGGTGAGTTCACGCTGCGCTCGCGGCTCGAGACCGTCGCGCTCGGCGTCTTCGGGATCGCTTTCCTCAACGTCCTCCGGATCACCGTGGTCGCCCTGGTCGCGTACTTCTTCGGGCGGCTTCCCGCGGTGATCGTCCACGACTACGGCAGCGTCATCGCGACCGTCGCCTTCCTCATGGCGTTCTGGGCGTTCGCCTACAACGTCGTCCTCGAGGGGCGCGGCGGCGATCGGGAGGAGCCATCCCCCGATCAGGGGTCTCGCATAGGTCAGATGGCGTAAGGACCCAGCGAACCAGTCAACCCACGAGCCCCGTGTCGTCTTCGGACACATCGGCGCGTGGAGTGAGCGGCTCAAAGCCGTGCCATTCCGGTCCCGGCCGCGCATTTCCCTCTTACGGCTGACCGCATGGCGGCGCCCCTTTGGGAGACTGCCGACCGTGGACGATCGGACGGCCGGAGGCGATCAGACGTGGCGCTGACCCAGCCGCGGCCTTCGCCAGAGTCGGATCGCCGGCGATCGCTCAAGGTAGCGGTCATCCATGGCGTCGGCTTCTTCTACTCCGGCGGTGGCGAGAAGCTCGTGATCCAGCAGGTCCTCGGGCTGCGCGAGCGTGGTCACCGCGTCGACTGCTATGCGCCGATCGTCGACCCGGCACGCTCGTTCCCAGGCTGGCTCGACCGAGTCGGTGTTCGCCGGCTCGCGCCGCGCCTGCCAAATTGGCTGCGCTTTCCGGACGCGCTCGCGATCATCGCGATGTCCGTCGCCGCGCCGTTCCTCGCCCACCGGTTCCGCGGGTACGACGTGATCCTCGCGGCGAACCAGCCCGCTGGTTGGATCGCGTGGTGGGCGCGCCGGCTCTATGGCGTGCCGTACGTGCTCTACCTCGCGCAGCCGAATCGCCTCCTCTATCCCCGCGAGATCGATGGCGAACGAACCGTGATCGTGAAGCGGGACTACTTCTTCCTTCACGCGATCGCGCCGCTGATTCGGCCGCTGGTCCTCGCGGCCGAGCGCCGCAGCGTTGCCGGCGCCACCCGAGTACTCGCGAACGGCGCGTACATGGCACGGGTGCTCTCACGCACTTACGCACGCGCCTTCAGCTCGTGCCCCGCGGGCGCTGAAGCGGTCGTTGAAACCAGGAGTCGATTCACGGGAGCGGTGCACCTGCGCGGCCTCGTGATCCCGAAGCCGTTCGTTCTCCTCAGCAACCGTCACTACCCGCAGAAGCGGTTCGAGGTCGCGATCGAAGCGCTCCGCCATCCCGCACTTGCCGCGCGCCGGATCCCTTTGGTCATCACGGGGCAGGAGACCGCGTACACGCTTCGGCTGCGGGAGCTCGCGGCCCGCCTCGGACTTCACGACCGAGTGCACTTCATCGGCCTCGCCGGCGAAGATGAGCTCGCCGCCCTCTATGCGCACGCCGCGTGCTACGTCTATCCATCGCCGGAAGAAGACTTCGGCATGGGCGTGGTCGAGGCGATGGCCGCGGCCGTACCGGTAGTGGCGTGGGATCACGCCGGTCCCACTGGGACCATGGTCGACGGCCTGACCGGGTACCTCGTTCCACCGGGATCTCCCGAGCTCTTCGCCGAGCGCATCGTGCAGCTTCTCGATGACGAGCAGCTCTCGCGTCGCCTCGGTCGCGGCGCGCAGTCGCACGCGCTCCGCCATTTCACCCTGGACCATCACCTCGAGGCGCTCGAGAATGTGCTCGACGATGTCTGCGAAGTCGAGCGCGACGACGCGCTGGCCGACGCCACCGCCTGAGGACTTCGACTACGAGTCGAAGGTCTGGGGCGAGCAGGAGCTATCGCTCGATCCGACGACCCTCGGCGCGCTGCGCCTGCGCTACTGCCTCGAAGCGCTGCAGGGCGTGCGCGGGACGGTCCTCGAGCTCGGCTGCGGCGCGGGCTCGTTCCTCCGCGCACTCCGGTCGCACCGCCCCGACCTGGCGGTCGTCGGACTCGATCTCAGCGCGCGCGCTCTCGTGCACGCTCGCGCGCGCGGCGCGTCGCGCGTCGTCCGCGGCGACGTCGCGCGCCTGCCATTCGTCGACCGATCGGTCGATGCCGTGGTGTTCTTCGACGTGCTCGAGCATGTGTCGCATCCCGACGTGTTGCTGGCCGAAGCCGCGCGCGTCCTGCGTTCCGGTGGACGCTTGCATGGATTCGTGCCGTGCGAAGGGAGCCTGTACACGCTCCACGGTCTCGCGAGCCGCCTCGGGTACTCGCCGAAGGAGCGCTATGCCGGTCACATCCAGCGGCTGACCCCCGGCAGCCTCACGTCGCTGCTTCGTCGCGCCGCGCTTCGACCGACCGGTCGACGTTGGAGTGGCCACTACTTCACCCAGCTCATCGACCTCGGGTACTTCTCGTTTCTCGCCGCGCGCGGCCGGAACGTCGAGGGCACGCTCGAGGCGGTCGCGGCGCGGGAGGGCGGCGCGCGCGGCCGGCTTCTCGGCGGCGCGCTAAAAGCGGTCGCGGCGCTGGGCTACGGAGAGTCGCTCCTCTTGCGGAACATTCCCGCCGCCGGTGTGCACGTCACCGCCGTCCGCTGAGGGACGACACAGCGGGCCCTAGCGGCGACCGTGGAAGAAGTTCATGTAGGGGACGGCAATCGCGCGGAGGACCGCGCTCGGCACCGCGAGCGCAAGAAGTGGCTGCAGGAGCCAGACGTAGTCGCGTAGCCCGTAGCCGTCGCGGCGCAGCGCTGCCCAGCGCACGCGGAACCCTTCACGCTGGATCTCCTTGATCTTCCGGAATGAGCTGCCGCTGGTCCGATAGCGGTATCGCAAAAGGTCCTCGGAGACGTTGGCGACCTCGCCCATACGTAGCAACCGGAGGACGAGGTCGTAATCGAAGGCGTAGCCAAATTCGTCACGAAAGCCACCGACAGCGTCGTAGGCGGTGCGGCGCAGCAGCATGCTCGGCAGGACGATCGGGTTCGCGCGCAAGGCCTCGCGGCGGACTCGCGAGCGCTCGGCCGGGTAGCGCAGCCCGCCGGTAGCGCGGCCCGCTTCGTCGATCGTCTCGCACCAGCACCCGACGAGTACGAGGGCGGGGTCGCTCGCAAGCGCGGCGACCTGTGCGGCGATGCGCCTGGGGTCCGCCACATCGTCCGCGCCCATGATCGCGACGAGCCGCGCGGTCGTGGAACGGACCGCGAAGTCGTGAGAGAGCGCCATGGGGAGCGCCTGCGGTGGTCTGACGACACGAAGGCGCGGGTCGTCGAACGCAGCGAGCAGCCGCCCGGTCTCATCGGTCGAATGGTTGTCGCAAACGACGAGCTCGAGATCGTGGTGCGTCTGCGCGAGGACCGAACGCACGGCATCGGCGATGAACGGCGCCCCGTCCCGCACGGGCAGCGCGACGGAGACGCTCGGGCTCAACGCGCGCGTTCCGCGACCAGGAGCACGCTGTTCGAGCGCCTGCGCGAGCGCCACGGCGACTCCGTGAAGGTAAGAGCGGGATCAACCGCGCGCACCGCAAGGTCCGCAGTGGCCACGAACGGTCGCGCGAGCGGCCGCGCGAAGCGGTCCACCCCGATGGCGAGCACGCTCATGACCTCGTCGAACGCCAGGGTCGCGAAGGCGTTGAGGTAGCGGCGCGCCAACACGCGCGCGCCGCTGCGCTCGAACTCGTCGGCGAGCGCGTCCGGGTCGACGAAGAGCTCGGGGTGATGATCAGCGCGCGCAAAGACGTCCACGCCGATGCGCGAAAGCCACCACTCCCAGGTGTAGCGCCAGCGGGCACTCACCGCGCTCACGATGACTCGGCCGCCGGGACGCGTGACGCGAACGAGCTCACGAACGACGCCGGGCCACTCGGCGATGTGCTCGAGCGTCTCGAACGAGAGCGTCGCCGCGAACGTCGCATCCGGGAACGGGAGCGCGAGCGCGTCGGCGCAGACCGGTCGCGCCGCAACCGCGCGATCGCGCACCTCACGCAGGCCGCGCATGGCGATGTCCACACAGATTCCGCGCGCCGCCCAGCGCGCGTGCAAGCGATCGAGCATGAGGCCGTTCGCGCCGCCCACGTCGAGCACACGGTCGCCGGGGGCAAGCCCGAGCTCACGCAGCGCGCACAGCCACGCGCGATCGCGGATCCGATACGCGCGCGCGAGAGGGTCGCGTCGCAGGATCTCGGCGAACGGCGCGTTCGGCGGCCGGTCGTCGAAGAAGGTCCGCGCCGGGGTCACTCGTCCTCGTCGAGGCCGAAGCGCGGCACCGCACGCACCGCGGCGCGACCGATCGCGCCAAAGATCGCGGCTGGATCACCCGCGCCGCCCGCGCCGAGGCCGAGCGCCGCCCAGAGCAACAGCACAGCCGTCGCGAGCGCGCCAGCGAACGCGGCGAGACGCATCGCCGGGCTCGGGTGCTGCTCGATCCTTACCGAGCCAGCCGCCAGGCGCGCCAGCAGAAGACCGGGCCCGGCGCTGTAACGAGTCCCGGAGTCTGGAGCGACGGACGCGAAGATCGGAGACTCACGCCACAGCAGCCAGCCGTCCGCGGGAAGGCGGACGGTGCCACCGTCCTCGTCGAGCGCGCTGACGTCGAGCTCCTGCGTCGCGGTGCTCGCGCCGTCGAGGAGCCAGCGCATGATCCGGTGGTAGAGCTCGCGCTCGTCCACGCTCTGCTTCGCGCGCACGTGCGTGACGAGATTGACACCGGACCACACCACTCGACCCTGGCCGAGCTGGCCGGCGGCGATGAGCGGGCGCCCGCCGGCGAGGAGCACCGGGCGAGCCCATTGGCGGAGCGGGCTATCGGGCGCGCTCACGTTCCATGCTCCGCTCTCATAGCGGAAGTCGCCGAAACGGGCGAGGTCGAGACCGCGCACGTCGACACCCGCGTCCCCGAACGCGAGCGTTCCGCTCGGCGCCTGCCAGCGCAGGTCCGCAGCGGGAAGGAAATCGGGCGTGCTCGCGGTCTTCGCGAGCGGCGAGAATTCCCAGCCCGTCTCGACGAAGAGCCGCCCGCCGCGCTCGACGTACGCGTCGAGCTTCGCCTCGTCGGCCAGGACGTCGCGCATGCACTGGTCCTCGAGGATGACGACGTCGAAGCGGGCGAGCTCCGCGGGCGAAATGTCGTCGACGCAGGCGGGGCCCTGCACGAGCCAGCCGTCGGCGAACGGGAGCGCGCCCGCGCTCGCGAGCCGGTACGTGTTGCGGTAGGCCTCGTTCTTCGTCTCGCCGATATGAAGCACGATGCCTCGCTCGCGGAAGGCGGCAAGGGTATGGGTCCGCGGGGAGGCCGCAAGATACAGGCGGCCCTCGCTCGTCACCGCCCAACCGGCGGCGCTGAAGCGCGACGGATCCTCGGGCGGATCAGGCGGCGCGTTACCGCGCTGCGCGACGCGATCGACGCCGAACCAGGCCGACATCTCGCTCACGCTGGCTCCCGCCACGCCATAGGCGTTGTCGAGGAAGAGAGCCTGCTGCTCGTCGGACCAGGACAGATGCAGGAGCGACAGCGTGAATGTGTAGAGGTTCATCGTGCGCGCGTCGCTGCGGAGCGGCAGCGCCTTGAGCAACGAGCCCAGCAAGGGCGAGACGTCGACTCGGCCGGCTTCGCCTGAGAAATGCTGCGACGCGAGCGGAAGCTTGTCGTCCCACATGAACTCGCTCGAGATGCCGGACGGCAGCGTCCGGCCTTCTTCCACGATCATGTGGCCCCTCGCGAGCATCGTCGGCAGACGAGCGCGCAGGAACGTGGGATCGATCTCGTGATGCGGCCCATATCCAGGGATCTCGAGGAAGACCAGCCCGACGACCGCCACGGCCGCGACCGCGGGCGCCGCGACGCGCGAGCGGCCGAGGCGCGCGAGCGAGCTCAGCGCCGCCGCCCCGAGGACCGCGAGCCCCACGATGGCGAAGATCAGGATCCCGCGGAAGCCGAGCAGCGGCGAGAGAAGCGGGTTCGCCGTTGCCAGCGCGATCTCGAAGTCGACGCTGAAGAGGTAGGCGATCGCGAACGCCGTCGTGACGAGGAGCCCGCGCCAGCGCGGATCGCGAACGGCGAAGGGGGCGGCGAGGATCGCCAGCGCGAGAAGGAAAGGGGTGAGCGACATGCTTTCGAGGAGGCCGGAGCTCTGGACCTTCTGGCTCAGGCCGAGGAGGACGCTCGGAGGAATGTTCTGCCCGGCCACGATCGCGGGGCTGAGGTCGTTCACGCCGCCAGCGTTGGCGGCGCGGTTGTAGACGACGAAGGCGACGAGAGCACCGCTCACGCAGAGGAGCGCGGGGATCCCGACCGCGAGGACGCGAGCCGGCCCGCGGCGCGAGACGGTCGCCGCGGTTATCGCGCCGAGGATCAGTCCCGCGGGCGCGACCGCGGGATGGGCGACGAAGGTCGCGGCGAGCAGCAGCACGCACGCGGCGAAGAGGGCGACGCCGCGGCGGTCGAGACGCGGGCGCTCGTAGCGCGCGTACGCGACGAGCGCTGCGATCGACCAGGGCAGCAGCGCGGCGGCGATGGTGTTCGCGTAGAACCCGACGTAGATGAGAAGGTTCCAGGCCGCGGGAGGGAGCAGCGAGAACGCGCCCGCAGCGAACGCCCATCCACGGCCGAGACCGAGGGCACGCGCCAGCGCGGCCACCCCCAAGGCGCCGACGACCATGGCCCCGAAGGCCACCACGCGTCCGGCGACCACGAGGTCGACGCCGGCGACGTGGAGCCCCGCGATCACGTAGATCGGCGCGATCGCATATCCGGCGGACGGCGACACGCCGCCGCCCTGATAGGGGAACCAGAACGGTATGGCGGGGAAGGAACGAGACATCCAGTCGGCGAAGGCGAGCGTGTTCGGCCAGTCGCTCCCCTCGAGCGGCCCCGCGAGCAGATTCGCGGCAAGGAGCCAGCAGAGAGCGGCGTAGGCAGCCGCGCTCCCGAGCCACCAGAGCGAGTGCGCGGCTCGCCTCACGCGCCGCGTCTCATCAGGACGAACACGCAGAGGCCCACGCCCACGACGAACAGCGCCCAGGAGATGAGGTCGACCAGACGCGCGCCGTAGGTCAGCTGGAGCGTTCCCGCCGCGGGGACGATCACGGCCATGACGCCGGGACCGGCCTCGAGCACCGCAAGGGAGCGCTCCTGGTCCCCGGAGCGGAGCTGGGCCCGCCACGCCGGAGTCCACGATTCCTTGATGAGGACGATCGCCGGTCCGTCGAGCGTCATGACGCGGTGCTCCGGATCGCGGAAGCTGCCGCTCAGCTCGCGCGCCGGCGGGTCCTCGCCGGCCGACACGAAGTAGGCGACGAGAAAGGAGCGCTCGGCGAGGCTTCGCGTGTAGTCGGCATGGAAGAGGAGGTTCCCGCCCAGGGCCACGATCTCGCCCGCCCCCTCGCTCCGCTTCGCTACGACCGGATGGTCGGCGAGCGCGAGCACCGCGCGCGCGTCCGGGGAGAGCGAGGTGCCCACCTCTGCGCCCCAGGGCCCGTCCTCGTATTTCGCGGGCGCAAACTTCGTCGCATCGACGTCGCCGTGGAGGCCCCAGTCCGGCGGGAAGTCCACGCGAAGCGTTCCCTTGATCGGGAGCAGGCTGCCGAGTCCTTGCGCGGCATCCCATCCGGTAAGGTCGACGACGACCCGACCGCCCGCGCGGGCCACGTCGCGCACCGCCTCGGCCGCCTTGGTCCGATCTCCGAGGTCACTCGCTCCGACCACGAGCACACCGGTGCGCGCGAGCGTGGCGGCGTCGAGTCCCGAGAGGGGACCTCGCCACCAGACGGGCAGGGCGCGATCGCTCGCGACCCCCGCGCGCAGGAGCGTTCGCGTGACGAGGCGGTAGAACTCCGCGCTACCGACGACGACCGTGAGCGGAACGTCCATCGCGACGACGAGCGGCGCGGGATGGACGACGTCAAGGCGCGCGTAGCGTCCCTCTCCTCCGCTGACACGGAAATCGCCGCTCGCCGTCATCGCGGGGAGGTTGCGCCGGAAGTCCGAGGTCGTCTCGACGGTCACGATCGAGACCGCGTACCAATCGAGCAATGCGCGCGCTGAAGGCGCGTCGTATGGCGGGTCGTACAGCGTGGTGTAGGCGAGCGCAAGCCATTCGGGATGGACCTGACCCTGGCTGTAGTAGTCACGCAGCTGCGGCATGCGCGAGCGATACGAGATCCACACCGATTCGTCGGCGCTGTTCGGCATGACGCGGTGCTCCAGATCGTCGGGAAGCCGCAGCGTCCGCATGCTCTCGGAGGGGCCCTCCCCCAGGGATGTCGCGTCGTACACCTCGGGATAGCCGCCGGCGGCGATGAGCCTCGCGCTCCCTGAGGCTGCGCCGGCGACGGCGGCGATCAGGACTGCGATGGTCGCGACCAGCGCGATCACTCGTCGAGGTCGCACCTTCGCGAAGGCAAACGCTGCCGCGCACGCCGCAAAGATCGCGACGAAGAAGGTCACGGTGAATGGGTCGATGCCGTTCACGTAGTAGAGCTCGTCCGGGATTCCCAAGGACGGCGCGAACACGTAGAGGATCGCCAACACCGTGAGCACGAGAAAGAGCGCGGGCGGGCGCCGCCGCAGCGCGAGAGATCCGCCCACGGCGAAGGCGAAGAAGAGCGGCGCCGCAGGACCGACGTGGGCGGGCACCCACAGGACCTCGATGGGCGAGAGCACCTGTGCGCCGTGGAAGGCGCCGAAGAAGCTGCCCGCGCCTGAAGCGGCTGCGGGCAGCCACGCGGGTGCGCCGATGAGAAGCGCCAGGCCACCGATACGCGCGAGCGCGAACAGCCTCGGGAGCGTGCGTAGGGCGACGACCCCCGCGAACACGAGACCCATGAACGCGTGGGACGCGACGGTCGCGGCGAGGAGCGCGGCCGCCACGACGAGCCACCCACGCGAGTCGCTCGCGCGCCAGCGTTCGTGCGCGTACCAGGCCCACGCGCCGAAGCCGCAGGCGACGATCCGTGCGTAGACGCCGTCGTGCACGATCCAGGTCCACACGGCCATAGAAGTCGCGACGACGATCGCGGCCAGGAATGCCGCGAGTCGAGAGCGCGTCGCGAGCGCGAGGAACGCATAGAGCCCGAGAAGGAAGGACATCATCGCGAGCAAGGCCAGGGAGATCAGCGTGGTCTCCGCGCCGAAGAGCCGGACCGGAATGATGCTGATGAGGTACGGCAATGCGGGATACGTCCCGAACGTCGGCATGCCCGCGGCCCACGGGTACAGCCAGTTCTCGGAGGGGAACCAATCCGCGGCGAACTTGAGGCGCGTGAGGTGCGACAGCGCGTCCGTGCCCTTCGGGAAGCCGGTCCATGCGTCGAGCAAGGCACCGACGACGACCACGGTCGCGGCGACGGCCACCGCGGCGCCGAGATCGAGCAGCTTCTGGCGACTCATGGCCGCCGTCGATCCGCGCGCAGCCCCCGCACGACGACGATG
>Ga0209059_1001368_pt1 | contig 11072 bp, 18 predicted proteins | sample GraSoiAngelo_151_FD_186165 | JGI IMG/M metagenome (GOLD analysis project Ga0209059, IMG submission 186165) | Grasslands soil microbial communities from the Angelo Coastal Reserve, California, USA - 14_1009_12_20cm (SPAdes) (version 2) | ecosystem: Environmental > Terrestrial > Soil > Grasslands ...
GAGTGCAGGAATTCTCGCGCCCCGCCACGAACCTCCCATATGCCTTGATCGGGCCGTTGCCAGTTCTTTCCCAACCACTCCAATATCCGCTGAACTTCCTGCCACCCGGCATAGGACATTGGGTCCCCGTACTTGTTCGCCAGATAGATGGAATCCATCATTTCGCCATAAATATCCAACTGCAGCTGCTGGTAGGCCGCATTACCGATACGCACGGGCCGCGAATGTTCGAACCCCTGCAGATGATCAAGCGTCCGCTCATCGAGCTGCTGCCTGCCGTCAATCCCGTACATCACCTGTAACGGTCCCCGCTCCGCATCATCGCCCAGCCGCCCCTTCAGCCAGTCGATGAACGCCTCAGTTTCCTCGACAAAACCCAGTCGGATCAGCGCGTAGAGCGTGAATGCCGCATCTCGCAACCATGTGAAGCGATAATCCCAATTGCGCACTCCGCCAATTTGTTCGGGCAGGGAAAATGTCGGCGCTGCAATCAGCGATCCATGCTCCCGGCTGATCAGCAGCTTCAACATTAGGGCCGAACGGTTAACCGTTTCGCGCCACCGGCCTTTGTACTTTGATTTCGCGATCCATCCCTTCCAGAAACGTGCTGTCTCGTGGAAGCGCTGCTCTACGAACTCCATTTCGGGTTGCTCTCCTGGTGCGCGAACTCCACCAAAGACAAACGTCACCCTCTCGCCCGCTCGAAGGCGGAACTCGGAGATTGCATCTTGGGATTGTTGTCGCAGGGCAACGGTGGTGTACAGTGCCATCGGCGGACAAGTATCGCTCACCGGCGAAAAAATCGCGTACCCTTCTTCGATGTTCACAGTGTGCCCACACATCGCATAGTTAAAACGGGGCCGGCACCGCATCGTGAAATCGACCTGGCCCCTGATCACCGCCAGTGTGCGAATAATCTCATTCGGTTGTTCGTCGTCTGTCCCAATGGGCATGTAGTCCGTCAGTTCGGCCAAACCCTCCTCCGCAAGAAATCGCGTTAGCAGAATGTTCGTGTCTGGCAAATACAGCTGCCGCACCCGCTTTTCTTTGAGTTGCGGCTGAATCTGAAAACAGCCACCTCTCTCATCATCGAGCAGCGCTGCAAACACGCTGGGAGAATCGAAATTCGGGTAGCAGAGAAAGTCGATTGAACCGTTTACACCCACGAGCGCAATCGAGCGCATATTGCCAATCACCCCGTAGTTCTCAATCGGTTCAAAGCTCATCGGTATGGGTCCAGTCTCGAAACGTGAATTCTAGTTGATCCGAGACAGGCCGCTCAAACCGTGACATTCATCGGCGCGAGTGGCCGCATTGCGCCCGCCGACCCCCTCATCTCTCAGTTGGCGATTAATCCAAGTTGCTGCTGTAAAGTTAGGTTGTCCTCGATGTGCCAATTCTCAGCGATGCGGCCGTCGGATATTCTGTAAATATCGGTCGCGATGAAATTGATCGTCTGGCCATGGCCTTGGATCTGCCCGAAGCGTCCCGTGAAATGACCGCGGAAGCGCAAGTGCGTGACGACACGATCACCGGCCACGATCATCTGCTCAATTTTACAGCTGAGGTCGGGGATCGCCGCGCGCATCAGCTTTGAGGCTGCCAGCGGTCCCGCAACTCCCTGGCGGCGTCCAGTCGGGAGCGTACTGTCGACAAAGTTCGGCGCAAGGGCGTCACGCGCTAGAGCTTCGTCCCCGGTATTCCAGAAAGTATCGAAGCGCCGCGCGGCAATGACCTGACCCTCGACCCGTCCTGTTGGCAAGCTGCGATCGACGATTAGGCTATGTGGCTCAATCAGTGAAGTGTCTGCCGCGAAAGTGTATGCAATCGTGGTGATCGACGCTGCCGCGAGCATTGGCAGTTTTCTACAAAAACGTGTCACTTCTATCTCTCCATAAGCGGCTACGCGAGTTGTCGGCGGAATTGGATCCTCACAATTTCAAACCTTTTCACACCCTCTTCTACCGAGCCTGCGATGCGGCTTCTTCGATCAAAGCTGCAACTTCCTTCGGCCTGGAGACGCAGACCGAGTGACTGGCGCCTGAGACTTCAACCTTGTGACTGTTGGCTCGTGCGGCATACCACCGTTCGAGGTCTGGATTGATGGTTCTATCTTTTACCGCTACCAACATCCAGCTTGGTTTGCTTCTCCACGCAGGCGTGGTGATCACTGCTTTGAAATTGTCCGCCGCGTTGAGTACCTGCGATCGCGCCATGAAAGCGGCCTGCTCAGCAGACAAGTCGGCTGCGAAGTACTCATGAAACTGTGCGGGGTCAAGGTAAATGAAACCGTCAGCCGTCTTCTTTATCGCAGTAGACTTGCTGAGGTCACTTGGGAAACGCTTTCCGTCGTCAACCTCATTCTCTCCAGCATCTGGCATGTGGGCAGCGACGTACACTAATCCGGCAACCGATGGATCCGTGTCCGGTTGCTTCGTGCCCACGTTGTACGATTTCCTTTGCGAGTGCCGGGTGCAGGTCCACCGCTGCACCGACCATATGGGAAGTGACCTTGATCTTGCGCCGGTCAAAAACTTCGAGGAGCCGAGGCAAACCCTCTTTGTAGCCGTAGTCGTACCATTTGCTCGCTGGCAGATCTGGATACTTCGGATCGATCTTCGGCATAGGGCTTTCGGCTCCGCTGGTCGGCTGTGCGCCGCCCTCCATTTGCATAGAGACGGAGATGACCATGCGAGCGCCGTCCGGCCAAAAGGCGCCTGTGCCTGGTTTGTTTAGCTCGGGCGCCGGCTCGGGAAGAGTGACCGACGATGGTACTGCTCCTGCCATAGCTGCCATTGCTCCCGCTTTAATTAAATCGCGTCGAGAGGTCATCGTTCTCCTTCCTAAAGCCCTGCCAAGATTTGAGGAAGTCCATGATTGCCTGCTGAGCGTTCGTCACGTTGTTGGCTCTGCCTCTGGGCCCTGCTGTCGGTCCCCTGTGGTTTCCCATTTGATCCACTTCAGATCGAGTACAAAAATCGAGTAGAAGACCGGGACCAATAGCAAGGTGATAAAGGTAGCGACGGCGAGTCCGCCGATCTGGGCATAGCACAGAGGTAAGAAGGAAATGACGTGATCCTCTCACCCAGACCAATAGATTGGTCGTCCTACATCACTAACGCGCCTGTCGCTTCCGAGGCGTTCATGGAGGGAGTGGAAGACCTTCCCGTGCAGGAGCGCGAGCCATAATGCCGCGCTACATGCTCGATACAGATACTTGTTCCTACATCATGAAACGCTCGAACGATGCGGTCCTCAAGCGACTGCAGGAAGTTCGCGTAAGTGATGTGTGTATTTCCGTTATCACAAAATCGGAGCTACTCTTTGGTGTTGAATTGTCCCCCAGCCGACACCAAGATCAGTTAGCGCTCGATGCATTCTTAGGCTATGTTGAGGTTTTGGATTTTCCCGACGAAGCGGCGTCGCACTATGCAAAGATCCGCGCACATCTAAAGACGCGTGGAACGATGATCGGTGCAAACGATCTTTTTATTGCTGCGCACGCCCGCAGCCTCGGCTTGACGCTGGTCACGAACGACACGCACGAGTTCGGACGCGTTCAGAACCTTGTCATCGAGAACTGGGCAGTCAGCACTTAGTCTCATCATGCGCTTCTATCTCGTCACCGACCGCAACCTCAGTCAATCATGGAACTGAGACTTAAGAGGGCGACACATCGGTGATAAGAGAGTACGAGTTCTCACCACAGATCGCTCCGGAGAACGTCTGAAAATCCTGGCCATTGTGGCGAACAAGTTTGCCTGTCGCGTCGCGGCCCGCGACATGCCTTTTCTGTCTTTTCATTTCAATTGAGGAGTCCCCCATGCAAAAAATCCTGATAATCGGCTATCTCGGCCGAGATCCTGAGCTGAAGTACAGCCCGCAAGGCGCGGTCATCGCGCAGTTTTCTATCGCCAGTACCGAGCGTTGGAAGGACAAGAATGGCGACTCCAGGAACGCACCGAGTGGTTCAGCGTGAAGGCGCTCGGGAGGCGCGCGGAAATCGCCGGCGAGTATCTCCACAAAGGCAGCCGTGTTTATCTGGAAGGCTGCAAGCGCACTGAGTCTCGGGGGGACAAGAAAACAGGCGGAAAGAATTATAGGGACCTTGTCTACGTGGACAGGATCGAGTTCCTCAACTCTCGAAGCAACGGCAATGGAACTTACAGGCCCGATGAAAGCAACGAGGGGAGTACAGTGCCAGACGAAGAAATTCCGTTCTAGGCCCATTCCGATTTATCTCAACGATCTACCTTACCGATAACTCACATTTCTCAAACTCCGAAATCTCAAGGAGGCCCCTCATGGCAAACGAGCAAGCGCCAGCGGTTGTCTCAACTATTGACGTCAAATCGGTTCTAGCAGAACTGGCGGTTCCATTTTCTCCCGATCAAGTCCAGTGGCGGGTCACGAATACAGCTAAGGACAAGAAACGCGGCCAGATCGTCCCTTACGCCGATCCGCGCGCCTATGCGGACAGACTGAATGCCCTGTTTACTCCCCAGGGTTGGACCCGCCAATACAAGATCGAGACGATGAGCAACATCACCAGGATGAAGAAAGGCGAGAGCATCGTGAGCGGAAAAATCCTTGTGGCGTGCACGGTGCTACGAATTTCGGGGCTCTTGGGTTATCTCGACCAGAACCAGCACCCGAATGCGACCATAGGCCGATGATGGTCGAAGTATCGACCCAAACCAAAACAGGAACAGGCCCGTTTGAAGGCTTGAGCGTCCGCTGAGGTCATTCCGTTCTCATCATCGGCCCACTCTTCACCAGTACAACCAAAGCGAACACCTGCACTTCCGGCATGGGCAATTCCGGAAAACTGGCGAAAAGGAATTCGGCCCGGGAAAAACTGCAACGGCAATGGCGTCCACACAAATGGCGCAAATGGCGGCAGTAATAGCGCTTCGAAGCCGAATGGAACACAAGCTAGTGCAAGCGCTAATTCGGGCGCGGATGATTTGGATAACAGAATTCTCGCTCTGGAAAGAGCCGTTGGGCCAACCCTCTATCGCAGTGTCCTGCGCGAGCACGGTGACGTCAAACAGCCGAAACTCATCAGGAATGTCTCAACAAAGCGGAGGGTGCTGGAGATCCTCGAATCAGCCGCACCTGGTTTCGACCGGTTAAGTGCCGCGAGGAAGCGGGTTGATCCGAAAACGCTGGAGATTTTACTTGCCAAGCTTCAAGCTCCACCACTCGCTGATATCGCAGACATGAAAACGTTGCGTAATGTCGTCTTCGGACTCGAACAGCTCGCCGATTCACCCCAGCCCACACGACACTAGCGTAGCAACGAAACCACCTTCCCTCTCCACTTCCTTCCCGCCTCGTAGCACGTGATCACTCCTTTGATCCGTCCCTAGCTCTGCGTGACCGCCACAAAAGGGGATTTCGCAATGTACATCAAGGCAATTAAGCACATTCGTCGCCTCCGCGGCGGCTCGCAGGCTCAGCTCATGGCCGCGGACGACGGACACGAGTACGTCGTTAAATTCCAGGGCAATCCGCAAACCACGCGTGTACTGGCGAACGACTACTTGGCGGTTGGCCCGAATGGTCGGATTGAGCGTACCCAAGCCGGTCATCATATATGTCGATGCCGAGATCATTCGGGAATACAAGATCTCGATCCATGAAATCGGCAGCCAGTCATAGACTTCGGAAATATCAAAAACATGAGATCGGGGCCATTGCAGCGGCTTTTGGCAACGGGGACATGTTCACGGTGATAGATCCCAACGGCGCCGAAACCTTAGTCGCGCTCGGAGAAAAACCGCTGCTCTTCCGCGGTTCGATTGCGGTTGCAGGACGCAAGCGCCCGCTGCGCCATCTCGTGGCGTGCTCCCAGGAGTTGGCCGCCACGAGCTCCGATGGCAAGCTCCTGCTCGTGAGTGATGACGACACGTTTATCTGGTCCGCGCTGGTCAGCCATTACGGACTACCCGCTACACCTGAGTGGGGGTCCTGGATGCTTGCCGAACTGCGGTCACAGAAACGCATCCACGCTCTGTCTGGGTTTGGGTACGAAGGAGTTGCGATCACGGGAACGCGCAAGCAACTACTGGCGCTGCTCTCAAGAGGCCTAAGAACCCGAAATCTGCGTTTTCCATCTGAAAACGGAGCAGTAGAGTGGTCTCGCATCCAGCTCGCCAAACACATTTCGTAATCCCTGCCTCGCAAGAATCAAGACCACTCTTAGCTAAGTTCAAAACAGAGGTCCTTTGCCATGACAGGCGCAATCGCAACAAGTGCATTTCCAATCTCGCGCCCTCAGCCCCTTCCGAATTCCAGTCTTCTCAACTTGCTCGAATTAGCCCGGACCATTCACTCCGCGATGTGTACCGCGAAGCAGGATCTGCCTTGGGATACGCGACAAGCACTGCGGGTACTGCCGAACAAGCGCTCTACCTGATCGACTCTCAAACATTTGACGTGGTCTTGCTGGATGTGAAACCGCCGATTGTCCGCGGACTCGAAACGCTGCGCTGCATCAAAGCCTGCCATCCGGGGATCGAAGTAATCGTGGTGAGCGTTTGCAGGACGGTCGGCTCAGCAGTTGATGCAATGAAGGCCGGGGCTTGCGACTATCTCACGAAACCTTTCAGTCTCAGCGAACTGAAGCTGACCTTAGAGAGGATCGCCGCAGATCTCAGGTTCAAAACCGACGACCGGATGCGATGCGGGAACCTCAAGAACGATCAAGGGTTTGGCGGCATTATCGGCCGAAGCGCGGAAATGGAGAAACTCTATCGGCTTGTTGCAAAGGCCTCGCAGAGCTCTCACCCCGTGCTGATTCTTGGCGAATCCGGCACAGGGAAAGAAATGATAGCCCGAGCCATTCATTACTCCGGGCCATGGCGTGACAAGCCGTTTATCCCGGTCGATTCACAGAGCGCCTGACGGATAAACGCATTGTCATCCACGATCAAGACGGCCTTCGCCATCGACAGACCCCTCTGGGGATTGAGGCCAGCACAGTTCTAGCGCGCAACTTCTTGGATGCGATCATTCCTTTCCCGTTGTGTGTGCAGCTTCTGTTTATTTTGGAGCTATCCCCTTGATGCCGGGCGTCTTTGCTAGAACCCACACCCTTCTTGGGCTACTACAAAACCGCTGGCATGTTCCGAAATCAGAACAATCTCATAGTCGAGGTTCGCGGGCGGTCCACAAAGAGTAATTGTTCAGAACAGACCAAAGGGCCATGCGAAAAGATCCATCCGATCCGAGCACGTCAACGCCAGATTCCGAATCGGGTCGCAAGAAAAAATACAGCGCCCCGCATTTCACCAGGCTGACCCCGGAGGAAGCGAAAGCCATGCTGACGGCGAGGGCCTTGCCGGACAGTCCGGTAGTGAGAGAACTGTTGGAATGGATTGCAGAGCTGGAGAAGCGGCCTACAAAAGCGTGATCCCGCCTAAGAACCGCTACGACCCAAAGCAGCCGGGCTGAAGTCCTCGCGGGTCGGTTTCTTTTTTTGCGATTCTGCGCGGGACGGCGAGATTCCTTATTTTCCAATCGGTCTGTTTGCCGCTGCGCTTTATCGGCTTTTGTTCGTTTTTCTGACATGCGGATAGTCTCCCACAGGTCTTGTTCCCTTGGCTACTCCTGTGGATTTCAAATTGCGCGCTACCCGAGCCTCGGGGCATTTCTGGCTCAATGAAAATCGGGCGTACAATTCTAATTGCTGTGTCTGAGTCCTGCTGTTCTCCTGCGAAGGAAAACCTCCTCACGGGTGCCGAGTTCGGGGTATGACTCAACACAGCTTCGAGGGTGCAGCAGGCTTGGTTCGGGAATAAAATTGGTTTGAATCTTACGTTGCCGCGTATCCGAGGCGCAACTTTATGGATCGCACCGTAAGGCAGCACGTTGAATGGCTGGAGAAACGCCAGCAAGTCCTGAATACTGCTCTGATGGCGACAAATACTCGGGATCAAGCAAATTCTATCGAAACTGAAATCCGCGCCGTAAGACTCGCTCTTGAGCATTACCGCGCTGCACTCGATGTCGAGAAATCAGTATCTGCTCGTCCTGCTTAAGCCAGAGAAGCGAAATGAGGAATGGCTGTGTCGGGTGAAAATCAGGCGGTCCGTCAACTCTGCATGTTGATCGCTTCCGAGAGAGATGATCGTAGGCGGCAGCACCTCTTATCACGGCTGTACTCCGCTCTGAAAGCGGAGCAAGCTTTAATCAAGAATAATGTCGATGAGTTCCTGAAGCGGTACCCGGTCCGAAGCGGCTGAGGGCGAGAAAATCGGTCTCCCCAGCAACAGCCCGAGCCTCCCAAGGCATCCTAAGTTTTTGCTCCTCCAGCGTCACACCCGCCGATCCGACCAATTCGCCCCCTGGCCCTGACAGGTGCACTATGGATCGCCTCCACAAAATCAGCGCGGAGATCATCCGACTTTACAGGCAGCAGCTCAATCTTTGGGTCTTAGGCAGGATCGCAGACTTGAAGGACGCCGATCTCCTGCAATATGACCGAAGGCGGGAGCGGCTTGAGCAGTTAGGCAAGGAACTGGAAACTCTCGCAGAACGTCGTGGTTAAACCGGCAGCAAGCCGCCCTTGTAGTCACGTTTCGTGCGTCTGGACTGCCGGGAGTAAAATTTGTGTCCAAAAACCTGCTTGGGGGTGGTGCATGTTTCCCCGCAAACCTCACAGAGAAACACCCATTGAGCGCATGTTCCGCCAAGTGTTTCGCCGCAATATGAACCGAGCCGAGAGGCGTTATTTCCTGCGAAGGCCCAAGGCCAAGCCTAAGCGTTACTGACCGAATTCGCGGCAGGAGGGCTGTACCGTATCAACGGAAGTGTACCTGGCATCGATTCGCCGTCCGGGTAAAAAACGTTCATCTACTCTGGAATTCCCGGGCTGGCCTTTGTTGGTTTCGATGGCGAGTGTTCAACTCCTGCAATTCGCGGATTTCCCGTCTCAGATCGCGGAGTCGGTTCAGGATCGAGTTAGCATCCATGAGACAAGGCGGGACGGGAAAGGGGAGGGCAATGGCAGAAGCGTAAGCTAGCGTCTCGCCCAGCAGAACCTTGAGCCGTCCACGCCAAGTCCTCAGAGTCATGGTTGCTGACGGAGGTTGCAGCAAACGGCTGACATTTTTATTTTTAGGGCGCTGTAGTGCGAAGCAGGGCAGTAATACCAGTTCAACTTTATTGGATGGTTACCCCATAATCCTATAGAGTTCCAATTGGCTGGAAAGGCAGGTGCGCCCGCTCTGTTCGTCTGCCCCCGGTTGCCCATCACCTCCATCCGGGGGCTTTTCATTCTTGCCTGAATTGACAGCCGCACAGTTTAAGTTCAAAGTGCGCGACCTCATGAGCAATTCAAGCACGCCAAAGGAAATCATCGTGAACATCGCAATGATTAAGTAGCAACCAGAATTCCCGGCTAGAGCGGCGTTCTTCGGCGGTCGTGGTTTCAGAGGGAGGAGCGGTATTGATAGGAGTAGGGTGATGCTAGTCGGATGGATCAGAGTACGTCTGTTCAATATTGCTCAGGAAGTCCTAGTCGTGGAGAACGATGTTGAGAAGTGAACTGTGAACTTGCAATGTATCGCCAGCGTGATAATCAATGAACCCCAACTTCCTAAACCTGTTCATGAAAAAGCTAACCCGCGAGCGAGTTGTACCCACCATCTCTGCTAGAGTTTCTTGACTGATTTTCGGAACAGCAACTTCGGGTTTACCTTCCTTGCCGAAATGAGCCAGCAATAGCAATATCCGGGCCAGTCGTTTCTCGCTGGAATTGAAAAGCTGGTCAACCAAATCCTCTTCATATCGGATGTTCCGTGTCAGCAAATATGCCACGAACACATCGGAAAACGCGTGTTCCCGGTGAAGCACTTCCATCATCGCCTTCTTATCGATTCGCATCACAGAGCAATCGGTCACTGCGGTTGCGGAGCACAGGCGGAGAGGCTGCCCTGTAAGGCAACCTTCTCCGAAGAAATCGCCCTCGTTCAGAATGCCTATTGTGGCTTCCTTCCCGCTCTTCGACACAACGGTGAGTTTTACCTTTCCTTTCTGTATATAAAAAACAGCATCGGACGAGTCGCCCTGAACAAAGATCGTCTGCTTTTTGGGAAAAGGTGCGATCTTCCTACCGCCGTCGATGGTCGAAAGGAAGGTCTTGGGATCGAATTTGCTGAATTTCTTGGCCGCTACGACGGGTGTCATGAGGCCCCCCTCTCAGGAGTTCGGAATGCGCAGGAGGCAACTGCCTACGATGAAGGATGAATAAAATATGAAGTTTGCGGACAAAACTGCGATCCGCTCGAAAATAATGATTTCACCCCTTGGCATCGAAAGTCAAACATTCCCGCTATGGCTATTCCTGTACTGGCCGATCACATTGGTGATGGCCTCGCAAGAGAGGCGGCGATTCTGGATGGCGAGATCGTCTGCCTGGATGAGCGCGGGCATCCTCGATTCAATGGACTGCACCCTGGTTACCAAATCCGGCACCGATTCATGCGCAGCTAGCGACATCCCCATCACGGTGGACATAAGCAACGTCAAGTATCACTGCCGGGCAAGAGTTTCCGATTGGCTGTGTCTGAGTCCTGCTGTTCTCCTGCAAGGGAAAATCGCCTCATGGGTGCCGAGTCGGGGCATGACTCACCACAGCTTCCCGCAAAAGCAACCTGCGCACATTCTTGCAGCAGGGCGGAGTATCATCTCTGGCATGGTGAAACCATTCATCCAGCCGGTCAGGCGTCGCCGTGGAAATCCGAACTGGGGAAGGCCGCTTCCGCCCGCTCCAGCTGTTGCTACCGAGTTCGAAACGCAAGTCCGACACTTGGGACTCACGAAGCAAACATGTACCGGTTCAGTGGCGTTACGGAATTGGTGCGAGCGGAATAAGAACCGGTGCTACATACCGGAATGGCTGCTTGAGGAGTGGGGAATCGCTGTGGAACCCTACGTCAGTGGCGCAGCGTGACCGACACAGCGAACCTGTTCCGGGCTGGCATTCGTGTGAGTTGGCGTGTGCTGATGTCGAAGGCTAGACTTTCCACCGCGCCTGGAACAGCTTCGATTCTAATGCTGATACT
>Ga0209059_1001369_pt1 | contig 11068 bp, 11 predicted proteins | sample GraSoiAngelo_151_FD_186165 | JGI IMG/M metagenome (GOLD analysis project Ga0209059, IMG submission 186165) | Grasslands soil microbial communities from the Angelo Coastal Reserve, California, USA - 14_1009_12_20cm (SPAdes) (version 2) | ecosystem: Environmental > Terrestrial > Soil > Grasslands ...
CGATGGCCGCCTCGCGCTGGACGGCGTCGTCGTCGAGGACGACCGGCCGCAAGGCTTCAAAGCGCCGGAGCGCCCGCCGATCGGCTTCGCATTGGCCGGCGGCGGCGGCAACCCCGGCAGCGCCGCCGTTCATTAAAAAGAAGAGCCCTCTCCCGTTCATCCGGGAGAGGGCTTTTTTTATCCCGCCGCGAGGGCCGGTTCAGCGCCGAGCGCGGGGTTCGGTTCGATCGCGGGGCTCGGGTCGCGGTCTCTCGTCGGGACGATTTCTTCGGGGGCTTTTCTCGGCTCGATGGGCTCGCAGATCCTGGCGACATGGAAGCTGTAATCGGCGCCGGATGCGGCGCCGGGCCGGTGTGCGACACTGATCAGCGTCATGCCGAGACGCCGCAGATTTGCATTGATCTCCGCCTCCCTCGGAACATCGAGATGGGCGGTGCCTTCATCGAGGAACAGCAATTTCGGCTGTCGATAGAGGGCGCGGGCCAGCAACACGCGCTGCTTTTGCCCGCCCGACAGCGAGCTCCCCATATCGCCGATCAGGCTGTTATAGGTCATCGGCATCGCCATGATCTCGTCGTGAATCCCGGCGATCTGGGCGCATTCGATCATCCGGTTCTGGTCATAGATCGCGTCGAAAAAGCAGATGTTGTCGGCGATCGAGCCCGACAGCAGCTGATCCTCCTGCATGACCGCGCCGACGTTTTCCCGATAGGCGCGCGCACCGACCGTCGCCAGCGGAACCCCGTCAATGAGGACCTCGCCGGCGGTCGGCTCCAACAGCCCGAGCATGATCTTGACGAGGGTCGTCTTGCCGCCGCCGGACGGGCCGCGGATCGTGACAAAGCAGCCGGCCTCGACAACGAGGTTTACCTCTTCGAGCACAAACGGCTCCGTCTCGGCGTAGCGGAACCACACATTGCGCAATTCGATGCGCCCCATGACCGGTCTGGCGTATCCGATGGGGCGGTCATGCCCGGGCTCCGGCGCGCTCAGCGCAATGTCGGACAGGCGCTCGACATGCAGTTCGAGTATGCGGAAATCGATCGCCGTCTCGACCAGCGACACCGCTTTCGACATGAAGCTTTGCTTATAGGCCATGATGGCGAAGATCATGCCGATCGTGAGCTGGCCGCTCAGCGCCATGCGCACGGCGAGGTAGACAGTCACGATGTTTTCGAGCCCGAAGATCGCTTCGTTGAGCGTCGTAAACAATATCTTTGTGCGGCCGATACGGACCGCGGCATTGATGACACTGGCATAGCGGTTCAGCCATTGGCTTTCCCGCTCGGTTTCGCGGTTGAAGAGCTTTAGGCTCTGGATTGCCCGCAGCGTCTCGATCAGCGCGGAATTTTCCTGCGCCTTGCTGCGGATCACGGTTTCGCTGCGCTCGCGGAATTGCCGGTACAGCGCCAATCGCAAGATCAGATAGAGCAGGAAGGCGGCGACTATCACGCCGCCGAGCACCGGGCTGTACAAGAACACCACCGTCAGTGTCGCGATCCCCATCAGCCCATCGATGATCGCGGTGATGAGGCCTTCGGCGACGACATTCCGGATCGGTTCGAGCGAAATGAAACGCGACAGGATGTCGCCGATGTGGCGCTTTTCGAAATAAGCGAGCGGCAGCCGGACCAGATGGTGAAACAGGCGGCTCCCCATCGCGAAATGCAACGTGTTCTGAAGATTGAGGCTCGTCAGTGACCGTATCGTCTTGCCGGCGACGGTAAGCGCCGTCACCAACCCAAAGCCGAAGGCGAGCACAACGAGAAGATCGACATCGCCGCTGGCAATCACCTGGTCGAGCGCGAGCTGCATGTAAAAGGGCGCCGCGATGATGCCGATTTCGAGGATGACGGAGAGCGCAAAGATCTGCGCCAGCGCATGCGCGGTGCCGCGTACCCGCCCGAAGAAGGCCGATAGGGGCAGTCGGGTTCGCTCGTCCTTCGCCTCGAACCCGGCCAGCGGCCACAATTCGACAGCAACGCCCGACAGGTGCTTCGATGCCTCCTCGAAGGACAGGCGCGTTTCTCCGGTTGCCGGATCATGGATCACCAAACCCCGCCGAGACGCGGATTTCAGGACCACGAAATGGTTCATGTCCCAGTGCAGGATCGCCGGCATCCGCAGCTGGCCGAGATGCGCGAGCTCGATGCGCAGCGGCCGGCACGCCAGCTCCAGATGACGCGCTGTCTCGATGAGGGCTCTGAGGGTCATGCCCTTCAGCGAGACGGGATGACGCCGCCGCAGGGTATCGAGATCGATGCGGTGCCCGAAATAGGAGGCAATCATTGCAAGGCAGGCGATCCCGCACTCGGCGGCCTCGGTCTGCAGCATCACCGGCAGTCGGGCCCGCCCGCGGAAATTCAGATATTCCTGCTGCACGGTCACATTCTCTTATGAAGCAGCGGATCGAGGATCCAGTCGGCCAAGGACCGCCTGTCGAGAATGATCTCGGCTTTGAGGAGCATCCCGGACTGCAGCACCGCCTTACGGCCGTTCGCATCGACATCGTCACGATCGAGCGCGGCGATTGCCTTGTACACCGGCTCCTCAGGCACGACCGGTCCGGCCGCATCCGTTTTGGTGAGCACGGTGTGCGACAGCTCGACGATGCGACCGGTGTAGGTGCCGAAATTCTGGTACGGAAAAGCGTCATACTGAAACCGTACTTCCTCCCCGACATGGACAAATCCCGCGGCACGCGTCGGGATCAGCAGCTCCGCCCGCAGGGGAGTTCCGTCGGGGACGATTTCCATCTGCAACCGCTGCGGCTGAACGGTTTGGCCCAGGCTGACCTGGCTCATTGAGATGCGGCCGTCCGCCGGCGCGCGGACAACGTAGGAGCTGCGGCCTTTGCTCTCCGCTGCCCGCTGTTGAACCTCGGAGATTTGATCGCGCAGCGGCTGGATCTTCCGAGATGTCGCTGTCGGCAGCTGCTTTAAGGAGGACTGCGCTTCGGCCAGCTTGTTCTGGTTGTCGGTCAACTGGCGGCGGAGGTTCGCGATATTTTGCTTCTGCTCAAGCAGCAAATCTTCGCGGCGCTTGCTCTCGACCGCGGACATATAGCCTTTTGCGAGAAGGTCCTTCGCGGCCGCAACAAGACCTTCGGCAAGCTGGACGCGTTGGCCTTGCAGCTCGATCTGCCCGCGCAAATCGGCGATCGCGGATTGGGTCCCGCTGATGAGTGTGTTGAGGCGCTCGCGTTCCGCTGCGGCGCTTTGCTGCTCCGCGGAAATCTGATGGCCGAGCGCCTCCTTCTGTTGCTTAAGGGATGCCAGTTTTGCAGCGTTGACGTCCTCGCCGTCGGCGGCGATCTGCGGCGTGCCGACCGTGAAGAGCGGATCGCCGGCTTTGACCTGCTGGCCTTCTTTGACGTAGAGATTGGTGACCACCCCCTCGCGATCCGGGAACACCTTCAGCGTGCCTGCCGCTGGTGTCAAAAAGCCGGAAACCGTCTGCTTGCGCGAAAATTGTGCGAAGCACAGAAAGACGATCGTAATCGTCACGACCGCGGCAAGCAGCCAAGCCAGCAGCTTTGTCGAGACCGGCTGCAGCAGCGCGATCTCGCCAAATTCGCGCTGGCCGCGCTGAAACTCGATCGCTTCCTGACGGAAGAGAGAGCGCCCCAACGCCATCCCCACACCTCTGGAAGAAAAAGTCGAAGGTGCACCTGTGCCGGTCTGAACCGGCACAGGTGCTATGTCGGATCAGTGAGCTAAAGGTGCTGAAGGACGCCAGTCGCCCCCGAGAGCACGGCTACGGCAACACCGATGGGTACCTGCACATTGTTGCCGCTAACGGTCAGATCGACCGTGTTGCCATTTAACGCGTTTATCGTAACGTTGCCGACAGTCACCCCGAGATTGGCCGCCACCAGCCCGAACGCGCCTTGAGTGAGCTGCCCGGCAGCCACGGCGTCGAGTTCGGCATCGCTGAGTTCAGTCGGGACCATCACAGCGTTCTCTTGCATGCTCGTTACTCCACTCAATCAGTTATTGAAAATGTCCGCGCCTTACCCAAACGGAACGTTGGTACTCATTCCGTTATGCGCTTAAACCTCGATCATCAAACCTTGTTCCAATCATTGGTTAAAATACGCTGGGAATAAATACTCGGTTTCGCTTCAGTGCGGACGCTTTGCGGATTCCGTTCATTTATTAAGACTGATCAAGTTTTTTACAAAGCGCCGTCTCAACTCCCATGACGTATGACTGCGCTTTGCTGAGGCGACCGATGCCGCGGGAAGAGTAAGCAAGCCGGAATAGAGGAGCGGAAATACTATTCCGGGTCGAATTCGCGGTCCTTGCTCGGGATCAGATCGTAGGGGAGCGCAAACCCCGGCATCGCCTTGAGACGCCGCGACCAGGCTTCGAGAGAGGGCCAATTCGCGACCTCGAAACCGCCTTCGGCCATGAACACCATGCGGCCCCAGCAGCCGATATCGGCGATTGTGCATTTATCGCCGACGAGCCAGCCGCGGTTTTTCAACGTCGTGTCGATAAAGGACAGCGCCGCCTCGGCTTTCGGCCGATACTCCGCGATGACTTCGGGATGCGACGCCTTGAACCGCGCCGAATGCCGCACCTTGGCGACCGCGGTGATGTGATCGGCCTCCCAGGAGAGCCATTCGCGCGCCTGCCAACGCTCCTGCTCGGTCGCGCCCTCGAAATGGCCGGTCTCGCGCGCGAGGTAATCCAGGATGACGTTCGACTGCAGGATCGTCAGACCGCGGTGCCGCAATGACGGAACGACGCCCCAGCGGTTGATCGCCAAGTATTCCGGCTCCTTCTGCCGGCCGTATTTCAGATTGACCGTGCGGAACGAGAACGGCAGCCGCGCCAATGCGAGATACAGCATCGGCTTGTAGCTGGAGCTCGAGGTGAAGCTGCCGTAAAGGGTGATCCGTTCCATCGGAGAACTTTCGCGAGCTACAGCTTCTCCAGCATCGCTTCGGCGCTGGAGACGCCGTATTCGCCCGAGGGCTCGACATGGAGCGCGGTCACGACGCCATTATCGGCGACCATCGAATAGCGCTGCGACCGGATACCCATACCGGCCGAGCGACGGTCGACGCTGAGACCGATCGCCTCGGTAAATTCGGCGCTGCCGTCGCCGAGCATCGTGACCTTGCCGGGAGCGCCGTGCTCCTTCCCCCAGGCGTCCATGACAAACGCATCATTGACCGAGACGCAGGCGACCGCATCGATGCCCTTTTTTTTCAGTGTTTCGGCATTCGTCACATAGCCCGGCAGGTGGCGCGACGAGCAGGTGCGCGTGTAGGCGCCCGGCAGGCCGAACACGGCCACTTTCTTGCCGGCGAAAAATTCGTCCGAGGGCACCGACTGCATCCCCTCCGGGGTCAGATAGTGCAGTGTCACCGACGGGATCTTGTCACCGACCTTGATCGCCATGGCTGTCTCCTTTTGTCATCGCTGTTCGATATGAAACACGGCCTTGCCGGGGATCTGCCGGTCGCGCAGCAAGGGGCCGATGCGCGAGAGATCGCGCCAGCTATATTCGGCGATGCGCGGCTTCAGCGAGCCATCGGCGATCAGCCCGGCAAGCACGGCGAGATCGGGGCCGAAGCGTTCCTCGGGCTCCGACGTGAAATAGTGGAAGGCCTGAATGCGGGCGTTCTGGTGCTCGGCGAAGTCGCGAAAATTGATCGCGGTGGGCTCGCCCGAGGAGTTGCCATAGACGACGATCGTGCCGCGTGCGGCGATACGCTCGATCGCGGCGGTGAGGGACGCGCCGCCGGCGCTTTCGAGGATGAGCTCGAAGCGGCCCTGCGCGTCGCCGATCGCGGTGACGACCTCCGCCGCCCCGAGCCCGTCGAGAACCCGGCCGCGCTCGTGGCTGCCGACGACCGCGGTCACGCGCGCGCCGGAGCGGAGGGCGAGCTGCACCGCGAGATTGCCGACCCCGCCGGCCGCACCGGTGATCAGCACGCGTTTGCCGAGCAAGGGAGCGCCGTGTCGCAGCGTGCGCAATGCGGTCAAGCCGGCAACGGGCAATGCCGCGGCCGCAGCGAACGAGACATTGTCGGCGAGTGGCGCGATGCGGTAGCTCGGCACGGCGGCGCGCTCGGCCCAGCCGGCTTCGTCGCAAAGCGCGACAACGCGCGTCCCGGCCGGCGGACCGCTGCCGTCGGCCGCGGCCTCGAGCACGATGCCGGCGATGTCCTGGCCGGGACGCCAGCCTTCGGGCCGCACCTGAAAGAGCCGCAATTCGCCGCGATTGAGCGAGAAGGCGCGCACCGCAACGAGCGCCTCATTAGGACGCTGTTCCGGCTCCGCCACCTCGCGGATCGCGGCCGGCTCCGGCCCTCCGGGCGTGTTGACAATGGCGAGCATGCTCCGCCTCCATGCCCCCACGCTAACCCTCCCCCGCAAGCGGAGGAGGGGAGTCCGAGGCGAAGCCGAGGATGGGTGGGGGCTTCTTCTCGGGGCTAATTCAGCCGCAGATCGGTGATGTGCTTCGGATCGGGCTTCAACTCGCCCTTTTCGACCCTCAACACGATGTCGGTCAGGACCGCATTGGTCGGCGTCGCGACCCCGACCTCCTCGCCCTTTCTGACGACATAGCCGTTGAGGAACGGGATCTCGGTGCGACGGCCCTTGACCATGTCCTGGCCGGTCGACGGACGGTGCTCGCCACCACCGCTATTCGCCACGGCCAAGCGATGCTCGTCGATTTCCTTCTGCGCCGCCGGATCGCCCTCGCCGGCCCGCGCCAGCGTCTCCGGGTCCAGATGGCTGACTTCGTCGAAAGTGTAGCCGAGCGCCTGGCCAACACGGATGGCCTCACTGCCGAGCCGGTTCGAGAAATGCCGCAGCGCGTCGTTCTTGACGACTTCCCGGCCGATCAGGCCGGTGCAGGCCGAAAGCCCGTTGCCCATCACGTTGGTGACCAGCTTCGACCAGCGCTCGCCCCAGATATTCTCCGTCACGAAGGCGCTGTCGGCGTTGGCGAGGAGGCCGCAAACCTCCTTCGCGCGGTCGGTGACGCGTCCATGCACTTCCCCGACCCGGAAGACGGTGTGTTTCGAGCCGGACTTGCCGGCGGCGCGCTTGATCTGACCTGGCGCGTGCAACTCGACGGTGATCGAGCTGGCAATCGAGCCCAAGGTCTTGCCCCAGCCGACGACGCCCGCGATCGTCTCCTCGTTCATGCAGTTCTGCAGCGAGACGACATAGCCATCGGGCGCGAGATACTGCTTGATCATCGCCGTCGCCCAGGCCGTGTCGTAGGACTTCGTGCAGACAAAGGCGATGTCGAACGGCTTTTCCTTGCTGATCTGCTGCAACTCGGTGACGTGCAGGGCCCGGGCCGGCACCGTAAACGGCTCGACATCGCGCAGATGGGTGATCGTCAGCCCATGCTGTTTCATGTGCTCGACGTGCTCGGGCCAGAAATCGACAAAGGTCACGTCCTCGCCGGCCTTGACCATATGCGCGCCGGCATAGCCGCCGACCGCTCCCGTGCACACCACCGCAATCTTCTTGCCCGTCGCCATCACCCATCCTCCAATCGCTCCGGCCCGCGATCCACCCCATAACCCAGGGTGCCGCAGTCTCCGGACCCAATCCTAGTACGAGGCGGGGCGGCGGGGAAAGCGATGGCGGAGCCGTTATTCCCGCCGGGATGACGGCTGCCTTTGCGGGGCCGCGGCCTCCTTCTCGCGCGGGCGGGGCGGCACCGGCTTGTCGGCCGCCGGGAGATCGGGCCGGTCCATTGCCTCATGCGGGACGCCGCGCGCGGGATCGACCTGCTCCGCCGGGAACAGCTTCAGCCACAAAAATTCGTGCCCGGGCAAGGTGATTGTGTACGGCGCACGCCGGATCGCCGGAAAGGGGCAGCCGCCGAACATCTCGACCGGCACGCGGCCGGCCCATTCGCCGAGCTCGAGCTCCGCGGCCTGTGCCGTCTCGCTCAGATTGGCGACGCAGAGCAGGATCTCGTCGTCGAGCGTGCGCAGATAGGCCAGGATCTTTGGATTGGCGGGGGCGAGGAAGGCGATGTCGCCGCGCGCGAAGGCCGGGTGCGAGCGCCGCACGCTGATGATCCAGCGCGTCCAGTTGAGCAGCGACGAGCGCATCTTCCGCTGCTCCTCGACATTGACGATGTCGTAACCGAAGAAGCGGTGCTCGATCGGCGGCAGATAGAGATCGACATAATCGGCCTTCGAGAACCCCGCATTGCGGTCGGCCGCCCATTGCATCGGCGTGCGCACGCCGTCGCGGTCGCCGAGAAACGGGTTGTCGCCCATGCCGATCTCGTCGCCGTAATAGGTGACGGGGCTGCCGTTCAGCGAGAACAAGAGGCTGTTCATCAATTCGATGCGGCGACGGTCGCCGTTCAGCAAGGTCGCGAGACGCCGGCGAATGCCGAGATTGATGCGCAGCCGACGATGCGTCGCATAGACATGCCAGAGGTATTTGCGCTCTTCCGCGGTCACCATTTCGAGCGTCAGCTCGTCATGGTTGCGCAGGAAGAGCGCCCATTGGCAGCCCTCGGGAAGCGATCGGGTCTGCTCGACGATGTCGACGATCGGCGTCCGGTCTTCCTGCGCCAACGCCATGAACAGTCGCGGCATGAGCGGAAAGTGAAATGCCATGTGGCATTCGTCGCCTTGGCCGAAATAGCCGAGCGTGTTTTCCGGCGGCTGGTTTGCCTCGGCCAGCAACACGGCATCCGGCCGGTGACGCTCGACTTCGGCCCGGATCAGCTTCAAGAGGCTGTGTGTCTCGCGCAAATTCTCACTGTTAGTGCCGTCGCGCTCGACGAGATAGGGAACCGCGTCCAATCGAAACCCATCGACGCCGAGATCGAGCCAGAACTTCAGGATCTCTTTGATCTCGCCAATGACGCGCGGATTGTCGAAATTGAGGTCGGGCTGGCAGGCGTAGAACCGGTGCCAGTAATAGGCCTTTGCTACCGGATCCCAGCTCCAGTTCGACACTTCGGAATCGAGAAAGATGACGCGCGCTTCCTCGAATTCATCGCCAGTGTCGCTCCACACGTAATAGTCGCGCTCTGGGGAACCGCGCGGCGCATTGCGGGCGCGCTGGAACCAGGGGTGCTGGTCCGAGCTGTGGTTGACGACCAGCTCGATAATAATGCGGATGCCGCGCGCATGCGCCGCCGCGACAAACTCGCGAAAATCGTCGAGCGTGCCGTAAGCCGGATTGATCGCCTGGTAATCCGCGATGTCGTAGCCGTCATCGCGCAACGGCGATTCATAAAACGGCAACAGCCAGATTGCGTTGACGCCGAGATCCTTGATGTAGTCTAGCTTCTGCGCCAAGCCGCAAAAATCGCCGACGCCATCGTCATTGGAGTCGTAAAACGCGCGCACGTGGAGCTGGTAGATGACGGCGTCCTTGTACCAGTCCTGGCAGCGCGCGCCCGAATTTCGCGCCGAAGCTGTCTTCGGTTTGCGGCACTTCGACATGGCTCGACTGAGTTTTAATTTATGATAACGCGGCGGCTCGCAACAGGAACGACGCCGCGAAACCTCCGGTTCCGGCGCCACACCTTTGCCACGCCCTGGACGTCGAGCAGCCCAGGCGTGCAGCGAGAGGCGGGACGCGGCTGTTCCGGCGATCGTGCTATAATCGACCCCAGCCGAGCCGCAGGAGACCCCGATGCCCGATAATGGTCCCGCCACGATCACCGTCATCCGGGAAACCGAACGGCCGATCGTGGATTTTGTCGGCGGCGCGACCTATCGCCCGATTGTCGCCGATGATACCGGCGAGGGTCTGCCGATCCGCACCGGCATCCAGACCTCACCTCCCGGTTATGCGACGCGGGTCCATTCGCATCCCTATGTCGAGACGTTGACGGTGCTTGCCGGGCGGGGCGAGGCGTGGCTCGACGGAGAAGAGGCGCGGGTCTCGCTGGAACCCGGCGTGACGGTCGTATTGCCGGCCAATCGCCCGCATATCTTCCGTGTTGTCGGCGACGAACCGCTGGTCACGCTCGGCATCCACACTTTCGGTAAGCGCATCGTCAATTACAAAGAGCAGCCGCCCGCCTGATCCCGGCGCCCGGCATCGGCTGGACCGGAATTAACCTCGATCAACCCAGGCGTTGTCCGCCGCTGCGACACGAGCGGCATGCGGGAACAATCCCCTTTAGAGCCTGTTTCTCCGACGCGCGAGCGCGGTTCGCGCGATACCGGCAGACGGCCCGTTATTTGCACATCGGACGGTGTTAACGGGCCTCGCGGTCGAAAGGAGGAGGCGTGCCACGGTTCCCGGGCGCCATCCTGTGGTTCGCGTCTTTTGCCCTGCTCGGGATTGCGGCGAGCGATGCGGCGCCGCCGGAGAATGCCGATCCGGCGCTGCATGGCTGGTTCGAGTCACTAAAGCAGCCGGGCAGCGGCGTCTCGTGCTGCTCGATCGCCGACTGCCGGCCGGTCGAGTACCGCCTCGTCGCCGAAGGGTACGAAGCCTATCTCGATGCGAAATGGGTGCATGTGCCGGACGACAGGGTGTTGCACGGCACCTCCAACCCGATGGCGCGCGGCATCGTGTGCCGCTCGCCGATCAGCGGCACGATCCTGTGTTTTGTGCCGGCGAGCGAGACGTGATCACACAATCCTAGGCCGCGGCCAAGCGGCTTTCCTTCCCCGATCAGCCGGGCCACACTGGCCCGTGCCATTCATCACATCGAGGGAGGGACATATGGCCGACATCCGCCGCATCGACATCACGCAACCGCCGGGGCCGCGCATGAGCCGCTGTGTCGTGCGCGGCGACACGGTCTATCTCTGCGGGTTGACCGCCGGCGATACAAGCCAGGACATCAAGGGGCAGACGACGCAGATCCTCGAGCGCATTGATCATTATTTGCGCGAGGCGGGCACCAGCAAATCGAACCTCTTGATCGCCAATCTGTGGATCAAGGACATGGCGCTCTTCCGCGACATGAACTCGGTGTGGAACGAGTGGGTCGACCCGCAGAACCCGCCGGCCCGCGCCTGCGTCCGCGCCGATCTTGCGCGGCCCGAGGTCTTGGTCGAGATCATGGTCACTGCCGCGAAGTAGGTCACTGCCGCGAA
>Ga0209059_1001371_pt1 | contig 11064 bp, 8 predicted proteins | sample GraSoiAngelo_151_FD_186165 | JGI IMG/M metagenome (GOLD analysis project Ga0209059, IMG submission 186165) | Grasslands soil microbial communities from the Angelo Coastal Reserve, California, USA - 14_1009_12_20cm (SPAdes) (version 2) | ecosystem: Environmental > Terrestrial > Soil > Grasslands ...
CTCCGGCCGCCCTGCTCTGGCAGCCGTTACTTAATCGATAGGGGTGACAGAATCTCGTTGCAGTTAATACGACATTTTCTCGTTGCAACAACATTGCCGGGACGACAGGAAACTCTCCAGAGAGGCTTCAGCAGCGATGAAACGTTATGAAGGCCGCGATCACTAAATCGACGATTGGTTTTGGCCAGACACAACTGAAATGGTTGCGGCACCTATCCGATTCCAGGAATTCGGGATCTCAGCATATAATGGCTCGCATTGCTGTGGGGCGACTATGCTCGGGGCGCGATTTGTCCGTCATTTCGCCGTGGTTTTGTCATCGCTGCTTGTGTCCATTTCAAGCCTGTGCGCACAGTCGATCCCCGCGGAAAAATCCGTCGTTCAAGCTAGTTCGGGGGCAAATTCACTCCGCATCCGCCTTCGACTTCCGGACGAGTCGCCCTTCGCGGGCTCAGCCAGCGTCCGTGTGATGCCAAACGAGGGTTACGAAGTAGCGGGACGGACGGAAGCGGATGGCGAGATGCTCTTCACCGATGTGCCACCTGGCATTTACATCATGGAGGCCAGCGCGCCCGGCTTTTTGAACGTCCGTCAGAAGATACAGATTCAACCGCACCAGGGTCTTCTGACGCGTTTCGTGGTGATGAAGCCCAAGCCCTTTGATGTGCAAGCACCGGACAAAGCGTCGGCTTCGCCGGTCACGGCTGTGGATCCAAGTTCCTGGATTTCAAGTGGAATCGACAATAACGTGCCTGTTGTGGATCCTCGGGTGGAATGTCCTCTTCCTCACGTTGTGCGGGGTGCAGGGCAGCGCATGAAGGAGTTTGTCGCTAACCTGGAAAAGTTCACCGCGACAGAACGAGTTGAGCATCAGGCGATCGACGTGACTGGTGGTTGGCACTCGCAGGAGGTGCGGGACTTCAATTATGTCGTGACGGTAAAGCGAACCTCCAGGGATGTTTTCCTGATCGATGAATATCGAAACGGCAGTTCTGACCCGGGACAGTTTCCGGCTCACATCGCGACGCAAGGAATGCCGGCCATCGCCTTGCTTTTTCATCCGGTGCTTGCATCCGATTACACCTTTGCCTGCGAAGGCCTGGGAGCATGGGAAGGGCGATCTGCCTGGCAGGTGCATTTTGTTCAGAGGCCAGATCGGCCCAGCCGGATTCTTTCCTATTCGGCAGGAGGAAAATACAGTTCGCTCCCGCTCAAGGGCCGCGCCTGGATCGATCCCGGAACGTTTCAGGTGCTTCGGATCGAAACCGAGCTGGTGAAGCCGCTTCCGGAGGTTGGCCTCACTGTGGATCACGTGGCGATTTCCTATCAGCCAGTCGAATTTCCGAGCAGAGCGCAAGAACTGTGGTTGCCCAAAATCGTCGATCTTTATGTCGAGCGGCAGGGCCGCCGCTATTACCGCCGGCACACGTTCAAGGACTTCCAATTGTTTGTCGTCGATACCGCGCAGAGTGTCCAGTTGGCAAAGGAGTCTTACGGATTCACCAACGAAACGGATCGTGACATCATGGGCGTGCTGACCGTGACTCCAATTTCGGGAACGAAGCTGGATCCGGTATCGCTTTCGTTCACGATTCCGGCGGGCGGAAGCATTGTGAAACTGGTTGGACCGGGGAAGGATGTTGAGATTCCGGTCGAATCGGTAGCTTCCGCCACGTTCGCCCACAACGGCCCGCTGGATTCGGTGAAAGTGGACGCTCACTTGAGCAAGGAGAGCACGCTGGATGTGATTTCGGGGACGTCTGTTCCGCTGAAAGAACAGCTGAAAGAACAATAGACTTCATGCTGCGCGCTTCGGCCACGCGCGTAACATACCGTAATCCCTCAGGCGAGGACTTTCGCAAACACGTCGTGGTCAACGTTCCCACCTGTGGCCACGAGTCCGACGCGTTTGTCTCTCAACATGTCTCTTTCCTTTAAGGCGGCTGCGAGTCCCGCTGCGCCCGCGCCTTCGACCACGTTATGGGTGTCGGTGAAATAGATCTTCATCGCTTGACGCATTTCCGCTTCGCTCACCGTGGTGACGCGATCCACGTTCTCCAGCACGATTTCCAGGGAAGCGTCATCGGGCACTCGGCAGGCCATGCCGTCGCCCAGCAGCGTAGTGACGGGAGCCGCAATCTTGCGCTTCGCTTCGAATGAGAGCGCATAGGCAGGCGCGCCTTCGGGCACGACTCCTATGATCTTCGTGGGCAGGTTTAGGCCATTGCGAACCGCCACGCAGGAGCAGATGCCAGAGCCCTGTCCGATGGGCACGTAAACCACATCCAATTCGGGCACTGCTTCGAAGAATTCCAGCCAGTAGGTGGCGACCCCCTTTACGATGTCGCGATGGTACGAGGGTACGAAATGCCAGCCATGCTCGCGGGCGAGGGTCTGCGCGTGCTCCTTGGATTCCTGGTAGTCATTGCCGAACTCTATGAGCTCCGCGCCCTGCGCTCGCATGGCCGCATTCTTTTCTGGGCTGTTTCCTCGCGGAACGACAATGTGGACCGGTACATGGAACCTGCGTCCGGCAAGCGCGACCGATTGTCCGTGGTTGCCACGCGTCGCGGTGACCAGTCCCGAGATGTCTTTGGATTCTCGAAACAGCTCGGCCGCATAAACCACGGCCGTGCGGGCCTTGAAGGCTGCAATGGGCGTGTGGTTCTCATGCTTGACCCAGAGTGTTGTGCCCAGCCGCTCGCATAGCAGCGGCCAGGAAATCTGCGGCGTGGCCGGCATTACCGTGTACACGAGTTGCTGAGCTTGTCGAATTTCGTCGATGGTGGGTGAGGGTGTCGCGATGAGGGATTCCGTGGTCATAGGTGAGTTCCGGGAGCGCACAGCTGAAGCTAAGGGATGGATGGGAGGTGCGATGTTGGCGATTCAGAAAATCGTTGATCATGCTGGCGGGTGCGGCGCCCACGTCTTGAAATGCGCGAGACGCGGGGCACCCGCTTACCTTGAAAATGTAGGCAGCATGAGCCAGCGTTAGCGTTTGCCCGTTTTGACCAACCCCGATCCGTGCGAATCGGCCTCAGGCTGGCGAACCTTCTCCTCCGAGTCCACTGAAAAAAGCATGAATCTCTCAAAGGTGTGGCGTCGGTAGTAACGGCGGCCACGAAAATGGAGATAGACCTCGACGCTTTTCGGTAGCCAGAGTTCCACGTTCTTCGCAGCAAACGGGACCGGCCCGTATTCGGTAATCTGGTGCTCTATGCGCGACAGACATGGGCTACCCGCCAACACTAAATCGAAAGGGATTTTTCACAGATAATCGCCAAATTACGGCTATCACCCGATTGTCGACGAAATGTGACGGGACTAACTTCAAGGCTTAGGCACAATCGACCACATTGCTTGATTGAACGGGATGGGCACACGTCCCGGATGTTTTCGCTGGATCATGTCTCAGTGTGGAAAACTTGAACCATTAGCTTCAGGTACACACGGCAAATTGTCGTGTGCCAAGAGGGCTCGCTGATGGCTGTCTTGGTGGAGATTCCGAAGTAGAGGGATTCTCGATATCTCGAGCCGAAGTCGAAGGTCTGAAGGCAAAATCCGACCATTAATAAAAGCCTTACCGCGAAGGCATTCGCCCGCGCGGTAAGCTCAAGGAAACAAAAAGGAGCAGTTTATGCATCCGTATTTCTCGACGCCCTTTCAGCCCTGGCAAAACTTTAACCCAATCGATATGGGCATGGCGCAAAGGCCGTTCCCATGGATTGACCCAGCGGCCTATCAAGCTATGTACAATCAGGCTGCGTACAGGAGTACGTTCCCAGGTTTCGAGACGAACCCGTACTATGCAGGCTTTTCTCCCAGACCCATCTTCCAAATACCTGCGATTTCACCCGAGATCGCACGCGGAGTTTCCCAAGTAGGTTTTCCCGGTTTCGGCGTATCCGAGTACCTTTCACCGGAAAACTTTATCTCCGGGTTTGGTAAAACGCCGGGGAACTATCTCTCTCCTGAGTTCCTGGAGTTTCTCCGCGCGGAATTGCTCCGCTGCGGCAAAGCTCTACAAACGGTTGCGCCCGCTCTTGAGCATGAGAGCCGAGACGTGAAAGAGCAGGCACATCTTGCAGCCACAGCCCAGTTCTTTTATGCGCTTGGCCTCCTCTATACGCGTGGCCTCATCATCCCTCCCGAGGTGCCGGGGACTTCGATCCGAGCGGAGGAGCCGTCGGCGGTGACCGCGTGTGAGGTGTTTGGAGAGGCTCTAGAGCGCTTTGCCAGGGAGCAGTTCCTGGGCCGTGGGACAGGCCGGGAACTGGGAGAGCTCTCGGAAAAAGCTCGCACCTGTTTCCGCGCCTTGGCCCCGGAGTCGGAACAATTGGAGCGCGTTCGGGAGGAAAGAACCAGAGTCGACAGGAAAAAAGCGGTGAGTGCGTAGCCACGAAAGCGTAACCTTACAACTCCGGACCGGCGCTCAGGTGCCGGTCCGTTTTTATATGCCTTTCCCGCCACCCCTCGTTCTCTAGGATTTACATATTTCGCGTGCTTTGGATACTATGCGCTACAAAACGTGGGGCAGCCCCCGATTATTTTCTCCTCACGGAGAGTTCCACTCGATTTTCAGCGGAGATAATATTGCAAAAAAGCGAGGCTGTCGCTTCCTAGACCCTGAGGGTCGGGCACGGGTGTAGCCGAATTTTTCCCAAAGAAAGCTATCCCCGCCTTTCATTGACGGGAAAGCCCTTCCCCCCTAACATGAACCGACTCCATGATCGGTCAAACAGTCTCCCGTTACCACATTCTCGAAAAGCTGGGCGGCGGTGGTATGGGGGTGGTGTACAAGGCCGAAGATACCGAGCTTGGCCGCTTCGTCGCGCTGAAGTTTCTTCCTGATGAGCTGGCGCAAGATCCCCAGGCTCTGGAGCGCTTCCGGCGGGAGGCTCGGGCGGCTTCTGCGCTGAACCATCCCAACATCTGCACTATTTACGAAATCGGCCGGCACGAGGGGCACTCGTTTATCGCGATGGAGTTTCTCGAAGGCGCGACGCTGAAACACCGGGTGGCCGGGCGTGCTCTGGATAACGAGACCCTGCTGTCGCTGGGCATCGAGATTGCCGAGGCGCTCGATGCTGCGCATGCCAAGGGAATCGTGCATCGCGACATCAAGCCCGCCAACATTTTTGTGACCACGCGCGGGCACGCGAAGGTTCTGGATTTCGGCTTGGCGAAAGTTGGCACCAGCGCTTCTTCCGGGAGCGCCGCATCGGAGCACACGGTATCGATCGAGGAGCAGCACCTGACCAGTCCCGGCTCGACCCTGGGCACGGTTGCCTACATGTGGCCGGAGCAGGCACGCGCCAAGGAGCTCGACGGGCGCAGCGACCTGTTTTCTTTCGGCGCGGTGCTTTACGAGATGGCGACGGGCATGGTGCCGTTTCGCGGCGAAAGCTCGCCCGTGATCTTCAAGGCGATTCTTGACGAGGCTCCGGTATCGCCTCTGCGCCTGAATCCGGATCTGCCGGCGGATTTCGAGCGCATCATCGGGAAGGCGCTGGAGAAGGACCGCAATCTCCGTTATCAGACGGCCGCCGATTTGCGCAGCGATCTGGCGCGGCTGAAGAGGGATCTGGAATCGGGCCGGTCGTCTGGAGTTTCGGGTGGAGTCTCGGGGGTAGTCACGGCGGGAGTCGGGGCGGGTACTTCGTCGGCGAGTGGCGTTGCGGGTGCGAGTTCATCTGCCGCAGCGGTCGCTCAGGCCGAGACCGTCAACCGCTGGAGTAAATTCCTGATGGGAGGGATTGCGCTCGTCCTTGTCATCGTGGTCGCCGCTGCGGCCGTTTACTATTTGCGCTCCAAATCCGGGTCCGGCAAGGTGAGTTCGATCGCCGTTTTGCCATTCGTTAATGCGACCGCAGATTCGGGCAATGAATATTTGAGCGACGGCCTGACCGAGAGCCTTATCGGCACGCTGTCGCAGCTTCCCGACCTCAAGGTCATGGCGCGCAGCACGGTATTTCGTTTCAAGGGAAGCCAGGAAGATCCGCGGCAGATTGGGGAAAGTCTGAAAGTGGGCGCGGTGCTGGTGGGACGCGTCACCCAGCATGGCGACGAAGTCGGTGTGCAGGCCGATCTCGTCAATACCAGCGATGGTACGGAGCTTTGGGGTTCGCACTACGACCGCAAGATGGCCGACATCACGCAAGTGCAGAGCGACATCACACGCGACATTTCGAACAGCCTGCGTTCGCGGCTTTCGAGCGCCGCCACAGAGCATCTGGGAAACGCGGGCACGACAAACGCGGAAGCCTATCGACTGTACCTCGAGGGGCGGCAACTCTGGTATGGGCGAACGCGCCCGGGACTGACGCGGAGTATCGACCTGTTTCAGCAGGCCATGGCGGCGGATCCCAATTACGCGCTGGCCTACACGGGCCTTGCGGAGACTTACATCGTAGCTCCGGCCTATGAGATGGGGGTCAGCTCAAAGCAAGCGCGAACGGTGGCGGATGAGATCACGCGGAAGGCACTGCAGTTGGATCCCTCGCTGGCGGAAGCCCATACGGCGCGGGCAATGGCCCTTTCTCAAGCCTGGCGCTGGAAGGAAGCCGAGCAGGAATACCGTCGCAGTCTCGAATTAAATCCCAACAACGCGAATACGCACTATTTCTACGCGATGGAATTTCTCGTGTCGGAGAAACGGATCGATGAAGCTCTGGAGGAATTCCGAACCGCAATGTCGCTGGACCCGCTATCTGCGATTGTGAACACCAACTACGCCGCCGTGCTGACGTTTGCGCACCGCTACGATGAGGCCTTGGGGCAATTCCAGAAGACATTGCAACGCGATCCGGAGTTCCGTCCCGCGCACTACAAGCTCTCGCAACTGCTTGCCATTATGGGCCACTACGGGGATGCCATCAACGAATTGCAGAAGTTCAAGTTTGTTCCGGGTACGTTCAGTCCTGATGCGCACGGGTACCTTGCGCTGACGCTGGCGTCATCGCCCTCTAGCGACTATATGTCCGTGGAAGCGGCGGCTTACGCGCTCGCGGGTGATCGCGAAAATGCATTGAAGTACCTGGAGAGAGCCTATGAAGAAGCCGATGAAGAACTGATTTTGGCAATTCGGCTGCCCGCCTTCGATTCGATCCGGTCGGAGCCCCGATATAAAGAGATCGTACGGAAGATAGGGGTGCCGGAGTAAGGGAATCCGGGGAATCAGAAGCGCTCTCATCGGGGACCAAACATGTACGCTCGGTTCTCCTCAGGGGCTGAGCCCCAACTTCTATTCGGCTCTGGACGGCGCGGTTGAAGCCGCGCCCCCTTCAAAGCCTCCCGCTTTCAAAGCAGGTTCATGAATCTGTTTCCGTTGGTCTGGCGGCGACGCTCGTGATGTGGAGATCGTGGAATATCACTAGGAGCTGTATGGCGAAAAAGGAAAAGCTGGCGCCGATTCACCCGGGCGAGGTTCTGCGTGAAGATTTCATGGAGCCGCTCGGGCTCAGTGCAAACCGGCTGGCGATGGAACTACGTGTGCCAGTTACCCGGATTGCGGACTTGATTCGCGAGCGGCGGGCGATCACTCCTGATACCGCTCTGCGATTGGGGCGCTTCTTTAATACGACGGCGCGGTACTGGTTGAATCTGCAGGCGGCCTTCGACTTAGAATCCGCTGAAGACGAGTTGCGAGACGAGATTGAGCGCGATGTGCGCCCGATGACAAGGGCCGCGAGCTCGCCTCGATAGGGACATCCGAGTCTCCGGCGGGCGGGGACGCCCGCCGCTCCACCGTGCGAGTGACATTGGGGCGCTGGCTGATTCTCGCGTTTGTCATGTAAACTTGAATTGGCGAGTACAGACGCACGCTCCTCGAGCGTGCCCATCCTGCCGGTGACCACTCCGGAGTTACTCCCCAAACACCAGGTAGAACCGCGGCCCTCGGCCGGCGGCACATTCCTGTCAGGAGAAGAATATGGCGAAGATCGCAAAGACAGCGGACCGTAAGAAGGTCATGGACACCAGCAAATCCACCGCTTGCCCGAAATGCGGGAAAGATACCCGGATCGTGAAGCGGACCAAGGATCGCGAGCGCGGTGTCCCGGGCGGGATTTATATTTCCTGCTCGGCTTGCGAATTTTACGAGAAGCTTTAGGGGCGGCTGGTGGCTGATAGCCAGTGGCTGGTAGCTAGTCGAATTTCCAAGAAAGGCGCGACAGAGTCGCGCCTTTTTCGTTGCATCAATTCTTCCGGTATATCGCGGACTTGCGGGCTTACGCCCGCTACGCTCTGTGCCGTCCCTACGGGACTTACATTTTTCGGGCAGCGTACCCAGGGCTTACGCCCTGGGCTAATATCTTCCGCCCCTTCGGGCTGGATCTGGCGGAGTTTCTGGAAGAGCACAACATTTCAGGAGCTTTGGATCGCGAGACAGAAACGGATGCCACAACTCGCTCGAATCCGGGCACAGCGAAGTGCTCACGCAGGGTTTCACATCTACTCGTTCTGCAATGAGGTCTGTGTATTGTGCTCGCGGGTGACAACACCGAAGTGAAAACTTGCGACAGGGAGATTGAGAACTGAAGGCCGGGAACTGAGAACTGAGAACTGAGAACTGGTTCTACCCGATCTGCGCCAGAATTTCTCTTGCTTCCGCGCCCGGATCCGTTGCCTCCGTGATGGGTCTTCCCACCACGATGTAGCTTGCGCCGGACGCGATGGCTTCGGCGGGAGTGACTACGCGGGCCTGGTCTCCGTGCCCACTTCCGGGTGGGCGGACGCCTGGCGTCACGATCAGAAAATCGTCGCCGAGTTCGGCGCGCAGGGTTCCGGCCTCTTGTGCGGAGGCGACCACTCCGTGACAACCGTTCGAGATCGCGAGTGCTGCCAGTCGTGATACTTGATCTACGACCGTGCCGCGAACACCGGCATGTTCCAGATCGCGCGCGTCCAGGCTCGTCAATACCGTGACACCAAGAATCATCGGAGAGGCGTTGGTGTTGCGCGCCGCTTCGACCGCGGCTTGCAGCATCCTGCCACCCCCGGCTGCGTGCACCGTCAACATGCTTACACTTAGCTTGGCGGCTTCTTTCACCGCGGTTGCGACGGTGTTCGGAATGTCGTGGAATTTCAGGTCGAGGAAAACCTGCCGCCCCGAAGCCACCAGGTCACGCACGAGCTGCGGACCCTCGGCGGTGTAGAGTTGCAAGCCGACTTTGTAATAGCGGGCGGAGTCGCCCACGGCCGCCACAATCTTGTGGGCGGCGGCCGCGGACGAAACATCCAAAGCGACGATCAGACGCTCACGCGCATCACGCATCTAGAGGAGTGTAATGGGGATTACTGCAGACGCGCTACTGGCCGCAGCACGGCTACCGTCTGCGGCTCGGAAACCAGATCCAGGCGGACTGTCTGGATACCCTGATGTTCCAGATGAAGCTCTCGCGCTGCCTGGTAGGAGAGGTCGATAATTCTGCCCTCTACGACCGGCCCGCGATCGTTGACGCGGACGACCACCGCTCTGCCGTTTCTCAGATTGGTGACCTTCACCATGGTCCCGAGAGGCAGAGTAGGATGTGCTGCCGTCAGATCGTACATATCGAAAGGCTCTCCGCTGGCAGTCTCTTTGCCATCGAAGTAGCTTCCGTACCAGGACGCGGTCCCAACTTGATAGGGCCGTGCCCGCTTGACATTCGCATGTGTCGACTTAGTGGCTGGTTTCGGCTTGTGATGTCTTACCGGGCTAATTCGATCGTGGTCCGAGCCCGAGTTGCCCTGAGCCGCCCCCAGGCCGGCGACGCACAAAAACACCGCCAGTCCATGAGCTATGCGTTTTCGCATTCAGTACACCTCGCGTACAAAAGGTTCGGTCCCTACGTAGGTCGATCATTTTTGGCCAAAGGTTAGGACAGGCTAGCGGACGGTTGGAAGGGTGTCAACGAGGAATTTCCTGTAGCAAGATTACCAGCTAGTTATTCATCGCAAACGTAACCTATTGTAAAAAATGAGTAACCATCCGTAGCTATATAGGAATCAGTGATTTAACTGTTAATATAATAGTAACTGAGTCTAACTGTTGGGTACTGGAAAATCTTACAAGTAATGTGCAGTCAATAAGTTACGGAGATAAAATCGAAGCGCAGTTTAAATTCAGCAACTTGCGGCTCGTCAACCCGTCGGACTAGCTCTCTCGTTCCCAAAAAAATTCCTGCCCGCGTATCCACAGGGCGATGCGTAAACGGTTTAAGGTACATTGCCAACGTATGCCCGAGACGCCCACCGTCGTGCTCACGATTGCAGGGTTCGATCCTTCATCTGGAGCGGGTGTGACTGCGGACATCAAGACGATTGCCGCTCACGGATGTTACGGCGTGGCCTGTATCACGGCGATGACGATTCAATCGACTGCGGGAGTGCGTCGGGTTGAGCCGTGTGATCCAGAGCTGGTTTCCGGGACCCTCGAGGAGCTTGCCGCCGACGTGAAAATTGAAGGTGTCCACATCGGAATGCTCGGATCGGGGAAAGTTGCCAAGGCGGTCGCCGAGTTTCTCAGCCGGAAGAAGTTGCCGAACGTGGTACTCGATCCGATTCTCAGTTCCTCCTCAGGCGCTGTTTTGCTGGACCAGGATGGAACAAAGATTTTGGCCTCCGAGCTCTTACCCTTGGCCTCGGTCATTACGCCGAATGTAGGGGAAGCGGCGGCGCTCACTGGTCTGCCGGTAACAAATCTGGAGCAAATGCGGGCGGCGGCGCTCAGGCTGCACGAGATGGGAGCAGAGTCGGTGGTGGTGACTGGCGGGCATCTCGACAAGGCGATCGATCTGCTGAGCTTCCGGAGCAGGCGTCGAGTGGAGCAGGAAGTTTTCAAATCGGAGCGGCAGCGCTCGAATTCTACGCACGGTACCGGCTGCGCTTTCGCGACGGCGATGGCGTGCCACCTTGCACTCGATCGTGGACTGCCCGAGGCGGTGTTGCTGGCGAAGGCCTACGTGTCGGCCGCCATATCAAAAGGACATCCGCTGGGCAAAGGCATAGGACCTGTTCATCACCTCTACCGCATGCACCAGCAGCGCAGGACAGGCACGGCCGTGCCCGAGGCGGAGCAGGTGC
>Ga0209059_1001374_pt1 | contig 11060 bp, 11 predicted proteins | sample GraSoiAngelo_151_FD_186165 | JGI IMG/M metagenome (GOLD analysis project Ga0209059, IMG submission 186165) | Grasslands soil microbial communities from the Angelo Coastal Reserve, California, USA - 14_1009_12_20cm (SPAdes) (version 2) | ecosystem: Environmental > Terrestrial > Soil > Grasslands ...
ATGTCGACGTTGCGGGCAGCTTTGAAAATCGCCGCGAGCATTCCTTCGGTCAGCGCGAAAATATCGTCCGGCGTTACGAACGAACCTTCGATGTCGATCTGGGTAAACTCCGGCTGCCGATCGGCGCGCAGATCTTCGTCGCGAAAACATTTCGCGATTTGAAAATATTTTTCGATCCCGGCGACCTGGAGCAACTGTTTGTACTGTTGCGGCGCCTGCGGGAGAGCGTAAAACTTTCCCGGCATCAATCGGCTCGGCACCAGAAAATCTCGCGCGCCTTCCGGCGTGCTTTTCGACAAGATCGGTGTTTCGATTTCGATGTAGCCCTGCGAATCGAGATAATCGCGGGTGGCCTTGGCGGCGCGATGACGCACGCGCAGATTGCGCGAAAGCTCCGGCCGGCGCAGATCGTAATAACGATAGGTCAGCCGGAGATCTTCGTTGTGGATCTCGGCATCGATCGGAAACGGCAAATCGTCCGCGCGATTGAGAATTCGCAACTGACTTGGAATTAATTCGATCTCGCCAGTGGCGAGTTTTGAGTTTTCGGTCCCCGGCACGCGCGCCGCGACTTTCCCCGAAACTTGAATCACATCTTCGCTCCGCAAACCGTGCGCTTCCTTTGCAAGCTGCGCGTTCTCTTCCGGTCGAAAGACCACTTGGGTTATTCCTTCCCGGTCGCGCAGGTCGACAAATATGACGCCGCCGTGATCGCGGGAAACGTGGACCCATCCGGCAAGGGTAGCGTCCTTGCCGATGTCGCTCTTGCGAAGTGAATTGCAGTTGTGCGTCCGATACATGGTCAAGCGGAACCGGAGACGTTGAAGAATTTTGCGACACTGTCCAGCAGCGCTTCGCCCGCGATCAACGATTCCTCGCGGGTGGCGAGATTTTTCACTTTCACCTGCGGCCATTCATCGCCGTAAAGAAGCGTGATCCGCGCGCCGACGTTTTCGGCAGTTTGAAATTGTTTAGGCACCTTGTCGGCTGTGAACGGGTAATCGACGCGATAACCGCGATCGCGCAGCTCCTGAATCTGTTCAAGCGCGTCGGCGCGTCGTTGTTCCTTGGCAATGACAACGTAGATGTCGATCTTGTTTTGCTCTTTGACGGCCGCTTCCAATTTCTCGCGGGCCGCGGCCCGATCACGTAACAATTCGCCCAGCACTACGTCGCCCATGGCGAAACCGAGCGCCGGCATCGAGACAGCGCCGTTGCTGAGCTGATTAATCAAATTGTCGTAGCGACCGCCGCCAGCAATCGCTCGCAGTTTTCCAGCGCGATCGAAGACTTCGAAAACGGTGCCGGTGTAATAAGCCAGACCGCGCACAATCCGAACATCGACATCGACAAAGCCAGCGAGTCCCCGCGCGCCAAGTCCATCCACGAGCCGGTCGAGTTTTCCGCTCCGACCACCTTGGTCGAAGATCGAGAAGACTGGCTCGGCCAACTTGCCAAGTTTCTCCTCTGTTTTCTCGCGCGGTTCGCGACCTGATTTGTCGATCGTCTGCAAAACGTCTTCCCATTTTTCGGTCGGAAGTTCTTGTTGCCGCAAAAAATCGGTCCAGAACTCCCGGTCGCTAATGCGAACAACGAAATCTTTTTCCGTCAGCTCGAAGGCGCGCAAGATGTCGATGCAGAGCGCAATCAGCTCGACGTCGGCGGCGAAATCGCTTTCGCCGATGATGTCGCAGTTCAGTTGGTAATGTTCGCGCAACCGGCCGCGCTGTTGTTTTTCGTAACGAAAGAACTGGCCGATGGAGAACCACTTGAGCGGTTTCTTAAATGCGCGCTCGTGCGCGGCGACGACGCGCGCCAGCGTTGGTGTCAGCTCTGGCCGCATCGACACTTCGCGATCGCCTTTGTCGGTGAAATTGAAGAGTTGATCGACAATTTCCGCGCCGCTTTTCTTCCGGTAGAGATCGGTCGGCTCGAGCACTGGGCCGTCCCATTCGACGAAACCGTAGCGGCGCGCGACCTCACGCCAGCGCGCAAAGATGTAATTCCGGGCAGCGCAGTGGTCGGGTAGGAAATCACGAAATCCGGGAAGCGCCTGCATAATTTTCAAAGACCGATCGTGCGGCAGGGCGCGAAACAAGATTGCGGTCGAATAAAGGGCCGTTCCGAGAAGTCCAAGCTATCTACAACAACGAGCATTTGGTTAACCAAAGCAGAGGACAACTATGAAACAAACTACATTAGCGAAAATATTGGCGGTGGCCTGCAGTCTGGGCGTCGTAACAGCGATGGCTCAAACCTCGACCACAGTCACAACGAAAGATGCTGCGGCCGGAACGACCACTACAGAGACGAGTACGGCCACCAGCACAGGAACAATCAGCACCTACACGCCGGGAACGGATTACATCACGTTCCGCACCAGCACGGACGCGGCACCGGTGCGTTATTACTACAGTAAGGACACGACGATTCTTGATCCGGAAGGCCATACGGTCACCTGGTCAGCGGTGCGTCCAGATCTGCCCGCAACGGTCTATTATACGCGGGACGGCGAACGCATGGTTGTCCGCAAAATCGTGCTGAGCAAGCCTACCGTGACCGAGAAAGAAACAACGACCACCACGACCACGCAAAAACCGTAATCGAAGCGGTTAGTAGTTAATTAGGATTCAAAAGCGCTCGCGAAGAAATTCGCGGGCGCTTTTTCTAATCTTCATAGCCGCGCGGAAATTTTTGGCGCCATTTCCATGCGCTCTCGATGATGGCGTCGAGGGATTGAAACTGCGGCTGCCAGCCGAGCTCTCTCTTAATTTTTTCCGAAGACGCGATTAAGCGCGGCGGATCACCCGGACGGCGTGGTTTTTCCGCGATGTCGATGTTACGTCCGGTAATTTTGCGACAGGAATCGATTACGTCTCGGACGCTCGCACCGCCACCGGTGCCGAGATTGTAAAAATCACCCTTAGTTGCGTTGAGCGCGAGGATGTGAGCGCGGGAAAGATCGACAATGTGAATGTAATCACGGATGCAGGTCCCATCCGGTGTCTCATAATCGGTCCCAAAAATCTCGACGTTTGATTTCTGGCCGAGCGCGACCTTCAGAACATTCGGGATCAAATGCGTTTCGACGCGATGGTCTTCTCCAAATTTCGCCGAAGCGCCGGCCGCATTGAAGTAGCGAAGGGAAACGAATTTCAATCCGTGGATTTCGCCATACCAGCGGAGAATTTTTTCGAAGGCCAATTTTGATTCGCCGTAGGGATTGATCGGCCGGGGTGTCATCGTTTCATCAATCGGCACGCGCTCGGGCGGACCGAAGATCGCGCAAGTGGAAGAGAAAATGATCTTCCCAACACCTGCGGAGATCATCGCATCGAGCAGATTGAGGCCGTTGGCGATGTTGTTGCGAAAATATTTCGACGGATTCTGCATCGATTCGCCAACGAGGGCGTTGGCCGCGAAGTGCATGACCGCATCCGGCCGTTGCTTCGACAGTGTCTTCTCGATCAGTTGCCGATCTGCCAAATCGCCTTCGGCGAATGCAGCTCGCGGATCGAGCGCGCGACGATGACCTTCGCTCAGGTTATCGAAAATCGTGACGCCGTGGCCTTGGTCGAGCAATAGCTCGGCGCAAACGCTCCCTATGTAACCGGCGCCGCCGACAACGAGAATTTTCATTCCCGGGAAAATCGGCGGCCTGGGCCGTTAATCAATCCAAAGTGCGACTGGATGACGGCCGAGCCGAAGCTTCCTTAGAAGCGCTGGCCACCTTCGAGGCAGGAACGACGCTCTTTTTCCGGAGCGCGGCGATCATGCGTCGAGGGGTTTGATGTTTTGCGCGTGGGCCGAGTACTTTGAGGCTCTGCTCCTCGGAGCCCCATTGCAGAATGTCGATGTCGACGTTGCGCGCCCCCCAGCGTTTCATCTCCAGCTTCGTCGGCTTATAAAGATCGATCGTACTGGTACCGACTAATGCTGTACCGTAATCGTCGATGATAAATTCCTCTCGCGTACTACAGATTCGAAAGCGAGTCCCGAGCGGGAAACGCGACCAATCGGAGGCCGCGCTCATAACGCGACAGCCGGATAAATATTTGCCGAGCGCGTTTCGACGTCCGCCTTTTTCGATCCGTGTGTAAGCGGTGGTGCGGACATTGGGCATGCGACCAAGGTGCGAGTTCGCGGCTTCGACGGCAGCCAAGGGCTTCTGCACCACAGTTTGTTCTGCGCAACCAACGAGAATACAACCAACACCAAGAACTATTGTAAGGCTAAGGCTTCTAGACATTTGCAACACCGCGGCCTCAGATAGCATCGAAGTTCCGGCTGGCAAGTAATTACTGCCAGAAGGGAAGTACCCGGGGCGTCCTTTCACCCCAGTTTTGGCAGCAGGCTCCGGGCCAGTTTACACGACCGATTGTCGGGAGAATTCCGTTGTGCAATGCGGACAACGGCTTGCCTTTACCGGGATCGTCATCGCACAAGCGGGGCACTCTTTTGTCACCGGTTCGGCGTGTTTGGGTTGCTTCAAGCGATTCATCGCCCGGATAAGGAGGAAAACTGCACCCGCGACAATCAGAAAATTGATGATCAACGTGATAAAATTGCCGTAATTCCAGGTGACAGCTCCCGCTTTGGCCGCGTCCGCCGGCGTGTTAAACGCAATTGAGCCGTCTTTCGCCGCGCGCAGCACGATGAACTTGTTTGAAAAATCGAGGCCACCCGTGAGCAAACTGACCGGCGGCATGATGACGTCTTTAACCAGCGAATTGATGATCCCGCCGAAGGCAGCGCCGATGATCACGCCGACCGCGAGATCAACCGCGTTTCCTTTGATCGCGAACTCTTTGAATTCTTTCCAAGCTTTTTTCATAGGACGATGTTTACCAGCTTCTTCGGAATCACGACGACTTTACGAATTTGCTTACCCGCAGTGAGCTCCTGAATTTTTGGGACGGCGAGCGCGGCGTTCTTGATTTCCTCTTCGCTCGCCTGGATCGACATCTTCATTCGGTCTCGTACTTTCCCATTCATCTGAATCACGATTTCGACTTCGTCTTCGACCAGGAATCTTTCGTCGAAACCCGGCCATGGCTTTTCCGTGATTTGACCAGGCAACTTCAACTTTTCCCAGAGCTCGGAACTCAAATGGGGCGCGAAAGGATTGAGCAGGACCAGAAAAGGTTGCATCGCCGAGATCGGTATCGTTTGGGCAGTGGTAAACGCGTTCACGAAAATCATCATCTGCGAGATAGCTGTGTTAAATGAGAGAGACTCGATGTCGTCGGTCACCTTCTTGGTTGTCGCGTGCAGGATTTTCCGCTGCTGCTTAGTAAGATCGACCTCTTGCACAGCGGGCGATAATTCCCACTGGCCCGCCTGATTCTCCGACATCATCAGCCGCCAGACACGGGCAAGGAACCGGGCGATTCCTTCCACGCCGCGCATGCTCCACGGTTTCATCTGCTCGAGCGGACCCATGAACATTTCGTAGCACCGAAACGCGTCCGCGCCGTATTGCTCGATCACATCATCCGGGTTGACGATGTTGCCGCGCGACTTCGACATTTTCTGATTATCTTCGCCGAGAATAATTCCCTGATTGACCAAGCGCTGAAACGGCTCCGGTTTCGAAACGTAGCCAAGATCGAAGAGCACTTTGTGCCAGAAACGCGCGTAGAGCAGATGCAGCACGGCATGTTCGGTTCCGCCCACGTAAAGATCGACGCCGCCCGGTTTGCCGCCGCCCATCCAGTATTTCTCGGCCTTCTCGCTGACGAACCGTTTGTCATTCTGCGAGTCGCAAAAGCGCAGATAATACCAACACGAGCCGGCCCATTGCGGCATCACGTTCGTTTCGCGCACGGCTTTCTTTGAGTAACGAATCCAATCCTTCGCTTTTGCCAGTGGCGGCTCCCCGGTGCCGGTCGGTTTGTAATCTTCCAACGGCGGCGGCACCACCGGCAGCTCGCTTTCATCAAGCGCGCGATGCTTTCCGTCCTCCCAAACGATCGGGAACGGCTCGCCCCAATAGCGTTGCCGTGAGAAAAGCCAGTCGCGCAGTTTGTAGTTGATCGCGCGCTTGCCGAGCCCGCGTTCTTCCAGCCAGGCGGTGATTTTGCGGATCGCTTCGCGGGACGGGAGGCCGTCGATGATCGGGGAATTGATCGCGACACCGTCGCCGACGAAACCGATCGGTTCTTCATCTCCCGGCGGCTGAACAACCTGGCGAATCGGCAAATTGAATTTGCGGGCGAACTCAAGGTCGCGCTCGTCGTGCGCCGGCACGGCCATGATCGCGCCGGTGCCATAGCCGAGCAGAACGTAATCGGCGATCCAAATTGGAATTTTCTCGTCGTTGACCGGATTGATTGCGTAAGCGCCGGTAAAAACGCCGGTTTTTTCCTTCGCCAGCTCAGTCCGTTCAAGATCGCTTTTGCGGGCGGTCTTTTCTCGATAATCGCGGACGGACGGCCATTGCTCTTCGGTCACGATCAAATCGACCAGCGAATGTTCCGGCGCGAGCACCATGTAGGTGGCGCCGTAAAGCGTATCCGGTCGCGTGGTGAATATCCGGATTTTTTTGTCGTCGATCTTAAAATCGACTTCCGCGCCTTCGCTTCGGCCGATCCAATTTCGCTGGAGCAACTTGATTCCTTGCGGCCAATCAAGGCCTTCAAGTTCATCAATCAATCGCTCCGCGTAAGCTGTAATGCGCAACATCCACTGCCGCATCGGCCGCCTGACGACTGGAAATCCGCCGACTTCGCTTTTGCCATCAACCACTTCTTCGTTCGCCAAAACGGTGCCAAGCTCAGGACACCAGTTCACCAGCACATCGGCAACGTAAGCGAGGCGAACTTCATCCGGATTCTTGCCGCGATAAGTCTTGATCGGCTCGGCCTTGTTCGTTTTCGGATTGAGCCACGAATTATAAATCTGGAGAAAGATCCACTGCGTCCATTTGAAGTAACGCGGATCGGTGGTGTTGATTTCACGGTGCCAATCATAGGAGAAACCAATCCGCTTCAGCTGCGATTTGAATTTAGCGACGTTCTCGCGGGTGGTGACGGCCGGATGCTGGCCGCTTTTGATCGCATATTGTTCGGCCGGCAAACCGAACGCGTCCCAGCCCATTGGATGCAAGACACTGAAGCCGCGCATCCGCTTGTAACGCGCGATGATGTCGGTCGCCGTGTAGCCTTCCGGGTGCCCGACGTGCAAACCGGCGCCGCTCGGATACGGAAACATATCGAGCACGTAGTATTTCGGCTTGGCCGCGTCGAAATTTTTCTCGCCCGGATTCGGCGCGTGAAAAATCTGGCGCTCATCCCAGATGGCCTGCCACTTGGGCTCAATCTGGTCGAACGGATATGGTTTGCGGCGCTCGCTGCTCATCGAATATCTCTTAGGAAAGCAGGAAAGCAGGAAAAGAAAATGGATTTGCTCTTAGCTACCCGCAATCCGAACAAAACCCGCGAATTTCACGACTTACTCGGACAAGCATTCGACGTGATCGATCTCAGCTCGTTCCCGGAAATCGCGATCCCGGAAGAAACTGGCCGGACATTCGAAGAAAACGCCACTCTGAAAGCAATCGCCGTGTCGAAAAAATTGCCGAGCCTCGTCGTCGCGGACGACTCCGGCTTGGAAGTCGAAGCGCTCAGCGGCGTGCCCGGAATTTTTTCAGCTCGTTATGCCGGCGAAAACGCAAACAGCAAAGAGAACATCAGCAAATTGCTTCATGAACTTAGGGCACAAAACATTGCGACCGAAAAACGATCGGCGCGATTCCGGTGTGTGATCGCGCTGGCGCAAAACGGAAAGGTGCTGGGCGTATTTGAAGGTCTTGTGGAAGGAAAGATTGTCGAGCCACCGCGTGGCAGCGGTGGTTTTGGTTACGATCCGATTTTTGAACCAAAGGGAGTCGACCAGACCTTTGCCGAGATGACGCCTGAATCAAAAAACAAAATCAGCCACCGGGGACAAGCAATCGCGGCGCTGCGGAAAGCGCTCCGCGACATTGAAAATTAGTGTGGTGGGGGAGGAGGAGCCCCAGGAGTGCCGGGAGCAGCAGCGGGCCCACCTTGGGCCGCGCGAATTTGATACCCGACTTTCTCAATTCCGGCGCGTCGGGCTTTATCGAGCACGGTAATGACGTCGCCATGACGCGCCATACCTTCGCCACTAATTGAAACCTTGATTCCAGGATTTGCTTCGTGCAATCGGAACAATTGCGGCAACACGTTGTCATCATTCACTAATTGCCCATCGAAACTCACGGCGTTGCCGGCTCCAACCCGGATTGACACATAATCCTTCACCGTGTTCGGCGGTACCGCGGTTGCCGACGGCAAAGCAACCTTAATCCCTTTCATGTGCGTCTGGCTCAAGCTCACCATCATAAAGCTGGCCAGGAGAAAGAACATGATGTCGATCAACGGAATGATCTCGATCCGCGCGCGTTTATGAGGAATGGGCGAAGCAAGACGCATAAAATTAGTAGGAGGCTCCAGTCAGAGTGTAGGTGATTGGAACTTTCACTTTCGGCGCAACCTTACCCGCTTGAAATCGCCAGCGGCGGAATGTGGAGGTTGTAGCGTTATCCAGAATCGGGCTGCCGATGCTTTGCGCCATCGTTGCGTCTGTGACGTTGCCGCTGGCCGTGTCAACACTCAAGACGGCAACGCCGCTGCCGGTAACGTGACGGCTCTTTGCTTCATATGGATATTCGGGTTTCGGTGCATAAATTGCCACCGCCTTTGCACCGGTGATCGACATCGTTCCCGGTACGCCTGCTTGCGGCGCCTTAACTGGACCGGCCGGCTTGGCCACGTTTTTAGGTGGCGGCGGTTTTTCTTCGTGAAACTCCGGCGCCACTTCCGGAATAGGCGGCGGCTCGGGAATGGGAATGTCTTCCGGTGGCGGCGTTGGCTGATCTTCCGGCTGCAGAGTCGCTTCGACTGTCGCCGTTGGAATATTCGTCAGATCGACCGGGGGCGGCTCGTGTTTGATTGCCGCGATACCGACCGAGGCCAGATGGATCGCAATTGCGCCACCCAAAGCGGCCCAGAATTGCCAGCGGGGAGGTGGTCGATAGAGAAGCGGTCCAGGCATATTCGTGATTACCCTCTCGGACCGGGAACTCCTCTGGCGGATTCGCTCTTGATTTCGAATGCAACCTTGTAAAAGCCGGCTTGGCGACAAATGTCGAGCACCCGAATAATATTGAAGTGGACGCTGTCAGCGTCACCTCGAATAAACACCTTCGCCTCGGGGTTCTCATCATGCACTTTTTTCAGCCTCGCCGTCAGCGTGTCGTAATTCATCTCTTCCTTGTCGAAATAAGGGTTGCCATTGGCGTCAACGGAGACGCTGATGTAATCCTTTTTCGACTGGGTTTCGCCGCGTTGCCCGGTGGGCAGGTTCACCTTGATGCCCTTCATGTGCACCTGGCTCAAGCTGACCATCATGAAGCTCGCCAGCAGAAAGAACATGATGTCGATCAACGGAATGATCTCGATCCTCGCTTTGTGCTTAGGAACAGGCGAGCTAACGCGCATAACAACTCCTAGATTGAGGAACCCTTGGCCGAGCTCGGCGTATGGCCACCGATGGTCACCTCAGGGCGTTCCTTACTCTGGGCTTCCAACATAACTTCCAAGTTCGTGGCCGCGGTTTGCAATTCGAACTCTAAGTTAGACACGCGCGACGTGAAAAAGTTAAACGGAATCAGCGAGAAGATGGCGATCCCCAGACCGCAGGCAGTGGCGATGAGCGCTTCCGCGATACCGCCGGTGACAGCCTGAATGGCCAATTCTTCGTTGCCCAAGAATCGGAAGGAACGGATCAATCCGGTAACCGTTCCCAACAAACCGAGCAACGGGGCCAGCGTGACCAACGTGTCCATCACCACCAAGAACCGGCCAGCGCGCTTGATCTCGATGCCGGCTGCAACCTGGAGCGCGCCCTGCAACGACGCGTGCTGATGGTTCAAGCCGTTCCACATCATGCGCAGAACTGGATCGCGTGAATCGCGTGAAAGCCGCGACGCTTCCGTGACATCACCCACTTCGATCGCGGTAAAGACTTTTTCAATTCGCTTCGGGTCGCGCCGGAACCAACGCCCTCCCCACCAGAAAATTCGTTCAATCACCACCGTCAAAGCGACGATCGAGACAAGGAGAATTGGCCACATAATGGGACCGCCCTTGCGAAAATTGTCGATGATGAAGTTGCTACTCCAACCGCTCACTTCCGGCGTGGGTGCCGCGGTTGCGGCTGGAGTCAATGTCGCCGTAATAGTTGCGCCCGGGGCAGCTGCTCCAGCCGGACCGATCGGAGACGTTCCCGGCGCCCCTGGCGGCATACCGGCAGGTGGTTGTTGAGCGGGCGCCCCCGGCATCGGTGCACCTGGTTGCGCTGGTCCGCCGGGCGGCTGCTGCGCCGGGGCCCCGGGCTGAGCTGGTGCACCTGCAGCCGGCGGTGCGTTCGGCGGTGGCGGCGGCTGTTGGGCAGGCCGTTGCGGCGGCTGAGCAAACGCGCTCAATGCGATGAAGCTGAGACAGAGAGTAAGCAATGTTTTCATAATTTCGGCGGAGTTGAATTAACTGCTCGGCACATCTCCTTTATTCCAAAACGGTTGGACACGAGTCGAGACAAAAGTTTTCACTTTTCTTCAGCGACGTTCCGCTTGGGCGAACGTCACTTATAGTTCGCATCAGGCGTTGTCTTAGGATGTAGGGATAAGATCAACAATCAGTTCGCGTTGATTACGGGATTCCGCAGCGTCGACCAATCACCAATTCGCGCTTCCAATTTATCACCGGCACGAATCGGCCCGACCCCCGACGGGGTTCCGGTCAAAATCACGTCGCCTGGCAGCAACGTCAGCGATTGGCTCGCAAAGGAAACGATCTCGGCAACGGAGTAGATCATTTGACTGGTGCGGGCTTTTTGCCGCACCTCACCGTTTTGCCGCAATTCCAGCGGCAGATCGCGAACATCGACATCGGCATAAACAAACGGTCCGATCGGCGTGTAGGTATCGAACGATTTGCAGCGCCCGAATTGTTTTTCCGACTTCTGCAAATCCCGGT
>Ga0209059_1001375_pt1 | contig 11058 bp, 9 predicted proteins | sample GraSoiAngelo_151_FD_186165 | JGI IMG/M metagenome (GOLD analysis project Ga0209059, IMG submission 186165) | Grasslands soil microbial communities from the Angelo Coastal Reserve, California, USA - 14_1009_12_20cm (SPAdes) (version 2) | ecosystem: Environmental > Terrestrial > Soil > Grasslands ...
CGTTTGTAGACAATGTCCACCGCGCCTTCCGGTCCCATGACCGCAATCTCCGCTGTAGGCCACGCGTAATTTACGTCAGTCCGAATGTGCTTGGACGCCATCACGCAGTAAGCCCCCCCATAGGCCTTACGCGTAATCACTGTCACCTTCGGCACGGTGGCCTCGGCGAAGGCAAACAGCAGCTTGGCCCCATGCTTGATAATCCCGCCATACTCCTGGGCTGTTCCCGGCAAGAATCCCGGAACATCCTCAAACGTTACCAGCGGAATATTGAAGCAATCGCAGAAGCGCACAAAGCGAGCACCTTTCACGGATGCATTGATATCGAGCGTCCCCGCGAGCACCGACGGCTGATTCGCCACGATGCCCACAGATCGTCCATCCAGGCGGGCGAATCCCACCACAATGTTTCTAGCGTAATGCTCCTGCACTTCGAAGAAATACCCGTCGTCGACCACGGAGTGGATCACGTCTTTGATGTCGTAGGGCTGGTTCGATTGTGCCGGAACCATGGTGTCGAGCGCGGCATCCGCGCGATCCACCGGATCGCTGCAAGTCCTTCTCGGAGGTTCGTCCAAGTTATTGGAGGGGATAAAGCTCAGCAGCTCGCGCACCATCGACAAGCACTCCGCATCGTCGTGGGCCACAAAATGGGCGACACCGGAAGTCTCGTTGTGAGTCATGGCGCCGCCGAGTTGCTCCTTGGTGACCTCTTCGTGCGTGACCGTCTTAATCACATCCGGGCCGGTGATGAACATGTAAGAAGTCTTGTCGACCATCAGCACGAAATCGGTGATCGCGGGAGAATAAACCGCTCCGCCGGCGCACGGACCCATGATCGCGGAAATCTGCGGCACCACGCCGCTGTACAAAGTGTTGCGCAGAAAAATGTCAGCGTATCCGGCGAGCGACATCACGCCTTCCTGAATGCGCGCGCCTCCGGAGTCATTCAGCCCGATTACTGGCGCGCCCATCTTGGCCGCGAGATCCATAATCTTGACGATTTTGCCGGCATTGGCTTCGGACAGGGATCCGCCGAAAACAGTGAAGTCTTGCGCGAAGACATAGACCAGGCGCCCTTCGATGCGTCCGTAGCCGGTTACGAAGCCGTCGCCATAAATCTTCTGCTCTTGCATGCCGAAATCGGTGCAGCGATGCGTAACCAGCTTGTCGGTTTCTTCGAAGGTGCCTTCGTCGAGCAGAAACTCGATGCGCTCGCGGGCTGACATCTTGCCGGCTTTGTGCTGCCGCTCGCGACGCTGCGCTCCGCCACCATCTTCGGCAAGCTGGTTGCGTTTCTTCAGCTCTTCCACTTTGTGCTCAAGAGTCATGGGGAAGGATTATATTCCGTTCGCCTTCGATAGGCGGAGCGGCCGGGCTTCGCCGCGGCTGGACAGCCTGAGAGGCTATCCCTACGTTGGGGGGTGCGGCTCGCAGGCCAATCGTTGGCTTGCAAACTTCTGATTGCGATCACATCTCGCGACCTTGACCTCCCGTAATCTGGTCGCAAGGGGTTGAGTTCTATTACCCTGAAGCTTCTTCATTCATTCGGAGGAGTCTATGTCTCTAAAGCTATGGTTCCGCGGCGGCGCAGCCGCAGTGCTGTCGCTAACACTCTCGGCAACCATGGCGGTGGCGCAAGGCCATGGCCACGGCCACGGCAAACATGATAGGGATGGCGGCGACCGCTGGCAGGATCGCGAGGAAGGTCACGGTCATGGACATGGGCATGAAGCCCGCGAACACGGCAATGGTCACGGGCATGGCCACTACAAAGATCGCGACCGCGATATTCATGATTGGTATCGCGCCCACTATTCGCATCTGCCTCGCGGACTGGCCAAGCGGGATCGTCTGCCTCCAGGACTCGAGCGGCAACTGATCGTCAATGGAACTCTGCCTCCTGGACTTCGCAGCAGAATGGAGCCTTGCCCGCAAGAGTTGGAGGTTATGCTTCCTCCTCCTGATCCAGGCTATCGCCACGTATTCATCGGCGGAAATCTGGTGCTCGTGAACCGAGTCAGTTTTCAGGTAGCCGACGTGTTCCGCTTTGACGCAGCGTTCTAGAAGGAAATCGAACCAGTCTCCTCCGATCTCAAAATCTCCATACTAACCTCGCAGAATACGCGACGTTAGTAGGGGCACCGTGTCGTCCTGCGATCCTGCGATACACTGCGGGAGTGTCCTCCCTCTCGGACCAGCTCGGGTTTAATTTTCGCGGACCAGAGCGCCGGGTCTGGAAAGTGCGCGACCTCGTTGCTGCCGTGCGCACGCACATCGAGCGCGAATATTCCGACGCCTGGGTGGAAGGTGAGATTTCGAACTTCCGCGCTCCCGAGTCGGGGCACCTTTACTTCACGCTAAAAGACGGCAACGCGCAGATCCGGGTGGTGATGTTCCGTTCCTCGGCGCGGCTTCTGCGTTTTCGTCCCGCAGACGGGTTGCAGGTGGTGGTGCGCGGCCGCGTGACGGTCTACGAAGATCGCGGAGAATTGCAGATCTCCGCCGAATATATCGAGCCCAAAGGCGCCGGATCGCTGCAACTCGCCTTCGAGCAACTCAAAGCCAAGCTCGAGGCGGAAGGGTTATTTGCGGCAGAACGCAAGAAGCCAATCCCGCCGCTTCCCTCTCGGATTGGAATTGTGACCTCGGCCAATGCCGCGGCACTGCGCGACATCCTCAACATTCTCCAGCGGCGTCATCATTCTGTGAACGTAGTCATCTTTCCCGCGCAGGTTCAGGGAGACGCAGCGTCCTACGAAGTTGCCGAAGGAATCCGCTATTTCAATAAGCAGCACAATGTTGACGTCCTCATCGTGGCCCGCGGCGGAGGCTCCGCCGAAGACCTGGCCTCGTTTAATAACGAGGCGCTGGCGCGCACCATTGCTGCGTCGGAGATTCCGGTCATTTCGGCCGTAGGTCACGAAACCGATTTCACCATCACCGATTTCGTCGCCGATCTCCGGGCGCCCACGCCATCCGCGGCAGCCGAGCTCGTGATCCGTTCGCGCCAGGAGATCGAAGCACAAACGTCCGGCTTGCACGAGCGCCTGAACCGCGCGATGCGCTATCGCCTGCTCATGGGACGGCAGGCCCTCACCGAACTGGCGCAGCACGGCGCCTTCACCCGCATCATGGAAGTGATCCGGCAGCGCCAGCAAAAGCTGGACGATCTCAGTCATCGCATGGAACTCGCCGAGCGCAACCTGCTGCAGCAGATGCACCGGCGCTGGGAAACGGTCTCCGCGGCGGTGCGCCATTACGATCTGCGCCTGGTGCTTTCGGGAGTGCGCAAAGAACTGGACAGTAAGACGTCGGCCTTGGTCGCTGTGACCCGGAATGTGCTGTTGCAGCACAGGGTGCGCACCGAGCGACTGGATACCGCGCTTCAGTCCCTTTCTCCGCTGGCTATTCTTGATCGGGGCTATGCGCTGGTTTTCGACGGAGAAGGCAAGCTGGTCAAGGATTCTGCCGCGGTCTCGGCGGGAGACGAAATCTCGGCGCGCCTGGCGCGTGGGCAAATTCAGGCGCGCGTGACCAAGAAGGATCAGTAGCCAGAGGCCCTCTTTTAGCACAGGGGACACAGAGGAGCACAGGGGGAATGACGGTGCTGCGTGTGGGCCAGTCCCCCTCAAGTTCTCTCTGCGATTACAATGTACCCAAATGCCCCCGGCGATCACATCCTGGACGCAAGGCGCATGGATTGCGCTCGACATCATCCTGGTGGCCCTGCTCATTTACCAGGTGCTGGTGATGATCCGCGGGACGCGCGCTGTGCCCATGCTGGTGGGGCTGACGGTGCTCGCCATCCTTTTCTACTTCGCGCAGATTGGCGAGCTGACAACGCTGAACTGGGTGGTGAGCCGCGTCCTGCCGTACGTGGTGTTTGCGTTGATCGTGGTGTTCCAGTCAGAAATACGGCACGTCCTAACCGATCTTGGCCGCCGCTTGACGTTCCTCGGCGGCTCAAACAACGAAAGCGATTCTTACGATGACATCGTGCTGGCCGCGAATTTGTTTTCCCAGCATCAGACTGGCGCTCTCATCGTGATCGAGCGCGAGATCGGCCTTCGCACTCACATCGAAAGCGGAGTGCCGCTTGACGCCCGTCTCTCCTACGATCTGCTCGCCACCATCTTTCGCCCCAGCGCTCCGCTGCACGACGGCGCAGTGATCGTGCAGAAAGATCGGATCGCCGCTGCGGCGTGCTTTCTTCCGCTTTCCATGAATCCGCTGCTCTCGACGCAACTGGGCACGCGCCACCGCGCTGGCATTGGCATTACGGAGGAAACCGACGCCATCGCCGTCATCTGTTCGGAAGAAACTGGCGCTATCAGCATTGCGATCGGCGGCCGTATCGAGCGCGATCTCTCCGTGGAACAATTGCGCGATCGCCTGGGCGCGGAACTGCAGCGCCACATGACGGCCGCGGCCCTACCCACGCCGATCGCACAGAACATCGACGACGAGTCCGATGCCGCCCTGAGGTCGCCGTTCACCGAGCCTGCTCCCAACCGCAAATCTGAGCAGGGTCCGCAATCGGAGTCCTTATGATCGGATTGTTTAAGCGCTACGTAGTGCACAATTTCAGCTTCAAGCTGATGTCGCTGATCTTCGCGACTGCGTTGTGGTTCATGATCTCGCGCGATGACCGGCCAGCCGAGCTGGCGGTGCGGGCGCCGATCGTCTTCCAGAATGTTCCCTCCGAGCTCGAAATCAGCTCCGAGTCTGTTCCCGAGGCTCTGATCCGCGTGCGCGGCCCGGAGCGCGTCATTCGCCAGCTCCGCAGCAACGACGTACAGGCTGTACTCGACCTGGCCGGCTCCAAGGCTGAGGCGCGCACCTTTGACCTTACCGCCCAGCAAGTTGATCATCCCCGCGACGTCAGCGTGGTTCAAGTTGTGCCCAGCCAGTTGCGGCTGTCATTCGATACGCGGCTGAGTCGGGAAGTGGAAGTTCATCCGCGGGTGACGGGCAACTTCGCCAGCGGCGACCAGATCGTTCGCATCGACGCCGATCCTCCCCGCATTACTATTAGCGGCCCGCGCCATCACGTGGAGAAAATCGATGCTGCGATTACTGACCCGATCGATGCCAGCGGCACTCTGGGCAGCGCCGTGTTCACCACCAACGCGTATGTCGCCGATCCACTGGTCCAAGTCGCCCAAGGCACATCGATCCGGGTCACCGTCGTCGTAGAAAAACTCGGAGCGCCCACAACGCACTGAAAACGCCCCGCCAGTCGTATATGATCTCTCGTTGCCCTCACATGCCTAGAGGAGAGCCCATTGGGCTGTTCCGAAAAGCGAGGCGAGCGCAAGAGTTGATCCTGTTTCTATGACCCAACGTCAATTATTCGGAACCGATGGCATTCGCGGAGTGGCAGGCGAATTTCCGCTGACCAAGCAAAGCACGTATCTGATCGGGCGCGCCCTGGGACATGACTTGCTGCGCAATCAACCGAGAGCGCAGGCCCTGATCGGACAGGACACGCGCGAGTCCAGCCGCTGGATCGCCGATCGCGTGGCTGAAGGATTGGCCGCGGTGGGAGTCGATGTACACAGCGCCGGCGTGATTACCACACCCGGCGTCGCTTATCTGGCCCGTTCGCGCCGGATGGCAGCGGGCATCGTCATTTCCGCATCGCACAATCCCTGGACCGACAACGGGATCAAGGTCTTCTCCGGTGACGGATTCAAGCTCACCGACGAACGGGAACTGGCTATCGAGAAAGAGATCTTCGCGTTGCTGCAAAACCCCGCGTCGGCGGACGATACTGCACTCAAAGTTCCTCGCCCGTCACTCCCTGGCGAATCGGAACTGCGCCAGTCCTACATCAAAGAACTGGCGGCCAGCGTCAAATCCGACCTGAGCAAACTGCGGGTGCTGGTCGACTGCGCGAATGGCGCCGCCGCGGCGGAAGCGCCGGAATTATTTCGAACCCTCGGGATTCAGGCGACATTTATCCACGTTTCTCCCGACGGTAAGAACATCAACGAACAATGCGGGGCGCTGCATCCGGAAACGCTGGGCAAGCAAGTTGCCGAAGCGCGCGGCCAATTCGATCTGGGAGTGACGTTCGACGGAGATGCGGACCGGGCTCTGTTCTGTGATGCCCAGGGACGCGTCGTCAACGGCGATGCCGTTCTGCTGGCGACTGCCCGCGATATGCATGCAGGAGGAACGTTAAAGGCCGATACTGTCGTCTCCACCACCATGTCGAACATGGGTCTGGAAATCGCGCTCAAGAACTCCGGTATCCGTATGCTGCGCGCCAACGTCGGGGACAAGTATGTTCTGGAAGAAATGTTGAAAACCGGAGCCACGCTGGGCGGGGAACAGTCTGGTCATATCATTTTTCGGGATGGAGACTCGACGACTGGCGACGGCTTGCTCACGGCTCTGCGATTGATGGACATCATCGTGCGTTCCAAAAAGCCTTTGGCCGAATTGATAGCGGACCTGAAAGTATTTCCGCAGAAAATTCAGAACATTCGCGTGCGCGAGAAAGTTCCTTTTGCACAGGTCCCCGCGATCCAGGGCGCAATTCACTCAGCCGAGCGCGAGCTGGATGGCAAAGGCAGGGTAGTGGTGCGCTATTCCGGAACCGAAGCGCTGGCGAGAGTGATGGTCGAGGCCGAATCGGAAGCGCAGATGCAGTCCATTACTGCCGCTATTGCCGGGCAAATACAGAAGGCGCTGGGCGTGTAGTCGAGATGCCGCCAACTCAGCGCCACTAGCTTGAGCCCCACAGAGCAAAGTACGTTTTCTTATGCAGCCAACTGTTCTCATCTCCAATGAGAACGCGATCCGGCCATGCTGGGATGGTCTGAATCAATAAGCGCAGGCCGCTGGCTTCCTTGGGAATCCGGAACTCCATCTCGGTGTTATACGAGTCTCCCGGGCGGAGGGGCGTCATCAGGGATGTCCCGGCAGTTGACGCCGGTTCGTAAGCGCGCCCCGAACTGTCAATCATGCGAACCTCTCGCGAAGATGGCGCGAGAGGCGCATCCTTGGGGCGCTGCGCCGAGATCGTCGTCTCGTCAAAGCGCGTGCGCAACGTAACCATGTAATCTTTCGACTCGCCGTGGAGTTCGCTTTTCACATCGACAACCGCGTACGCCAGATGACAATCAATTTCGCAGAAGTACTTTTCCTGTCCGAGAGCCAGGGCCCGATCATGACTGCTGGCTGAGAATCCGAGCAGCAGCCCGAAATACAGCACGCCTCCAATGCCAACCGCGTTGCCCGCGACGCGCGCGAACTTCGGCTTGCGGGCAAACCAGAAAATCAACCCTGCGGCAGCAGCTACGAACAATCCACCGCATGCGGCGAGAAACCCGACCACTGCCAGAGGCGCGGGAAAATTGAGGTTGCTGCCCTGTCCGCGGGAATGGGTTATCACCGTCGAAGACCTGCCGGCTGCGAAAAAATCGGGATAGATCTCATCGGCGATCCAATAGTTTGTGACCACGATCGCCAGCAGCATGCCCGCGATCCACACGGCATACCGCGCGCGCCGCCACAACTTCGCCGGCAGCGCGCCTTGGATGAAGAACTCGGCTACATAGGCGGCGCAGTAGCAGAGATTCGCCAGCAGACCGAGGATCGTCATCCTGCCCAAGTCCGCCCAATTCAGCGCCGCGCGAAAATGCGGCCAGGTCAGTACGACCCATAGCAGCACAATCGCGAAGAGTATCGTGCTATACCAGAGCCGCCCAGGCTCCCAAAAGCGGCTCGCTTCTCGAAGACCACCCTGAAGTTTATGGTTCGTATCGGAATCGGACATGGACTCACTCCCCGCAGTGAACTTTATAACGCAAAGTAACAGCACAAAAAAAGGGGGCCCCTACTCCTTCCGCGTCACCCGGATCCACTCCTCCATCTGATCCAGATATTCGGCCAGAGCCTTGCGGCCTGTCGCGGTCAAGCGGTATTCGGTTCGCGGGACTCGCCCCTCGAAAAATTTGACGCAGGAAATGTATTGCGCCTCCTCGAGCTTGCGCGCATGCACGCTGAGGTTTCCGTCAGTGGTTTTGAGCACGCGCTTGAGATCGTTGAAGCTCAGCGAATCGTTGGTGGCCAGCGCGCTGACGATTCCCAGGCGAATGCGCTCATGGATCAGTCGGTCCAGCTCCGGCAGCTCCGGAGTGCGCGCCGTCGAGTGGTCGTGGCTCTTTTCCGTCGAGGTGTGATGAACCCGATGCTCCGCTTTGGCATGCTTGCCGCGCAATGACAACGCCCTACCCACCGTGCCTCCTCGCAATCAGAAATCCGAAAATGATGTGCAGCCCGCCGAATCCCGCTGCCAGGAACCAGTTTCCCCATACTGAGGGGCCCAGCACCGCCAGCGAGCCGACGAGCATGAAACACAATCCCATCACGGGAACGATGGAAACGGAGTACGCTCCGCCAGTCATAATTCCCGCGCCATAGAGTAAAAGCCACGCCGCGGGCAGTGCAGCCTGCAAGCCCGCGCGAAATAGCACGAACGTGAGGAATGCTCCCGCGACCAGAGGGGGAGCCAGTCCCAGCGCGACTTTCCGCGCCGGGCCGGAGAACAGCGGCAATCCTCGGCGGTTCGCCTTCCAAGTGCATGCCAACAGGCCGATCACAACTGCGACGATTCCCTCCGCCAGCCATACGCGGAGCCAGCCGAACGCCGAACTCTGTTGCGCTGCTACTGCGGCTGCAGCTAGCGCCGTGGCGCCGGAAATTACCTGCCCCCAGCCGGACACGGCGGTGAAGGCGGAAGCCCGCTCCATGGTGTCACGAATGAAGCGAAGATCCTCGGCCAGGTTGGACGGCGCGTCCAACTCGGGTCGCGACGCTGCCGACGAGCGATGGAACCGTCGAAGGCGATGCGGGCGGGAATCCAGCATAGGCATACACTAAAATGGTTGTGTGAGTTCTGTCAAGTACTTTTCAATGCAAAGCGTAATCATTATTTCCGCGACCGACTCGCGTGATGCCTTTGCGCTACCCTCTTCCTAGGGATTCACCGGGGAGTTCGTAATGACGGATTTCGGAAAATTGTTGATTGTTCTTGGCGGCATTCTCCTGGCGGCGGGTGTAGTACTGGTTCTGCTAGGCCGCACCAATCTGCCCATCGGCCGCCTTCCTGGAGACATTCTCTACCGCGGCAAGAACACGACTTTCTACTTTCCTCTGGCCACCTCGATCGTGCTGAGCGTTTTGCTGTCGCTGATCCTTTACGTGATCGGCCGCTGGAGGCGCTAGCTGCCGCGACGTGCGTGGCCGTGTTCCGTGGTTTGACATCGCGAGACTGCTCCCAGTAAATTCAGAAGCCACAGTTCTTTCAGCTCTTTGAATTTTCTGCGGAACGCGCGTCTTCGCGAGAGCGAAGACAGGGAAGCGGGTGCAAATCCCGCGCTGCCGCGCAACTGTAAGCGAGGAAACCGCCTCCGGCCACTGGGCCCGAACCCGGGAAGGCCGTAGGTTATCTCCGGATACAACATCCTTACTCGCAAGCCAGGAGACCGGCGCATTCCGTACTCGTTAACCTCTTTCGCGTGCCAAGGAGGCCAGAATGCGCGTTCGTGTTCTCTATTTTCTTCTTCTCTCCATCGCGGCATCAGCCAGCGAACTCAATGTAATAGTCATTGACCCCAGTTCCGCGGCAGTCTCAGGGGCTCACGTTTCGCTGATCCGGGGGAGCGATTCGAAAGTGCTCAGGACGGCGGTGACATCGGCCGAAGGGACGGCGCAAATAGCCCTGCCGGATTCCGGATCATTCCGGGTCAGAGTTCTCGCCCCGGGCTTTGCCGCAGAAACCCTCGATGTTTCCGCCCAACGCGAAGTGACTATCAAGCTGCGTCTCGCACCCACATCCGAAACCGTGGTGGTAACCGCCACGCGCACTCCAGTCACGGGCGAAGCGGCCGCTGCTGACGTGAATACGCTGACCGCCGAGCAGCTCACGACCATGAATCCGGCCGTGGCTGCGGACGCAGTGCGGTTTTTGCCGGGTGCTGTCGTCAATGCCGCGGGACAGCGCGGCTCGCTCACCTCCTTGTTCGTCCGCGGCGGCGAGTCGCGATACAACAAAGTCATTGTCGATGGGGTCACGGTCAACGAGCCGGGTGGGACTTTCGACTTCGGCACCCTTCCGCTGAACGAGGCTGGACGCCTGGAGTTCGTTCGCGGCGCTCAAAGCACGCTGTATGGGTCCGATGCCATGACTAGTGTGGTTCAGGTCTGGACTCGGACCGGCAATACTCGTGTTCCTGAACTGCGCCTGGGCGCAAGCGGCGGAAATTTCTCGACGGCGAGCGGAGATGCTTCCCTGGCGGGCGCCCACGAGCGCTTCGATTACAACCTGTTCGCGGATCAATTCAACACGGCCGGAGCGTGGACGAATAACGCCTACTCCGATTCACTGCAGGGCGCCAATGTGGGCGCGGCGCTGAACGATCGCACCTCGCTGCGCATTCGTTTCCGGCATTCCAATTCGCACACAGGCGTGCCGGGGGAATGGGATTTCAATGGGACTCCTCTGCAGCCGCCGAATACCAGCGATTGGTCTCAGCTCAACAATATTCTCGGAAGCGCCGAGCTTGCGGTGCGAGCTCCCTCAGGCTGGGAGCATCACCTCACCGGCTTCGACTATCTCTATCGCTACTACGAACTCAATGCCAACGGAGATCCTGCGCGCGTGTTCGATTTCCCCTCGAATGAGGTTGACCGCATCAACCGCGCCGGAGTCGAGTACCAGGGAGACTATTCCGAACGAGCCTGGTCGCACACGACGTTTGGCTATCGGGTGGAAAACGAAAACGGCTTCGTGGGAAACCTCGACTATCCGCCGCAGACCCACGGACAGCGCCTGAACAACGAGGCCTACGCGCAGCAGCAGGTCATTGTGGGCCGCTTCGATTTCATTGCCGGAGCGCGCTTCATTCATAACAGCGCCTTCGGCAACACAGGCGTTCCCCGCGTGGCCGTCGCCTGGCAGGCGTTGAGAGGCGCAGAGGTGGTCTCCGGAACGCGCGTACGCTTCTCGTATGCGACCGGATTCAAAGAACCGCGGCTGGAAGA
>Ga0209059_1001380_pt1 | contig 11046 bp, 7 predicted proteins | sample GraSoiAngelo_151_FD_186165 | JGI IMG/M metagenome (GOLD analysis project Ga0209059, IMG submission 186165) | Grasslands soil microbial communities from the Angelo Coastal Reserve, California, USA - 14_1009_12_20cm (SPAdes) (version 2) | ecosystem: Environmental > Terrestrial > Soil > Grasslands ...
GGGTACTCGGCAGTCAGCAGCACACCGCCGCCGACGCCCGTCGCGTCGCCGTACTTGCCGATGGGAAGGCCGAAGGAGCCATCAACGCCGAGGAGGAGCTTCTCCCCGTGGGTGCTGGACACCGAGGTCGAGCGACGCGAGCTCTCCGCGCGCGCCGAAATGGAAATACAGAGAACGAGACCCGCCACAATCATCGTCAGCTTCTTCATTTCCACATCTCCTGGAGCGAAACCCGGCGCACCGTGCGCCCGTGCGATCGCTCGGTTGGTTGTCCAGAGAGTACGGACACATGAACGGGGGCTTCAACGCGCGTAAGTGCTCAGAACAGCGGGGTTTGCGCCCTCGCTCGCACCCGTCTCGCGCGCACGATATTTTGAACGACGTGGCCCTCGCGTTCATCACGCATCCGGACTGCCTGCTGCACGAGATGGGAGAGGGCCATCCCGAACGGCCGGAGCGGCTCGCGGCCATCGAGGACACGTTGATCGCCTTGCGGCTGGATTACGTCATCTCGCGCTACGAGGCGCCGCTTGCGACGCGCGAGCAGCTTCTGCGCGTGCACGATCCCGATTACGTGAATCGATTGACGGAACTCGCACCGTCCGCGGGCCTCGTGCAGATCGATCCGGATACCGCGATGAATCCGCACACGCTGCCGGCGGCGCTTCGCGCAGCCGGAGCCGCGGTGCTCGGCACCGACCTGGTGATCGGCGGTGCGGCCGACGCGGCGTTCTGCGCGGTGCGGCCGCCGGGCCACCACGCGGAGCGCGCCCGCGCCATGGGGTTCTGCTTCTTCAACAACGTCGCCGTCGGCATGGCCCACGCGCTGGAGGCACACGGACTTTCGCGCGTTGCCGTGGTCGATTTCGACGTCCACCACGGCAACGGCACCGAAGACATCTTCCGCGAGGACGCGCGCGTCCTGATGGTCTCGATCTTCGAGCACCCGTTCTACCCCGGCAGCGGCGTCGAGGGCCGCTCGGAGCGGATGGTGAACGTGCCGCTCTCGGCTGGCGCCGGCAGCCGCGAGTTCCGCGAGGCCGTCGAGCAACAGTGGCTCCCGGCCCTGGAGCGATTCCAGCCGCAGATGCTGTTCATCTCCGCCGGCTTCGACGCGCATCGCGACGACGGGATGGCCTTCTTGCGGCTGCTCGAGCCGGACTACGCGTGGGTCACGTCCCTCGTCCGGCAAGTCGCGGCGAAATACGCCGGCGGGCGCATCGTCTCGCTGCTGGAGGGCGGCTACGATCTCGACGTGCTCGGCCGCTGCGTCGCGGCGCACCTCGGCGAGCTCGTCGCCTGGTGAGTCTGGCTGAGGAAGGCGACGTTCCCCTTTCGCTCCATCGCTCACGTGAACATCGCGTTCAGGCGTAGCGCCGCTGTGGCGCCACCTTGTTCCAGGGCGCGAAAACCCCTCTTGACGGTCTCGCGCACGAAGCGCGCTGGCACGCCCGATGCTCCAGAGCGCCTCCGGAAGGAGGATAGTCGAATGCGGAAAGTGCGCGAGTGGGGGTTCCCGGTTGCCTTGATCGCCGCCTGGGCGGTCGCGGCGGCCTATACCGTCTCTCTCTTGATCACACCACCCGAAAAGGCGAAACCGCCGGTCGGGAACGAACCCGCTGAAATCGCCGATACGAACGCGCCTGCGTCCTGAGCCGCCCGTGCCGGCGCTGCTCGCTCCACTGCCGTGGACGGATATCCGTCGACCAAAGGGGGGCCCGGGGGCGCGGAAGGAGCTGTCGTCCGCGCCCCCGGACTTTGCGGGAAAGGCCAGGGCATTGACGCGCACCGGTCCGCGGAGCAGCCTGCGGCCGGGAGCACAGATGGAGGTCCTCGGGGATCGGTATCGCGTCGAGCGCGAGCTGGGGCACGGCGGGATGGGCCGGGTCTTCGTCGCCCACGACCTGAAGCTCGATCGCGACGTGGCGCTGAAGGTGCTGTCGTCCGGCGAGCACGACGCGCACGACGTCCTGCGGTTCGAGCAGGAGGCGAGGGCCGCCGGGGCGCTCGAGCACCCGAACGTGGTTGCCGTCCACGACGTCGGGACGCATGGCGGCGCTCCTTTCATCATCTCCGAGCTGCTGCAAGGACGGACGTTGCGGGAGGCGCTCGGTCAGGGAGGCCTGCCCCTGCCGGTGGCGCTCGATCACGCGCGGCAGCTCGCCCATGGCCTCGCGGCCGCACACGCCAAGGGCGTGGTCCATCGCGATCTGAAGCCGGAGAACCTCTTCATCACCGAGCAGGGAGTGCTCAAGATCCTCGACTTCGGGATCGCCAAGCTCGCGCCGCGAGCGGAGTCTGTCGAGCGCGCCACCGATACCGGCGCGATCGTCGGCACCGTGGGATACATGTCGCCCGAGCAGGTGCGCGGCCATGCCGTGGATCCCCGCGCCGATCTGTTCGCCTTCGGGGCCATCCTCTACGAGATGCTCACAGGCCGCCGCGCCTTCGCCCGCATCTCGCGGCTGGAGACCGCCTCGGCCATCCTGAACGACGAGCCGCCACCGCTGCCGCAGGGGGTCCCGCGGGCGCTGAGGAAGATCGTCCGGCGCTGCCTGGCCAAGAACCCGGAGGATCGCTACGCGTCGGCGGTCGAGTTGGAGACGGCGCTGCGCATGGCGGGGCGGCAGCCACGGCGGCGGCTGCTCGATGTGGCGTTGCTCGTGCTCGCGATCGGCATCACGCTGGCGCTCTCTACTTCCCCCGAATTGCGCGATTGGGTCGCGCGCGTGCGCGGCCGTCCAGGGCCCGCGGTGAAGCAGCTCGCGGTGCTCCCGTTCCGCACCGTTGGGGGCGGGGCGGATGGGGAGGCATTCGCGGCCGGGATGGTGGAGATGCTGAACAACAAGCTCCGCCAGCTGGAGCAGTTCCAGGATGCCTTGCGCGTCGTCTCGGGAAACGAGGTCGTGCGCGGTGGCGTCAACACTGCGCGCGAGGCACGGCGCGCGTTCGGGGCTGCGCTCGCGCTCACCGGGACCCTGCGCTGGTCGGATGACCATCTGACGGTCACGTCGGAGCTGGTCGACACGGGCACCCAGCTCGTCCTCTCTGCCAGGGACGTCGAGGTGAAGCGCAGCGAGGCAGGAACGTTGGCGGCGGTGCTTCTCCTGCGCGCTTCCGAGATGCTCGCCCTCGAGTTGCGGCCCGAAGCGAGGCGAGCTTTGAACGAGGGGCCACGCGTGGCTCCAGGAGCGTACGAGTTCTATCTGCAGGGCCGCGGGTATCTGCAGCGATACGACCGGATGGACGGCATCGAGAACGCACTCGCGCTCTTCGACAAGGCGCTGGAGCTCGATCGGGCATACGCGCCCGCGTGGGCCGGCCGCGCGGAGGCGCTGCTGCGGAAGTTCGAGCTGACCCGCGAATCGAGCTTGATCCCCGGGGCGCGGGCGAGCGCCCGGCGCGCCCTGGAGCTCGGCGGGCAGCTGGCCACGACGAACATGACGATGGGATTGCTGCACGCAGCTGCCGGCGAACACGGCGAGGCGATCGCGAGCTTCCGGCACGCGCTGGAGTTGGAGCCGGGAAACGTCGAAGCCATCCGCGAGCTGGCGCGCTCGTACGACGAGGCCGGGCGGTCGCAGGAGGCGGAGGCCACCTTCCGGCGCGCCATCGAGCTCAGGCCGAATTACTGGGCCGCGTACAAGGACCTCGGGCTCTTCTACAACCGCCACGGCCGCATCGAGGAAGCTGCCTTTGCCCGCTACATCCGGATCAAGCCTGGGCGGGATCGCCATGCTCCCCAGATCGAAATTGTGATGAACGCTCATCTATGCGAGGTCTCGCGTTTGGCGGCCCCGCAAGAAGCGGATCGGAATCCCACCTGGTTTTCGGCGGAGAAGGCGAAACGGAAACTGCGCGAGGATCGGGCAGCTGACTACGGAGATGATCTTGCGCGAATTGTGGATCGGGCCGTGGCGCGCATCCAGCGATTCTATCGCGACACCCACCGAGCGCCAGCGGTCGTGCGCAGGGCGGAGATCATCGAGATCGACAATCCCCCGCTGATTCCCGTGGGCATGAAACTGTTGGGCAAGAAAGCCCGGCGAAGTCGACTCTGAATCTTGCGAAGGGCCGAAGCTTCAAGCAAAATCAAACGCAACCACGAAGGACACCAAGGATTCACAAAGGCATCACAAAGGCTCAATGAGAGCCTTCGTGCGGCCTTGCTGCCCTTCGTGGTTCAAGCTTTTGCCGTTCTCCGTGTCTCTGTGTCTCTGTGGTGAAAAGTGACCCTAAACCCAGTATGTCCGATCCAGTGTCCGGTACTGGATTGCCTCGGCGATGTGCTTGGGTTGAATCGCGGGTACCCCTTCGAGATCAGCGACGGTGCGGGCGACCTTCAGGATGCGGTCATGGGCCCGGGCGCTGAGACCCTGCTGCGTCATGGCGCGCTCCAGCAAGCGCTCGCAATCCGGGCTGAGCTCGCAAAAGGTACGGACCTGGCTGGAAGACATCTGGGCGTTGCAGTAGATCTTTTGCCGGCTGCTGGCAAGGCGTTCCAGTTGAACTTGGCGCGCGCGAATTACTCGTTGGCGGATTTCCGTCGATCCCTCCGGAACGCTGGTGGATCGCATTTCCTTGTAGTTCACCGCCGGAACATCGATATGAATGTCAATGCGGTCCATGAGCGGCCCGGAAATCTTCGAGATGTAGCGCTGGATCATGGGTTGTGTGCAACGGCATTCGCGGGTGCGATCGTTGTGGAAGCCGCAGGGGCAGGGGTTCATAGCGGTCGCCAGCATAAACCGCGCGGGGAACGTCAGCGACATGGACGCGCGCGCGATGCACACGGTCCCGTCCTCCAGGGGCTGGCGCATGACTTCGAGCACATTGCGCGGGAATTCGGGAAGCTCATCGAGAAACAGCACCCCATTGTGTGCGAGAGAGACTTCCCCAGGTCGGGGAATGGCGCCCCCACCGATGAGGCCGGCATCCGAGATGGTGTGATGCGGGGACCGGAACGGCCGCACTCCGACCAGGCCCGCCCGGGGATCGAGCACGCCCGCGACGCTGTGAATCTTCGTAGTCTCGAGAGCCTCCTCGAAGGTAAAGGGCGGCAGGATGGTCGGCATGCGCTTGGCGAGCATGGTCTTCCCTGACCCGGGCGGCCCGATCATCAGGATGTTGTGGCCGCCGGCGCAAGAAATCTCCAAAGCTCGCTTGGCGGTTTGCTGACCGCGCACGTCTTTGAAGTCGACGGCATAGTGCTGTGCATCGCCGAGAAGCGTATCGCCATCGACCTTCAGCGGCATGATCCCATTCCCGGTGTTTACGAAATGAATAACATCCATCAGCGACCTGACGGGATAAACATCGACGCCGCTGACCATCGCGGCTTCGCGGGCATTGACCTCGGGGACAATAAGGCGCTTCAGCTTCTTACTGCGGGTTTCGATGGCGATCGGCAACGTTCCCCGTATCCCGCGGATTCCGCCATCGAGAGATAACTCTCCCACGAACACGCAGTCGAGGAGTTCCTTTTTGTTCAGGCCTCCATATGCGCCGAGGATGCCGAGTGCCATGGGAAGATCGAAGCCGGAGCCTTCCTTGCGGATGTCAGCGGGCGCAAGATTTACGGTGATGTGGGTGGGCGGAACGTCGTAACCACAATTGCGCAGCGCTGAGCGCACGCGATCCTGGCTCTCGCGTACGGCGGCATCAGGGAGGCCGACAGTGTGGAAGTGCACCTCATTCAATTTCGCGCCCGAGACATCCACCTCCACTTCGATGATGTTGGCGTCGATGCCATATACCGCGGCGCTGAAGGTCTTGTAGAGCATGCTGCGACGGCGGTTCATGGCCGGAAAGGCGCACGCCCGTCCACGAATCCCTGCTTCAGCGTAGGCGCTCGTCGATTGAACAACAGGTGATTGTGGTCACTAGCCTGCGTGACAGTTGGTAAGTCCCCCTTACTGCGCGGCACGGGAGCGCAATTCGAACTTGGGCAACTGGAATCCAAATGCACTGGATGTAAACGCCTCGTTTGCAAACGCGTACCAAAACTTCCAACAGAGAGTGCTGTTCACTTTCCGCGACGTGCTCTACGATGGCAACTACATCCCCGATTCTGCCAGTTGGCATCCTGGCGGAGTCCGGGAGAATTTTTTATGGCTGCGGAAGAGAACCGTTCACCGCGTTCGCAGCGTCCCCCGGGCCACCTGGAGCAGGAAGAAACCCGGCTGTGGCGGCTCGCGTTGTTGTTCATGGTGCTCTTGGCGGTGGCCTTAGCGGTCCTTGTCTGGGAACGTCTCCAATCCATTCCCTACCATCTCGGCGCGATCGCGCCGGGTTTGCTGATTCTCTCGGTGCTGTTCGCTGCGTACGCGTATGGCCGCAGGAGAGAGGTCTCCGAGCTGCAGGTCCTGTTGAAGGACCTGCAGGACCGGGTAGGAGTGACCCCCTCTGAAGATCAGCTCGACCAACTCAGCCAGGTGATTCTCCGCTCGCAGCGTAGCTTCAAGGAACTGATCGACTCGTTCGATGATGTAGCGTGCGCGGTTTCACTGGACGGCACACTCCGAACCGTGAACCGGCGGCTCTCCGACCTGCTCCGGGTGCCCTATGCCGAGATTGTGAATCACAAGTTCGACGAGTTTTGCGAAACGCCGGTGCGTGGCGAGATCGAGGCCGGGCTCGGGCGGTTTCTGGAACGCCGGCGATGGTCGGGTGTGGTCCCGGTCAAACTCAAGAACAGCGCGCGCGTTCTATATTTCGATTGCGTCCTCAATGCCATCGTCAAAGCAGACGAAGTAGTGGGGGCAAGCATCCTGGCTCACGACGTGACCGATGAGCGCGAAAAAGAGAAGCGTTTCACGGAGCTTTTCGAGACTCTGCAGGAGGGAGTGTACTTCAGCACGCCCGAAGGCAAGCTCCTGGATGTGAACCCTGCTCTGGTTGCCATGCTGCACTATCGCAATAAGGAAGAACTGCTTGCCCTCGAACCCAACAGTTTGAATTTCGATTCAGGGCAAAGCCCGGTGCTGGGCCGTGTGGCGGGCGACCGCGGGAGCGTGCGCACTCGCGAGGTCACGCTACGCCGGCTGGACGGGACAGCCGCCGTATGCCTCGACACCTCGCGCGCCGTCTGGGACGCCAATGGAGCCATCATCCGCTACCAGGGCACGCTCACCGACATCACCGAGCAGCGGACCATGGAGATGCGGATCCGGCAACAGGAACAGTTCCGTCAGAAACTGCTGGAGAGCTTCCCGGACCTGATCCTGGTGGTTGATCTGGACGAGCGCTACGGCTTTGCCAGCTCCCGCATTCGCGATTTGCTGGGTTATCGGCCAGAGGAACTTGTCGATAAGAAAATCGAGGACATGCAGGACCATTCTCCGGAATTTCTCCAGCTCTATCGCGACGTTGCCTCCGGAAGACAGCTCTTTGCTTCATCAGAATACGGAGCGCTCCACCGGGACGGAAGTTGGCGAACCATGCGCGCCTCCGCCAGCCAGCTCTTCGATACCGAGAACAAGCTTAGTGGCGTCATCATCTCGGTGCGGGATATCACGGTAGAAAAGAAGTTTGAGCAGCAGATCATTCAGAGCGAGCGATTAGCGGCCATGGGCCAGATGATTGGCGGATTCGCTCACGAACTTAACAATCCTTTGACGGCGATCCTCGGCATGAGTGATCTGTTAAAGGAAGGTGAGACGAATGAAGCACGCAACCGGCAGCTCTCGATCCTGCACCAGCAAGCCCGCCGTGCAACCGAGATTGTGCAGAACCTCATGTACTTCTCTCGTCCTCCCGCGCCGGGAAAGAGCCAGGTCGACCTGAACGAACTCGTCGAGCGCACCTTGCACCTGCATGCCTACTCTCTGCGCAAGAACAACATCACCGCCGACTTCCTAAGGGAACAAAATTCGCCCCAGGTGACGGGCGACCCTCATCAACTCATGCAAGTCTTCCTGAATCTCGTACTGAACGCCGAGCAAGCGATTCGCGAGGCGCGCGACAAGGGCACGTTGCGCATCCGGCTGGGCAAAACGGACAAGAATGTCTCAGTGATTTTTCAGGACGACGGTCCGGGCATCGCGCCCGATATCCTGCCCAACATCTTTGATCCGTTCTATACGACCAAACGTCCCGGTCGTGGCACGGGTCTGGGATTGAGCATCTGCAAGGCCGTACTCAAAGAACATAACGGCAACATTGAAGCATCTTCAGCGCCCGGCGGCGGCGCCGTATTCACCGTCACGCTGCCGATTACACCGTTGGCCTAGGCCTGCCTTTATACTGACGATCCACTGTCATGTCGATACTTAACGGCCAGACTGCGCTGGTGACGGGAGCCTCCCGCGGAATTGGGCGGGCGATCGCGTTGCGCCTCGCGAAGGAAGGGGCGCAGGTCTTCATTCACTTTCACCACAACCGGAGTGCGGCCGAATCGGTTCTCAGCGAGATAGAGAGGCCGGGCACGCTCTTGCAGGCTGATCTGCGATCCCCGCGAGAGATCGATGGAATGATCGCCGCGCTCGGCGATGCTCAGCTCGACATTCTGATCAATAATGCCGGCATCTGGGGCCAGACGCCGCTTGGCAACACTTCTCTCGAGGACTTGGACGCCATGCTCGACATCAACGTGAAAGGGGTCTTTTACCTGACCCAGGCGTGCTTGCCTCGGCTGCGTGAAGGCGCTCGTATCGTGAACGTCTCCTCGATTGCGGGCAGGACCGGGACTCGCGGAGGTCGAAGCGTCTATGCAGCAACCAAGGCTGCCGTGGACGCATTCACCAGGAATTGGGCCTTGGAGCTGGCCCCGCGCAGAATTCGTGTGAATGCAGTCGCGCCCGGCTACATTGATACCGACATGACGGCGGGATACTTCGCGGATCGAGAGGTTCTCGAATTCGCGGTGAGTCGGCAGCCCTTTGGAAGATTGGGTTACGCCGATGAGGTCGCCAATGTGGTGCTATTCCTTTGTTCCCCAGCGTCCAACTGGATCACGGGCGAGTCGCTGAATGTGAGCGGCGGCTTCGCCGTGTGATTGCGAGTGGAGGGCGGGCGTCCTCGCCCGCCATCGTCGTCAGCGCTCGACCGCCATCGCAACCGCGTTCCCGCCCCCCAGGCAAAGCGCAGCGATGCCACGGTGTACATCGCGGCGGATCATCTCGTAGATCAGGGTGACCAGAACGCGGGCCCCGCTGGCACCGATGGGATGGCCGATCGCCACCGCGCCACCATTCACGTTGACTTTATTCAGGTCGAGGCCGAGCTCGCGAATCACGCCCAAGGCCTGCACAGAAAAGGCCTCGTTCAGTTCGTAGAGATCGACTTCGTCTTTCTTCCAACCCGTCTTCTCCCAGATTTTGCGTACCGCTCCGACGGGAGCCATCATGACCCACTTGGGTTCAACGCCGCTGGTGGCTTGCGCCACGATGCGGACCATGGGTTGGGCGCCGAGATCCTTCGCCCGTTGTGCGCTGGTCACCACCACGGCCGCTGCGCCGTCATTCACGCCGGGCGCATTGCCCGCCGTCACCGTGCCATCCTTCTTGAAAGCCGGCTTCAGAGACCGCAACACCTCGATGGTCGTGTCCTCACGAGGGCCCTCATCCTTATCGAAGATCCCCGGAGCCGCACCTTTCTTTTTCGCAGGCAGTTCCACGGGAACGACTTGCGCTTTGAAGCGGCACTCCTTAATAGCTGCGACCGCCTTGCGATGCGAATTCACAGCAAACTCGTCCTGCTCCTCGCGGGTAATGCCGTACTTCTCGGCTACGTTCTCGCCGGTGATGCCCATGTGGTAGTCGTTGTAGATATCCCACAATCCATCGTGAACCATGGAATCGACGATGGTCGCATTGCCCAGGCGGTATCCTTTGCGCGCCTGCGGCAGAAGGTAAGGGGCATTGGTCATCGACTCCATGCCTCCCGCGACGACGATGGAACTGTTCTCGGTCTGGATCGCTTGCGCTGCGAGAGCAACCGCTTTCAGTCCAGAGCCGCATACCTTGTTGATTGTCATGGCACCTACCTCGGGCGCCAATCCTCCGTAAATCGCAGCTTGCCGCGCAGGGTTTTGCCCAAGACCTGCGCTGACCACGTTGCCCATGATGCACTCATCGACTTGCTTCGCATCGATGTTGGCGCGCTTCACGGCCTCGCGCACTACGATCGCTCCCAACTGCGGAGCTGTGAAATCCGATAGGCTCCCCTGAAACTTTCCGACTGGAGTCCGGCACCCCGAAACGATGACAACATCGTTTAAACCCGCCATAAATCTGCTCCTCCGCGATTTTTACCTACTCATTATAAATGTGGGCAACGCCGAAAAGATGAAAATTGGAAGCCATCAGCATGCCTGCAGAATTTGTCATCCTTCAAAAACGCACGCGTGCATCGCGAAGAATTGAAGTGCGTGATCGCCTGCATTCATCAGCGTTCGGAAGAGAGAGGGTGAAGTGATGCTCGAGGATTTTCGATTGTGAGGTGACTCACGGTGACTTTAGTGCGGTCTTCGACCCCACGCGCAACACCATTTTTCTCTTGACATCAATTTTCATTGACTCTATACATTCCAATAGTTGCAACATAAGACCGTTGCATAGTCCATGAACAATGGAAAGGGAGAATAGATCAATGGCAACCAAGAAGAAGGCAGCAAAGAAGAAAAAGAAACACTAGAAGTCGGCTTTGAAACAAAGGCAAATGGGGGACGCCAAAAGCGTCCCCTAAGTTTTTGGGGTCGCACCTGCTCCTCCTGCTGAACTACTGATCTTGCGAGCACACCGGCTCTCGCTACCACAACTTCCACGCGGTTATCGACATCGAGTGAGCTGTCCCGCAAGGTCGCGTCATAAGTTGGTGGCGCTTTGAAAAGGGCGCGGCTGCGCTGTATGAAGCACTCGAAAAGAGCGGCTTTAACAGCTTGCTGAAAAACTCTCGCGATAGCTGCGCTTTGAAAGGGCTGGGCTTCAGCCCAACCGCAAGAGCCACAAACTCAACGCGGCTTTAGCCGCTGCGGGCGTGGGCGTCGCCGAGCAGCTGTTTTTCAGCAAACTCTTTACCCGCGGAGGTTCAGAACCTTCGGTTTGG
>Ga0209059_1001383_pt1 | contig 11030 bp, 9 predicted proteins | sample GraSoiAngelo_151_FD_186165 | JGI IMG/M metagenome (GOLD analysis project Ga0209059, IMG submission 186165) | Grasslands soil microbial communities from the Angelo Coastal Reserve, California, USA - 14_1009_12_20cm (SPAdes) (version 2) | ecosystem: Environmental > Terrestrial > Soil > Grasslands ...
CATGGCCGCCATACCATTCCGGGTTGTCGCGCCGGGTGTCGATGCTGCCCGGCGAGACGACATTGACCCGGATATTGTGCGGGGCGAATTCGGTGGCGAGCCCGCGCGCCATGCCGATCAGCCCCATCTTCGCCGCCGAGAGATGGGCGCGGCCGCTGCCGCGAGCGGAAATCGAGCCGTCGCCGCAGAAGAACAGGACGCGCCCATACTTGTTCTTGACCATCTCGCCGATCAGCGCGCGCGTCAGGTAGAAGGCCCCGTCGAGTACGACATTGCGGACCCGCTCCCAATCCTCATCGCTGACCTCGAGAAACGGCTTGTGCGGCCGGATTGCGGCGTTGTTGATCAGGATGTCGACGCGGCCGAACTCGCCGAGCGCTTTCGCCGCCATCGCCTCAACCTCGTTCTTCTTGCCGACATCGGCGATGACCGAGATCGCCTTGACCCCGAGATCCTGCGCCTCGCGCGCGACCGCCTGCGCTTCCTGCTCGTTCGAGCGCGCATTGACGACGATATTGGCGCCTTCCCGCGCGAGCTTCAGCACCGTCGCGCGGCCGATATTGCGCCCCGAGCCGGTGACCAGCGCGACCTTCCCCTCGAGCCTGCCCATGACCGCTCTCCCCTGGCCGATCAGCTGGGATAGAGCGTATCCGCATGCGACGGCGACGGCAAACCCGTGTGCCGTCCCGGAGAGCCGGCGCGGCTTGACAACCCGCGTGTCCAGGCCGCGCAATGTCCGGCAACGGCCCGCCGTCCGCGCGGGCGGGGGAGGGGAGCCCTAGATGCCGGATGATTTGCAATCGGCGCCGCTCGGCCGCCGCGATGTCCTGAAGACCGGCCTTGCCGCCGGTGCTGCCGCGCTCCTCCCCTGGCAAACGGCCCGGGCCGATCTGCCGCCGATCCCGCGCGACCGCACGATGATCCTCGTCTGGGGCGGCCGCGAGGGACGCTGGGTCGATTGGGATCTGTGGAACCCCTACTCGATCGGCTCCAACCACCAGAACGGCTCGAACCTGATTTACGAGCCGCTCGCCTATTACAGCGCCTTTGCCGACAAGACGCAGATGTGGCTGGCGGAGAGGTACGAGTTCTCCCCCGACTTCAAGCGTCTGACCATCAAGACCCGCCCGGGCATCCGCTGGAGCGACGGCGTGCCGTTCAGCGCCGAGGATGTCGCCTATACGCTGAACAGCCTGCGCGATCTCGGCGCCAAGGTGCGGTGGGGCATCGATGTGCAGCAGGCGGTCGAGAAGGCGACCGCGACCGACGCCAACACCGTCGTCGTCGATTTCAAGATCCCGTCGCCGCGCTTCTTTTTTTTCATGACCTACAAATACGACATCGGCGTCTACATCGTGCCGAAGCACGTCTTTGACGGGCAGGACTGGACGACTTTCAAGCATTTCGACGCCGCGAGGAGATGGCCGCTGACGACCGGACCGTGGCAGGTCGCCGATTCCTCGCCGCAGCAGAAGGTGTTCGACCGCCGCGTCTCCTGGTGGGCGGCCGAGAGCAAATTGGCGCCGTTGCCGGCGGTCGAGCGCAATATCTGGCTGCCGAGCGCCGGCGAGCAGCAGAACGCGCAGGCAATCATCACGAACCAGCTCGATGCCGGCACCGGTATGCAGCCCGCCACCTTCCCGACCGTGTTTCGCGGCAACGACAAGGTGACGACGCATACCGGCCAGAAGCCGCCTTACGGCTACATGGATTGGTGGCCGATCTCGCTCTACGTCAACAACGAGCGCCCGCCCTTCAACGACCGCGATGTGCGCTGGGCCCTCAGCTACTACATCGATCGCCAGCAACTGGTCGAGGTCGGCTATCTCGGCGCCTCGACCGCCTCGAAATTGCCGCTGCCGCCCTATCCGCCGCTCGCCCCCTATTTCGATGCGGTGAAGGATCTGCTCGCAAAATACGACACCAACGAATTCGCGCCGAAAAAGGCGGACGCGCTCCTCCAGGGCAAGGGCTTCAAAAAGGACGGGGAAGGGTTCTGGGCCGATGCCCAGGGCAAGCGCTTGAAGCTCGACATCATCGGCTTTGGCGCTTCCGGGCCGGCGATCGGCCCGGTCATCGTCGAGATGCTGAAGCGCCGCGGTGTGGAGGCGGGCATGGCCCTGCCGCCCGACTTCGACGACCGCTTTCAGAAGGGGCAGTTCGACGGCGCGATCTACGGCCATGGCGGCTCGATCAACGAGCCCTATGCGACATTGCGCCTCTACCAGGGCGCCTCGATCGCGGTGCCCGGCGCGCATCAGGCCAATTTCGCGCGCTGGAAGAACGCGGACTACGACAAGCTCGTCGACGAAGCCTACGCCGTCGCGCCGGACGATACGAAAAAGCTCGCCGATGTCTGGCACCGCGCGATGGCGATCTGGCTGCCCGAACTCCCCGATATCCAGCTCGTGCAGAACTATCACCGCATCCCGTGGAACACCGCGTATTGGAAGAACTGGCCAACCGAGCAGAACCCCTATGTCAACGGCGCCCACTGGCACCTGACCTTCGCGATGGTGCTGTGGAACCTGCAGCGCGCCTCGGCTGCATGACCCTGTGGTCCGCAGACAGCCCCTCACCCTGTCCCTCTCCCCGCCTGCGGGGAGAGGGAACGCGGCCGCAACACCGAGCACAGGTGTCGATGAGCGTGAGGAGTGTCGAGGCGATATGCCGTGGCTTACGGTGAGTTCTCCCTCTCTCCGCCTGCGGGGAGAGGGCTGGGGTGAGGGGCAGTTGCAGCTCCTTGAGATCGATTAATGCAGGCCGCCTATATCGCGCGCCGCTTCGGCGTGTTTCTGTTGATCGTCTGGCTCGCCGCCAGTCTCAACTTCTTCCTGCCGCGCCTCTCGGGGCAGGACCCGGTGCGTACCAAATTGCTGCAGCAAGCCGCGCTCGGCGGCTATGTGCAGGGCGGCATCGACGAGATGACGAAGGAATACGAGCGCCGGTTCGGGCTCGATAAGCCGCTATGGCGCCAGTATCTGTCCTATCTCGACGGCGTCGCGCATCTCGATTTTAACTATTCGATCGCCAATTATCCGCGCCGAGTCAGCGAGCTGATCGCCGACGCGCTGCCCTGGACCTTGGCCCTCCTCGGCACGACAACGCTCCTCTCCTTCGCGATCGGCTCGTTCCTCGGCGCGCTCCTTGCCTGGCCCGGCGCGCCGCGCTGGATGCGCTGGCTGATGCCGCCGCTCTGGGCGTTGCACGCGATCCCGTTCTTTCTGCTCGGGTTGATCCTGACTTATCTGCTCGCCTTTCAGATCCCGCTCTTGCCGATCTTCGGCGGCTATTCCGCCGGCGCCTTCCCCGCGTTGAGCTGGCGTTTCGCCACCGACGTGCTGCAGCACGCGCTGTTGCCCGCCTTATCGATTATCCTTGTCGCGACGGGCGGATGGGCGCTCGGCATGCGCGGCATGATGGTGACGACAATGGGCGAGGATTACGTCACCTTCGCTGAGGCGAAAGGGTTGAAGGCGCCGACCGTCTTTCTGCGCTATTGCCTGCGCAATGCGATCCTGCCGCAGGTTACCGCGCTCGCCCTTGCTCTCGGCCAGATCCTGTCGGGTGCGGTCTTGGTCGAGGTCATCTTCGGCTATCCCGGCATCGGCACGCTGTTGTTTCAGGCGATCCGCGAGAACGACCATTTCGTCATTCAGGGCGTCGTCTTCACAGTCATCGTCGCGCTCGGCTTCACGACCTTCGTGCTCGACGTGATCTATCCCTGGCTCGATCCCCGCATCTCCTACCGCCGAGCATGATGCGCGGCGTCGTCCGCTATCTCCGCCGCAACCCGTCTTTGGCGCTCGGCACCGTACTGCTTGCCGCGCTCGCACTGTTTGTCGTGATTGGCGGCATGCTCGTCGATATCGAGGATGCGCGGCCCTTGTCGGCGCCGACCTTGCGCGCGCCCTCATGGGAATATCCGTTCGGCACCGACCGCCAAGGCCGCGACCTCCTCGCGGTGATGATCGCCGGCACGCCCTTGACCCTGCGGATCGGCTTCATCGCCGGCTTTCTCGGCGTCGGCATCGGCACCGTGCTCGCCTTTATCGCCGCCTATTACCGCGGCCTGCTCGACACGGTGATCCGCGGCATCGCCGATATCGGCCTGACCGTCCCCGGGCTCCTCGTGCTGATCATCATTGCCGTATCGCTGAAGGGCACGCTCACTGTCAATCAGATGGCGATCGTCGTCGCCTCGCTCGCCTGGCTCTACCCCACCCGCACGATCCGCGCCCAAGTCTTGTCGTTGCGCGAGCGCGGCTATGTCGAGGTGGCGCGGCTGTCGGGCATGAGCGGGCCCGCGATCATCTTTTTCGAGCTGATGCCCAACCTGTTGCCCTATCTCGCCGCGACCTTGGTCAATGCGGTATCGGCCGCGATTCTCGCCTCGATCGGCCTCGAAGTCTTGGGGCTCGGCCCGATCGATGCGCCGACGCTCGGCATGACCTTGTACTGGGTCAATTTCAATGCCGCGATGATCAATGGCTGGTGGTGGTGGTGGCTGGCGCCGACCGTCATCATCCTGATGGTTTTTCTCGGCCTGTTTTTCCTGACCGTCGGGCTCGACGAGATCGCCAATCCGCGCCTCAGGAGTGCCGCGTGAGCGAGCCGGTCCTGCGGGTCGAGGGTCTGCGGGTCGCCTTCGATCATCCGCTCGGCAAGGTGCGCGCGGTCGATGATGTCAGCTTCGCGCTCATGCCGGGCGAGCGCTTCGGTCTGGCGGGCGAAAGCGGCTCCGGCAAATCGACTCTAGCGCTCTCGATCCTGCGTCTGATCAAGCCGCCCGGCCATATCGAGGCCGGTGCAGTCTGGCTCGACGATGCCCGCATCGCCGATCTCGACGATGACGGCATCCGCCGATTGCGGCTTGCCGGCATCGCGCTCGTGCCGCAAGGGTCGATGAATTCGCTGAACCCGGTCCTCCGCATCGGCCGGCAGATTGCCGATGCCTTCGCCGATCACGGGCTGCGGCTCGGTCATCGTGAAGAACAGCGCCGCATCGCCGCGCTCCTCGCCGCCGTCGGGTTGCCGCCGACGATCGCGCGCATGTATCCGCACGAATTGTCGGGCGGCATGAAGCAGCGCGCCTGCATCGCGATCGCGATCTCATTGCGCCCGAAGGTCATCATCGCCGACGAGCCGACCAGCGCGCTCGATGTCGTCGTGCAGCGCCAGGTCATGGCGACTTTGGCGCGGGTGCAGCAGGAATTGGGCGCGGCGGTCATCCTGGTCGGCCACGACATGGGATTGATGGCGCAATTCGTCGACCGGCTCGGCATCATGTATGCCGGCCGACTTGTCGAGGTGGCGCCGATCGCCGACATCATCGCGCGGCCGCGCCATCCCTATACGCGCGCCCTGATCGCCGCGCTGCCGTCGCTCGAGGCGCGCGGCATGCTCGCCGGCATCCCCGGCCTCGCGCCCTCCTTGCGCGAATTGCCATCGGGCTGCGCCTTCCACCCGCGCTGCGATCTCGCGACCGATCGCTGCCGCGCCGAACGCCCCGTGCTGCGCGATATCGCCGGCTCGCAGGTCGGTTGTCACCTGGCATGATGCCCATTTCGCATGATGCAATGCCGCCGCTGATCGAAGCCGTCGAGGTCGGCAAGCGCTTCGGCGGCGGGCTCGGCCGCGAGGGTACGCTCGCGCTCGCCGGTCTGTCCCTGGCGATCGATGCCGAGCGTCCCTCGGTCATCGCGGTGGTCGGCGAGAGCGGCTCCGGCAAGACAACGCTGGCGCGCCTGCTGCTCGGCCTTGTCGAGCCGACCGAGGGCATGGTGCGCTACCGCGGCCAAGATCTGCGTCGGCTCGGATTTGAGGCTCGACGCACCTTCCGCCGTGACGTTCAGGCCATTTTTCAGGACCCGTACGGCGTCTATAACCCGTTCTACCGCGTCGATCACGTGCTGACCGTGCCGGTGCGCCGCTTCGGCCTCGCTACCTCGCGCGCGGATGCCCGCGATCTGATCGGCGAAGCGCTACGCGCGGTCGGCTTGCGTCCGGAGGAGATCCTCGGCCGTTACCCGCATCAGCTCTCGGGCGGCCAGCGCCAGCGTGTCATGGTGGCGCGTGCGCTCTTGCCAAAGCCGAAATTGATCGTCGCCGATGAGCCCGTATCGATGGTCGATGCGTCGTTGCGTGCGACGATCCTCGGCTCATTGCGCCGACTCACCGACGAGCACGGGATCTCGATCCTCTACATCACGCATGACCTCGCGACCGCTTATCAGGTCAGCGATGCGATCCTCGTGTTGTACCGCGCCCACCTCGCCGAAGCCGGCGCCGTCGAGCCGGTCGTGCGTCGGCCGCAGCACCCCTATACACAGCTTCTCGTTTCGGCGATCCCGCGCGCCCATGCCGAGCGCGACTGGCTCGCGGAGGAGAACGAGACGCCGCGCACCAGCGTCGCGCTCACACCCGAAGGCTGCGTCTTCGCCGACCGCTGCCCGCATGCCGTCGAGCTCTGCCTCGCCGCGCCGCCGGCACTCCACCGCACCGAGCCGCGCCGCGGTGTCGCCTGCGTGCAATATCGCGAGCATGCCGTCCTCTCCGCCAGCGCGCTCGGCGAGGTGCTGTTGCCGTAAACCTGCACGCGTTCGATTCGCCGCTCGACAACGGCGCCGATCACACTCGCAATCCCGAGCTTTCTTGCTTTTCAGAGGTATGCGCCGCTCCGAGGCCGGGCTTGGGCGGCGCGTGTTAGCCTTTGCAGACACCAATTGCGATGGCACCGAGGCGCCGATGGCGAGCGACCGTTCGATCCGGCTGCGACGCGACCCGAAACGGATCGCGAGCCGGCACCGCGGAACCCAAAGCGGCTGGGTGTTGCGGGTCGGCGATCCGGTCGAGGTGTTTGACACTGACGGCTGGGGGCCCGAGGGCGTATGGCTGCGCGGGACGGTCTTTCAGTTGCTGCCGCGCGGCCGCTATCGGGTGTCCTGCATCAGCGGCGGCATGACCGATGTGTCGCCGGACCAGATCAGGTCCTGCGCGCCAGCACAGGCGCCGATCGCCGCCTGACGCGAGGCCGCGTCGCGTTTGCCGAAACAGACCCTCCGGCCTTGACCGCCGCGCGATCCCGTGGCATCGGCCCTTTCGCCTCAGCCGATCATTCCCAAATCTCTGATGCTCCGAGCCGGATGGGTGGCCGAGCGGTTTAAGGCACCGGTCTTGAAAACCGGCAGGGGTGCAAGCCTCTCGTGGGTTCGAATCCCACCCCATCCGCCATGTAAGTTACTGATTTAGAAGATATTTCGGTTCCGGCACCCAGGATTCGAAATCCCCCGCCATTTGCGGGGCTTTGCGGCGATGCGATCGGGTACACCCTCTGCAGAGACCGCTTTCGGATAGCCGCGGTGCGCGAGAGCGGTCCCCGACCATGCTGCAGAGTTCTAACGGACCGAGTTGTAGACGGCACGCCAACGCTTGATGGCTTCGATGTGGCCGTCCACCGTGGTGAGATTCGCGCCCATCGTCACGACAGATATGTGGCTCCCGCCAGCTTCGCGCCACGCCGCAATATCGCCAGGCCATTGGTTGTCCCCGCGACTGTATTGCTGGATGGACTCGAAGCCGAATGCATCGGCATCCCTTCCGAGTTCGAGCAGCTGAGCCGCGATCCGCGCCTTGATTTGCACCGCCTCGGCTTGAGTCCGGCCCGAGAACAGGAATCCGTCCCCGATCCTGGCCGCACGGTCGTACGCGGCCTCGCTGAAACCTCCCAGCCAGATCGGGATCTGCCGTTTCGGCCGCGGCAATATTCCGGCTCTGTCGATCCGGTGGTCGGAATCCGCATGGTCGACCACAGGCTGTTCCCACAGCTTGCGGATCAAGGCAATCTGCTGCTCCTGCCGCTTGCCGCGGCGGCGAAAATGTCCGGACATTTCGAGGCCGTCGTATTCCACCCAGTTCCAGCCGACCCCGACGCCCAGGCGAAGCCGGCCGTCTGAGAACAGGTCGACATCCGCCGCCTGTTTGGCGAACAGGGCAGTCTGTCGCTGCGGCAGGATGATCACGCCCGTCGTCAATCCGAGGTTCTTGGTGACGCCGGCGAGGTAAGCGTAGGTGACCAACGGCTCGTGGAACGGATCGCTTTCTTTATAGGGACCGGATAACTTCGGTTCTCTGCCGGCATGAACCGCGCCGAGGACATGATCGTAGATCACAATATGATCGTAACCCAGGTCTTCCGCCGCCTGGGCAAACGCCTTGACCGCGCCTGTATCGCCGCCAAGTTCGATCTGCGGATAAACCACACCAGCTTTCATCGTCCACTTCCTCTTTCACGCTCTTTCACGATGTGAGGTCTTGCGTCAGATACAGACCATCGACGTCCGGTTCGGAAGCAGCAGCCCGAACACCGGCACATAACTTTGGCCGCGACACGGTCGCAGATTACCCGGCGCGATGATGATCGCGAACTGCAAATGGAGCAACGGAGCGTCGGCCTGCCGGCTCGAAAGCTGCAGCCTGACCGGATGGACGCGCGAGCAAAGGCAGAGAGGTGCCCAGCAAACGACCCTCAGTTTAGCTCGAAGCGGCAGCCTTCTCGTCGCCGGGGGCGGCGAGGAACACGTTGGTGTAGCGGCCTTTCTCGTCAGGGCGGCGGCGGATCTCGCGCAAGCCGAGCACCTCGAAGAAGGCGATGGTGTCCTCCAGCGAACTGACGCGGATCATCGTGTGCAAATATTTGGTCATGGATGTCCTCCGGTGTGCGTGTTCGTGGCAGCACGGCAGAAGGGTCACGGCGTGGTGATAAGGATGATCAGGTAGCCACCAGATCCTCTCATGGGGTCGGCACCCCAATCGACTTCAACCGCGCATGTGCACGGGCCGCGCGCGCTTTCATTCCGTCGAGATACGTGCTCACGTCGTTCCCCGGCAGGTTCAGCACCTTGCATCCGAGCTGCCAGTATTCCTCGATCTGCGCCTCGGTCTCCGCCGATCCCCGAGCGAGCTTGCCGTGTGCATTGCATGCCGCCGCGATCCGACGCACCGCCGCTTTGAATTTCGGGTGCTCTAGGTCGAGGTGAACCCCAAGCTGCGCACTGAGATCGGAATGCCCATACGCGATCATGTCGATCCCTTCGACCGCCGCGATCTTCTCGACATTCTCCAGGCCGTCGAGCGACTCGATCGACGGGAATATGATGATGTTCTCGTTGGCCCATGGCGCGTATTCGGTGGCGTGGCGCGGTCCGTAGCTCTTGTATCCGGTGTGCGGCCCCTGGCCGGAGATGCCCCGGTTGCCGATCGGCGGATACTTCGCCAGGCGGACGATGGCGCGCGCCTCGTCGGCGTTTTCCACCTCGGACACCTGGATGCCCATGATCCCCTGATCCAGGATGCCGGGAATTAGATGCGCGAACGACTTGTGGAGGCGCACGATGGCCGAGACGTTCGTGGCCTGAAACCAGCTCGCCATATTCGCGATCGTCTCCATGTCGAACGCGCCGTGCTCGTGGTCGATCGCGCAGTAATCGAAGCCGGCCGCTTCGATGATCCAGGGAACGCCGCGTGACGCAAACTCCTTGAGCCCGGTGCCTAGCGCCGCGCGTCCTTCGCGTACCGCTCGCCGTATGCTGTTTTCTTTCATAACTCGCTCCAGGCTGCCTTCACATTAGCCCGTCATCTACGACCGGAATTGATATGCATGGCCTATTCGATCCGGGCCACCTGAGGACCCGTTTGTATCAGATCTGTACGTGACAATCCCGGCGTATCCTTGGGTGATCAGCGGCAGCTTCGGGGGCAACACCGGCCAGGTCGGCGTGCCCCAAGTCCCGGCCGGATTGCGCCGACTCCGGCCGTTCGCGCGATTGAAATCGAGCGGCAAGGTTCGACCCTTAAGAGCCATTCATGGCCTCACCAGCGGATGGTCGGGTTGACCAGGAAGCGGTCATTCGCGCCAGACTTTTGGTCATACTGACGACCGGCTCACGTCAGTTCGTCGCGCAGCGCCTTCGCCTCTTTGAGATTGGGCGTGTCGAAACCCTCGGTGAACCAGCCGTAGACGGGCGCGAGGAGGTCGCGGGCTTCGGCGTGGCGGCCCTGGTCGCGGCGGAGCCGGGCGAGGCTCGCGGCGGCGCGCAACTCCCAGAGCTTGGCCTCCTGCTCCCGGGCGATGTTCAGGGCTTTGCGATACAGTTCCTCAACGGCGTGGGAATGCCCTTGCCGCAGCAGCAGCTGGCCTTTGTGCCTGTTCAGTTCCGCCGCCAGCCAGCGCCCCCCTGTCCGTTCCACGATCTCCAGCGCATCGTCCAGCAGGGTCAAGCCCTCTTCAACTTGCCCTGCGATCTCACATGCCCCGGCGAGGAGGGCGGTATAATAGGGAATCCACGCCTCCGCGCCGGTGGCGCGGTAAGCGCTCGAACCGCGGCGCAGGAGAGACATTCCCTCCGTCAAATCGCCATTTTTGATCTTGAGCCAGCCGCGAATAATCGTTCCCATCGCTCGCCACTGAGGGAAACCCTGCTCGGTCGTCACCGCAAGCAGTTCGTTTGCCCGCTCATCCAGAACTATGCTGTCTCCGACGAGCGAAAGCAGCACGGTGCCAACTGACAAGCTCGCAGCCAAAGACGGCGGATGAGCCGCCCTCCGAGCCTCGGCTACCGCTGCGTTGCTCCGTGCCAATGCTCGGTCGGGAAAGCCGAGACTAAAAAGCCCGATCGCCAAAAACGCCTGGGATCCTAACTGGGGGTGGATTCCGGCCTGATGGCCAAGCGAGTGGTGGGAGATCGGATCATAAAGCGCCAGCGCCTCTTCCAGATGCGACCGGGACGACCTAAACCTGCCGCCAATGAAGAAGGTGCGACCGGAGGAGAAGTGACCCAGGACGAGCCCGGCGGAATCGTTGCGCTGACGGCTCAGACGCAGCAGATCCTCGTCCAAGCGCTGTGCCAAATCCAATTCTCCGCGGAACGCGTGATAGCGAGACTGCCCGTGGGGAATTTGAAGGAACTCCGAGGGAGAACCCAGCTGCTCCCACAGCTTTCCCGCGCGGGCATAGGCATGGCCCGTTTCCG
>Ga0209059_1001384_pt1 | contig 11029 bp, 8 predicted proteins | sample GraSoiAngelo_151_FD_186165 | JGI IMG/M metagenome (GOLD analysis project Ga0209059, IMG submission 186165) | Grasslands soil microbial communities from the Angelo Coastal Reserve, California, USA - 14_1009_12_20cm (SPAdes) (version 2) | ecosystem: Environmental > Terrestrial > Soil > Grasslands ...
CGGGCCGGGCAAACCGTGAAGCCGCCGGGCCCGCTTCTATTCCCAGTCGCGATTCAGACGGAAGAATTAAGAATTATGAACGAGAAAGGAGAGGGAGCGTGACAGCAAGGCGCCGCCGGCCCTAGACTCGGCGTCGCTGCTATGAAGACATTACAACTCGCTCTCGTCCCCGGCGCCATCGCCGGCCTTCTTTCCATTTTCACGAGCTGGTTCTGGATGGGGCTCGTGTTTCACCGCTACCAAAGGCTGACTCCGAACACCTGGCGGCCGGAAAACAACCGCAGTTATATGCTCTCGTCCGTGATCACTTTTCTTTCCTGCATCGCGATCGCCACGGTTTTTCTTCTCGTGGCGCGCATGGGCGGCGTGTTCGCGGGCGGGCTACCCGGCGCGTTGCGTTTCGCGGCCGTGGTTTGGATGGCGTGGTCGGCGCCGTTGATCGTGAACGCAGCCGTGTTCATCAATCTCCATCCGTGGTTTGTCGTCGGCCAAACCGTGAACGCGCTCACGACGTCACTGGTTGCCTGTAGCGTCACCGCGTGCTGGCGCGGCACCTGATCGCCAGACCAGCGTTGCCATTCGGCGGCGTCTCGTGGTTGGATGGAGCATGAACAGACGTCGTTTTGTGCAATCGAGCGTGGCCGGTGGATTAACCTTGGCCGTGACTCCGCGCGCGCTTTTGGGGCAAGCTCCCGCGGTTATGAGTTCGAAATCAGCCAAGCCCGTCGTGATCGCTTCGGCGAACGGCAACAAATTCAAAAACGGCGGGGACGTGACCTGCGTCCAAAAAGCGTTCACGATGATGACGCAGGGCGGCGCGGACGTGCTCGACGCGTTGATCGCGGGCGTGAATATCGTGGAGCTCGATCCGCTCGATGACAGCGTGGGCTACGGTGGATTGCCGAATGCGGACGGGGTCGTGCAGCTCGATTCCTGTTGCATGCACGGACCGAAACGGCGCGCCGGCGGCGTGGCTTGCATGGAGGGCGTCCGGACGCCGTCGCTGGTCGCGAAAGCGGTCATGGAGCAGACGGACCATCATCTCATTGTCGGCAAAGGCGCGCAGGATTTCGCCCGCGAACTCGGTTTCAAAATCGAGGACGACCTGAATACCGAGCACTCGCGCCAACTCTGGCTCGAATGGAAACGCCGGATCGATCCCAAGCATTACCTCGATCCGCAAAAGCGCGCCGAGGCCGGACGCCGCGCCTTGCTCCAAATGGTAGCGGAGGGTTTGATCGACCCGCAGCACATTTACGGCACGATCAATTGCGACGGGATCAACGCCAAAGGCGAAATTTGCGGAGTTACGACGACGAGCGGGCTGTCTTGGAAAATCGCTGGCCGGGTGGGCGATTCGCCAATCCTCGGCGCCGGGCTTTACGTCGACGGCGAAGTCGGCGCGGCAGGTTCTACCGGTCGCGGCGAAGCCAACCTCTACAACCTTTGTTCGTATTTGATCGTGGAAAACATGCGACGCGGCATGCACCCGAAGGACGCTGGTCTCGAGGCCTGCAAGCGAATCAAAGCAAACACGGTCGAGAAGCGTCTGCTCAACAGCAAAGGCAACCCTAATTTCGGAATTAATTTTTACATCCTGAACGCGAAAGGCGAATACGCCGGCGTGTCGATGTACCCCGAGTACCTCAAGGAAAGCACCAAGGAGGTGGTGCAAGTGACCTATGCCGTCTGCACGGAAAAAGGTCCGGAGACATTGCCTTGTGAGCCACTGTTGCCGGGAAAACCAGAAGACTAATTCATCCGCGAACCCGGCCCATGAAAAACAAATTCCATTTCCTTACCGCCTGTGTGGCTGTGATCGCGTGTTCGACAGCGCTTGCTGCCACTAAAAAATCGACCACGCCCGCGCCGAGCCCGAACGTTGCCCCGTCGCCCAAGGCGACCTCTTCGCCGTCAGCAAAAACAACTCCATCGGCCTCTCCCAAACCTTCGGCCCACCCGACAATGACGACCCGGCCGCTGCCGTTTCACGGAGCGATTTCGGCCGTCGACCAGAAAGCGAAGACCTTCAGCGTCGGAAAGGAAAAATCGCGCGTGTTCAAGGTTACCGATAAAACCGTCTTATCGAAGGCCGGCGCTACGGCGACGATGAAAGATGTGATGGTGAATGAGGAAGTGCGAGGTACGTACTGGAAGCTCGCGGACGGAACGCTGGAAGCGAAGATGTTGAAACTCGGGCCAAAGACCGAGGCCGAGAAAGCTGCCGACGAGAAGCGCAACATGAAAAAGACGGAAAGCTCCATCGAGCCGAGCGCTTCACCGTCAGCGTCGCCGAAGATGTAAAATTATTTCGCCGCCTTAACCGCAATATGGAGATCGGCGACGAAAAGTTTGTACTCGCGCTCGCGCGATTCTTCATCGGGCTGTCGCAGAAGCGATGAGGGATGCACGGTCGCGACCACTTTCGACGCCAGCTCCGATTCCAAAACTTTGCCGCGGTCGCGAGTAACGCGAAACTTCGGTCCGAAGACCGCCTGCGCCGCCGTCGCGCCCATGCAAACGAGCAAGCCCGGCCTAACGACTCGTAGCTCCGCTTCGAGCCAGGGCCGGCACGCAGCGATCTCGCGCGAGTTCGGCTTCTTGTGGATTCGGCGCTTGCCGCGCGGTTCCCATTTGAAATGCTTCACCGTGTTGGTGACGTAAACCTGCGTCCGATCGATCCCCGCTTCCTCGAGCGCGCGATCGAGAATCTTTCCCGCCGGACCGACGAACGGTTTGCCGGCGAGGTCTTCCTGGTCGCCTGGTTGTTCGCCCAGCAGCATTAGCGTCGCGCCTTTCGGGCCTTCGCCGAATACCGTCTGCGTGGCGTGCTTGTGAAGATGACAGGCGGTGCACGTTTTCGCGGCGTTCCTAAGCGTGGTCAGGTTGGACGTGTCTGGCGTCGGCGCTGGGATCCAATCGCGCTCGTTCTTCGCCACAAATTTGGTTGTCACAATTATTCTTCGCTCGTTAGGCGCCAGCCGCGGGTTCGTGGCGCTGAATAAATTCTCTCGCGAGAGCGCGGTAGGCGCGGGCGCCGGCGCCATTGGGATCGTGTTCGAGAATTGACTTACCGAAGCTGGGCGCTTCGCTGAGGCGGACCGTACGAGGAATGACGGTTTCGTAAACGCGCTCTCCGAAATGCGCGCGCACGTCGGCGACCACCTGCCCGCTGAGATTGGTGCGGCTGTCAAACATTGTCATGACGATGCCACCGATCTCAAGGCCGTCGTTCGCACCGGAGTCGCGCATCTGCTCGATGATGCGGACGATTTTCACCAGGCCTTCGAGCGCGAAAAATTCGCACTGGATCGGGGTGAGAAGTTCGTCGGCCGCGGCGAGCGCGTTCGTCATCAGGATGCCGAGCGACGGCGGGCAATCGAGCAGAACGAAATCGAAAGTGTTATCGGCGCGAAGCGGCGCCAGTGTTTCGGCAAGGCGGGTGAGATGATTATCCAGCCGCGCGATTTCCACTTCCGCCCCGGCGAGATCGAGATCGGCCGGCACGATGAACACGCGGTCGACGCGCGTGGGCACAATCTTGTCGGCAATCGCCGCCGCGCCGAGCAACGGTTCGTACAAACTTTCGCCTTCGAGTTCCTGCAACCCGAAAGAACTGGTCGCGTTGCCCTGTGGATCGAGATCGATGATCAGGACGCGCAAGCCCTCCTCCGCGAGAGCGCACCCGAGATTTACAGCAGTCGTCGTTTTTCCGACGCCGCCTTTCTGGTTCGCGATCGCGATGATCTTCATTCAGCCGGCACAATCTGGGTGCGAAGTTCGAAGGTGCGACGGCCGTCTTTTTCCTGCCAGAGCAAATGTTCGGGATCGGGCAACATCTCGGTGACTTCCAATTCGCCCGCTTTCGTGAGCCAGCCGTGAAAAATTTCGAGGAACGGATAGCTCTCGAGATCGATGAAAACCGGCTTGGTGTCTTTGTCGCGGCCTTCGGCGCCACTGCGGTGAAGGGCCTGTTCGCTCGGCCGAATGTAAATGTGGCGCGGCCAGCCTTTCGCAGCGCGCAACCGTTCGATCGCGGCGACGAGGTTGCGCGAAACGCCCGTGTAATTTCCCTGCGGCAATTCTTCCAGCGAAACCGTCCACGCTCGCCGCTGCACAATCACTCTGCCGCAACGCAGCCGCGGCATGTGCGGCGTGCGGCCGAACAGGAACGGATGAAACCCGAGCGGAATCGTCCAGCCGCGCGCGAACGAACCGAGGTATTCGCCCGAAGCGCGCGTGCGCAAACCGACGTCGCCCGTGGTTTCGTCGATGAAGACGTCGATCTCCGCCGGTGGAATAATTCGCCAGCGCGGGTTCCCGCGTTGCGGCGCGACGAAATAAGTCAGTTCTGGCATCGCGTCGAGGACGCGAACCGCGGTCGTCGCCGTAAAATCGATCGCGAAAAATCCGAAATGAAAAGTCGGCTTGCCTTTTGTTGTGCTGGCGAGCGCGCGACCGAGCGCTTCCTTGTCGGGGCAACTCCAGTAAAAACCGTGGTGAAGCAGCGCGACCGGTGGATGCAGCTCGGCCAGGATCCATTCGTAGGCACCATGCGCGACGGCGTTGATTGACTTGGCGGAAATCTGCATGTCCGCCGATGGATAAGTGTATTCGTCGAACTTGGGGTACTGGAAATTTTTGCGGACGAAATGGCAGTCGTCGACCGTCAGCTGCAGCACCGCGGCATCGGCGCGCGATCCGATTTGCTGGCGGAACGCCGCTTTCACTTCCTGGAAAGCCATATGCGCGAGCCCGACCATCGCCGGACCGGTGAGCGGCATTTTGATCTGCTCGCAAACGCGAAGAAAAGCGGGCAACGGCAGCGCGCCGTTTTTTGTCGGCGCCTTTTCCAAAATTCCGCGCAGGCCGGCGGAGACACGGCTGGCAACGAATGCATAGCAATCGCGCCAAAGATCGATCCACGGCGCAGCGTCACGCGCGACTTCGTTCACCAAATCTTCGCCAATTGTGAAACCGCATTCGCGGAAACATTCTTCGCCGATCGGGTTGCTCGCTGAATAGAGAAATCGGTCCGCGGTCGCGGGGGCGGCGCCGAGGCTCTGGAGTTTCTGACGCGCGTCCTCCATGACTTGGATGCGCGCTGCGGTGGAGGGCGCCTGCGCGAATCGTTCGGGCAACCCAACAATCGGCTCAAGAATTTCCAACCAAGAGGCGCGAGCGGCAACATCGCGCCACTGGCTGACATCGGAAACAAGGACCTCAAAGGCGTCCGGTTCCAGCGCCGGAACTTCGACTTCCCAGCGGATGATTTTTTTCTCGGCCAGTTGCTCGAGGGTCGAGAGCTCGACGCCTAAGGAGTGCGCGGGTGTTTTCCCATCGACTCGTTGCAGCAACGACAAGGTCGCGTCGTCGAGGTCGATCACCTCACCGCTGTCGGCAAACACGAAGGGGTTTCCGTGGATGAACCCGTTTGGATTCAGACGAGGCGAAAGCTCGGAGCGGATCTCAGGATCGGCGTTCAGCGCAGCGGCCAGGCCATGCGCGGTCCAGCGCTCGAAAAATGTTTCGCGTTTCGCGATTCCCGGTTCAGGCGCCAATTTAATCCCGGCCGTCCCTTCGATTGTCCCCCAACCTCCCGGACCGAATTCGCTCAACGTGTCGTTCTTCGCGCAGATGCGCTGCAGGTAGAGAAGGAGATGCCGTTCGCGCGCGCGTTCCCGTTTTTTTCGCAGCGGCAATGGACTGGTATCGGACGGCGTTTTTATTAGCAAACCGGCCAGCATTTCACGGACACCCGCGCCACCAAAAACCAGGTAGCGAGACGAAACTGTGCGCGTCAATTCAAACAGGTTTACGCGCGCCGCGGTGAGTTCGCGTTCGAGAGATTTTTCCAGCCGCGCTTCGACGTCCGCGAGCCGCGACGCGCATTCCCAGCAATGCGCGAAAGCCTGAGAAGGCTGGCCGCCGGCAGGCGGCATCGTGCCGGAGTGAATCGTTTTGCGCCACGCGCGAAACAGTTCCTTGGACAAATTATGCCGGCGACTCGCGAGGACACTCTCAACCTCTGCCGTCGCCTTCGCGAAATCGTCCTGCCTGACAATATATTCGCGCGCGAGTCTCGCGGTCTCGCGCGTGGCGAGCCGGTCGAGAGCATCGAACGGCACACCTGCCATTCGGATTAAAAAAATGGGGGCAACGCGATAATCGGACACCAGTCCAACAGAACGGAAGGCGCTGACAGTGACAAGCGAAAGTCGCTTGCTAATTATTCAGCAGCGGCAGGCGAATCGTGAAGCTGCTGCCGACCTGCGGAGTGCTGTCCACCTTGATCGAGCCGTTATGGTCTTCGACCACTTTTTTCGTGATGTAGAGTCCAAGGCCGGTTCCGCTCTTGCCTTGTTTCGTAGTGAAATAGGGATCGAAAATTTTTGCCATCTGGGCCGGCGTAATTCCCGTCCCCGTATCTTCGACGCGCACATCGACGTAAAAATCCTTGCGCAGACAGCTCACCGTCACTGTTCCCTTTTTCTCAGTGGCCGCCTGGACCGCGTTGATAATGACGTTCTGGATAGCGCGCGTCATCTGGGTGGAATCTCCGAGCAGCGTACAGGCGTCGTCGCACAAATTCGATTTCACCTCGACCCCGTTCTGCGCGGCCATAGCCGTCACTCCTTTCACGACTTCGCGGACGATTCCCGAAACGGAAATCGGTTTGTGCGGTGCGGCTTCGACGCTGCCGTAGCTCTGCCACATCGTCAGCAGCTCGCGGCAAAGCCGAACGTTTTGTTCGATAATTTGCAGTTCCTTCGCCGAGTTCGGCGTTTTGGCGCCGTTCTCTTTCTCGGATTGCTCGAGCTTCTTCGCGAGCAATTGCACGTAACCCCAGACAATCGTGAGCGGGTTCCCGAGATCGTGAACAAATTCCGCCGAAGCCTGGCCTAACGAGGCGAGCCGCTCTTTCTGCGCGAGTTCTTTCAGCAGCCGATTGTTAAGCTCCTTGATTTCCTCAGCTGCGTTTATCCCGGTGCGTTGCATTCGGGTGCGCTCAACATTTCGGCCGATCACTTCCCGCATTTCGCGCGCATCAAACGGCTTGGCGATGTAGTCGTTCGCGCCGAGCCGCAGCGCTTCCTGGGCGGTCTCGAGTGCGCCGAAGCCGGTCAACATGATGACTGCCACGTGCGGATCGATTTCGCGAATGCGCCGCAATCCATCGATCCCGCTCGCCCCCGGCATCCGGATATCGGTGATGACGGCGTCGGGATGTTTCTCCTTGAGAAGCTTGATCCCGGCATCCACGCAATCGGCGGTGTAGACTTGGTAATTGGGCTTCAGGAGCATCCGCAAACTTTCGCGCGGTCCCATTTCGTCATCGATGACGAGGACTTGGGGCAGATCGGAGGCAACAGTCATGGTGCGAGAAAGAAAGCTAAGGCCGTACCGCGCACAAAGTGTATAATAAGAGCAACCCCCCGCCAAATGGCGTCTCTGGAGTGTGAAACTTTTTTTGAACCGCACAAGAAGCAACTTGTGAATAAGTCGAAAATTTGGTGAATAAGGTAGACATCAGTGGCCACAAAAACATAATGACTGGATTTAGCGTAATCGCTAGAATGTCCGCCTGTCCCTCCAAATCCGATTCATAATTAAAACCATGCCGCAGCGTAATCGCGTCGTTGTTACCGGAATGGGCATTCTCGCGCCCAACGGAATCGGTCTCGAGGCATTCTGGGATTCGCTCGTGGCGGGACGCAGTGGCGTTGGCCCTATCACGCGTTTCGATGCAAGCGCATTCAGGAGCCGGATCGCGGGCGAAGTGAAAGGGTTCGAGCCGCTCGATTATATCGATCCGAAATTCAAACCGAAGAGAATGGCGCGGCATACGCAGTTCGCGTTTGCGGCCATGAAGATGGCGTTGGCGGACGCAGAGTTCGAACCGTCCAAGCACGCGGTCGATCATCCGATCCCGGTAATGCTCGGCGTGAGCAGCACGGCGATGGACATTGTCGAGGCTGGCTTGGAAGATTTATCGCGGCGCGGGCCGCGCGGGGTGAGTTCGGGCGCCATCGATTCTCAGCCCCAAGCCGCGACCCAGATTCTCACGATGGCGCTCGGAATCTCGGCCCGCGCGACGACAATTTCCTCGGCGTGTCCATCGGGCCTCGACGCGATCGCCTCGGCGGCGACGATGATCCGGCACGGCGAAGCAGACATCGCGGTGGCGGGAGGCACGGACGCGACGATCACGCCCTTATCGATGGCGAGCTTGACTACGGCGGGATTAAGCTCGACGCGCAATTCCGATCCGGAACGCGCGAGCCGGCCGTTCGATTTACAGCGCGACTCGGGAGTAATTTCCGAGGGCGCCGGAATCGTGGTCCTGGAGAACTACGAGAGTGCAATCGCCCGGGGCGCGAGCGCGTATCTGGAAATAACCGGGTATGGCACGCAGGGTGATGATTATGCCAGCGGTGAACTTTTCGGATTGGGGCAAACTATGCGCGCGGCGTTGAATAGCGCTGGCAAAACGACGGAGGACATCGATTACATTTGCGCCTACGGCCCGGGGCATCCGGCGCTCGACATTGTGGAGACGGACATGGTGAAGCGCGTCTTTGGCCGCCGCGCCTACAGCATTCCGATGAGCTCGATCAAAGGCTGCACCGGTAATGCCCTCTCCGCCGCGGGTCCGCATCAGGTGATCACGTGCGGTTTATGCTTTAAGCACAACATCATCCCGCCCACTGCCAACTATGAGGTGTCCGATCCGCGTTGCGACCTGGACTATGTGCCGGGCCGTTTTCGCAACCGCCGCATCAACACCGCACTGATCAACGTGCGGGGACTGGGCGGCGGTAACAGCAGCATGGTGGTGGAACGCGTTCAAGAATGAACGCCGGCAATATTTCCCTCTGGCTCGCTCTCCTGATTCAGTTCGGGCTCGGGCTTGCCGTTTATCGGGCCAACTCGCGCAATCGCGCCAACCAGAGTTTCCTCGTCCTTTCCTTTTTTATCTCCCTCTGGCTGCTCGCCGTCCAATCCGCCTTCGGCGCGACGGAACCGGCGAAAGCCGAATTGTGGATTCGCAACGCCTGGGCCAGCGGCGTTCTCATGGTCAATGGATTTAACCTGCTGCGGCTCGGGATTCTCTGTCGCGCCAGCGGGTGGAAAGAAATCGCGAAACATTATGTCTGGTTTGGCCTCCCGAGCCTGATCGGGATTGCCGCCTGCTACACACCATGGTTCTTGCGCGGGGCCGAGATTCGGCGCGAAAGCGGGCATGACGTTATTCCGTTACCAATTTACGGGCCGGTCTTCCCTGTCTTCAGCACTCTGCTCGCGGGCGCGGTGGTCATTCTCATCGTTCTTTACGTGCGCGATCTGCGGCGGACAGCCGGGGTCCAGAAAGTCGAATTCCAATTTGTCGTGGCCGGCGGGATCACGCTGGCCATTCTGATCGCGCCAACTCAATTCGTTGACCGCGCAGTCGCGATGCAGTTCGCGCCGTTCCGCATCGTCGTTTTCAGCCTCATCATCGCTTACGGGATTGCGACGCGGAAAATCATGGACGTCGGATTTTTCTTCCGCCGGGTTACGTCCTACGCGGTCCTCACGGCCTATTTGCTGGTGCTCTACGCGCTCGTGTGGTGGCTGGTTTCCACCGCCTCCAAGCCGATCTTTCCAACTGAAAGCCGAACCGCGGGACATCTGGCGGCCGCGCTCGTAGTCGCGTTCGCCATGGCGCCGGCCCGCGGGATTTCCCAACGTTTCGCGAACCGGCTCTTTATCGGTTCACGCCGAATCGATTTCCAATCCACGATGAGCCAGGCCGCAGGCATCCTAAAATCGGTCACAACGCTGCAGGACCTGCTGGACCGTTTTGCGACAACGATCGGTGAAGCGGTCGGGACTGATCGCGTTTTTATCCTGCTGCCCGAGAAGGAGGCGTACGCGCAGCGTTATCCGGCGGTTTCCTCGGAGGTTGATGGGACGGAATTGCGCCTGAGCCGGAACGACGCAATGATCTCTTACCTCCAGACGAATCAGGAGGTGCTCGTCCTCGACGAATTGCATCGCATTCGCAAAACGCCCGAGCTCGAGGAAGCCGCGGAGGAAATGTGGCGACTTAAAACAGCGGTCGCGCTCGGGATTTTTTCTCGGCAAAATCTCGCCGGCGTCATGCTGCTTGGGCCGCGATTGAAGGGCCGAATTTACGGCGCGGTGGAACAGAATGCACTGCAGGTTTTGTGCGGGCAGCTGGCGGTGGCGATCGATAACGCCCAGCTCTTCACCGAAGTCGAGAACGCCCGTATCTACAACGAGACTCTGTTGGAAAATCTGACGACTGGCGTGATCGCAGCGGGCGCGGACCAGCGGGTGACGGTATTTAATAATGAGGCCGGGCAGATTACCGGGTTGAACCCGCGGGAGCTGATCGAAGAGTCGCTCGACCGCTTGCCGAAAGGACTGTGCGAAATTCTTTGCGAGACTCTGCGCACCGGCGACCGGCAGGAAAACGGCGAGCTGGTTTTGCCGCTCGGCGATCACAACGCCGTGGTTCGCGCAAGCAGCTCGATCTTTCACGGTCAGCAGGGTGAAATGCTCGGCGCGCTCGTTGTCCTCACCGACATCACCGCGCTGAAGCGTCTCGAATTGCAAATTCGCCGTAGCGACCGGCTTGCGAGTCTCGGCACGCTCTCGGCCGGCATGGCCCACGAGATCAAGAACCCGCTCGTCTCCATCAAGACGTTCGCCCAGCTTTTGCCGGAGCGTTATCAGGACTCAGATTTCCGCGACACTTTCTCGAACCTGATCGGGCACGAGATCGATCGGATCGATTCGCTGGTGAACCAGCTTCTGCGTTTCGCCCGCCCGGCCAAGCCTGTCCTCGCGCCGATGCACGTCCACGACGTGCTCGAAAAATCGCTTCAGCTCGTCGGCCATCGCCTTTACCAGAAGGAAATCAAATTAACTCGTTCCTGGCAGGCCGACGTGGATACTATCCGCGCCGATGCCGACCAACTCGAACAGGTGTTCCTTAATTTTTTCCTTAATGCCATGGACG
>Ga0209059_1001390_pt1 | contig 11021 bp, 9 predicted proteins | sample GraSoiAngelo_151_FD_186165 | JGI IMG/M metagenome (GOLD analysis project Ga0209059, IMG submission 186165) | Grasslands soil microbial communities from the Angelo Coastal Reserve, California, USA - 14_1009_12_20cm (SPAdes) (version 2) | ecosystem: Environmental > Terrestrial > Soil > Grasslands ...
ACGGCGGCACCATCGGCGAGCCGCTCCGCCACATGGTCGAGGCCCTCACGGCTAGACGACGCGAGCCGCGCGACGACCTGCTTTCCGGCCTCGTTTCGGCTCGCGATTCGGAGGGCGACAAACTGTCCGAGCAAGAGCTGATCAGCCTCCTGCAGCAGCTGCTTGTGGGGGGCAACGAGACCACTCGCAACTTCCTGGGCAACGCGGTCTGGCGGCTCGCCACCGACCCCGAGCTGCGCGACCGGCTGGTCACAAATCCGAGGCAGGTCCCCCGTGCCGCCGAAGAGCTGCTGCGCCTGGAGTCGCCCCTGCAGGGCGTCTTCCGAATCGCCACCACTGAGGCTGAAGTGGCCGGCGTGAAGGTCCCGGCGGGCGCCAAGCTGATGGTCATGCTAGGCGCGGCGAACCAGGATCCGCACCGCTTCCCGCCCGGCTTTGACTTCGAGCAGGCTTCGGCCGGAGCTCATCTGGCCTTCGGCAAGGGGATCCATGGCTGCATCGGCGCCCCCCTGGCACGCGTCGAGATACGCATCGCCCTCGCTGCAGTGCTCCGGCGTCTGCCGGGATTACGCATGGAGGATGGCAACCAGCTGGAGCGGGCGCCGCTCATAGCGATCAGGGGTTTCCGGGAGCTCAAGCTCCGCTTCGACACATCGGCTAAGCAGTGAGGTAGAGAGATGGCAATCAAGACGACCGGGCGCAGTCGGCAGGAGATCGGCCGGCACCAGTCCCAACTCCTCCCAGAAGCGATCGCTACCGCCGCCCGCTCGCCCTACTGGGCCAAGCGGTTCAAGGAAGAGGGCGCCAAGCCGGAGCGCGTTAAGAGCCACGACGATCTCTACGACCTGCCCACCCTCGACAAGCACCAGTACATGGCAGCGCTCGACGCGGACGAGGCCGGCTACGGCGGGCTGCTCTGCCAGGACATCGAGGCGGTCAAGCGCGCGGGCGCGATCATCTACCGCTCGACCGGCACCAGTGGCAAGCAGGCCCGCTTCATCAACACCCACGAGGGCTTTCAGGTCTTCGGCGATCAGGGCGCGCAGCTGCTGGCCGAGGCCGGGGCGCAGCCCGGCGACCACGTCATGATCACCTTCCCGCTCTCCTTCTGGGCTGCCGGATGGGGCATCTACTACGGCTCCCGCGCCCTGCCTGTCACGCTCATCCCTGCGGGCGCCCCAGCCGATGGGCTCCTTCGCTTGAACTTGATGAAGGAGTACCGTCCGTCGGTCGTCGTTCTGACCCCGTCCTACGCGCTCACCCTCGGCCGCCAGGCCGAGGCCGAGGGCTTTGATTTGCGCTCGTTCGGCGTGAGAGGCCTGCTGCTCGGCGGCGAAGTCTTTCCGGAGACGCGTCGCCAGAAGATCGAGGACCTCTGGAACGTACCGGGCGGGACGCGGAACTTCTACGGCATCTCCGAGGGCGGCCCGCTCTTCGCCCTCGAATGCGCCGCCCAGGACGGCCTCCACCTCTTTGAGGACGACCAGGTGCACCAGTTCTGGAACCCGGAACGGAGCGAGCCTGCCAGGGAGGGCGAACTCGGCGAGCACGTCTTCACCGCACTCAGGCAGCGGGTCATGGCCACCTGGCTCAACTTCCGCACGCGTGATGCGGCTGTTTACACCGACGAGCCGTGTAGCTGCGGCCGGACCACCCGGCGCATGTGGGTGAAGGAGCGCCTTGATGACATGGTCAAGGTCAAGGCGGTCAACATCTTCGCCTCGGGCGTCGAGGAAATCCTGCACGGCGTCGACCATGTGGGCGAGGAGTTCCGACTGGTCGTCGACCGCATCGACGAGCGCGACAAGGTCACGCTACAGATCGAGGTACTGCCCTCCGGCGAGCGTCAAGCCATCCTGCGCGAGGTGTCGAAACGGATGCACGCCGCCCTCGGCATCACACTCGAGATCGATCCCCTCGAGCCCGGCACGCTGCCCAAGACGGAGCTCAAGGCGCGAAGATGGCTCGACCGGCGGCCCAAGGACTGAGCGACCGCAACGGGGTAGTCTGGTCGGCCGCCTCACTGTTGCGCGAGCCCCAGGTCGCCTACTGCCGGGGTCAGGTTGACGGCGGCGGTCCTCGGATGGTAAGCCGCTGGGGTTGCAGCCGGGGCATCGGTGAGGAGGTGTCGTATGCACGCCAGGAAGACCACAACTAAGGGCTCGCCCGAGCAGCTAGGCAAGGCCAAGCAGGTGATCGAGTCGCAGTTGATCCCGGCAGCCGGGAGCCTTCCCGGCTTCAAGGGCGCCTACTGGCTGGCCGACCCAGAGACCGGCGCCGGCCTGGCTTTTACCTTCTACGACACCAAGCAGAGTCTGGAGGACAGTGCCCAAGCCGCGACCAAGCTCCGCGGCGACACCACGCAGCAGATCGGAGCTGACGTCGTCAGCGTGGAGGAATACGAGGTGGTGGCGGACACCGGCCAGAAGGTGCACAAGGACGCGTCGCACGTCCGGGTCGCCCAGTTCGAATTCGGTCCCGCCAAGATCGAGGACGGCATCAGCATGCTCAAGCAATTCGTGCTCCCCAACGCCCAGAAGCTGCCAGGCTTCGTGGGGGGCTTCTGGCTGGCCGACCGGGCGAGCGGCAAGGGCGTCGGCGTGACCCTCTTCGACAGCAAGGAGAACGTTGTCGCCACCAGGGAGCAGGCGAACAAGATCCGCACCGAAGGCGCAAGCCGGATTGGCGCCCCGATTGCCGAGTTCAAGGAGTACGAGGTGCTGACCCGGGCCGAGACTCCAGCGGGAGCGACCGCCCGCTAGCTATCCAGTGGTCGTGGGCGTGCATCGGGGTGGTCCGATGCTGTCACTTTGAGCGCAGCGCTCCAGCTTCACGCTGCCGAGCACAGACGCCTGGAGGGTCTCCAAAAGCGCTCCTAGCGAATAGCACATAAGGCCTGAGCTCGTCCGTTGACAATCTGATAGGCAACCCCTACGTTAATCGGGTACTGCCGTCCTACCTTGAGGTGGTCGTGGCGCGGAGCGGGGATACCCAATCAGGTGACTCGGATGCGCACCGCCGTGCGGTTGGAATCCGGCGCCAGGCGGGGCATCGTCCTTCCGGAGCCTGTTCCAAGGAGGCTTCGTGCTGAGAAAGGTCCCTCGCCTGGCGTTATTCGGAGCTCTCGTCATCCTGGCCTCGCTGTCGTCCAGCCCGGGCGTTCCTGCCGCTGCGGCGGCGGGGCCGCTCCCGACCTTCGGGCAGCCGACGATCAGCGGCATCCAGGGAGTCGGTTTCGAGCAAGACCTCCGGCTCGATCCGACCAACGCGAGCCGCGTCTATACGAGCGTGCCAGGCTCCCTTTCCAGCGACACAAGCTGGATCTGGCAGTCGATCGATGGCGGGAAAGCGTTCAAGTGGGTCACGGCCGCGACGGCAAAGGAAGGAAAGCCGAATCCGTGCGCCGGGGGTGGTGACACCGAGCTCGCCGTCGACTCGGGATCGAACCTTTACTTCAACGACCTGACGCTCGCCAACTTCAGCACGGCCCGCTCCGAGGACCACGGCGTCTCATTCCTCTGCAGCAATACCGGCGTGCCGGACGCGGCGGTCGACCGGCAGTGGTACGCGGTGGACGGCAATCCTCGGACCGGTGATGGCACCGGCACGGGCGCCGGCCACAACATCTACCTCTCCAACGACGAGATCGGCCCGGGAGCGGTTACCTGCCCGGTTTCGGGCGCTGTCAACAACGTGCTCGCGATGTACCGCTCGCCGACACCGGCCGGCGGGGCAACGGCGGGAATTCAGTTCGGACCCGCATTCAAGGTGACTCGCCCCCTCAGCTGCGACGAGGGGATCATGGGCAACGACGAGGTCAGTCCGGTGGCAACCACTCTTGGTCAGCCGGTGACGCCGGGAGGCCAGCCGGCGACCCTGGCGACCGCCGTAAAGCATGTCTACGTCATCCACGACGACGCGACCTTCAGCAAGATCGCGATCGGACGCTGCTTCCCGGTCGCGTTCGGAGCGCTTGCCGTGCCCAACGTCAGCGACCCGAGCGGCCTCAACTGCGTGGATCTGCTGGTGGCGGACCTTGGTGCTCCCGGGACCGTCAAGACCGGCGGCAACTTCCCGGCCATGGCGATCGATCGTGCGGGCAACCTCTATGCAGTCTGGGAGCAGGCGCCGGTGAGCGCAGCAGGCAAGATCGGCAACACCTCGCTCCAGTACGCCTTCTCGACGGACCAGGGCGACCACTGGTCGACCCCGATCACGATTCCAACGCCGGGACTGCTGAACAACGTCTTCGCCTGGCCGGCGGCGGGCGACAGCGGGCGCGTCGACGTCGCCTTCTACGGCACCAGCGCTCAGGTCGACACCAAGACCGGCGGCCCGAGCAACTGCCCCAATGGCGGACCCGACTCCGTCAACGGCGCCTGGAGCCTGTACATGGTGCAGACGGTCAACGGTCAATCGGCCTCACCCACATTCACTCCGCCGATCCTGGCGGGTGAGCACTACATCCACAAAGGCGACATCCAGACCGTCATCGGGGGGCAATGCGGCGACCGCACGCTGGGCGACTTCTTGCAGCTGCGGGTCGGACAGCGGGGCGAAGCTCAGATCGCCTACGCCGACTCGAACAACGCTGACGAGCCCTTCGCGCCCCACGGCATGTACGTGAAGCAAAACGGCGGGACCGGCCTTGTCGCCGCCAGCTCACCCGTGACGGGTGATCCGATCCTGCTGAACGGCGCCAGCGATCCGGCCGGCGACGGAGTCCGCCAGACAAACGGACTCACCAGCGCCAACATCCCGAGCCTCGACATCCTCAGCTCGAGCATGGCAAAGCCGGATCCGGCCAAGTGCCACCCGGCGGGTACGCCCTGTTACAGGGTGAGGATGACCGTCAACAACATGAGCCTGAATCCGCCAGCGCCAGACACGGTGGCGGTCTGGCTGACCCAGTGGCTCGTGCCAGCCGATCCTGGCTGCACCCCGACCGCCGACTCGTGTAAGAACGGGGGCAAGAACCCGTTCGTCTACTTCGAGTCAAACGGGACCTGCTGGTCGGGGCAGAACGCCGCCCAGCTGCTCGGCGGCGGCGTGACGCTGACCTATCCCGGTACCAAGCAGATCACGGCACGCGGAGCCTGCTCTTTCACTTCAGGACTCTCCGGAAGAATCACGATTGACGTGCCGATCTCCGACGTGAGCCTCGACACCGGCGTGGCGCCGCTATCCGGCCGGCTCTACAGCGCTACCGCCAGCACGATGACCCTGACTGCCCCGCCCGAGAGCGTGCCGCCGAACCCGGGCAATTTCAAGATCTTCAGCGCACCGATCGGAGGCGTCCTCTTCGACCTCATCGACGTCGTGCGCGCCTATGACGTGGTCTTCGGCGGGGGTATGGCGTGATCACGCTCAGCTGACGCCATGGGTTGAGCGAATCACAAGATCTGGCGCCGAGACTCTGCTGCGGAAGCGTCTGAGGTCTTTGTCGAAAGGAAGGCCGACATGAGGTCCGCACATGCTTGCGGGTCGTCGAGCCAGGGCATATGCCCGCCCGCCAGCACTTCGAAGCGGGCAGTGCGTATGAGGGCCGCCTTTTTCCTGCCCTCGGCGATGGACAAGACCATGCCATCCTCTCCCTGCCCCCAAATGATGAGCACCGGTTTGTCGATCCGGGCCAGTTCGTCGTCACTGAGGGCATAGCGCTGCGGCTTTTCTCGGACGCCGCGGTACAGCGCAGTCGCAAAGGCGGAAATACTCTTCGCGTGGGCGCGTACTCGTGGCCCGAGGTAGCTGGTGCGGATGAATGCCTCAGGCGAGTTGTCTACCGCGTGACGACCAAGCATGGTCGCCATCATTCGCCGATACATGACAAGCGGCGCCGGCATGGAGAGCATGGCCCGACCGATTCCGGGCTGCGCGACGAGTCTGATGAAGACTGGGGGGCGGCCTTCGCCGAATGCGGCCGCTGGCGTCCCGAGGGCTATCAGTGATCGCACGCGTTCTGGAGCGTCAATCGCCAGCCACATCCCGAACATCGCGCTCATTGAGTGACCGACTATGTGGGCCGACTCGAGCCCCAACTGGTCGAGACAGCCGGTCAGCAGGTCCTTGTACCAGCTGCGCAGGTCCAACCCGCGATAGTCCACGTCGTCCGAGGCGCCGTGGCCAGGCATGTCGAGGGCGATCTTGCGCAGCGAAGGCAGGCGCGATAAGAGCGATGCCCAGTGCACAGCGGCACCACCCATACCGTGCAGGAAGAGAGCGGGTTCACCTGAACCGACCTCGATGGCGCGCAGGGCCAAAGCCGGCTTCGGCAAGCGAAGGTGGCGTGTCCGCGGCGTCAATGAGTAGCTCGCGAAGACTTCCGATTCCGCCTCGAGGAACGCCGCATCAGACTGCCGTTCGCTCATAGCTGCACCTCCGTTAAAGCGTCACGTGTGCGGACTGCACCGCCATCTCTAGGGCTTTGCCTGCGTCACGAATCGCGTCCGGATCATGGGCTGAAGGCACTTCGACGATAACCTCGTCCACGCCGGCTTCCAGGAAGGCGGCCACCTGCCGCGCCACTTGCTCGGCGGTACCGACAAGCGCGGGTGCAGTTGGCGGCAGACCGCGCGGTGCGCGGTAGGCGTCCCAGGCCTCTTTGGCTGTTGCCTCGCTTGCGGCCACGATCATCACGCTCTTATAGGTGATGACGATTTCGCCGCGATCCCGGTCGACGGCCTCGCAGTGCCGCTCAAGCACCTCGAGCTTGTGCGGAATTGACTCCAGGCTGTCCCCTGCCGGCGCCGAGAGATTGCACATGTCCGCATAGCGCGCGACCAGCCTGAGCAGCCGTTGCTCGCCCGAGCCGCCGACCATGATCGGTACGGGCCCGACCGGGGCTGGAAAGTTGGGCGGCCCGCTTCCACGCAGCATGGCTCGCGTCAATTGCAGGGCATCCTCGAGCCGGTCCAGGCGCTCACCGAGCGGCGGGAAGGGGATGCCGTACGTCCGGTGCTCGACCTCGGTTCGGGGATGGCCGGCGCCAAGGCCCAGCACCGCCCGACCGCCAGAGAGGACATCGAGGGTGGTGACCATCTTGACCAGGAGCGCCGGGTGACGGAAGGTCGCCGAGGCGACCAGCAGGCCGAGACGGAGCGTGGACGTCGGCACGGCGGCCGCCGCCAGCAGCATCATCGCCTCGGGCCGCGGTGCCATTGGCCCTTCCGGACCCGGGTGATGCAGGTGGTCGTTCAGCCAGAGCGTGTCGAAGGCCGGTGATTCCTCCAACGCCTGGCACACCGAGGTCAGCCGGGGCAGCAGCTGGCCGTCGCCCCAGGCTGGATGGGCAAAGTCGGTGAGGTGAAGTCCGAAGCGGTGCCTTGTCATGCCACGACAGTGCGCCGGTCACCGGTGACGCGCTACCCCAGAAAAACAGGGGGGTCGGAGAGCCCGGAGCACGACTAGGATGTCCGCGGGGGATGACAGTGTCCGCAGTCGCTCAGCGGACGATGCGGGAACTCGAGCGGCTTTCCCGAAGCGGCCTCGACTCGCGCACCTTCCGGCGGGCTGCATTGAAGCAGATCGAACGGGTGGTGCCGGTCGATGCCGCGTTTTTTGCGGCCGCCGACCCCACGACGCTGCTGCACACCGATGCCGTGGTCGACGACATCCTGCGCCCCCACGCGGCTGAGTTCCTCCGCATCGAGTTTCTGGCCGACGACGTAAACCAGTTCAGAGACCTGGCTCGAGCTGACCGGATCGTCAGCACCCTGGATATCGAGACCGTTGGCCGGCGCCAGCGCAGTCCGCGTTATACCGAAATCCTTGAGCCGCTGGGGCTTGGCGACGAACTCCGCATTGCGCTGATAGAAGGCGGTAATTGCTGGGGCTTCATGTGCCTCCATCGCGGCCGGGGCGCGGGCTTCGCAGCTAGCGAGGTGAGCTTCATGCGGCGTACCGCCTACCATCTCGCGACCGGCCTGCGCACCGGACTCCTGCTCGAATCGGTGTCGCGCGGTCCGGATCCCGACGAGCCGGGGCTGCTGGTACTTTCCGGGGACCTGTCGCTCGTCAGCGCCAACGCCGCCGCTGAGCGGCTGCTAGCAGAGCTGGGCGACGAGCATTGGCGTGGCCAGGCCGAACTTCCGGCTGCCGTCTACGGCGTGGTTGGAGGCCTGCTGGCCCGGGAGAGAGACGAACTGCCCGCCGGACCGCAGCCCCGCACAAGGATGCGGATGGCCACCGGGCGCTGGCTCACCCTGCATGCGACCTGGCTTGCCGGTCCTCGCCCGGAATCAGAGCGGCAGATTGGGCTGGTGCTCGAGACAGCGTCGCCAACGCAGATCTGGCCGCTGGTGACGGCCGCTCATCAGCTCTCACCGCGGGAGAGTGAAGTCACGCTGCTCGTCGCCCGCGGCTTCTCTACGAGCGAGATCTCGCAGGCTCTGCGCATCTCGGACAACACGGTCCAGGGCTACCTGAAGGCGGTCTTCGACAAGTTCGGCGTGCGCAGTCGCGGCCAGCTGGTAGCTGCGATCTTTGGCAGCCACTACCTGCCATTGATGCAGCGCTCCAGCAGCTAAGCACGACCGATTAGAACGATCCGCGGAAGTTCTGAGCGGAGTCCCCCGGGGACACTGTGCTACGCTGTGCCACGTTGTGGCTCGGGACCACTTTTCCCTGCGCCTGGATCCAGACACACGACGGCAGTTGGAAAGGGAGGCAGAAAGGCGCAAGACGCCGAAGACCAGCCTTGCTGAGACCCTCATTCGCGAGGCATTGAGGCAGGCCGCTCACTCGGGGATCGTTTTCCGTGACGGTCCGGCCGGTCGTCGGGCAGGAATTGCCGGGGGCCCCGACGTGTGGGAAGCGATCGAGGTTTGGCAAGACGAAGGCCGAGACTCACTTCGGACAGCGCGGACGCTGGCCTTGACTGTCGGTCAACTCGAGGCGGCGCTCGGCTACTACTCGGAGTATCGGGCTGAGGTAGAGGAGTGGATCGCGCGCAACCGAGCGGTCGCCGAAGAGGCCGAGGCAGCGTGGCGCCGGCGGCAAGCCCTGACGGCTGAGTGAGGCTGATCCTCGACGAGATGATCAGCCCGCTGGCGGCTGAGAAGCTCCGAGTTAAGGGTCACGACGTGGTCGCGGCGACTGAGGTTGGCTTGCGGCAGATGGCCGATGCCGAACTCTTCGCCTGGGCGGTGCGAGAAAGGAGGGCGGTGGTCACTGTTAACTACCAAGACTTCCGTCCCCTGCATGAGACATGCCTCAGCCGCGGAGAAGGCCACTTCGGCCAGTTGCTGATTCCGCGACGACAATCGCTTGCAATACGGGCGATGGGCCGGCTCGTGGCCCGTCTAGATGCTTTCTTGGCGACTCATACCGCAGTCGATGCACTCGAATCAGCGGAGCATTGGCTTGACTGAGGGCTGCGGTCAGCTCACTGAGCAGGCCGCTCGGTAGTCGGGCAGCACGCCGTCCCAGCCTCCCTGGTTGGCGTCGCGCCATCCAGGACCCTTTGAGCCCAGCCGCTCCCAGCCACGGTGCTCGATGTCGACCCTTGTCGTCGCGTTGCCCTGTTCGACGAAGTTGATCTCCACCTCGGTCGCATCGCTGGGATCGGCGGCGATGTGCCAGAGGTAGCCGAGCCGGTGAGGACGCTCCCAGACCGTGACCTCGCCCCACTCGATCTCGACCCCGGCCGGCGTGCGCTCGAAGATGCGGCCTCCTGGCCGGCCCTCGAAGACGACCTGGAGGCCCTTTTCGGCGCTCACCGTGTGGGCGACGGGCCACCAGCTCGAGGTGCGCGCGGTCCAGACCGCGAAGGCGTGGTCGGCCGAGCAGGCCACCTCGAACGAGATCCGGATCGGTTCGATCACAGACCGCGGCCGGCCGGCTTCGTGTTTTCCGCGAGGAGCCGGAAGCGCGCGGCGGCATCGCCCCAGACCGAGGTCAGGTAGGCCTGCAGCGCCTCGATCCCCTCGTCGTGCAGCTGGTAGACGCGCCGGGTTCCGCGAGCTTGGTCGATGACGAGGCCCGCCTCTTTGAGTAGGCGCAGGTGGCGGGAGACGGCTGGACGGCTGATCGGGAGGGCGTCAGCGATCTCGCGGACCGAGCGGCCGCCATCGACCAGCAGCTCGACGATGGCTCGCCGGTTGGAGTCGCCGAGAGCGTCGAAGGGATCGCCGCCTGCCCGGATCTCGCCCACGATTCAACATGGTAACGTGACGGCTACCGTTCGCAGTTCGCGGGCGAGAGGAGGGAAGCGCTGCCGATGAAGTTCTACGACGTGACCGAGGAGATCGATGCCCCGCCCGAGAAGGTTTGGGGCATCCTGACCGACGGTGACAGCTACTCGCAGTGGGACAACGGCATTGACAAGCTCGAGGGCCGGATCGCCCCCGGCGAGACCATCAAGCTTTACGTGAAGGTCAACCCGGGCCGGGCGTTCCCGCTCAAGGTGACAGAGTTCACGCCGGCCAAGCGGCTGGTCTACTCCGGCGGGATGCCGCTCGGGCTGTTCAAGGGCGTGCGCACCTACACGCTTACGCCGGAAGGGAACGGCTCCACGAAATTCCACATGCGCGAGGAGTACACCGGACCGCTGCTGCCGATGATCTGGCCCTCGATCCCGGACCTTGGCCCCTCCTTCCAGCAGTTCGCGAAGGGCCTGAAGGCGCGCGCCGAAAGCTGAGCCCGTTCGCACCTGGGTTGCAGTCCGGGCCCCTCCCTACCCTCCCCGCCAAGCGGGGAGGCGAGTAACCGCCCAGGACTCGCCCGCCAAGCGGGGAGGCGAGTAACCGCCCAGGACTCCCCCGCCAAGCGGGGAGGCGAGTAAGCGCCCAGGACTTCCCCGCCAAGCGGGGAGGCGAGTAACGTCCCAGGACTCGCCCGCCAAGCGGGGAGGCGAGTAACGTCCCAGGACTCGCCCCGCCAAGCGGGGAGGCGAGTAACGGCCCAAGACTCGCTCCGCCAAGCGGGGCGAGTAACGTCCCGATACTCGCCCTCCCCTTCAGGGGAGGGGTAGGGGTGGGGCCGGACATTTGTCAGACTTCTCGTTATGAAGACGATTCAGGGCA
>Ga0209059_1001391_pt1 | contig 11015 bp, 8 predicted proteins | sample GraSoiAngelo_151_FD_186165 | JGI IMG/M metagenome (GOLD analysis project Ga0209059, IMG submission 186165) | Grasslands soil microbial communities from the Angelo Coastal Reserve, California, USA - 14_1009_12_20cm (SPAdes) (version 2) | ecosystem: Environmental > Terrestrial > Soil > Grasslands ...
GTAGATACCCGGCATCCGCCATGAAAGTGAAACGCTGGATTACCTGCGAGAGTCCGACCGCCGCGGTGTCTTCCCAACGGCTGTCCAATCCGGAAAAGGTCGTGAACATGCGGTTAACCGAAGCGTAAGCCCGGGTCTGATGGCCGAAGTTCTTTACCAGGCTGGCGCTGAAAGTGGCTGATATCGGCGAGCCGCAGGTCGCAGTGGTCCACTGCGGTCCACCTGACACATCGAATACTACGGAGTGGCTCAGCTTAAAGCCCAGGCCGAGGCCGACGCCATAGCTGTTGCACTTTGAGCCATTCAGCACCGTCTCTGCCTGGCCATAGCTGCGCAGATCGATGCGCTGCGTCATTGTACGGGTATACTCCAGTCTGCTGCCGATGGCATTCGCGTGACTGCCGGCAGCCAGAGTCGTGGAATCACCTTCGATGCCGGTATAAGTATGGAACGCCGTCAGCGTAATCCTGTCGCGGCGGCTCTTCAGCCAGCCGAGGCCAAGCCTGTTTTCCACAAAGGCGACATTTTTGGCCCGCAGGAGCACGGCATTGGAAGTCGTATCCGCGATCGGCGTAGCCTCTACCACCAGAAAGCTCAGCGGCCCCTGCAAGCGGGCCGACTCTGATCCGTAGCTGCCGCTGGAAGAAGCACTCCAGAACCAGCGCTCGTTGAACGCGCCCATCGCGCTCAGGGTAAGGGTGTGGTACGCCTGCGGACCGCCGCTGGCAGTGTCGTTCGGATTGATCACACCCGAGTACTGCAGCAAATACCGTCCGGTCCTGGTCGGCGCGAAAAAGGCAACGTACGGATCAATCGAGGTGGAAACGATGTCACTAGTGCCGCCGGCGGTAACACCCCCGAGACTATTCGTGTACACAGACGAAATGGTGCCGCCATAGAAGAACAGATAGCGATAGTCATTGCGCGCTGCGGCGAGAGGTGGCTCTGCGCCCTCGGCATATTCGCCGTTGGCCTGCTGCTGGTAGCTGCGCGGCTGCGGATACAGGCTGATCAGCGCTCCGGTGCCCAGAGAGACCGAGTACGCGCCGTCAGTATTGGCGTACCACGGCTGATCCGGCGGAGTTTGGGTGTTGATCTGGGGCGTGCTGCTGGACTGGGCCGCATCCGCCTTGCTGGTGCCGGCCTTGCTGGCATCCGGCTGACTGCTGTCTGGCTTGTTTGTATCCTGCTGGCTGTTATCCGGCTTGCTGCTGTTGGACTGGCTGTTGTCCGTGGGCGAAGACTGTCCCCATGTCGCCGAAGCCAGCGCCAATGCGAGCGCTGCTGACAGAAAAAACCGGGTCTTGTTGATCACGTAAGTTTTGTTCATGGCACCACCACCGTATCTCCTGGACGCAGTGAAATGTTTTGTTCGGTATTTTTACCCTGGACAACTTCCTTGTACTTGAACTTGATCCGCGCCAGCTTTCCCTCCTCAGTGCGGAGGACAATGATGCTGTCGCGCTTGGCAAAGGGAGTGAATCCGCCAGCCTGGGCGATCAACTGCAATACGCTGGTCTGCGCGTTCAGCGAGTAACTGCCGGGCCGGATCACCTCGCCGGTGATAAAGGCCTTCTTGCTGCGAATATCGGTGACCGTGACCGTGACCTGCGGAGTGTTGATAAAACCCTTCAGCTTCTCGGCGATCAGGTCCTGGATCTGGAGCGGCGTCATGCCACTGACCTTTATTTCGTTAATCAGCGGCAGGGAAATATTCCCGTCCGTGCGGACGACCACCGTCTGCGAAAGCTCAGGCTCTTTCCAGACGCTGATGTGCAGTACGTCCGATTCGCCTACAACGTACCCCGGCGGCACAACCACGGCAGGCGGGGCGTTCTCCGCCGTTTTGTCCACGGTCTTATCTGCAGGCTTCGCGACATCAGCCGCCTTAGGATTGTCAGCGGTCTCTGACGGCTTCAGGCTCGCGGTCTGCGTCTGCGCGTACAAACCAGTCACCAGGAACCCGCAGAACATCGCAGCGGTCGCCATCATTTTTTTACAAGAAAGCATTTTGTAACTCCTGACTTCTTTAGAAAACCCGTACTTCTTACTTGGCCCCTTTGCCAAGAAGAATTACCTTCACCGTTTCAAGAATGATGGCGAGGTCGAGCGAAATGGAAAGATGCTTGATATAGAAGAGGTCCAGCTCCAGCTTCCTCTTCGCGTCTTCCATGGTGGAACCGTACCGATATTTGATCTGGGCCCAACCGGTGATTCCCGGCCGCACGGTGTGCCGCTGGGAGAAGAAATCGAGGCTTGATTCCAGCAGCTCGCAAAAATAGGGCTGCTCCGGCCGGGGACCCACCAAGCTCATATGGCCCTTCAGGATGTTGAAAAACTGCGGCAGCTCGTCAAGCCGGTACTTGCGAATGAAGGCCCCGACGCGGGTGATCCGGTTATCATTGTCCGTCGCCCAGCTCGGCCCGCCTTTCTCGGCATCCTGGCGCATGGAGCGAAATTTGTAGATTTCAAACTGCTCGCCGTTCAGGCCAATGCGCTTCTGCCGGAAGAACACGGGCTTCCCGCTTTCCAGAAGAATGGCCGCCGCAACCAGGGCCATCACCGGCAAGGTCAGGGCAATCGCAAGCAGGGCGGCAGTAATGTCCACGGCGCGCTTGGCGGCAAGCAAAAACTTGTTCTTGTGAAAGCCGTCAGAGAAGATCAGCCAACTGGGTGAGAGCTTTTCCAGCGCGATCCGTCCGCTGATTTTCTCGAAGACGGTATGCGCATCCTCTACCGTGATGCCGGCAAATTTGAGCCGCAGCAGCTCGCGGTAAGGCATGCGTCCGCGCTGCTCCTTCAGCGATAGCACCACGCGATCAATCTGTTTTTCTTTTACCAGCAACTCCAATTCGCTGAGCCCGCCAATGATTCCCGGGTTCACCAGCGACTTGCCGATGTTCTCGCCTTTTTCATCGAGAAACCCCAACACTTTCAGGTTGAGGTCAGGCCGGGAGCAGATTTCACGCGTCAGCGAAATGCCCGCCGGGCCAGTGCCTACAATCAAAAGGCGCTCCGGCCGTCCCAGGAAAAAGAAGCCTTTGGAATCGAGCAGCACGCGCCAGACGAAGATCAGGGTCATGATTGTGGGCACCGCCAGGGCGGCTATGCCACGGCCCAGGCTCACGCTGGGCGCAAGATAATAGAGCAACGCCAGTCCGATGGAAGCCACGCCGAGCGCTTGCAATAGACCGATGAGCAGGCTCACTCGCGACTTCATTACCTGCATGTCATAAAGATCGTTGTAGTAGAGAGCAAACTCGCACATCAGCACCACTACAAGAAAGCGTTCGGTGGTATGACCGCCCGCATAGTCCCAGTGCGACCACATGAAGCGCATTGCGGTGGCAAAAGCAAGGCCAATGATAATGAGCAGGCCTTCGCTGCCGATCAAGACCAGGATCTTGGTCGGAACCTTTTGTCCGCCGATTTTAAGCATTGCTCACCTTGGCAATGGACATGAGCTGCTCAACGGGGTTTCCGGCGTTCTCCGCCTCATGCTTCTCCGGTTGCGCGACAACGCCGTTTTCCGCCGGCATAGTTTTCACGGTGGCGCGATTGGGTGAAAGACCGGAGTCGCGGATCTTGTACAGCAGGGCGCGATAGCTGATCTTGAGCGCCTCAGCCGCGCGGCGGCGGTTCCAGTGATTGCTCTGCAATACCTTGAGGATGATCTCGCGCTCCAGCTTCCGCACCGCCTGATTGGTAATCTTCTTGAGCGGCACCGGGCCATCCTCCGGGATATCGAGTTCAAAGGCGTTCGTTGCCGGCTCCGCCAGATCGCCGCTGATGCAGGCCTCAGTCCCTAGAATCACGTAGCGCTTAATCAGATTTTCCAATTGGCGAATGTTGCCGGGCCAGTGATACGCCTGCAAGAGCCGCATGAGCGATCCCGATAGCGACGGCGTTCTGCGGTTGTAGGTCATGTTGAAATGATCGCGGAAATATTCCACCAGCTCCGGAACGTCGGCGCTTCTCTCGCGCAGCGATGGCAAGGTGACATTGACGACGTTCACGCGATAGAAAAGGTCTTCGCGGAAATTTCCGGCGGCAATCTCCTGCTTCAGATTGCGGTTGGTGGCGCAGATCACCCGCGCTTCTGAGCGCGTGTCTTCCTGCGCTCCAATGCGGCTGAATTTTCCATCCTGCAATACCTGTAGCAGCTTGGATTGCAGCCCCAGGCTTAGTTCGCCAATTTCATCGAGGAACAGGGTGCCGCGATCGGCCAGGGCTATCAGTCCTGGCTTGGAAGTATAGGCGCCGGTGAATGCGCCCTTCTCATAGCCGAAGAGCTCGCTTTCCAGGAGCGCGTCAGGAATTGCCGGACAATTCACCTTGACATACGGACCTTTGGCGAGGGGCGAGTTGCGGTGAATCAGTTTGGCAATGATCTCTTTGCCCGTGCCGCTGGGTCCCTGGATCAGGACCGGCACGTCAGCCGAGGCAATCATGGCCAGGTCACGCTGGACCTTCTTCATCGCCTCCGAAGCGCCAAAAATCACTGACTCCGGGGGAAGGTCAAAACTTTGCTCTACCATCTGTTTCATTCGAGGCTCCGTCCTACTACAAGCGAGATTTTCACGTTGGATGAACAGCTTATGTGCATGTACAAAGCCAAAGTAGACGGAAGATAAGGGGGTGATTAGACACCGGAACGGGACGGGTGTATTTGTCTATGTCTATGAAAATAAACGATTAATATCTATTGGGATGGGCGATAAGGCGGTTTGGTGAAAGGGTAGGTCTGCGCACGGCAAACAGCACGAATAGGAAAATGTTTTCACACTGGGAAGATCGCTTTCCCACACAAAAACCCCTAAAGATTAGGAACAACATTAGAATGCCCGGCTCGAGATTCGCCTAGCCACGACGGCATAATTGCCTATCGCCAGCGGTCGACCACATTCCACCAGATCACCTTGAGCCATTCCTGGAACGTGGTTTTGGCCCACTCGCGATGATGCCACCAATGCGTACCGAAGATTCTTGGATCGTGCGCTGCGGCCACAGACCAGCGGTATTGGGACAGGCGGTTCGCCAGCACGGAGCGTGCCCGCGCCGTGTGCCAGTCACTGGTAACCAAGAGCACGCTTTGGGGATGGAGCGGTTCCAGGCATTTTGCAATGTACCGCGCCTCAGTCACCGTGGAATCTTCTTCAAAAGGACAAACCTGAACTCTGGCGGACATGTCTCCAGCATTCTGCTTAAGAAAATTTTCTGCGTATTCGGCGGGACTATGGCCGAAATAGCTGGAATCGGACGAGGCATCAAGAAACAGATGCTCGCCATAACCGGCGCGCAGCAGCTCCATACCGCGGCGATAGCGCTGGTCCTGGCTGTCGCCGGCCAGCACCACGATCACGTCGGACTTTTCCGGATGATCGCGTACCAATAGTCGTCCGGCGAAAAGCGCGAACACCAGAAATGCGAACACTAGAACTGCCAGGACAAGAAGTTTTTTGGATCGCCCGCGGCTGTGCTGGACTTTGCCGGATTGGAGCTGCGGAGCGGGTTGAGCTGGACTGTCGGCCACATCTTCAAATATCACCAACCGCTCAAGAAGGCAACTGAAGCAGAGTTCATCGCGCCAGCGATGAACCCCTTTGAACAATAAATAACGGCCCTGGCGAATGCAGGGTTCCCAACTCAATGCGTTTTCATGGAGTTCCGATGGCGCAAGAAGGCAGCCATCCGAAATCCAGAGTAGCGCATCCATTTACATCGCCCGGTTGTTCCCCCGGCGTCCCATAGTAATGATGGGACGCTTGATACTTCTGTAATGTTCACTCGGGCAATCTAACGCAGGTAAAATCAGTCCCATGGCAACTCAGGCACGGCTACGTACGGCTCCCCAACCGGGCATGCGGTCTTCCCAGGAAAAAGCAGTATTCCGGCGCTGGCAGCGCTACCGGCTCAATGTGCCCATCCGGCTCATTTACACGCATGAGGGCACCAGCAAAATTGTCAGCGGCCGCGGCAATGACATGAGCGAGGGCGGCGTCCTGGTGTTTGCCGGATTGGAACTCAAGACTGGCGACGAGGTCGCCATTGAATTTACGCCACCGTTTTCCGCTGGCCCGGTCCGCGCGAAAGGTATTGTCCGGCACCGCCGCGGTTATAACTACGGCATTGAATTTGTGCTGGAGACTGAAGCGGATAAAGAACAAAGCGAGCGGTTCCGCGGCCTGCTACGCCTGGCCGCCGGCAACGTCACGCAGTAGTCCTGCACTCACTCCCGCAGGTCGCAGTATTGAAGGCTAAGTGTGTGTAGGCTATTAACCCAAGTCTGCAAAGCTCTGCTGCACCTTGCGGCTGTATGGCCGAATCCTCAGCCTCACCGCTTCTTTCCTGACTCTGCGGCATTGCCACGTGGAATTTCATAAGCGCCCAAACTAAACGCATTTCCCTGCGGACGCAGGACTCCATCTTTATCAGTCGCCTGGCCAGGATTTGGAGCAAAAGGATTGTTCGGCTGCATTTGACTGCCGGCTTCACGCGCCGGACTTCCCTCTTGCAGATGAAAATCAAAGCCCATGTTCACAAATTGCGGATCAGCGTTCACGTTGTTCATCGTCTGTTGCGGCTCCGGCCCTGCGCCGAACCAAAGATTGCGCTCGCCGGTAATCTGTGACGTATTGCCATCCAGATAGATCTCTCCCGGAAGCTGATAAACAATGTTGTTGCGCAGCCGCATCACCAGCGGGGCTGGGGCGTCGCCCACGCTGAACGCTCCTCGCGATCCTTCCGTGTTGCGCGAATTGTTGACCGCACAGTCATAGAGCGTGTTGTTAAAAATCTCCACCGTACCGCTGCCCGGACGGCCATGATTCGTGGTTCCCGCCAGATAAATGCAGGAGAAGGCTCCGCCGCCTTCCAGCGGATCGCGCACGCCCACGTGATAAATCACGTTGTTGTATGCCTCTACCGGGCCCTGCGACGGATCGACCGTGGCAAAGTTGATGGCATTGCAGTTGTCGCCGTGAATCAGGTTGTCATGGACATGCAGATCGAACTGGTTATGGCCCGTTTGATCGTTGCTGCCGCAACCCGGCCGGCACAGCGGCGACGAATGAAACTGGATGGCGCGGCAGGTAAAGTTGTCATGAATATGGTTCCAGCCTACGTCAATGTGGTTGGAATCGGTGCTGAAATAGACGGCGTGATAAAACTTTGACGAAGCCGGGCTCGCGCCGACGTTGTGTACCTCATTGCCGTAAAACTTGATGCGGCTGGATTGGCTGGTCTCAACGCAGCCCACCTGGCCGTCTGCGCCGGGACACTCAATCTGATTGCCGACAATCTTCCACCCCGTCGCGCCGATATCGAGCGCCTGCCTGCCGCCAATAATATGAAGCTGCGAGATCACCCAGTAATCCTCGCGGGCGCGGATGTTCGGCGTGCGGATTCCGTACTCCAGCCCGCGCGCCACGCCAATGGTAACGTTTGCTCCGGGATACGCCACCAGCGCTTTGGGCGCTTGCGGCTTGCCGGAATTGTTTCCGCCATCGCGGTCCATGCTGAGATAGGCAGAGTAATTGTCTTCTTTATTCTGCGTCACACCGTTCTCAATGTACGTCACATCGCCCGCGGACATGCTGTCTTTGGCATTGGTAATCGTCTTCCACGGCTTGGCGTAGGTGCCCCTATTCCAGTTGCTGCCGTTGCTGGCGACAAAATAAATCTTTCCCTTGCGTACGGTGAACGGCAGGGCGTTGCTGAGGAGCTTGCGATTCTTTGCTCCGGTAGTTTGTACCAGAATGTCGCCGCTCCTGGCTGAGCGTCCGATCTGAAGGGTGATCTTGGTATCGGACCAGATTGGGTAGTCCGCCGCCTCGGCGCCTCCGACCGTCACCTTAGACCGGCCCCGCTCCGCGCCAAACCCCTTGCCCCAGATCGTGACCCAGACGCCCTTGTTGTCCTTCCCGCCGGTGTTGGGGCCGCTTTCCAGATCGGAAAAGAAGATGCGCGGCGCCGATTGGGCGGCAAGTGAAGACGGAGCTATAGCGAGCACGAGAGAAAACAAGAAGAAAAATTTCATGAATCTCTTTTTTATCATCTGAGCGGTTCTAATGTGAGTTCTACCACAGATCAGCCGCCAGTTTGCTCAGTTCTATCACCTCCACCGGGCACTCCGGCCAGTTATGCCGCCAGCAAACAATCACGTGGCATCTCTCCGCGCTGTGCCCGTGCCGTAAAAAGTTTCTGCTTTCGTACTCGAATTCGATCCATATCCGCTGCCACCGCCCAGGCTCTATCTCGCGCAGGGCCTCCCCGTCCGGATATTGCGTCTGTATTTTTAAAACCGCAAATCCCAATTTGCGCGCCACCGCTCCAAACAGAAAAATCACCTCTTGTTCGTTCGTCGGCGTCAGCAGCAGGGGTGAGTCCACATTAGGCGCTCCGTAGATCGGTTCGCCGTCAAGAATTCGTGGCCGCGGCGGCAACGGCATGCCCGTCCACCTGGAATTCCGCGCCTTACTCAGTCCCGCCGCCAACTGCTCCGCTGTCAATTCCAGTACGTCTTTCCACTGTTCTTCCATGCCGCGCTCTCGGGCGTATTGCAGCATCCCCGCCGGCACATAGGCCCATACCCCAAAATGCCGCATCGCCGGCTTGGCACACTGGTTCCCATGGAGTTGGTACTCTGCTACCGATGGGAGCTTTCCCAGCCGTCGCACCACAGCAGCCCAGTTTTGGAAAATGTCTTCCAGCCGGAGATCGTATCCGGAACCCGTTCGTTCCAGGCCGCACGCCTCCAGCGCTGCTTTAAATGTTCCAAAGAGCCTTCTTACCTCGCATCGTTTGACTTTTGTCCGGTTGAGCAGCTCCTCCAGGCTCGGGGCATGCCCCAGCCTCTCCGCACATCCTTTGATTGCTGCCATCACTTCTTCCTTCGTCATCGACTTCCCTTTAACTGTGTCTTGATTCATCACCGCTTCTCCTGAAAGTAAAAAAGCCGCCCTTTGGGTGGCTTTTCGTTTCTAAAATGGCGATTTTGAGCTAGAAGCTAGCAGCTAATAGCCAAATGAGCGTGATCACGCTGAATATCGGCGAGATTTTTTGATTTACTCGTGGACGCAGCCGCCCTCGTGGGGTGTGAGGATTATTCAGTTGTTCGTTGTGGGCAATTTCCGGCGATCATGGATGTCGCCTGTAGGTAGCCCTTCCTGAACAGAGAGACAGATATTCCTGTCCCCAGCCGCAACCGCTTGATGCCAATTGCCAGCTTCTTCGGATTATAGGCGAAGATTGTTTCGCTGTCAATGAAAAAACGAAAGCTTTTCAGGATTTATTTCTGTCAGTTCATCGAAATTATAACGTGATCGTGGGTTGTGGTAGCGAACCAGAACCAGTGTCTATGGGCATATTCCAGATCTTTCGCACCTCGAGGATGTGAATTGGGAAGCACGATGATAGAACTGAACCGGGGCTGGGCAGCAGCCGCAGCTAGCAGAATGTCACGTCCTATGGTGTCGCGGAAGGTCTTGTTGGGAAGATTTTGGCGCTCCAACTCCGCAGAAGGAAATGCGCTTATGGCCGCCCCACCCTCCTGAATGCCTTGCTCGGCATTATATAAGCGTACCGGGAGAATGATCTTCAGTCGGGAAACATTTTCAGGCATTTGGAAAAATTTCAAGCTGTAGTTGAGCGGATGTGCAGCAGCGCCGAGCACGTTTTTGTGGTAAAAATGGATCACCCCAGCCTGTTCTTTCCATTCGTAGGTGGGTGCTTTTGAGACAAGGCAATTAAGCACTTCCCTTGCTGTCGCCTTGGCCATGGGTATGTCGATTTTCGGATTTTCTGTGGACACCAGTTCGGCGACAAGCGGCAGCTGATATTCCGTGGTCACCGAGACCAGGACATTCGCCAGGTCCGCGGTAATGCGGACGTGTTCACGAGTGACGTCGATGCCGGATGCTTGCTCAGCTGTGCTGGGTTGAACATTCATAGCCAGAAAGCCGAATGCAAAGATTGCCACTGCCAACCGAACACGCTTCATTTGCGCCATCACAGTTTTCATTGCGGTGTGACCGTCACATTGTTGCAATTGTAAGTGAGTGCATTGGTCCGGACGCTAAAATTATTGGCCGTCCAGGTCTGATTGACTTTGAGGGTACAGCTTCCAGTCGGATTTCCAGAGGCGTCTGCGGGCAAACACGAGCTTGAGCAAAGAGCCAATAGGTCAGGTCCGGGGAAGGTCCCTGTGGAATCGGTGATCGCTCCTGTGGTGGGCGTCGGCGTATTGGCGACACCACTGCAATTATTGCTGATAGCGACAAAACTTTCAGAGACGGTCATTTGCGCCTGGATCGGTTGTGACTGCTGATCCAGAACGTCATATAAAATTTGCCTCTGAATACCATTGTAGTTAAGGCCAAAGGCAGCGCAGCTGAAGTTTTGAGTAGCTCCGGTATCGCTAATCACGCCCAAGTGACTCGGGATTTGGCCAAAGAAAGTATCTCCCTGAGTAGAGAATCCTTGGTTTGTTACGGTCAAAGTCTGAGTTCCGCCTGCCGTGCTCGGAATATTGAAAGTTGCAGTGATTTGCGTGTCGCTTCCTGAAACATTGCTGGCAGTAATGCCTCCACCAAGTGTAATCGTCGGCGCCGTGCCGAAACCTTTTCCAGAAATAGTTACGTTAACACTGTTTCCGACCAATCCCATTGCCGGGTCGATGCTGTCAATGAACGGTATCAGCGTCAGGGTCGCCGTATCGCTGCCGCCCGTATCGGTTACTGTAACGATGTAATTACCGACGGTTGCATTTGTAATATCGAAAGTTGCACTGATTGACACAGTGCTGTGGGAGCCGAGTCTAACGGTAATTCCTGGCTTATCAAAGGTGATAGACGGCGTCGAACCGCTGAATGTACCTGTAAACGTGACCTGAAACGATGTCGAACCCAAGTCTTCAAGCGCGGGCTCCATTGAAGTTACGGCGGTTGTGCCCCCGCCAGGATCACAGTTAAAACAACGTGCCGGATTGGTGATGCACATGGGACAGCAATTGATCG